>OGPF01000735.1_pt1 | contig 18021 bp, 10 predicted proteins | sample 1552871 | NCBI WGS metagenome assembly OGPF01 (sample SAMEA2580276, study PRJEB22360) | human gut metagenome | biome: human gut; feature: human-associated habitat; material: faeces | place: Denmark | collected 2008/2010
AAGCCGCCAGGGGTTGCCTAGGCGGGGGTATTTGCCAGCCATGCCACGGCCCAGGACGTGACGACGGGCGCCACCATCGACCTCACGCGCAACGTGCCCCTGACGGCTCGCCAGGCCCTGATCCTGACGTTCTGATAGCATCCATAGAGACTTGCCTCGGCCCCCAGGGTCGGGGCTAGTCGGTTCTATGTGGAATGATAAAATAAAAAAAGTGGTTCTTGTGACGAAAAGGATCTTTCTTCTGGCCCTCCTGCTGGGTGCTACGGTCGCCACCATGGCCCAGCGCTATGTCGGGGGCGATATTTCCTTGCTTCCCTCCTACGAGGCCAAGGGGGCAGAATACTACGACGAGGCGCGTGAGGACGCCGGGGCGGGGGCGCCCATCGACGGCCCCTTGGCCTTCTTCGCCAGCAAGGGCATGAACGCCATGCGCCTTCGCCTCTTCGTCCAGCCCGCCCATGCCTCGGCAGAGGACAAGGGGCAGGGCGTGTGCCAAGACCTGGACTATATCGTGCCCTTGGCCAAGCGCGTCAAGCAGGCGGGCCTGCGTCTCCTGCTCGACTTCCACTATAGCGACTCCTGGGCCGACCCTGCCAAGCAATGGACGCCACGGGCATGGCAGGGCCTCGACGACGAGACTCGGGCCGACTCGCTGGCGCAATATACGCGCCGGGTGCTGCGCCGCCTGAAGGCCGAGGGGGCCACGCCCGACCTCATCCAGACGGGCAACGAGATCAGCTACGGCATGTTGTGGGGAGCGGAGTCGGAGGGCTACGCCAAGGCTTGCTATCCCGATGCGCCAAAGGCCAACTGGCAGCGCTTTGCCAGTCTGCTGAGGCGCGCCACGGAGGTTTGCAGAGAGGAGTGCCCCGAGGCGCGCATCATCCTCCATACCGAGCGCGTCTCGGTCTCGCAGCAGCAGGACAACGCCCACTATGCCGCGCTCTCCTATTTTGTGGCGCGCGCCAAGGAGTATCAGATCGACTACGACATCCTCGGACTGAGCTACTATCCCTACTTTCATGGTGCGCTCTCCGAACTCGAAGGGGCCATCCGTCTGCTGGAGTCGGAGGCCTCGGACAAGGAGGTGATGGTCGTCGAGACGGGCTATCCCTACGCCTGGGCCGTCCCGGGCACCACCTATGACGCCACGTCCACATGGTCTTACTCGGCAGAGGGCCAACGCCAGTTTGTCGACGACTTGGTGACTATGCTCCGTCGCCACGAGGCCGTCACGGGCCTCTTCTGGTGGTTTATGGAGGCCAACGAGCGGGGTGTCAGCTCCTCCTCGCCTGTCACGGACCGTTGGTACAATGCCCCGCTCTTCGACAACCGCACGGGGCGCGCCACGCCTGCCCTCTGTCGCATGGCTACCTTCCTCTCCTCCTCTGCCGTGGATCGTGTGGCCTTCCGCCCTCGTGCCGCTCGTCCCGCCTTATGGTCTCCTGACGGCAAGCAGCTGGCTGGCAAGCACCCCCACGGGCTGGTCGTGGCGTCGGACCGAAAGGTCGTCGTCCGACCGTAGAGGGCCATCAGGGGAAGCCCCACCTGTAATGCTCCAAGGATGTGTTGTTCTTTTTTTTGTTGCGTAAGTTCTTGACAGATAGTTGTTTGTGTACTACCGGTAGTATTGCTCCTATGTGTTCTTTCCAGTTGCGGCCTTCCCTCTCTGCGTCTGTTTCCTCTCCTTAGGCTCACATTATGCGTGCTTTGCCCCGCAAAAAAGATTGCTTCGGTCAATACGTTGGATGCCGTATGGCTCTCTATGACGCCAGGAAGATTTCCTCATATTCTTTGGTTTTGTGAGGAAAATGTCGTAAGTTTGCAGGTGAACTCATCAAAACAAGACGTACAACGCATGAAAAAGTATCTCGATCCCAAGGCCGATTTGACCTTCAAGAAGATATTTGGCGAGCATGAGGATTTGCTCATCAGCTTGCTCAACGCCCTGCTGCCGCTCAAGGAAGACGAGCTGGTGGAGGAGGTGGAGTATCTCTCGCCCGAACTGGTTCCCGACAACTATGTGGGCAAGAATAGTATCGTGGACGTAAGGTGCAAAGACATCATGGGACGTCAATTCCTGGTGGAGATGCAGATGCTTTGGACGCCAGCCTTCCAGCAGCGTGTGCTCTTCAATGCTTCCAAGGCCTTTGTCCGCCAGCTCGACAAGCGACGCAGGTACGAGTTGCTGCAGCCCGTCTATTCCCTCAATTTGGTCAACGAGGTATTTATGAAGGACTACCCCGACGAGTTCATCCACAACTACAATATCGTCCACGATCTCCACGACGACAAGTTGATCAAGGGCCTCCATTTCACGTTTATCGAGCTGCCGAAGTTTAAGCCGCAGACTATCATGGAGAAAAAGATGGCCGTCTTGTGGCTTAAGTTTCTCACCCAGATCGACGAGGATACTACCGTCGTGCCTCAGGATCTGCTCGACAACCCCGAGACCAGCAAGGCGCTGGAGACCGTGGAGGAGGCAGCCATGACCAAGAGCGAACTGCTCGCCTACGACGACTTTTGGGACAAGGTGGGGGCTGAGCGCCTTCTCTTTATCGACTCCAACAAGATCAGTCGCGAGAAGGGCTTTGCCAAAGGGCGTGCCGTGGGACTCGAGGAAGGACGTCAGAAGGGGCGTCAGGAGGGCCGCGAGGAAGCGCGGGCGGAGATGGTCCGTCTGATGTTTTCGAAAGGCATGTCGCTGGATCAGATAGCCTCCCTCACCGACCTTTCCCTGGAGGCCGTCAGAGCTCTGACAGGACGGAACGTAGAGAAGTAGAACAACCAAAGCAAAGAAAAGAGATGAAGATACTTGCAGTAGGCATGAATTATCTGGAGCACAACCTGGCGCTCCATGGCGCGGCCGTGAAGCCCGAGCGCCCAGTATTGTTTATGAAGTCCGACTCGGCTGTGCTGAAGAATGGCAAACCCTTCTTCATTCCCGACAACATGGGGTGCATCGAGTATGAGACGGAGGTGGTGGTGCGTATCTGCCGCTTGGGCAAGTGCATCCCCCAGAAGTTTGCCCATCGCTACTACGACGCCTATACCGTGGGCATAGACCTCACGGCACGCGAACTGCAGAAGGAGCTCAAGGCCAAGGGCCAGCCGTGGGAGCTGGCCAAGGGCTTCGACGGGTCGGCCGTGCTCGGAGAATGGGTGGAGAAGGAGAAGTTTCTCGGCCCCCAGCGCCTCCACTTCCACCTCGACGTCAATGGCAAGACCGTCCAGACCGGTTGCACGGCCGATATGCTCTATACCATCGACGAGCTCATCAGCTATGCCTCCCGCTATTTCACGCTCAAGACGGGCGACCTCTTCTATACGGGTTGCCCCACAGGCTGCGGCCCTGTGGCCATCGACGACCACCTGGAGGGCTGGCTCGAAGACCGCAAGGTGCTCGACTTCCAATGTAAGTAGCGTGGCCTGTCCTCCCTTCGCCAGACTCTTGTCCTTGCTTACCTTAGGCTTTTGTCCTCCCTTGCGTCCCATTCCTGTCGCCCTGCCTCCAGCTTGCAGGGCTTCGGGATGGTCTCGGGATGGAATCGGGGTAGGGGAGTGGAAGGCATTCCTGCGGCAAGGGCCTTGGAGAGGAGGCATAGGGACTTTCTTCCTCTGAGGCGAATCTTCCAATTCCAATTGTTCCAATTGTTCCAGTTGTTCCAATTAAAAAATGCTACTGCTATCTTTCCCTATTTTCCTTATATAATATATAACTATATAATAATTAATTAGTTATAATATATATAGGGGGTGGACTGGAATTTCGCACTCGCTGAAAAATAAACTGGAACAACTGGAATAACTGGAACGAATCTGTTCTGTCATCTTCTAAAAGACTGATAGATAGACGGTTGGCTTGTTTTTGTTCGTTCCAGTTTGATGATTCCACTTCCCTTTATACGGCTTTTTGCCCTTTCAGACGCCCTCTTTTGGCATTTTCAACCCTCTGTTTTTTCGGGATCTCCTCCCTTGGCAGCATGCGACAAGCCAATCAAGCCTTCTTCCGCAAAATCTGCTTGCATCACTTTTCCCGTTTTCTGCACCCTCTTCCTCACGTTTTGCCCACGCTTGGCCCATAAATGGAGTCACGACACGCTTTTTAGTGGGCAATCCCCAGTATGGTTCGTTCGATATATGCAAAGGTAAAATATTTCGAACCGACCCACCAGGTGTGAATCATTTCTGAGCGATTGAGCAAGTGCGGACCGAAGCCCAATGCGGCTTTTTTGCGTTTTCTGCCGATTCTCTGAGCCGATTATTTTGCCATGTGTGCATTTATAGTTATCTTTGCACCATTATTTCCTAATTTACTCGACAGATTATGATTCTTTTTTTCAGGACAAGGTCGAAGAGCGTGATTGCCACGGAGGCAGATCACAAGCTTTCCAAAGAAGAGATAAGCGAACTTAGTTGGCTTTACGGCGATGCCGAGCCGGTAGATAATGATCAGCTGGAGGGATATTTCGTAGGCCCCCGGCGCGAGATGGTCACGCCGTGGAGCACCAACGCGGTAGAGATCACGCAGAACATGGCCCTGAAGGGAATCAGCCGCATAGAGGAGTATTTCCCCGTAGATACGCCCGAGGCCGACCACGACCCCATGCTCCAGCGCATGTATGACGGTCTGGACCAGCAGATCTTCACCATCGACCACGACCCCGAGCCCATCAAGCGCGTGGACGACCTCGAGAAGTTCAACGAGGAGGAGGGTCTCGCCCTCTCGCCCGAGGAGATCGCCTACCTCCACAAGATAGAGAAGGAGAACGGACGTCCGCTCACGGACAGCGAGATCTTCGGTTTCGCACAGATCAACTCCGAGCATTGCCGCCACAAGATCTTCGGAGGCACCTTCGTCATCGACGGCAAGGAGATGGAGTCGTCGCTCTTCAACATGATCAAGAAGACCACCCGCGAGAATCCGGGCAAAATCCTCTCCGCCTACAAGGACAACGTGGCCTTCGCCCAGGGACCCGTCATCGAGCAGTTTGCCCCGAAAAACCAATCTACGGCCGACTACTTCCGCGTGAAGCCCGTGGAGAGCGTCATCTCTCTCAAGGCCGAGACCCACAACTTCCCGACGACCGTAGAGCCCTTCAATGGTGCCGCCACGGGCACGGGTGGTGAGATCCGCGACCGTATGGGTGGTGGCGTAGGATCATGGCCCATCGCGGGCACGGCAGTCTATATGACGGCCTATCCCCGACTGAAGGGCGACGACGGCAAGGAGCCCGCCCTGCGCGACTGGGAGGATATCCTGCCCGTGCGCCAATGGCTCTACCAGACGCCTGAGCAGATCCTCATCAAGGCCTCCAATGGCGCCAGCGACTTCGGCAACAAGTTTGGCCAGCCCCTCATCACGGGATCCCTCCTCACCTTCGAGCACCAGGAGAATGACGAGAAATATGCCTACGACAAGGTGATCATGCTCGCCGGCGGCGTCGGCTACGGCACGAAGCGCGACTGCCTGAAGAAGGAGCCGCAGCCGGGCAACAAGGTCGTCGTGGTCGGTGGCGACAACTATCGCATCGGACTGGGTGGCGGATCGGTATCGTCGGTCGATACGGGCCGCTATAGCAATGGTATCGAGCTCAACGCCGTCCAGCGCGCCAACCCCGAGATGCAGAAGCGCGCCTACAACCTCGTGCGCGCCCTCGTGGAGGAGGACGACAACCCCGTGGTATCCATCCACGACCACGGATCGGCAGGCCACCTCAACTGTCTCTCTGAGCTGGTGGAGGAGTGTGGCGGTCAGATCGACATGACCAAGCTGCCCATCGGCGACAAGACGCTGAGCGCCAAGGAGATCATCGCCAACGAGTCGCAGGAGCGCATGGGACTGCTCATCGACGAGAAGCACCTGGCCCATGTGGCGAAGATCGCCGAGCGCGAGCGTGCCCCGATGTATGTGGTCGGCGAGACCACGGGCGACGCCCACTTCTCCTTCGTCCAGGGCGATGGCGTGAAGCCTTTCGATCTCGACGTGGCCCAGATGTTCGGCCACTCGCCCAAGACCATCATGCGCGACGAGAGCGTCGAGCGCCACTATGCACCCGTAGCCTATGACGCGGCCCATCTCGAGGAGTATCTCCGTCGCGTGCTGCAGCTGGAGGCCGTGGCCTGCAAGGACTGGCTCACCAACAAGGTGGACCGTAGCGTGACGGGCAAGGTGGCTCGCCAGCAATGCCAGGGTCGCCTGCAGTTGCCGTTGAGCGACTGTGGCGTCGTGGCCCTCGACTATCGTGGCGAGAAGGGTATCGCCACGGCCCTCGGCCATGCGCCCCAGGCTGGACTGGCCTCGCCCGAGGCGGGCAGCGTGCGGAGTGTGGCCGAGTCGCTGACCAATATCGTCTGGGCACCCCTGGCCGACGGCATGGACTCCCTGAGCCTCTCGGCCAACTGGATGTGGCCCTGCCGCTCACAGAAGGGTGAGGACGCGCGCCTCTATCGTGCCGTCAAGGCCCTCTCCGACTTCTGCTGCGCCATCGGCGTGAATGTGCCGACAGGCAAGGACTCCCTGTCCCTGAGCCAGCAGTATCCCAATGGCGAGAAGATCATCTCTCCGGGCACGGTCATCGTGACAAGTGGTGGCGAGGTGAGCGACATCCGCAAGGTGGTCTCCCCCGTCCTCGTCAACGACAAAAACTCCCGACTCTATCATATCGACTTCTCCTTCTGCGAGCAGGAGCTGGGCGGCAGCGCCTTTGCCCAAAGCCTCAACAAGGTGGGCGACGACGTGCCGACGGTCAAGAACCCGCAGTACTTCTGCCAATGCTTCGAGGCGGTGCAGGAGCTCATCAACCGCGGCTGGATCCTCGCGGGCCACGATATCTCGGCTGGTGGTCTGATCACCACCCTGCTGGAGATGACGTTTGCCAATGTGGAGGGCGGTCTCCGCGTCAACCTCCACGACATCAAGGGCGACGACGTGGTGCGCAAGCTCTTCGCCGAGAACCCGGGTGTCGTCATCCAGGTGAGCGACGAGCATGCCGACGAGGTGCGCGACTTCCTGGAGGAGTGCTGCGTGGGCTATGCCCGCATCGCCCAGCCCACGCCCGAGCGTCGCGTGCTGAGCCTTAGCGATGGCGCCTTCAAGCAGGAACTGGATATCGACGGCCTGCGCGACGTCTGGTACGAGACCTCCTATCTCCTCGACCGCGACCAGTGCTTCAACGGCATGGCGAAGAAGCGCTACACCAACTACAAGAAGCAGCCCGTGGAGATGCAGTTCAACCCCGACTTCACGGGAACGCTCGCCCAGTATGGCCTCAATGCCGACCGCTGGCAGACCACGACCGATGCCGACCGTCAGGCTGCGCCCAAGGCGGCTATCATCCGTGAGAAGGGCACCAATGGCGAGCGCGAGATGGCCTACGCCCTCTACCTTGCAGGCTTCGAGGTGAAGGACGTGATGATGACCGACCTCATTAGTGGTCGCGAGACCCTGGAGGAGGTAAACATGATCGTCTTCTGTGGCGGATTCTCCAACTCTGACGTCCTGGGATCGGCCAAGGGATGGGCGGGTGCCTTCCTCTACAATCCCAAGGCCAAGGAGGCGCTCGACCGCTTCTATGCGCGCGAGGATACGCTCTCGCTGGGCATCTGCAACGGTTGCCAGTTGATGGCGGAGCTCAACCTCATCAACCCGGAGCATGAGCACCAGACCCATCTCTGCCACAACAACTCGAAGAAGTTTGAGAGCGCCTTCCTCTCGGTCATGATCCCTGAGAACGATAGCGTCATGTTCCACTCGCTCAGCGGCAACAAACTGGGCATCTGGGTGGCCCACGGAGAGGGACGCTTCTATCTCCCCGAGCCCGAGGACCGCTACCATGTCGTGGCAAAATACAACTACGCTCAGTATCCTGGCAACCCCAACGGCTCCGACTACAACGTGGCGGGCATCTGCTCGGCCGACGGTCGCCACCTGGCCATGATGCCCCACCTGGAGCGTGCCATCTTCCCGTGGCAGCAGGGCTGGTATCCGCGCCATCGTCGTGCCGACGAGGTCACGCCTTGGATCGAGGCCTTCGTCAACGCACGCAAGTGGGTAGAGGAGGCTAAGAAGAAGTAGGATGGCGAGGCGGCCCCGCGTGCCGTCATCTCCATCTTCTGGCAAAATATATGTGGTTAGTCCAATCGGCCCTCTCGGGGGCGGGTTGGACTAATCAATTCTTTAACAAGAGGATATCAATTGGTCTGACAAGGGAATATCAGTTCTTCTAGCAAGCGATATCAATTCTTCTAACGAGCGGATATCAATTGATCTGACAAGTGATTATCTATACATCTAACAAGAGAGTATGAAATTTTACTGGGAGAGTTTCAAGACATTCTTCAAGATTGGCGCCTTCACCCTCGGGGGTGGCTATGCGATGATCCCGATCATCGAGTCGGAGGTGGTGGAGAAGCGCAAATGGATCGGCAAGGAAGAGTTTCTCGACCTCATCGCCATCGCGCAGAGCTGTCCGGGTGTCTTCGCCATCAACATCAGCGTCTTCATCGGCTACAAGCTCCGCAAGATACGGGGCGCGTTCTGCACGGCCCTCGGCACGGCCCTGCCCTCGTTTCTCATCATTCTGCTCATCGCCATGTTCTTCCATCGCTTCATGGAGGTGGGATGGATCGCAGCCATGTTCCGAGGCATCCGTCCGGCCGTGGTGGCCCTGATAGCCGTCCCGACTTTCAACCTCGCCAAACGGGCGCGGATCGGGTTGGCCAACTGCTGGATACCGCTCATTTCGGCCCTGCTGATATGGAAACTGGGCGTCAATCCCGTCATGATCATTCTGGCGGCCGGCCTGGGTGGCTATGTCTATGGACGCTATGTCAAGCCCACGGAATAAAAAAACTCACGGAAAAATCGTAGAATTATGATCTTCTTACAACTCTTCCTCACGTTTTTCATCATAGGTCTCTTCGGATTTGGTGGCGGCTACGGCATGCTCTCGCTCATCCAGGCCGAGACGGTCGTGAAGCACCATTGGCTCTCCTCCTCGGAGTTTACCAATATCGTCGCCATCTCCCAGATGACGCCAGGCCCTATCGGTATCAACTCGGCCACCTACTGTGGCTATGCCGCGGCCCACAACGCGGGCTTCGACGGGATGATGGCCGTGCTCGGTAGCGCCACGGCCACCTTTGCCCTCGTCCTGCCGAGTTTCATCCTGATGGTCCTCATCAGCCGCATGTTTATGAAGTATATGCGCACCCCAGCCGTCCAGAGCGTCTTCATGGGCCTTCGTCCGGCCGTCGTCGGTCTCCTGGCTGCCGCCACGCTCCTGCTTTGTGATGTGGAAAACTTCTCCTCGCCCGATATCAATCCCTGGCAGTTTGGTGTGAGCCTCTTCCTCTTCTTCGCCACCTTTATTGGTACGATGTGGATGAAGATCAACCCCATCCGCATGATCTGCTTTGCTGCCTTCGCGGGCCTCGTCCTGCTCTATTGACGTCGCCTTCTATCGAAGTCCTGCTCTGTAGAAGTCTCGCTCTCTTGAATTCCAGCTCTCTCGTCGTCCTGCTTTCTCGTCATCCTGCTCTCTCGTAGTCCCGCATGTTTCTTTAGAGATTTCCTTACACGAAAAGCGCCAAGGTTGTTTGCTTCTATTGAAAACAACCTTGGCGCTTTTTATTCGGAAGACTTTCTACTGTTACTTCATCATGATCTTTTTGCCCTTGTGGAGATAGATGCCCCGTCTAAGGGGTGGCGTCACGCGCTGGCCTGAGAGCGTGTAGTAGTGGTCGTCGGAGAGGGTGGGGCGGTCGGTCGCCACGTCCTCGACGCCCATGGTCGTCGTCACGTCCTTGACCAGATATTTGCCGCCGCTCTTCTCGCCCGTCACCTCGAAAAAGGCGTCGTGCCGGATGTTGTTGATGTCCACGGTCTGCTGCTGGCCGGCATTGTCTGCCGTGCCGATACTGAATACGAAATTGATGTTGTCGTCGGGCGTGGTCATCGTGTAGCTCTTGCAGAACCATTTCTTGCCGCCCACGGTCTGGGTGGTCGTGACGTGGTCGCCCGGCCAGTCGGTTGTCGTGTGGGATCCGCCCCAGGAGTGGAAGTTGATGTAGCTGGTCCATGCCACGGCATCGCCATTGACATAGACCGTGATGTCGTAGGGCTGGAACTCGCCTATCTCATACTGGCGCGTGATGACACCCCGCACCTTGCCATCGACCAGGAGACCCACCTTCAGGGTCGTCTTGCCCGTAGGTATCGTGAGGCTCGTGCCGCTCTTTGCCTTGGCGCTCTGTGGCGTCGGCTCGCTACCGTCGAGGGTATAGACGAGCTGGGCGTCCTTAGAGGCCGATACGGCCGTGAGGCGCGCCTTCTGGACCCCGTCATGATAGCTTCCTGAGGGCAGGTCCGTCCAGGCGCTCTCCACCTCGGGCGAGAGATAGTAGGCGTAGTGGTGGCCGCTCAGCACCTTCACATAGAACGACTCGTCGGGGTCGGCCATGCCGCTTCCCACCACGGCCAGCAGTTTTCCGCGCGTGCCCTGGGTCGTCACGCCATAGTAGGCTGCCGAGCTGCGGTAGCTGGCGAAGGTGCTCGTGCTCGTCACACCTGCCAGATGGCGCGCGTCGATCATGGACTTGATCTCGCGGGTGTAGGCCTGCCAATGGGGGAGAAAGACGCAGGGCGTGCCCGGCATGGCGAGGAGATAGGCGTTGGCCGCGAGCGTGTCCTTTCGTATCGGGTCGTTCTGCTCGCTGGCGCTACGGTATTGTGTATCGTGGTTCTCCACAAACGTCACGGCATAGCGTCGGTAGGCCTCGTCGCCCACCAAGGTCTTCGTATTGGCCAGCTTCGACCAGTCGCCACCATTGATGGCGTCGCGTACCGTATAGCGGAAGGGGAAGTCGAAGGCCGCGCTCTGCTTCTCCGTACTGTCTATCCATGCCTTCACCTTCGCGACGTTGCCGTCGAAAAATTCGCCTACGGAATAGGCCACGTTGGCCGCGCGGTTGTAGTCGGCCACGTGCGACCCGCCAAAGCCCTTCACCATGTCGTAGCGAAAACCGCTATAGCCGAGGTCCTCCACGAGGTACTGCTCGTAGGCCTTGATCACCCGTTGGACGTTGGGACTTTGGTGGTCGAGGTCGCGCATGCCATCCCAGTCTTCACCCTCGTCCTTGTGGCTGCCGAGCGAGATGCCCTGCCTTTGTGCTTCGGCTGCCGTTTTTCCTTGGTCGTCGTCGGACGTGATGTCGGATGACTGGAGTTGGTAGGTCGTGCCGCGATACTCCTCCTTGGGGAAGGAGAACCAGCCATTTGTGTTGTGGTGGTTGACCACCACGTCGGCCAGGACGCCCACCTCGTTTTGGCGCATGGCTCTGATCATCGACCGGAGTTCCGCCTCGCTACCAAAACTGGAGTTTTGGTCGAAGTAGTAATAGGGTGTGTAGCCCATCACGTTGTGCTCCTCCAGACACTTTCCGCTTTGGGGCACCCATATCAGGGAAAAATACGACCCCAGTTCCGGGGCTTGCTTCTCCAGGTTCTTCCATTGGCTGTCGCTATAGGAGTCCCAGTAGAAGCCCTGGAGCATCACACCCTCATAGCTCGTCGGCCACCCTTGTGCAAGGGCCGGCGACGCCATGGCCGCACAAAATGCTGCCGTGAGTATTTTCTTCATCTTGTTCTTCTTCATAATCGATCTTTGTTTTGATGGTGATTGTCTATTGTTTTTGCCTAAGCCTAAGCCTATGCTTCTGTTTCTGCTCTTGTTTCTGTTTCTGCTCTTGTTTATGTTTCTGCTCTTGTTTATGCTTCTGCAAAAATAAGCATTACCGTCCAATCCTGCACGTCCTGCTCTCGTTCGATCGCCTTTTGATTGAGCAATCGGTTGCGCTACGTCTTCTCGATATCCCATGATTGCTACAGGAAGACATAGGGTAGCAACCCATGGGAAAAGAAAGCGGGCACGAAAAAAGGAGCCCCCGCGCGGGAGACTCCTTTCTTGAAGTTGGTCCATGATGAACCTTTGCGGTATGAAAAAGCAGGTCACTTCTTGGTAATCACGACATGGTTCTTGCCCTCGCAGGAGATGTAGAGCTTGAAGTCGTAGGTGCCAGCCTCGACATTGAGGTTGGTGCCATTGGTCTGGGTGAGGTTTTGGAAGTTGTTGCCGTCGCCATTGGCGCCACCCCAAGAGATGTCCCAATCGTGATTCATACGGAACTTCAGAGTGCCGGTCTTGGCTATCTCCACGTTGTTGGCCTCCCATGCGCCACTCTCCTTGTTGTAGGTGAGATCGACATCGCCAGCCCACTCGTTGAAGTCGCCGATGATGGAGATGTAGTTCACTTTCTCCAGGCTATAGCTCATGGCCGAGAGATCGACGTTGATCTGGTAGAAGCCAGCACCAGCCTTGATGTTTTCTTCGCCATCCTGCACCAGTCGGCCGGCCTCGCCATTAGGCTCCTGACCCAAGTCGTTATCCCAGTTGTCGGCATTGGGCTTGAACTTGAACTCGCCATCGAGGTAGTAGTAGCCCTGGTACTTGCCGTCGAAGTTGCCGCCCCAGAGCGGGTTGGATGTTGACCAGCTGCTCTCGTTGCCGATCTCATAGATATACTCGGCAAAGTTGAGATCCTCGATCTTGTAGCTATAGTTCATCATGTTGATGGTCATGCGATGGTAGCCAGCCTTCTCGATCTTGCCCGCCTTGGGCTGATTGGTCGTCAGGTTGCCCTCAGCTGCTACGTCGCCATCCGTCACGACACCCACGACGCCCTTCTCGCCCTCGGCCCAGAAGTCGCCCTCGTAGTTGGTCTTCGGGATGATCTTCCAGTACTGGTTGTCGCTCGTGGTCTTGAAGACGATCTGGAACTCGGGGTTGTCATAGACATTGCCGTCTCCCAGATGGGTGAAGGCCTGAGCGCCCTCCTTGGACCAGCCATCCGTGAACATGTCGCCGACCAGATAGTATGCCTCGTCGATAAACGGGGCCACGATGGTCACGTTGACGGTTGCCGATCCCGTGTTGAGGATGGTCACGCCATCAGGGGTGGCAGCAAAGCCACGCACGTCCAGGGCCACGCTACGGTCGCAGGGACGCTTGCCATAGAGGGTCTCGATGGCCGTCTTAAACTCGGTCGAGGCGACGAGTCCCTGCTCGTTGGCTTGCAGGGTGATGGCGTTGGCCTTCTCGCCGTCGTTGACAGCCACGGTATAGTAGCTGCTGGCGGTCGTGTTGGTGGTCGTCACCTTGGGGACAAACAGCTGGACGCTGTCGGCCGTGAGCGTGCCGAAATTGATGGCAGGCGCGTTGCCGATGGCCAGTTTCACGTCTTTGGATGCCTCGGGGTCGCTATGCTGCGGATCGCTCCAGCCCTCATAGCTATCGGAAGCGCAGGAGGCGAGCACCAGGGCGAATCCGAATATCAATATGCTCTTTTTCATTGTTCTGTCTTCTTTCGGTTATGGGTGGGGAGCATCTCGGGGAGACCCTCCCCACCATCTTCTTTATAAAAGATTACTCTTCCGTCTCGATGAAGTGGTACTGACCCGTGATGTCGTTGAACAGCACGCGATACTTGCCCGGCTTCACGGGGATGTTGCCACCCTCAGACGTGGCGTAGCCATAGGGGAAGCCGTTGCCACCCCAGTTGTTCGTCCAGTCGGGATCGGCCAGGAACTTAGCCTCCGTGCTTCCGCTTGTAGCGTCGAGATCGAAGTACCAGTCGTGGTTGACCGCACCATCAAAGGTGTTGACGGGATGCATGGACGTGGTGGTGGCCCAGTCGTTGAATGCGCCGCTGATGAACATTGAGGCAAAGGTCTTCGGCGTCTGGTTGGCCACCTTCTCCATGGTGCAGGTACGCTTCACGGGGTCGAGGGTGATCTTGTAGTAGCCCGACTCGCTCACGGAGATGTTGCCAGGGTCGTCGCCGCCATCGCGGAAGACGAGGCCTGCGCAGATCACGTCGATCGTGTTGGCCCAGTTGTCGCCGATGGTGTGGATGATCTTAAACTCGGCACCTGCGGGGAAGTAGCCCGTGTAGGTCAGCGTGCCGACACCCGTGGTCTTGTTATACTCCTGTCCCTCCTCTGTGTAGAGCGGCATGACAGAGGTGCCGACAGCACCCTTGTCGTTGGTCCAGGCACCATCACCAATGCAGCCACCAATGAGATACCACACGTCGATGGCGGCATCCTTCAGCTTCATATAGTAGGGCAGCACCTTGATCTGGACTGCGTTGGAATAGATCGTGTCGCCAGCATAGGCAGCACGCACGCGTACATATACATCCTGGGATGCGGGCACGTTGTTGGGCTCGTAGCGGACAATCTCCTGCAGGGCCTTTGCCATCTCGTTGGCAGCAACGCTACCCTTGACGAGAGAGAACTCCGTGTCGAAGGTCTTGTAGTCGCCGACAGCCTGGTCGGTGGCATCCTTCTCGCCAGCCTTGATATCCTTCGTCCATCGGTTGGTGGGCGAAACCTGGATCTGATAGCTAGCCAGGGCGGGAAAGCCGTAGTCGGGTTGCGACCAGCTGAAGGCGAGCGACTCCGAGGTGGCCAGATCCACATTGGCCTGGGCGTAGGACGGGGTATTGAGGACGAAAGTCGTCGGCGTCTGTATCGTGGGGTTGTTGTCCCTGTCGTCGTCGCAGGCCGTGAGGAATGCGAGGGAGCAGAGCAGCAACGCGGTTGATTTGATTATATTTTTCATCGTTGATTGCTTTGTTTTGTTGCACAGAGCGGGCGTGGCTTCTTGGAAGTCGGTCCGCCCTGTGCGGTTGATGATCTATTAGTAACCAGGGTTCTGCGTGATGGCGCCTTTCACCTGGGCTGCCGGGATGGCGAAGATGTTGCGGTATGCATCAAAGTTGCGGCCCGCCTTGGCACCACCCTTGTAGCTCCAGTTGTAGTTGTTGTTGCCACCAAAGCGTCCGAAGCGGATGAGCGTCGGGCGGCGGAGACCCTCATAGTAGAACTCGCGGCTCCACTCGTCGCAGAGGTCGCTCAGAGAGTAGGCTGAGCGCTTCACGGCATGTGCACGATCGCGAAGGGCGTTGACGGCATCCGTGCCTTCCTTCGTCGTGGTGCCGCCATTGAGACGGGCCGGGGCCTCGGCATAGGTCAGGTAGGCCTCGGCTACACGGAAGAGGAAGAAGTCGGTGTCGGGGTAGTTGTCGTTCTTGCCTACCGAGTTGTCTGTCTTGAAGTTGTTCCACTTAGCCACGGCAAAGCCAGCCTTGAAGCTGCTCAGATAGCCGTCGCCATTGTCGAGCGTACGGTCCTTGCCGTCGAAGATGGCGCGGTCGTCGTTGGCGGCAGCAGGCATCTCCGTGCAGCTGACGTTGGGTGCGTCGCCATTGGGGAAGAACTTATTGATCAAGTCCGTGCGTGCGCGGTTGCCGCCCCAGGCCTGGCCCGTGCCGTTGGTGGCCTGCGGGTAGGTGCCTGTCACGTCGGCATGCATGTCGCCATCATAGGCGCCAGCCATCAGGAAGAGCGTGCCTGCCCACGACGTGGTCGTCACACCATCCTGGCCGATGCGGAACACACCCTCGCGGGCTGCGCTCGTCTCGCCATTGTCGCCCATGAAGAGCATCTGGTAGGCGCTCCACTTGCCCACACCCGTGAGGTTGAGGTGGTAGTCAGACTTCATCACGCGCTGGGCGTAGTCGGCAGCCTTCTGCCATTGCGGAGTTCCCGTATAGACCTCGGCGTTGAGGTAGAGGCGAGAGAGCAGCATCCATACCGCAGCCTTGTCGGCACGGTAGTAGCCGGCGTCGCTGGAGGTCTTCGACTTGGCCTCGCTCATCTGCGGCTCTATCTCCAGCAGCTCCTTCTCCAGCCAGGCGTACATCTCGGCACGAGTGTAGCGCACGGGCTTTTCGAGCGTCGTGGCAAACGGCACGTTGCCGAAGGCGTCCATCAGAAAGTAGTACTCCAGGGCGCGGAGGAAGCGTACCTCGGCCGTCTTGGTGGCGTCCTTGTCGCCACACTCGTTGATGTACTGGTTGCAGTAGGAGATACCCGTGGTCAGACGGGCGAAAAGGCCGTTGAGCATCGGGTGGCTGTCGTCGTATGTATTGTAGCAGAACTCGCGGATGCCGGCGTCGCTCCAGTGGCAGATGGCCTCGTCGGTGGTCATCTCGTTGGAATTCCAAAGCTGGCGGATGAAGCCTGCGGTACCGCCATCGAGACCGTCGATGTCGCATTGGTCGTCGCCCGTGCTATTGCCGGACATGGCCAAGTTGGCGTAGCACTTGTTGAAGAGTGCCGTCGGGTTGACCTGCGTGTTCATGTTCGGGTCGATGGGCTTGACGTCCAGGTCGCCCGTGCAGGAAGCCATGCCCAGAAGTGAGAGGGAGACGGCTGCTGCAGAAAGTAGGTTCTTTATATTCTTGTTCATGATGTTATTATCGCTAATGAGGGGTTAGAAGTTGAGGTTCAGACCAAGAATGACGGAGAACGGACGCGGATAGAGGTTGTAGTCGAAACCGTTGAACACCTCCGGGTCGATGCCGTCGTAGTTGGTGATGGTGAACACATTGGAAGCCGTGGCATAGGCGCGGCCTGAGAGACCATGCCATCCGCTGGTCTTGAAGAGGCTGGCGAAGCTATAGCCCAAGGTGATGTTGTCCAACTTCAGGAACGAGGCGTTGTGGATCCAACGGTCGGTGAGGTTGGAGGTGACATCGTCAGTCTGCCAGTCGTCGGCAACGGCCTGTGCGGTTTTGTTGCACATGAAGTTGCTGGAAGCCCAGAGGGCGTTCGGGCTGACATTCTTGAAGCCTTGGCTGATGTTGTCAAACACATAGTTGCCAATGTTGGCACGCAGAGTGAAGCCGAGGTCCCAGTTCTTGTACTCCAGGCGTGAGGACAGACCCATCGTGACGGGAGGCGTCGGCGACTTGTAGAAGTAGCGGTCCTCTTGGGAGATCTTGCCATCGCCATTGCGATCGACCATCGCACCCTCGATAGCCTTGCCGTTCTTGTCGTAGGCCTGCTGATAGACCCAGAAGGAGTTGGCGGGATTGCCCACAGCGTTATACTCCAGGTACTTGTCGGTACCGATCACGATACTCGTGTTAGGCACGGGGAGTCCGTCGGAGCTGGCACCCGTCAGGTCGTCGATGCGGTTTCTGTTGTAAGTGAAGTTGTAGTCGATGGTCCAGTACCAGTCTTTCGTCTGGATGGCCTTCCAAGACAACGTCACCTCCACACCCGTGTTGCTGAGCGTACCGATGTTCTGCCAAGCCTGGTTGCGGAAGGCTGAGAGAGCCTGTGTCGGAGCGTAGTTGAGCAGGTCGGTGGTCTTGCGGTAATACCAATCGACCGTACCCGTGAGGCGCTGGTCAAGGATACCCCAGTCCAAACCGATGTTGTACGTGGTCGTGGTCTCCCACTTCAGGTCAGGCGTATAGTTGTCCGGACGATTGAGCGTACCGTCGCCGTCTGCGGGGTAGTAGGCACCCGTGCCCTGGTTGCGCGTATAGGTCGGGATCCAGGCATAGTCGTTGTTCACGTCCTGCTGACCCGTCATACCCCATCCGAGGCGGAGCTTCAAGTCAGAGAGCCAAGAGATCTCCTTGAGCTTGTTCTCCTCGCTGGCCTTCCAAGCGAAGGCAAATGACGGGAACCATGCCCAATGCTCCTTGAAGCGTGAGGAACCGTCGTCACGAACGGTTGCCGTGAGATAGTAGCGGTCCATGAAGCTCCAGTTGGCACGACCGAAGAAGGAAACGAGGTAGTTCTCAGTCTTATAGGCCTTCGTTGACGGATTGTAAATCTGTCCGGCCAGCGATCCCGTGATCTCGTTGCCGTTGGCATCGACGAGCGGCTGACCAAAGTGATCGACATAGGTGCCGGTCTTGGTGTTGCCCGCACCATAGATGCCCCAGTAGTTGTTGTCCGTGCCACGATAGAAGCGCTGGTACTCATAACCACCCATGATGTCGATGTGGTGCTGGTGAGCGTCGTTGAAGTCGTGGTAGTACTGGGCGTAGGCCGAGAGCGAGAGGTTGCGCTTCACGATGCGCTCCCATCCGTGGCTG
>OGPF01000737.1_pt1 | contig 18002 bp, 12 predicted proteins | sample 1552871 | NCBI WGS metagenome assembly OGPF01 (sample SAMEA2580276, study PRJEB22360) | human gut metagenome | biome: human gut; feature: human-associated habitat; material: faeces | place: Denmark | collected 2008/2010
TTGTTTGCATAAGAAATACAGATTGTTAAAAACACAACAATATTATATGAGCCCACAAAAGGGAAAACAACTTGCTTATAAGGGAAAACAACTAAAACAACAAGTACAATATATAACAACACAAAATGCTGCTGAAAGGGAAACAACAAATAACAACACAACAGGACCGTAAAGCTGCCCCTACCCTACTGTCTTTTTTCTAAACAACCCTGCTTCTCACCCCTTTCTTGGACTGAAAAGGGGTAAGATGAACAGAAAAATGTAGGAGAAAACAGAAAAACGAACCAAAAATTTGGAAGTACAGAACAATCTACCTACCTTTGCACCCGTTTTTCACCAACGAACGTAAAATAACGAATGCAAAGAAAGAAACTTGCATGCATTGCGATGGCAATGCTTTCGCAGACCGCCGTCTTCGCGGGTGGTCTTCTGACCAACACCAACCAGAGCTTCATCTTCGGTCGCAACTTCGCCCGTGATGGTGTGATTGCTATCGATGGAGTCTATTCCAATCCTGCCGGCGTGGCCTTCCTGGGTAAGGGCCTCCATCTCTCCCTCGGTGGTCAGAGCGCGTCTCAGACGCGTACCATCCGTAGCGGCATGACGCTCCTCAAACCTGCTGGTCTTCCCATGACCGACGAGCAATGGATGCAGTCGCCCTACGCCCATCCGCTGAGCCTCAACGGAGGCGACGCCAACGGCATCAAGCATTTCAAGGGTGAAGCTTCTGCCCCGTTCATACCTTCGGTACAGGCGGCCCTGAACTACGACAAGTGGGGATTTCAGTTTGCCTTCGGCCTCGTGGGCGGTGGCGGTAAGTGTACCTTCAACCGCGGTCTCGCATCCTTCGAGCGCCAGGTGGCCCTGCTGCCCTCCATCCTGCAGTTGGCCAACACCACCTACCAGCAGCAGTATGGCATCGACCTCGGACTGGGGAGCAACACGCCAGGCTACTCCGTAGAGAGCTACATTCACGGTCAGCAGTACGTCTTCGGATTCCAGTTTGGCTCCACCTACAAGGTCAATGAGAACCTGGCTGTCTATGGCGGCTTCCGCTTCAACTACATCTACAACAAGTATGAGGGAAGCATCTCCAACATCACCGTGAACATCAACGGCCAAAACGAAAACCTCTATAACTACCTCGGCACCAAGGCGGACGCCCTGGCCAACCAGGCACTCTCCTATCAGGAGCAGGCCAACAACTATACTCGCTTGGCCCAAGAGGCGACACTCGCTGGCAACGAGCAGGCCGCACAGCAGTATGCCGCCGCTGCCGAGCAACTCACGAAAGGTGCGCAACTGGCGCAGGGTGGCGCGCAGGCCATTGGTGGCGTGCGGAGTCAGGTGGCCGACCGCAACCTCGACTGCACGCAGCGCGGATGGGGTATCACGCCGATCATCGGTATCGACTACCGCTGGGGCAAACTCAATCTCGGAGCGCGCCTGGAGTTCACGACACATCTCAACATCGAAAACGACACGAAGGTGGACGATACGGGGCTCTTCGCCGACGGTGTGAACACGCCCAACGACATCCCGGGCATCCTCACCGTGGGTGGTTGCTACGAGATACTGCCGACCTGGCGTGTGATGGCGAGCTACCACTACTACTTCGACAAAGACGCCCGCATGGACAAGGACAAGCAGAAGTTGCTCAGCAGCAACACCTGGGAGTGGGCCTTGGGATCGGAGTATGACATTTCGGACGCCCTCACGGTGAGTGCGGGAATGCAGCGCACGAAATATGGTCTCGGCGACGGCAGTTACCTCACGGACATGTCATTCACGACGAGCAGCTACTCCTATGGCTTTGGCGCAAAGGTGCGCGTCGCCCCGAAAGTCACGGTGGAGGCCAGTTATTTCTGGACCAACTACGAGACCTTCGACAAGGAGTATGACCAGGAGTATAGCGCAGCCGGCATGTCGGCCACGGCCCACAACACCGACCAGTTCACCCGCACCAACAAGGTGTTTGGTGTCGGCGTAAACCTCGATTTCTAAGAAAAGCACACACATAGACGCCCATTGCCCAGCAATGGAACAACGAAAGCGGAGAGAGACTACGGGTCGGGGCTCAGCCCTCCCACAGTTTTCGCTCCGCTTTTTTATTGCGAGCTATTTAAAACGACACATGCAACTTATAGGTTGCTTTTTTTAGGCTCATCCAAAAAATGGCGTGATAGGACAGTCCGTGTTGCTTCAACAGAACATGCTGGTAAGGGATATTCCTTATATGAAAAGTTGCTCCATCGTAACTTCACTATGCACCAAACTATGATGCAGCCCGTCAGCGATGCCATAGGTTGTAACAAAGGTGATGACCAAAGAGAACTTGGTCTTGGTAGAGCTTTGGAAAAGTTCTAAGCGCTGCCTTAGCAACTGTTCGTATGCCTCCGTTATGCGGTATTGCGATTTGCTGAATTTCATCTCGCACAAATGGATGATGCGGTCAGCACGTTTGATGACCAAATCGATCTGTCCACCATTTTGCCCATCAGTTGCTGCCTTGCGCCATGATGAGACTTCAGTCGCCATCCCCGAAATACCCAAGGCACGCTTGATGCTGTCCGTGTGCATAAGACATACTATCTCAAATGTAAGTCCCTGCCACGTTGAAACTTGACGCGACTCAAAATGATGACTCCACCACTGTTCGTCACCCGAAACATCGGGCAAGATGAACTTATAATAAAACAAAGTATAGAAATCCACCAAACGATAGATGGTATCTTTCACCTTATGAGCGAAATTCTGATTTCGGGAAATGAAGTCGCATCGTTCAAGATTGGTCAGCACACGCGTGAGAGTTCCACCGGTAATCCCTGTAGCCTTGGATATTTCCTCACGAGACATTCCATCATGATGGGCAGCCAAAGCCTTCACCACACTGATATATAAATCGGCGTTTGAAAACAAAGCGTTGTAGAGTTCGTCGAACTCATTTCGCATAATACCTCCTTGGGCAAAGAACAGTCTATCGACATTCTGCACGAGACTTTCTTTTGCATTAATAAGGCTTAAGTAAAACGGAATGCCACCAAACACCATGTAACACTGCAATATTTGGTATCGATCCCATTTGCAGTGTTTTCTCAGAAGATACGCCTCTGTCTCATGCAAAGTGAAAGGTCGGACATAAATACTGCTTGTAATGCGAGCATGCAGTCCCCCTTGATTTTCTATCAGATTGTCCACCATCCATGAGGTAGCCGATCCACTGGCAATAAACACAATATCACTACGACGAGCAGCCCAGCCATTCCAGAAGTTCTCCAATGCCGCAACAAAGTCAGACTTCTGTGTGTCTATCCAAGGCATTTCATCTATAAAAACCAATTTCTTTCTGTTGGCATCGAGCGACTCAAGGTATTCTTCAAGCGCATCGAATGCATCGAACCAATCGGAAAACTTATCAGGTTTCGTGCCAGAGATCTTTTTCAATGCTCGCGCAAAACTCGTAAGTTGTCTTTGGCGCGATAGATTATGGCCTCCGACAAACGTGAAGTCGTATTGTCCCTGATAGTATTGATCCACAAGAAAAGTCTTGCCCACTCTTCGCCGACCATACACTATAACAAATTCAGAACGATCGGACTCCATCACTCTGTGGAGTTCTTGACACTCTCGCTCTCTACCAACAAGTTTGCTTCTCATGCCCATACCGTTTATCTATTAACCTTGGCAAAGGTAGCGTTTTTATGGCAGCAAAAAGAAAAAATACGCGATTTTCTACCCAAATCTATATCAAGAAGGGAGATTTGGGTAGAAAATCGCCCATTTTTGACCTAAATCAAGTCACCACTCACCCTGTTGCTACAGGACGAACAGTAGTATCATCACGCTATTAATCTATGCCAACATGCTATCTATAGTAAGCAGCTTGCCTGGCGATAAAGACTAAAAAAGCGGTATGGGAATCTTGCTGCGAAATTCCCATACCGCTTATATTCAATGCTTCGAGCTGAGATAAAGAAAATCAGCTTGTGAGCGATTAGTACTCGTCCTCGTTGAAGAGGAAGTCCTCCTTGGTGGGGTAGTCGGGCCAAATATCCTCTATGCCCTCATAAACCTCTCCTTCGTCCTCGATCTCCTGCAGGTTCTCGAGCACCTCCAGAGGTACGCCCGATCGTGTGGCATAGTCTATCAGCTCATCCTTTGTTGCGGGCCATGGCGCGTCTTCCAGCTTTGAAGCCAATTCAAGAGTCCAATACATAGTCTTCTGTCTTTAAGTTTATAAAAATTTGCGTGCAAATATACTATATTTTATTTGAACTGCAAGCGCTATGGCGTATTTTTTCGCACACACTGCAAACAAAGTTGAAATAAGTACCTATATAAGCAGGAATAACTACCTATATCAATAGAAATAGCCACGAATCTTGGGGGCACACGGAAGCCTTTTGCACTAAAAGCTGATCTTATAGTGCTGCTTATACTTCTTCTTGTCGAAGAAGAGAAGGCCACAATAGTAGAGGTCGAAACTGACGCGTACGCGCTTGTCCTGCAAGATGCGCGCCCAGCTGCGGCGGGTCTCTCCATTGCGGTGGATGCCCTCCACGATGAGCAGGGAAGCATCTGTGGCCCGGTTGATCAGGGCCAGGACCTGCTGTTCCATATCCTGCCCATGGGCCACGACAGCCAGCGAGAAGGAATCCTCAGTAAGTGAGCAAGCCCCCTCCCCCATCGAAGAAAACGCCATCCGGAGGCAACCCGCATGAAGGTAGGCCCGCTTGGCCTCCGAGACATCGCCCACCAGCACGGCCTCTTCGGCCTGCTGGTGATTGGCGATACGGAGGTAGAGTTCGCAGACCCTCCGTTCCCGCTTTGAAAGATGCGGGAACAGGGGGCGGAGGTCGTCGTAGGCATAGTAGGGATAGTGCTCATTGACGACATAGCGCACGAAGCGGTAGGCCCAGGGCGACTGGATACCGAAGCCACGGCAATACTTTGCCCGGCTCATCCACAACACGCCACGTCGCAATCGAGACAACATTGCCATGGTTTCTGAGACAAGACCTAAGGTTACGCCTCGATGGGCTTGCAATGATCCTGGAGCCAGGCCAAGTCTTCGCCATCGAGATGGGGAGCGAGCTTCTCGCAGACCATCTGGTGGTAGTCATTGAGCCACTGCTTCTCCTCGGCGGTGAGGAGGGAGCAATCGACGGGCGCAAGGTCTATCGGACAGAGCGTCAGCGACTCCATCTGCAAGAAGCGGCCCAGTTCGGTCTCCATATAGTCCTTGATCAAGCACGTGTTTTCAATGCGCACACCAAAGCGGTCGGACAGATAGATGCCCGGCTCGTTGGTGACGGTCATTCCCGCACGCAGGGCAGCCGGCATATACTCCATGCGCACCTGGTGGGGCCCCTCATGGACATTGAGGTAGGAACCTACGCCGTGGCCCGTGCCGTGGAGGTAGTTGAGACCCGCGCGCCATAGCGGTTCGCGTGCCAAGGCGTCGATCTGCGTGCCACTGCAACCATCGGGGAACTTTGCCAACTCCAACTGGATATGGCCCTTGAGTACCAACGTATAGACGCGGCGCTGCTCTTCGGTGACAGGACCCAAAGCTATCGTGCGCGTGATATCGGTCGTGCCGTCCTGATACTGTGCGCCACTGTCGATCAAGACCAAGCCACGGGGCTCCACGGGGATATCCGTCTCGGGAGTGGCCTCGTAGTGTACGATGGCACCATGGGCCTCATAGCCCACAATGGTATCGAAGGAAATGCCACGGAAGAGATCTTGCTCCGCACGCAGGGCCGTGAGTTTCTTGTCGAGGGAGATCTCCGTCTGTCCTCCTGCCTCCACAGCAGGCTGAAGCCAGCGCAGGAACTTCACCATCGCCACGCCGTCGCGCGTCATGGCACGGCGGTAGCCCGCTATCTCGGCTTCGTTCTTGACCGCCTTCATGGCGGGGATGGGCGACGGGGCAAACCTCACCACCGATTTCCCGAGGGCACAGGAGGCGAGATAGTAGCAAGTCTTCACACTGTCCAGCAGCAGACCGCCCTCGAAGGCATGAGACCGCAGGTAGTCGGCCACGGCAACATAGGGCTGCACCGCCACGCCAAGGTCGGAGAGGTAGCGACGCACCGCGTCGTCGAGTTTCTCCTCGTTGACAAAGAGCGTGGCACTTTCCTGCTCTATCATCAAGTAGGAGACGAAGACAGGATTGCAATAGACGTCGGAGCCACGCAGATTCAAAGTCCAGGCAATGTCGTCGAGGGCTGAGACGAGCATGGCCTCGGCATCACAACTGCGCAGCGACTCACGGATGCGGGCGAATTTGCTCTCCGTCGTCTCGCCAGCAAACTCCAGGGGATGGAGCTCCACCTTAGCTGTCGGGATGGAGGGGCGGTCCGTCCAAATCTCGTTGAGCGGGTCGAAATCGGTACGCACCTGGATATCGTAGCCCTGGAAGAAGGCCTGCATTCTCTGCACCTCGTCCGTGCCATTGACCCATCCGTCGAGACCCACCACAGGATGGGAGGCCCCACGAAGTTGTTCGGCCAGCCAGTCGGTGATCGTCGGCGTGCCCTCCACCTTGAGTTTCATCAGCATGATACCCGTGCCGCGGAGTTGCTCCTCGGCAGCAAGGAAGTAGCGGGAGTCGGTCCAGAGCGCGGCAGCATCCATCGTGACGACGACCGTGCCGGCCGAACCATTGAAGCCTGAGATCCACTCGCGGCCCTTCCAGTGGTCGGCGACATACTCACTATTGTGTGCATCTGTGCTGGGGAAGATGAAAGCCCCCAGTCCCTCGCGCTCCATCACCTGGCGGAGCGCGGCTATTCTTTCTACGATCTTAGTCATTATATATAGGGTATTTGGTTGATGGTTTCTGAAAGTTATTATCGGTCCTACTCACACATCGCCCGGCAGATGCGGTCCTGCAGTCCATTGGCCTGGCTGGCGCGGATGGTCCCCTGGTTGAGGATGCAGAAGGCCAGGCGGTGGCCATTGCTGGCCGTGCAGAATCCAGCAAGCGTCTTGACACTCGTCACCGTGCCCGTCTTGGCCCGCACATTGCTATCGGCCGCCGTGCCACGAAGCCGCTTGCGGAGCGTGCCGTCGCGTCCGGCTATGGGCAGCGTGGGAAGCAGGGCCTCGTAGGCCTCCGTGTTATGGTAGTTGAGGCGCAAGAGGTGGACGAGGAGGTCGGCCGTGACATAATTGTAGAGCGAGAGGCCACAACCATCGGCCGCGTAGTACTGCGCTGGATCAAGGCCTGCCGCACGCACCACCTGGTTGATCACCTGTCGGCCCTGGCGCGCACCTGCACGCCGCACACCCGTGCTCTTGGCCAACTGGTAGAAGACCGACTCGGCATGGAGGTTGTCGCTCTTCTTCATCATCCGCTGCAACACCCGCGTGAGGTCGTGGGTCTCCTCGGCCAGCAGCGTGGATCCTGCGGGGAGCGTGGCGTCGCCCAGCGTTCCCTCCAGGACAATGCCTGCCGCTCGCAGGCGCGAAGAGAGTTCGGCCAGGAAGCGGTCACGACGGTTGTAGAGCAGGGGCGAGAGCGGCGGATTGCTATCGTCGTCGTCCCAGCACCAGCCCTCTCCCATCGGTTTGTCGTCCTTCATCGACTTGTCGGCCAGCAAGTCGCCCGTGATACGACGGATGCCTTTTTCACGCAGCGCACGGACGAAGGCGCGCATATTGGCGTCGCCAAAGAGGGGGTCCATGCCACCGACACAATAGAGTGAACCGTGGAGCACGCCCGTGGAGTCGATGTCACCACGGCAGTAAAGGCGCGTGGAAAACTGATAGTCCACGCCCAGGCGGTCGAGGGCCGTGATGGCGGTGACACACTTCTGGACGGAGGCCGGGCGCATCCGCTGGGTCTCGTTGAAGCGATAGACACACTGGTCGGCACTGAGGTCCCAGACCATCACCGCCATTTGGGTGCTTTGAAGTAGTGGATCCTCGATGATGGCGGCCATGCGGTCGGCAAAACTATCGGTCCAAAGGCGGTCGAAATCGGCGCCATCGGCTACGACGGGACGGTCCGCCAAAGGAACCGTATCGGTGTCGGCCACTTCGGCAACGGGTGCTGCCACCAGCCCGGCGTCCTCGGCCAGGAGACGAGCCACGCGGGCACTATCAACATAGACGAGATTGACCTGCGCCTGCATGGGCAGAGCCAGCAGGGCGGTCAGGAGGAAGAAAAGTTTTCTACGAATACTTGTCATTGTTTTTTGTAGGTTTTTAAGATTAAGATTCTGTTTCTTTTTCTTGGCAAGTGTTCTTGGCAAGAGAGACACGCTTGCCGACTGCCTCGACAAACGAGGCTTCGTTCTCCGGGGTGAAGATACTGATGTTGTGGTCGCCATACTCCACCATCACATAGCTGCCCGTGAGCAGGTGGCGGGGCATACGGCGAAGTGCCGTGATGGTCTGCAATGGGATGGCCTGTCCCCGTTGGCGCCCTATTCTGCCGCTCTGCGTGGTCAGTTGGTCGTCGTCGAGGACATAGTCGGTATGGATACCACGGTCGATGCCTCGCACGGCCACGGCCACAAGCAGCGCGCCAAGCACAGCCATGGGCCACGTGCCGAACCAAAAGCAATAGAGCGAGGCAAGGGCGAGGAGCAGGATGCCGCACAGTTCGCCCAGCGTGAGTCGATGATGAAATACTCTTGTCATAGTTCGACTGCAAAGGTACGAAAAAAATGGGGAGCCACTCCCATTTCGATCCAAGAAAAATAGATCTACACCTTGCCTTGGGCGATAAATTCTCAAAAAACATGCAACTTCCTGCCGTCACAAAGGAACTAAGCACAAAAATCGGGAGAAACATTCGCCCATCTGCCAATAAATGAGTAATTTTGCGGGCGAAACGTTATTCCGCTCCCCATACGGAGCACAACTGTTTGCTTAGAAATGATTCATAAATACGATTTCCTGATCATCGGCGCTGGTATCGCCGGAATGAGCTATGCCTTGAAGATAGCCAAGGCGCACAAGGGAAGGGTTTGCATGATTTGCAAGACGACGCTCGACGAGGCCAACACCTCGTTCGCGCAAGGCGGTGTGGCTTCGGTGACGAACCTCGCCGTAGATGACTTTGACAAGCACATCAAGGACACCATGATAGCAGGTGACTACATCTCCGACCGCAAAGCCGTGGAGCAGGTGGTGCGCAACGCGCCGGCACAGATCCAGGAGCTGGTCGAATGGGGCACCCAGTTTGACCGCAAGGAGGACGGCAGTTTTAACCTCCACCGCGAGGGCGGCCACAGCGAGTTTCGCATCCTGCACCATGCCGACGACACAGGCGCCGAGATCCAGCGCGCCCTGATGGAGGCCTGCCGTAACCATCCGCGCATCGAGATCAAGGAGAACCACTTCGCTGTGGAGATCATCACGCAGCACCACCTCGGCGTTGAGGTGACGCGGCGCACGCCCGACATCGAATGCTACGGAGCCTACGTGCTCAATCCGGAGACCCAAAAGGTGGACACCTATCTGAGCCGCGTGACGCTGATGTGTACGGGCGGTTGCGGAGCGGTGTATCAGACGACGACCAATCCCATCATCGCCACGGGCGACGGCGAGGCCATGGTCTATCGCGCCAAGGGCACGGTGAAGGACATGGAGTTCGTACAGTTTCACCCCACGTCGCTCTACCATCCGGGTGAGACCCATCCGGCCTACCTCATCACCGAGGCTATGCGCGGCTACGGCGGCATTCTGAAATTGCCCACAGGTGAGACCTTCATGGAGAAATATGACGAGCGCCTCTCCCTGGCCCCCCGCGACATCGTAGCGCGGGCCATCGACAAGGAGATGAAGACGCACGGCCTGGACCATGTCTGCCTCGACGTGACCCACAAGGACCCGGAGGAGACGCGCCAGCACTTCCCCAACATCTACCAGAAGTGTCTCAGCATCGGCATTGACATCACGAAGGAGATGATCCCCGTGCGCCCGGCGGCCCACTATATGTGTGGCGGCATCAAGGTGGATCTCAACGGCGAGAGTTCCATCCATCGTCTCTATGCCCTGGGCGAGTGTTCCTGCACGGGACTGCACGGTGGCAACCGACTGGCCAGCAACTCGCTGATAGAGGCCGTGGTCTATGCGGACGCAGCAGCCAAGCACAGCCTGCAGGTGGTGGACGGCTACGACTGGAACGACCGTGTGCCGGAGTGGAACGACGAGGGCACGATGACCAACGAGGAAAAAGTGCTCATCACACAGAGCATCAAGGAGGTGGGACAGGTGATGTCCAACTATGTCGGCATTGTCCGCTCCGACCTGCGACTGAAGCGCGCATGGGACCGCCTCGACTTGCTCTATGAGGAGACGGAAGCACTCTTCAAACGCGTGAAGGCGACGAAGGACATCTGCGAGCTACGCAACATGATCAACGTCGGCTACCTCATCACGCGCCAGGCCATCGAGCGAAAGGAAAGTCGCGGTCTCCACTACACCATCGACTACCCGAAGCACGCCTACGACCTCGAGAAGTAGGACTTCGGGGCCAAAGGCTCAAGGGACCTAACGACTTTGAGAGAGAAACAACACGATTTTGAGAAATACAATAAAATAGCAAATCCTAATATCTATCCCCCCGTCCCCATCGGCAAGTGCTGATGTGGGGCGGGGAAACAACCAACCAAAGTATGAGAAAGAACCAAATTTTAGCGGCGGCTCTTCTCTGCCTCACGATGCAGGGCCATGCGCAGACGCCGACCAAGGGTGGTGGCATCTCCAGCGAGATGCTCACACAGATCGAGCGCAATGGCGTTCAGAGTAGTGACCGTGTGATCAGCAATGCGCTGGCAACCAACAAGATCGACGACTTGGCCTTGAACTTCAAGGAGCAGGGCCGTTTGGACACCTACTTCAGCGTGGAGACCCCCGCACAGAGCATCCACAACCAAAAGAGTTCGGGACGCTGCTGGCTGTTCTCGGGCCTCAACGTGCTGCGTGCCAACTTCGCCCGTCTGCACAAGGACAGCATCCGCGTGGAGTACAGTCAGGTCTATCTCTCCTTCTACGACCAGCTGGAGAAGGCCAACCTGATGCTGCAGGGCGTGATCGACTGCGCCGATAAACCCATTGACGACCAGCGCGTGCAGTTCTTCTTCAAAAATCCGCTCAACGACGGCGGTACGTTCTGTGGTGCTGCCGACCTGGCAGAGAAGTATGGTGTCGTGCCGATGGAGGCCATGCCGGAGCCCTACTCCGCAGAGAACACCTCGCGTATGGCGGAGCTGATCTCCTCGAAGTTGCGCGAGTTTGGTTTGGAACTGCGCAAGATGGTGGCTGCCAAGAAGTCGAAGCGCGACATCCAGGCCCGCAAGACTGAGATGCTCGGCACGGTCTATCACATGCTGACCGTCTCGCTGGGCAACCCGGTGAAGGAGTTTACCTACGCCTTCAAGGACAAGAACGGCAAGACCGTGGGCAAGCCCCGCAAGTACACCCCGAAGGAGTTCTACGACGAGACCGTGGGCCATCCGCTCAACGGCACCTTCGTGATGGTAATGAACGACCCGCGCCGTCCCTACTGGAAGACCTACGAGGTGGAGTATGACCGCCACACCTACGACGGCCACAACTGGAAGTATCTCAACCTGCCCGTGGAGGAAATTGCCAAACTTGCCATCGCCTCACTCAAGGACAGCACGAAGATGTACTCCAGCTACGACGTAGGCAAGCAGCTTGACCGCAAGCGCGGCTACCTCGCCATGGACAACTACGACTACGGATCGCTCTACGGAACAACCTTCCCCATGGACAAGGCCGACCGTATCAGCACCTTCGATAGCGGTTCTACCCACGCCATGACGCTCGTGGCCGTCGATCTCGACGAGAACGGCCAGCCGAAGAAATGGAAGGTGGAGAACAGCTGGGGCGCCAGCTACGGACAGAACGGCTGCCTGATCATGACCAACGAGTGGTTTGAGAACTTCATGTTCCGCCTGGTGGTCAACAAGAAGTACTGCTCCGAGGAGATCATCAAGGCCGAGCAGCAGAAGCCGATCATGGTGATGCCGGAGGATCCGCTCTTCCAGGCTGACAGATAATTTCTTTGGCCTGAGGGCCAGGGACCAAAAAAGGGGATGGGAAGCAATTGCTTTCAATCCCCTTTTTTCTATATCATAGCCGCCTGCGGCTATTCTATATTAGGCCTCGCTGCCTTCGATACTGTCGCCGACGTTGGTTTTGGACGCTGTGCTCGCTGCAACCTTCTGTTCCTCGGAAGGATTGGTTATGGCCTGCATGATGAGCGCTTCCAGCTCCTCGCAGAGTTCGGGATTGTCCTGGAGCAGTCGCTTCGTGGCGTCGCGGCCCTGCGCCAGGCGCGTGTCCTTGTAACTAAACCAGCTACCGCTCTTCTTGATGATATTGTAGGTCACACCCAAGTCGATAATCTCACCGGCCTTGGAAATTCCCTCACCGAACATGATATCGAACTCCGTCTTGCGGAAGGGCGGCGCCACCTTGTTCTTGACCACTTTGACGCGGACCTGGTTGCCGATGACCTGGTCGCCATTCTTGATGGAGGAGATCCTGCGGATATCCAGTCGGACGGAGGAGTAGAACTTCAGGGCGTTGCCACCCGTGGTGGTCTCGGGACTGCCGAACATCACACCGATCTTCTCGCGCAGCTGGTTGATGAAGATGCAGCAGGTATTGGTCTTCGAGATCGTACCCGTCAGTTTGCGCAGTGCCTGGCTCATCAGGCGCGCCTGAAGTCCTACGCTGCTATCGCCCATGTCGCCCTCGATCTCCTTCTTCGGAGTCAGGGCCGCCACGCTGTCCACCACCAGGATGTCGATGGCGGAGGAGCGGATGAGCTGGTCGGCGATCTCCAGGGCCTGCTCTCCCGTGTCGGGCTGCGAGATCCAGAGATTATCGACATCTACACCCAACTTCTGGGCATAGAAGCGGTCGAAGGCGTGCTCCGCATCGATAAAGGCGGCCACACCGCCCATCTTCTGTGCCTCGGCAATGGCGTGGATGGCGAGCGTCGTCTTACCAGAAGACTCTGGTCCGTAGATCTCGATGATGCGGCCACGGGGATAGCCGCCCACGCCCAGGGCTGCATTGAGGCCAATGCTGCCCGTGGGAATCACATCGACGGGCTCCACATGCTCATCGCCCATGCGCATGATGGAACCCTTGCCGAAATCTTTCTCTATCTTGGCCATCGCTGCCTGAAGGGCCTTCATCTTGTCGGCCTTCGGGTCCTGCGCGGCATCTTCTTTCTTTGCCATATTTTTTTCTATGTGTTATCTTGCTAAACCTCCCTCCTCCCCTGCTTGACCGGAAGCCACGGAGGGTCTTCGGCGAAGCAGGGGGAGAGAAAAGGGATGATTACAACTCCAAGTCCTTGTCAAACTCCTCGTGCCAGGGCAGTCCCTGCGTGTTGAGCAGCTCCATGAAGGGATCCGGATCGAACTCCTCCACGTTGTGCACGCCCGGCTTCTTCCAGACGCCCTCCAAGAAGAGTTTCGCACCGATCATGGCCGGGACGCCCGTCGTGTAGCTCACGCCCTGCATACCCGTCTCCTTGTAGGCCTCCTGATGCTTGCAGTTGTTATAGACGTAGTAGGTGTGCTCCTTGCCGTCCTTGATGCCACGGATGCGGCATCCGATGGAAGTCTCGCCCTCGTAGTTCTCGCCGAGGTCCTGCGGATTGGGGAGGACGGCCTTGAGGAACTGCAGCGGCACGATGTTGACCTTCACCTTCTTCGTCGGGTCGTCGGCGAGCGGTGCCTCGTAGGTCACCTCGTCGATGCGTCCCATACCAAGGTTCATGATACAGTCGAGATAGGTGAGATACTGCTGTCCGAAGGTCATCCAGAAGCGGCCGCGCTTGATAGTCGGGAAATTGAGCACGAGGCTCTCCAGTTCCTCGTGGTGCATGAGGTAGCTCTCGCGCGGTCCCACGTTGGGATAGTTGAGCGTCTTGTGGACGGCCAGCGGGTCTGTCTCGAGCCATTTGCCATCCTCGTAGTAGAGGCCCTTCTGCGTGATCTCGCGAATGTTGATCTCCGGATTGAAGTTGGTGGCGAAGGCCTTGTGATGGTCTCCAGCGTTGCAATCGACGATATCAAGGTAGTGGATCTCGTCGAAGTAGTGCTTGGCGGCATAGGCCGTGAAGATGCTGCAGACACCCGGGTCGAAACCACAACCGAGGATGGCTGTGAGGCCCGCCTGTTCGAAGCGCTCGCGGTAGGCCCACTGCCAACTGTACTCGAAGTGGGCCTCGTCCTTGGGCTCATAGTTGGCGGTGTCGAGGTAATTGCAGCCGCAGGCCAGACAGGCCTCCATGATGGTGAGGTCCTGATACGGCAGGGCGAGGTTGATGACCAATTCGGGCTTGTAGCTCGACATAAGGGTCTTCAGCTGCTCCACGTCGTCGGCATCGACCTCGGCCGTCTGGATGTCCATCTTGTAGCCTTTGTCGTGGATGGCCTTCACGAGCCGGTCGCATTTCTCCACATGGTGGCTTGCGATCATCATCTCGGTGAAGACGTCCGTGTTCTGCGCAATTTTGAAGGCGGCGACGGTAGCCACGCCACCCGCGCCGATCATTAATACTCTGCTCATTCTATGTTTCGTTTTATCTTGTTATTTCATCTTTTGGTCTATCTCTGCCTGGGTGATGCCGAGGGCGTCCATGAGGGAGAATCCGAGCATCTCATCGCGGCAGCCGGCAGTCTGCGTGGGCTGCATGGTGAAGAGCGTGACGTGCTTCTTCTCGTCATCGACATCGCGGAGGGCCTGGCGCAGCTCCTGCCAGAGCGAGGGGTCACTGCCGTCGGGGACTATCATCAGGCGCGTCACTTCCTCTTCCGAGAGCAAGAGGCGGACCAGGTCGGTCAGCACGGGACCTTTCGCCTGTCCCTCCTCGCCCGTGGCGATGCAGTTGATGATAAACTCGCCCAACTGTTCTGAGCGGAAGGCCTTGCCGTCGAGTTCGGTCTCATAGTCGGCGGGGGAGAAATGGAGGAGCTTCGGGGTCTTGCGGTCGTGGAGCAACACGACCTGGGTCTCGTGGTCGCCCGGGCGAAGGCGTCCATCAAGGGCAACGTCCACCAGCCATTGACTGAGGTCGGCCTGGGGGATACGACGCCCCAACATGCGTTCAAAGTTGACTATCAGGTCGAAGGCGACGTGATCGACGAAATCAGCATCGACGATGATGATATTCTTGCTCCAATTGACGGGATTGATTCCTTGCTTTTTCATTGGCACAAAGATACGGTTTTTAGCTTAGTGGGCCAAACTTTTCCTTGTTTTTCTTTTGGATCATCCGATAAATGGAGCGACTGGGGTGTTTTGATCATTGCTTGTTATTGTCCCAACTCCTCTTTCTCATTCTCAGCCTCGACGGGCAGGATTTTGTCCTCGGCGGGCTTTACCTCGGTAGTCTCGGACTTTACCTCTACAGGCTTAGTCTCTACCTTGGTGGGGGCGGGCTTGACCTCGACGGGGTTGTCCTCGGCCTTGGCGGGCTTGACCTTGACTTCTCCCAATTTCAGACAACGCTCCACATCGGAGAGCAGGCGACGGTAGGGTTCCGACTGCATGAAGCCCATGTTGCGGCGGAGCGTCGGCACGATATCGACCGTGCTATGGTCGTAACAGGACAACTCGTTGAGGCGCTGCGTGTTGTGGACCGCCAGGCGGTTGATCTCATTCTCACGGGAGCGGATGAGCTGGTCGCAGACCTTCTGCATCATCGGCACAACGACACCGTCGAAGAGATGATGGCCCTGGATGTAGAGATAGGTGGTCTCGGGCGTAACACCCAGTCGGCACAGGTCGCGCGACAATTCACCGAGCTTCTCCTTCGTCCCCGGATTGCCCTTGCGCAGGGCAGCGAGTTTGCGGTTGACCTTGCGCTGCAGGTTGTCGAGCAGGACGGAGGCCTTGCCCGTAGAAAAGGCGCCGAGAGCCACGACATTGTTGAAGTCGGCGATGGTGAAGAGGTTGTTCTTCCTCCTCCGATAGAAGAAGATGTTCCACAGAAAGAGGGGGTAGATGATCTGACTATAGCGACGCAGGAAGGCGTCGAAGTCGAAGGTCTTGCGGTCGTTGAGGGTCACAGAGACACACATATCGTGGAGGCTCGGTCCGTAGCACTGGTAGTTTTCTATCGCATAGACGTAGGTGTGGAGGACGTAGGGATTGTCGCAGACCTGTTTCGAGTCCTCCGTCCGCCCCTGGAGGAGGTAGTCGTAGTCGGCATCGACGCAGGCCAGCATGTCCTTGCCCGTGCCGTGGAGCAGTAGGCTCGTCAGCACCGACTTCTTGCCGCGCGAGAGTTTTTTGCGCGTGGGTAGCATCACCTCGAAGTAGCGATGCTCGTTCTCGTAGCGGGCAAGCACCATGCGCCAGAAGAAGACATCGTCGTAGGCCTCAACATAGGCCACGATTCTGCGCCTCGCCTTGCGCCCGTTGAGGCGGTTGGAGGCAGTGACGTAGTCGGAGGTGATATTGTCTTTCAGCCGTTTTGCCATATCGCAGCCTTCCCTATTATTCGTCCTCCGTTATCTCCGACACCTCCGTCACGTTGTCGAGCCAGCCGTTCATGATGACAGCGGGACTATGGGTGGTGAGGATGATCTGTACATTGGGGTTGAGTTCGAGTATCAGGTCGATGAGCCGCTTCTGCCATTCGACGTGGAGGCTCACCTCGGGCTCGTCCATGAAGAGCACGTAGTTTTGCCCGTCCTCGATGAGCACGGTAAGCAGGATGACCAGCATTTGCTTCTCGCCGCTGGAGAGTTGATAAGGCATGAGCGTCTCGCCGATCTGTTCGAAGCGAATTTCGTTCTCCGTGCGCACGATCTTCTTGCCTGTCTCGGAGAAGAGGTCGTCGATGAGATCCTGGAACTTCCGCTTCGGTTGACTGATGCGCTGGGCCTCCTCGGCAGCCTCGGGTGTAGCCTTCTGCAGGGCCTGGATCATGCGGTTGCCGATATTGACCTGGTAGTCGAGATACTTCCGCTGCAGTTTGTAGATCTGCCAGTCGAGTTCGGTGACGAGGGAGGCGTCGATCTTGTCCGTTATCTCCGTACTCATCAGCGGGCGGTCGAAAGAGCGGATGATGTCGAAACGTACCCAGCGTGCTTCCTCAGGCGCCACACGCAGGCGGACCCCCTTGACGGGATGGCTCGGCAACTCGCCGCCACGGGCCAGGCTCCGCACCACCTTGTTGAGGATGGTACTCTTTCCCACACCGTTGATGCCGCTCAGGATGTTGACCTGTCGGTGCAACTCCCAGCAGACGTGCTTCTTGCCGCTCCAGAGCGAGTCGATCTCTATCTCCTTGATGTATTCAGCGTATTTCTGCATAACGTTCAGGTATAATTGTTTGTTGGGAAGCGCGTGCCATGAGGGCTGGCTTCTCTTGCAAAGTTAGTCATTTTTCTTCATACCAACACGCTGTGGGCGGTCTTTTTTCTTCAAAAACACGTTTAAACGTTTACTATGCTATTTTTCCTCATCTTTTATCGTCTCTCTTACTTACTTTTTTCTTTAGCATCATTTGCGCAATCAGTCCTTTTTTGCTACTTTTGCAACGTCAATTTCAACCATCACCAACCAACGACACCACCAAATAGATGAAACGTATCTTCCTCCTCGCCCTGCTCGCCACCGCGCTATGGGCTCTCTCCACGTCGGTCCTGGCGCAGAGCCAAAACAGTCTGAGACAATATGTGGAGCCGCGCATCGGCACGGCCCACTGTCGCTACTTCCACTTCGCGCCCGGCGCGCTGCCCTTCGGCATGGCCAAACCCGGACCCTCCACCAACGGCCACTACGGCAACGTGGACGGCTGGCAGGCCACGGGCTACGACTATCGCGACCAATCAATCGAGAGTTTTCCTTGCACCCATGAGTTCCAGGTGGGCGGCATCAGCGTCATGGCCACCACGGGGCGCCTCATCACCGTGCCCGGAGACACCACGGAGGCGGACATACAGAAGGGCTACCGCTCCCACTTCAGCCACGACGACGAG
>OGPF01000750.1_pt1 | contig 17868 bp, 12 predicted proteins | sample 1552871 | NCBI WGS metagenome assembly OGPF01 (sample SAMEA2580276, study PRJEB22360) | human gut metagenome | biome: human gut; feature: human-associated habitat; material: faeces | place: Denmark | collected 2008/2010
TTCTATGAAGAAGGAAATAAACAAATTTCTATATTTTATAGATTTTTGGCAACGGAAAAAGTATGAAAACTAGAGGCTTTGAAAAAATTGCTAAATATGCTGCTGTGGATTTTCCCTTGCCGGAGCGTAAAACTAAATTCAGTGCAGGATATGATTTCTGCGTTCCTGAAGAAGTAACTTTGGAGCCGGGTAAATTACAGCTCGTTCCTACTGGCGTAAAAGCGTATATGCAGGAAGGTGAATACCTGGGTATGCATATCCGTAGCAGTATGGCTGTAAAAAAACATATTATGTTGGTTAATAATGTAGGCATCATCGACGCCGATTATTACAATAATGAAGATAATGAAGGTCATATCATGCTTGCTCTGCTCAATATGGGTGAAGAAGCTGTTGTTTTGCCTAAAGGTGAACGTGTGGCACAGGGTATTTTCTACAATTATCTGACTATCGATGGCGATGAGTTGTCTGAAAAGGCTGTTCGTGGCGGCGGCTTCGGCAGCACTGGCAAATAAGACTACATAATTGCAATATTGTGTAAAATATTAACAATTATACAGCTATCTTTAGAAATTACAGTTTAATATTTGACAAACACTTATGAGAGTAATATAATCATGCTAATGATGAACTATTCAAGATAGAGGTGCGGAAAGCATTAGTAACCTGTGGAGCGGGAGCTGGGAAGCAGGGGAAAGGGCTAACGCCGAAGTACGACAGACGCCGAATTTGTTGTGCTGGGCCGTCAGTGAAAAACTGCCGGACTGTCGCTGTAAAGCAGCGGAGGGCTATCTCAGCAATCATGTCAGTTATAAGTGCATGTATTTACCGTTGAGATAATTAATAAAATATCTCAACGGTTTTTTTATAAGAGAATAGCTAGAAGTAGTTTGTATAATAAATTAAGGAGTGACTTTGATGATTCGAGTTTTAGTAAATGGTGCCTTGGGTCGTATGGGCAGCGAAGTATGTAAAAAGGTTTGGGCTGAAGCTGATTTAGAATTAGCAGCTGTTGTCGATGCTAAAGAAGGCACAGTGACTTTAGGTGATACAGTTTTTGGTATTGAGACAGATTTAGAACATGCTATTGAAGCATCTAAACCTGATGTAGTGGTAGATTTTACTCGTCCCGATGTAGTTATGAATAATCTGCGTAAGGTTCTGGCTTTAGGTGTTCATGCAGTTGTCGGTACTACCGGTTTTAGCGATGCTGATTTAAAAGAAGTCGATGAGCTGGCACGCAAAAATAATACTTCTCTTTTGATTGCACCGAATTTTGCTTTAGGTGCTGTCGTTATGATGAAATTAGCTTGTGAAGCTGCTAAATATTTTCCTCATGTGGAAATCATTGAAAAACATCATGATAATAAACTGGATGCTCCCAGCGGCACCGCTATTATCACTGCACAAAAAATTGCTGAAGTACGTAAGGCTATGCGTCAAGGTCACGTGGATGAACGTGAAACCATGGCCGGTGCTAGAGGTGCTGATTTTGAAGGCATGAAGATTCACAGTGTACGTCTGCCGGGTTATGTAGCTTCCCAGGAAGTTATTTTCGGTGGTCAAGGTGAAACACTGCATATCAGTACAGACCCTGTTAACCGCGAATGCTATATGCCGGGTGTAGCACTTGGCTGTCGTAAAATTTTAGACCAAGTAGGTCTGGTTTACGGTTTAGATAAATTATTATAATAAGAGAATTTAGGGGGAAAAGGGTATGAAAAAATACAATGTTGCTATTTTAGGTGCTACTGGTGCTGTAGGTACCGAGTTCCTTAAATTGATAGAAGAACGTAATTTCCCGTTTGCAGAACTGCGCTTATTAGCATCTAAACGTAGTGCAGGTAAACAAATCGAATTTATGGGAAAAACCTATACTGTACAAGAAGCTACTAAAGATTCTTTTGACGGTATTGATATTGCTTTATTTGCAGGTGGCAGCGTATCTAAAGAATTTGCTCCCTATGCTGTAGAAGCAGGTGCTGTCGTTATTGATAACTCCAGTGCTTTCCGTATGGACCCGGAAGTTCCGCTGGTTGTTCCTGAAGTTAACCCCGAAGATATTTTGAAGCATAAAGGTATCATCGCCAATCCTAACTGCTCTACCATTATTATGGTTATGGCTTTAAAACCATTGTATGACATGGCACGTATTAAACGTCTTGTTGTCAGCACTTATCAAGCTGTATCCGGTGCAGGCAAAGAGGGTATTGATGAATTGACCAACCAGACTAAGGCTTACAGCGAAGGCCGTGAGATGGAAGCTCATATCCTGCCGTCTGCAAGTTTAGCTAAGCATTATCCGATTGCTTTCAATTTGATTCCGCAGATTGATGTGTTCCTGGATAATCTATATACCAAAGAAGAAATGAAAATGGTTAACGAAACCAGAAAAATTATGCATGATGACGATATGCGCATCACTGTAACTACTGTACGTGTACCTGTTTATCGCAGTCATAGCGAAACCATTAACATTGAATTTGAGCATGATCTGAATTTGGCTGATATGGCACAAGCTATTGATGCTTTCCCGGGCGTACAAATGTTGGACGACCCGCAAAATCAGGTTTATCCTATGCCTTTATATACCTCCGACAAAAACGATTGCTATGTAGGTCGTCTGCGCCGTGATGAATCCAATCCCAACAGCTTTAACTTGTGGGTTGTAGGTGACCAAATCCGTAAGGGTGCAGCACTCAATACATTGCAGATTGCCGAAGTTATGATTAAAAACGATTGGCTGAAAAAATAAGCCGAGGCAATAGAGAAGGGAAGTATTTTTTTATGAAGATTATTGTACAAAAGTTCGGTGGTACTTCTGTTGCCAGCGAGGAAAGCCGTTTAGCTGTCAAAGAAAAAGTACAGCAGGCTATTAAAAACGGTTATGCTCCTGTAGTAGTAGTTTCTGCTATGGGACGTAAAGGCGCACCGTATGCTACTGATACTTTGATTGATACCTTAAAAAGCGTCAATCTTTCTGTAAATGCACGTGAAATGGATATGCTCATGTGCTGTGGCGAGATTATCTCTGCCTGCGTCATGGCGGCAACTCTGCAAAAATTCGGTATCAACGCTATGGCATTGACCGGTGGTCAGGCAGGTATCATCACCGATTCTCAATTTGGTGCAGCACGTATCAAAAATATTCATACCGACAATTTACTGCGCCTTTTAGAAGCAGATATTGTTCCTGTAGTCTGTGGTTTCCAAGGCATGACCGAGAACAATAATAAATTTACTACCTTAGGCCGTGGCGGCAGTGATACATCTGCAGCAGCCTTAGGTGCAGCTTTAAAGGCTGATTATATTGAAATTTATACTGACGTGGAAGGCATTATGACTGCAGATCCTCGTTTGCTAAAAAATGCTAGCATTATGCAGCAGATTTCTTATGGTGAGGTCTGCCAAATGGCTTACAACGGTGCTAAAGTCATTCATCCTCGTGCCGTAGAAATTGCTATGGACAGCAATATTCCGATGTATGTTAAATCCACCTTTAGTGACGCACCTGGTACTTTGATTACCACTAAATGCATTAATCATGCTGATGGCTCTGAGGTTGATATTAATGAAAGTTTTGCCAGCGGTATTGCTAATCTTAGTGACTTGGCACAATTCCGTATCGAGCTTAATCCGCAAAATCTGGCTGCAGGTCGTGATTTGTTTGAGGATTTGGCAGAAGCAGGCATCAGTGTCGGCTGCTTGAACTTGTCCGAAAAAGAAGCTATGTTTGCAGTTTTCTCTCCGGATGTAGAGCATACCTGCAAGGTGCTGGACGATACCGGGTTTAAATATGTCTGCAATAAAGGCTGTGCGAAGGTTTCTGTAGTCGGCAGTGCTATGCGCGGAGTTCCTGGTATTATGGCTAACTTCGTAACTGCTTTGGCAGAAAACAACATCGCTATTTTACAAACTGTGGATTCAGATACTACTATTTCCGCAATTATTAAAGAAGAGTGTTTAGTAGATGCTGTTACAGCATTACATAAAGCGTTTAAATTATAAAAGAGGGGCGAATATACTCATGAAAAAACCTTATTTCGGTCGCTTATTAACAGCAATGGTAACTCCGTTTAAAAAAGATGCAAGCGTTAACTATGAAGCAGGCTGCCAACTGGCTGACTGGCTGCTGGAAAACGGTACTGATGCACTTTTAATTGAAGGCTCTACCGGCGAAGCTGCTACTATGGATATGGATGAAAAACTGCAATTTATGGAAACTATCGTTAAGCATATTAACGGTCGTGCACCGATTATTGCCGGTGCAGGTACTAACTGCACCGCTACCACCATTGACTTAGTAAAGAAAATGGAAGCTATCGGTGTTGACGGTGTCCTGGTTGTAGGTCCTTACTATAATAAACCGACTCAAGAAGGTTACTATCAACATTTTGCAGCTGTTGCTAAAGCTACTAAGCTGCCGATTATCGTTTATAACGTACCTGGTCGTACAGGCTCTAACATTCTTCCTGCTACTATTGCCCGCCTGGCAAATGATTTTGACAATATCGTAGCTGTTAAAGAAGCAGCAGGTAATGTTGCTCAAACTGCTGAACTGTATCGTGTACTGCCTGAAAGAATCTCCATTTACAGCGGTGATGATGTTTTGATTCTGCCGTTCATGGCTGTAGGTGCTTGTGGCTTGATTTCCGTACTTGCTAACTGCAATGGTAAAATTCTGCAAGACCTGATGCAGGCTTATAGCGAAGGCCGCGTAGCGGAAGCTGCTGAAATGAATAAAAGAGTTGTGCCCTTGGCACGTACTTTGTTTACCGAAAGCAATCCTATTCCTGTTAAAGCAGCAGTTACCATGGTTACCGGCATTGATGCAGGTGATCCCCGTCTGCCGTTGACTCCGATTACTGATGAAGACAGAGTAGAATTGGAAGCAGTACTGAGAGAGTACTCTATGATTAAATAAAATAAGTTTTTTGAAGAAGGGTCTGCTTGGGCAGGCCCTTTTTTGCCTCTTAGGGATACCCATATTTATCTGAACTAATTTTCATGAGATGGGAAATAACTGGCAGGAATTTTGTGCTCAATAAAGAATTTATTAGATAGACATTTTAGAAGAAGAGGGGGATTATTTTGTTCCAGAAGCTAGTTTGCACTGTCATGATGGCAGTTTGCTTTATTTTCGGTGGTTTACAGGCCGATGCGGCAGGTATTACTACTTATGGTGGCTTGACAAGTCCTGAATATTGGACTTCCCAAAATAAAAGCGGTGATCAGTTGATTATGAATCCGCAACAAGTAAAGGCCTTTAATGCTAAAATCAGAAGCATTTCCCGTACTGTACCTGATTTAGTGAATTATCCTGCAACTATGAATGGTGATTCATTGAAAACTAAAATCATGAATTATACTATTCTTGATGATGATTTATATCTCCATGGCAGTAAGGTCAGCGAAAACTATAAAAATTTGTTACGTAAGCAGACTAATGTAGCTGCTATTCCTGCAACTGTTAATGCTAGATATGCTGTTATTGTTCGTCGCACAGCAGTGCGTAATCTGCCTACTGCTGAGGGCTTATATTATTATCCTGCGGATAAGGATTTTGATGCACTGCAAGAAACTATGTTGGATCCAGGTGAGCCTGTAGTGGTACTTCATCAAAGCAGCAATAAGTATTTTTATTATGTGCAGAGCGTCAATTATAGCGGTTGGGTAAGCACCTATAATATGGCTTTTACTGATAAGAATACTTGGCTTACTTATGCTAATCCCGCGAAATTCCTTGTTGTAACTGCGGCTAGTATGTCTTTGAAAACTGCAGGCGAGCAGGTTTTATATCAGCAGGGTGCGAAGATTAAATTAGATAGTGTACATGGCGGATTTTATACTGTAACTCTGCCTGTACGTCAAAAGGACGGTTCTTTATTGCAGGTTAAGCTGAATGTACCGAAAACAGGTGCTGTTCATGAAGGTTATCTGCCGTACACCTCCAATAATATTATCCGTTCTGCCTTTAAGTTTTATAGTATGCCCTATGGCTGGGGTGGTTTGAAAAACAGCGTCGACTGCTCAAGCCTGATGTTTAATGCATATCGTACAGTAGGTATCATTTTACCCCGTAATGCTGACGAGCAGGAGATGAGTGCCGGTACTAAATATCTGATGAATGGTGCTATTGCCGGTAATAATGCCGCCATTATCAAAACACTGCATCCTGGTGCAGGCATGTATATGGATGGCCATGTGGTTATGTATATCGGTCAGCTGAATAATGTACCCTACTGTATTCATTCCTTAGGCTCTTATTACGCAGGCGGTCAGCCGCAAAGAGCTATGAAGGTTGTAGTCAGTGATTTGTCTTTGACCAGAGCTAATGGTCAATCTTTTTTGAATTCTTTGACTAGTGCTGTAGAATTTCGCTGAGATGTGCGAAGTAGGAGAGGAGATTTAGAGAATGCTAAATAAATTTATTTGTACTGCGGTTGCTAATGATGCTGCTGTTTATGACGGTGCAGACAGTATTGCTGTCTTTCTGTGTAAGGAATGCTTGGCAGGTCTGCCGTTACTGCATCTGCCCGAGTTGGTAGAAAAAACTATTACTAAATATGTGGCCATGTATGATGATTGCTATGGTGTAGAAACTGTCCGTACTTTGGCTGTACCTGTAGAGGATAGAATTATTAATGTTATTATTGCCGGCTGTGGTGAGGGCAAAGAGTGCAAGCCGAACTGTTTCCGTAAAACAGCTGGTTGTGTAGCCCGCAAGCTGCATAAAGCCAAAGCAGAGCAGGCTGTGTTTGTTGCACCGATTCTGTGTAATCCTGTACGTGACAAATTTTTAGCTGCGTTAGTTGAAGGCTTATATTTAGGCGGTTATACTTTTAATAAATTCAAAAGCGATGCTAAAGAGGCTAAACTTTGTACGGTAAAGGTGGTCAATGCCATTGAAAATGCCGAAAAAATTTTGGCAGATGCGGAAATTGCTGCTAGTGCTGTATGCTATACCCGTGATTTAGTAAACAATCCAGGTAATGTAGTTGTGCCAAAGACTATGGCAGATGCTGCTTTAGCCTTAGCTGAGGAATTGCCTTTAGAAGTAGAGGTTTTAGACGAAAAACAAATGCAGGAGAAGAAAATGCAAGCTATTTTGGCCGTAGGTCAAGGCAGCTGCAATCCTCCGCGTATGATTACTTTAAAATATAATGGCAATGGTGATGCTCCGTATCTTGCTTTTGTCGGTAAAGGTATCACCTTCGACAGCGGTGGTATCAGCATTAAGCCCGATGATAACATGGGTGAAATGAAGGATGATATGACTGGTGCAGGTGCTGTATTGGGTGCGATGAAAGCAATCGCCGAACTGAAATTGAAGTGCAATGTTATCGGTGTTCTGGCTTGTGCAGAAAATATGCCCGGAGGTAAGGCACAACGCCCAGGCGATATTGTCCGTGCGGCTAGTGGTAAAACTATTGAGGTTATTTCCACTGATGCCGAAGGACGTATGGTTCTGGCTGATGGTGTTTGGTATGCGTGCCGTCAGGGTGCTGCTAAGGTAGTAGATATTGCTACTTTAACCGGTGGCGTAATTGTTGCCTTAGGCAAGGAAACCAGCGGTATCGTAGCTAATGATGATGCTTTGGCAGCAGCTGTTATTACTGCAGGTAAATATGCAGGTGAACCGTTCTTCCAGTTACCAAGCTTACCTGAATGCAAAGAAGCGATTAAGAGTGATGTTGCCGATCTGCTTAATAGTGCAGGACGTGCAGCAAGCACTATTACCGGTGGCTTATTCATCGGTGAATTCGTAGATAAAGATATTCCCTGGGCTCATCTTGATATTGGCGGCACCTCTACTGCTGAAAAAACAGAAGGATTTAAGGTTAAAGGCGGTACCGGTTTTGGTGCCTTAACTTTAATCAAATTGGCAGGTATGCAATAATGCTTGTTGATTTACATACTCACAGTACCTTTTCCGACGGACGCTATACGCCGACCATGCTGGTAGAGGAAGCTGTAGCTCGAGGTATATCCGTTCTGGCGTTAACAGATCATGATTCCTGTAAGGGCATCCCCGAAGCACAAGAGGCTTTGGCGAAGATAGGAGCTAAGATGCGTATCATCACTGGTGTGGAGCTAAGCACCCAGTTTGCTGATGACGATGTACATATTTTAGGTTATCATGTAGATACTCAGTGTCGGGCATTATGCGAAAAAATGCACGAAATGCGTCATGCACGTGAGATTCGTTTATATGCTATGCTGAAAAAACTAGCTGATCTTGGTTATCATGTAGAAGTAGAAGTGCGCGACTCTAAAAATAGAGCCGTAGGTAGACCTCATGTAGCTAAAGCTTTAGTAGCTAAAGGCTATTTTAAAACTGTGCAGGATGTATTTGACGTATTACTGCATCGTGGCGGTCCGGCTTATGTTGCGCAGCCTAAGCTTTCGCCACAGGAAGCAGTCGATTTAATTCATAAAGCAGGTGGTATTGCGGTTTTGGCTCATCCCTGCGAATTAAAAGATTCTCAGTTGGCGGAACGTCTTTTAAGTGAAATTCCCTTTGATGGTATTGAAGTATATCATCCTACTGCAGATTTAGAAGCTCGTCAGAGAATTTTGGCCTTAGCTGAAAAACATAACGTGTTGATTAGCGGTGGTAGTGATTTTCATGGTACAGAAGACCGTTATCCGCCTAATTTGGGTATCTGGGAAGTAAATTATGATGATGTAAAAGGTGTTATAGAATGGAAGTAGTAGCATTTGTCGGTCCCAGCGGCACCGGTAAAAGCCATCATGCGATTGGTGTGGCCTTTGATAATAAATGTGACGCTATTATTGACGATGGTTTGCTGATTAAAGGTACAAAAATTTTAGCAGGTACTTCAGCCAAAAACGAGCAAAATAGAATCCAAGCAGTTAAAAGAGCTATATTTACCGATGATGAGCACGCACGTGTAGTACGTGAGGCCTTGGCAACAGGTAGAGTACGTCGTCTTTTAATAATTGCGACTTCAGATAACATGATTCAAAAGATTATCGGTCGTTTACAGTTGCCACAGCCGATTAAGACTGTCTATATAAATCAGATTGCCAGCAAAGCCGAAATCAAGAAAGCACGTTATTCACGTTTGCATGAGGGTAAGCATATTGTGCCTGTTCCGACTGTGGAATTAAAGCCGCATTTTACTGGCTATTTTGCTAATTTACCGTACAATCTTTTTTCCGGCAAGCGTCGTCATGAAAAGGAAGCAGACCGCAGTATTGTTCGTCCGTCCTTCAGCTTTTATGGTAAGCTGCTAATTGCCGATAATGCTATTGAAGATATCATTCGAATCATTGGCGACAAAATAGAGGGCGTGGAGAAAATAACAAAAATCCGTGTCCGTAGACGTAGTGATAATAGCAGAGGTATTGTTATCAGTGTCGAAGTTATTCTCTTTTATGGCATCAAGCTTTTCACTGTCAGCAAAATGTTGCAAAATAAAATTAAAGAAAAAGTAGAGTTTATGACTGCTATGCAGGTAAAAAATGTAGATGTATCCATTAGAAGTTTGGCTGTGAAACGAAAATAGCAATATAAGCTAGTGTAAATTACAAGATGTTCCCATAACTTTGGGGACATCTTTTTTACATTCACACTTTGGAATTTCACCTTCTTTTGTGTCTACTAATTGGCTAAACTCTCTTTTTTAGTGTTCATACTTTGGAGTATATTATATTTAGCATAAGTAGTACTAGCTAAAGTACGCTAGTAGAAATTACTTAGTTTATATTTACTACACTCTAAGGGAACAAGGAAACAAACGCTTTGCGTTTGTTTTGAGCTGCCAGAAAAAAAGAGAAAAGAAAAAATATATAAAAAAAAGAAAAGTGAAAAAAAGACCTTTCACTTATACAATGCGATTTTTTAGGAAAATTTTCTACTAGTCAAAAAAATTTTTTTCACTAGTAGAATTTTTGATGTTTTTTTCGCATTGGTATAGTGAGAGGCAAAATATTAAGCTGAGGTAGCAGTAACACATCTTCGTACCAAGAAGATGCAAGTATAATAAAAGCGGCTTTGGTCATCAGCAGAAGGAAAAAGCGTGAGGTATTAGCAAAGCTGCAACAGTAGATGTTTAGGAATAAGTGGTGATGCTTAAATTACAGTTCACTCTTTTAATGACATTTTTCGAAAAATCAGTGAAAAAGCAACAAAAATTTACATAACTATGATATACTATAAATACAAATTTTTAGTAAAAAGTATATAAGGATTGAATCCATTGTTTTAGAGGAGAAATTTACTATGGCTAGATTCGCAATCCGTACCCTGGAGTTCGATAAGGTTAAGAATATGCTGGCTGCGAAGGCTGCTACTTTTTTAGGCAAGCAGGCAGTTATGGCATTGCAGATAGAAAGTGATTTTGCTAAGGTTAAACGTTTGCAGGAAGAAACTGCTGAAGCGTTACGTATTTTAGATGAGGGACGTCGTTTCCCTTTTGGCGGTGCATATAATATTACTGCTGATGTCAAGCGTGCTGAAATCGGCAGTGTGTTAGAAGCAGAGGAGCTGTTGCACGTGCTGACTACGGTTCAGGCATTGCGTGCGATGAAGGATTTCTTGGCAGAGAATGCAGAAATTATGCCGACATTGGCTGAATATGGTAATGAGATGCAGCAGTTCAGTCGTTTAGAAAAGCAGATTGATAATGCTATTGATGAGCATGGTGAAATTAAGGATAGTGCTTCTCCCAAGCTAGCAGGTCTGCGTACAGCTATTCAGATTTCGAAGAACCGTGTTAAAGAGAAATTGGACAGTCTTTTACATGACCCTAATAATCAGAAATATTTTCAGGATAATATTGTTACCATGCGTGGTGACCGTTACGTTATTCCTGTTAAACAAGAATATAAAATGAATTTTCCCGGTATCGTTCATGATCAGTCCGGTACCGGTGCTACATTATTCATCGAGCCGTTAGCTGTAGTGAATTTAAATAATGACATCAAGCGTTATGTAGCTGAAGAGCGTGAAGAGGTAGAACGTATCCTGCGTCAGCTGACCCAGAATGTCGGTGCTGATGCTACGGCTATTTTGTCTACTTTAGATATTTTTACTAAGCTTGATGTTATCTGTGCGAAAGCTCTTTTAGCCCAAGCACAGCACGCAGTGCGTCCGATGATGGTTTTAGGCTCCGGTGTAGAAATTCATCAAGGACGTCATCCGCTGCTCAAGCAGGAGAGTGTAGTACCTCTTGATGTGCATTTAGGCGATAAATTTACTATGCTCCTGATTACCGGTCCGAATACAGGCGGTAAAACAGTAGCTTTAAAGGCTGTGGGTATTTTTGCCTTGATGGCACAAACAGGTATGTTTATTCCGGCCTTGAGTGCTAAGCTGCCTGTATTCCGTGCTGTTTATGCTGATATCGGTGATGAACAGAGCATTGAACAAAGCTTGAGTACTTTCTCGGCACATATGACTAATTTAATCAGCATTTTGAACGAAGTAAAAAGCGGCGATTTAGTTCTCATAGATGAAATTTGTGCAGGTACCGACCCTAACGAAGGTGCAGCTTTGGCGATGTCCATGCTGGAACATCTGCATGAAGAAAAAGTATTGACCATGGTTACTACGCACTACAGTGAGCTGAAAACATTTGCCTATGGTCATGAGGGTATGGAAAATGCTAGTGTGGAGTTTGATCCTGTATCCTTAAAACCGACTTACCGCTTACTGATGGGCGTTCCTGGTAGCAGTAATGCTTTCAATATCAGCCGCCGCTTAGGGTTAGCTGAGGATATTATCGAACAAGCAGGAATGCTTTTAGACCAAGAACATGTGCATATGGAAAATGTCCTTCAGGAACTGGACAGTGAACGTCGTCGTTATGAAAGCGGTAGTAAAGAGATAGAAGAATTACGTCGTGAAAGCGAATATCTGCGTAACCAGTTGGCGTACGAGAAGAGAGAGTTTGAACGTCGTAAAAATGAATTATTACGTAAAGCTCGTGAACAGGCGGATGATATTTACCGTCGCAGCCGTCGCGAATCCGAGTCTATTTTGAAAGAATTGCGTTCCATGAAGGCCGATTATGATACTAAGCGTTTAGAAAAACTGGCTGAAGATGCACGCAAAAAATTAAATAAAACCTTGAGCGAGGATGCGCCGTTGCCAGAGGGTGCACCGCTGACTGCTCAGACTGCTAAAAAAGGCTTAAATGTCTTTGTTGTTTCCTTAGGTAAGGATGGTATCATTACGGATGTTAAGGGCAATGAAGTAACTGTGCAGGTAGGTATTTTGAAAATGACCGTGCCGGCAAAAAAATGCCTGTTGACTAAGGCTCAGCCTGCTTCTACAAGTAATGAGCCGAAAAAACGTAAAGGTTTTACGAAAAATGCTGCTGCTAATTATGCCCATCAGATGTTTGTGGCAAAAGCAAGTAGTGCCCGTCAAGAAATTGATGTACGTGGTATGACAATCGATGAAGCAATTCCTATTGTAGATAAAGCAATCGATGATGCTTTAATTGCCGGTATAGGCCAGTTGCGCATCATCCACGGCAAAGGAACAGGTGCTCTGCGTGCAGGTTTGACTGCTTATCTTGAAATGAACCGCTTTGTAAAGAAATTAGAAACTGCGGCCTTAGATGCAGGTGGCAGTGGTGCAACTGTTATTGATTTGTGATTTGAACTGCCGTGTGCAGTTTAAGATATTTAATTTTATTATTTTTATTTGAGAGAGGAGCCATAATTATGGTAATGAGTATTGCTGCAAAACACGCAAAGGGCAAATGTGCCCAAGATAAGATTTTCGGTGCTAACGCCGCTGCAGTTGCTGCTGCTGCCAAATACGGTAAGGATGCTGTAACTAATGCTACTATCGGCGCGATTTTAGATGAAGAAGAAAGATTAGTCTGCCTGCCGACTGTGGAAAAAGTATTCCGCAGCATGGAAACTAACGAATTGATTGCTTATGCACCCATCAGTGGTCTGCCCGAATATCTGGACAGCGTTGTAACTGCTGCTTTTGGCAACTCCCGTCCTGATGGTTATATTTCCGCTGTTGCTACTGCAGGCGGTACCGGTGCTATTCACCATGCTATCTGGAATTATCTTGATGAAGGCGAAACTGCTCTGTGCTCTGATTGGTACTGGGGTGCTTATAAAGTTCTTTGTGCTGATATGGGTCGTAAATTCACCACCTATAAAATGCTGGACGAAAATAATAAATTTAACCTGCCGGCATTGAAAGCCAAAGTAGACGAACTGTTAGAAAAACAAGATAATCTCTTATACCTTTTGAATACTCCGGCACATAATCCGACTGGCTACAGCTTGAGCGAAGAAGATATGGATGGCGTATTGGCAATTTTAAAAGAAGCTGCTGCTAAAGGTAAAAATGTTGTTTTCTTCCTGGATATTGCTTATATCGACTATGCCGGCGAAAAAGAAGAAGTACGTAAAATCTTCAAAAAATTGTCCGGTCTGCCTGCTAATATCCTTTGCATTATCGGCTACAGCATGTCCAAAGGTTTCACTATGTACGGTCAACGTACAGGTGCGATGATCGGCGTATCTTCCGATAAAGATGTTATCGAAGAATTTGCAGCGATTAACCAATATACCAGCCGTGCAACCTGGTCCAATATCAACCGCCCGGCAATGCGCACTTTGGCAAAAATCTATGGTGATCCCGAACTTCTTGAAGCTGTTTGCAAGGAAAGAGATTATTATTACCAAATGATTAAAGCTCGTGCTGATTTATTTTGCAAAGAAGCTGCTGAATGTGGTTTGCCCATGCTGCCCTATGTAGCTGGCTTCTTCCTGTCCATTCCGGCCGAAAATCCGGATGCTATTTGCGATGAACTGCACAAAGAGAACATCTTTGCTGTTCCTTTGGCAGCTGGCGTACGTATCGCTGTTTGCGCAGTACCTTTGAAAAAAATCGCCGGTATGGCAGCTAAAGTTAATGCTGCAATGAAAGCTGTGGAGAAATAAAATGCTTACACTAAAAATGCCCAATGGTCAATTACGTCAAGTAGAAGAAGGAAGCTGTTTACTGCCCTTAGCGGAATGTTTTGCAAATGATTTTACTTCGCCGATTATCGAGGGTGTTTTTAACGGTGAAGCATATGATTTGCAGAAACCGCTTCTGGAAAATGGCAGTGTGGACTTTATTGAAATCAACACTGCCGAAGGTATGCGTACTTATACAAGAACGCTGCTTTTTATGCTGCTAGTGGCTACGAAGAAATTGCGGGCCGATGTTCATTTAGAGGTACGCAACACTTTGGGCAGTGCTTTATACTGTATTGACCAAAGCAGCAACAAGCTGACGGCGACAGATATTACTGCTATTGAACAGCTGATGCATAAAATGGTAGAGGAGAAATTGCCTCTGCGTTTAGAGCGTCTTAGTAAGCAGAAACTGATTGCCCAAAATAACGTCTTTGGCAGTGAAGACAGCGTTGCCCTAGTCAACGAACTGCCGGATGATAAGAAGCTGTCTTTGTATTATCTTGCCGATATTCCAGGCTACTTATTTGGCTCTATGGCTCCTGATTGCGGCTATGTACCTAACTTTGAACTTTTACCTTATGCTGATGGTGTAATAATCAATTATCCGGATGAGGATAATTGGCAGGTGCTGCCTTCTTTTATCGACCAACCGCGTTTAAACGAAGCTTATCAGGAGGCGGAAGAATGGTCTGCGATGATTCAATGTAATACAGTTGGTAAGCTGAATAAAATCACGGAAATGGGTTATGCTGATAAGATTATTCAAGTAGCAGAAGCGTTACAGGAAAAGAAATTAGCTAATATTGCTGATATTATTGCCAAACGTAAGAATGAGCTGAAATTAATCTTGATTGCCGGTCCTTCTTCCTCTGGTAAAACATCTACTGCCCAACGTCTGAGCATTCAGATGGCTGTTAATGGCTTGCGTCCGATTCCGATTTCTATGGATGACTATTATAAAAATCGTGTTGATTCTCCGCGTAAGGCCGACGGTAGTTATGATTTTGAATGTCTTGAAGCTATTGATTTGGAACTTTTCAACGAACACCTTACGAAGCTTTTGGCAGGGGAGTGCGTTAAAATGCCTAAATACAACTTCCGCACCGGTCTTAGGGAATACCGTGGTCAAGAATTGCAGATGGCCGAAAACTCTGTTTTAGTAGTGGAAGGTATTCATGGCTTAAACGAAAAGCTGACCGCTGCTATTCCTGCTGCCAAGAAGATGAAGTTGTATGTTAGTGCCTTGACCCCGATGTCCTTAGATGAATACAATCGTATTCATACTACTGATGTACGTCTGTTGCGTCGCATGGTACGCGACAGCCAGTTCCGTTCTCACGATGCAGAAGCTACGCTCAATTCTTGGCATAGCGTCCGCGAAGGCGAAGAAAAGTATATCTTCCCATATCAATGCAGTGCGGATGTTATTTTCAATACTACGCTGATTTATGAACTGGCTGTGTTGAAAAAATATGCTCAGCCTTTACTAGAAGCAGTTGGTCCTGAAGCTGGCAAAGCATACAGAACGGCTCGCCGTCTTTTGAATATGCTGGCATATGTGCGCCCTATCGACGACAATTCCATCCCGAATAATTCTATTTTACGTGAATTTGTCGGTGGCAGTATTTTTAAGGATGCGTTGTAAAAATGAAGTTAAAGTAGATGCTGTTTTATTAAAGTCGCAGTAACTTTTTGGCAACCAATTAACCCAGAACTGAGAGTTTTTGTAATAATAAATTTGTAGTACCCTTCTTATTATGAATGTAGTAAGAAGGGTACTCTTATTTTCTGACTGAACAGTCGCTTTTGGCAATGTGTATTAAATATAACAAAATCAAACAAATTATGTTTTTTCTGTAATAATAAATTGAAAAAAGCTTGAAAAACTGATAATTATTATGCTAAAATTAATTTAAGATTATATAAATATTAAATATTCACGATATTTATTAATCGAAAATAGTGTTGCTATTATTAGTTTTAGGAAGGTTATGAATGAAGAAAAAGTTATTATCCCAAGCTATTACCTTAGGTTTATTAGTAGCGGCTCCGTATAGTGTGTGGGCAAGTGATTTTACTGATGGGTTCCACAAAGACGTACAATTAAATGTTGATAGTAGTAAACTGGATTGTGGTGCTGTGGCTCCCGGTGCAGATACTGTCATTGATAAAGATGTGGAGTACCACTTTGTTTTAAATCAAGGCAAATTTACTAGCAATAGTGGTGTATCCGCTGTACATATGGATCAAGCTGGTAAAACTGTTACCTATAATAAAAATGCTAATTTTTATGTATCTACCGATTTGACTGGTACTGGTAACAACGCTTCTCATACTTTAAGTGTCTACGCAGGTAGAATGAATTTTAACGGCTATACTTCTTTTACTAATATCACTAAAGGTGAAAATGGTAAATCTGCTTATGGTGTTTCTGCATTAGGTGATTCAAAGCAAACCGAAAACCCTGTTTTGAATTTTGCCGGCAACTCTTTAAAAATTGATGTTGTAACTGATACTGCACGTCAAGAAAAGGGAACTTATTGCGAAGCTGCAGGTTTAAGCGTCTATAATGCAGATGTTGTTACTTCTGATAAAACTAAAACAGAAATCAATGTAACCGGTACTAGTACTTCTAGCAAAGCTGCTCCTGTTTATGGTATTTTAAACGAAGGCGGTAATGTTGATTTAAAAGGCGATACTGTGATTAATGTGGTAACTAATGGTTATGGCACCAATGTTACAGAGGGCAAAGATAAAGCAGGCCTTGCTGTCGGTGTAAAAGTTATCGATGGTTTCTATAATTCTACTATGGGAAATACTAGTGGCGAAGCACAAGTTACTATGGGCAATGCCGTTGTAAATACTACCAATAAAGCTAAAGGTGGTGCTGCTATAGGCTTTGTGAGCGATAATTTTACTGATAATGAAAATAAAAAAGCCGAAATTATTCTTAATGGCAATTTAGATATGCATGTTGAAGCAGATATTGCTCGTGGTGTAGTTGCTAAAAAAGGCAAAAAAATTATTTTAGGTAGCGAAAATATCGACCATATCAATATTACTACCCAAAATATTAGTGCAGATAATAGCGAAAATATTAATATGGGTATTTGGGCAGCTGCAGGTGGTGTTGTCGATGTTACCAGCAAAGATGTAGTTGTAAATACTCATTCTACTGGCGATGCTTGGTCCTATGGTATTTGTGCACAAAATGCAACTACTGACGCTAAAGATAATTTAGCTACTGTTAATATCAAAGCTGACAATATCTATGTGAACAGCACTGCTGATAAAGAAGGTCAGGCTAGCGGCTTGGTAACCATGAGCCAAGGGCAGATGAATATTCATGGTAATTTAGAAGTTCATGCAGATAATGTAGTAGTAACTCGTGGCGATTCTGTATTAAATGTCAATACCAACAAAGAAGATGCCAATAACACTACTAAATTATATGGTAATATTAATTTCGCCTATGATGAAGGTACTTCCGGTACTAAAGTAGATGCTGATGTTAATATCAACTTGAACGGTAAAGATTCTGTTTGGGAAGGTAATACCATTATTGATTGGAATTTGAAAACTGATGGTAATACTAGCTTCGAAGATATTGAAAACAAATTAAATGTAGATGGTTGTAATATCTCTTTAAATGATGGTGCACAATGGAATGCTACTAAAGTAGAAAATACTGGTACCGATGGTAAAAAAGGTCAAGCATATGTTGGCTTGAACAATCTTACTTTAAATAACGGTATCATTAATTTGGACAAAATGGATGGCCAAACTTTGGAAGTAGAAAACTTGAGCGGTAATAAAGGTACTATCGGTGTAGATGATTTGGCAGCAGGTCAATTGCACGTGGATAAAATTGCCGATAATACAGAAATCGTCGTTCAAGGTAAC
>OGPF01000758.1_pt1 | contig 17770 bp, 10 predicted proteins | sample 1552871 | NCBI WGS metagenome assembly OGPF01 (sample SAMEA2580276, study PRJEB22360) | human gut metagenome | biome: human gut; feature: human-associated habitat; material: faeces | place: Denmark | collected 2008/2010
AGGAGATGTCAATACCCTCGACCCGATAGACGTTGTCTTCGCTGACCCGCTCGGGCTTCAGGACGTAGGGCACGCCCGCCTCGAGATCCTCGCAGGTGGTGAAAAGGAGCTTGTCGCCCGTGTCGCCCTTGTATTCAGCCACGCGCGTGCCCTCACCCCAAAGTGCGCTGACCTGATCAGCGTGCAGCGGGAACGGCAGGCAGAGCGTGTTCCACTCCTGCTGGACCAAGCTGCGCTGGAGCGTGACGTCGGCATGCTGCTTGTAGAACTGGGGGCAGACATAGTCAGCCGTCTCGTCGAGGAGGATGGGCTGGCTCTCCTCGCCAGTAGATATCGCCCACTGGCCATCGAGGAAGGTGGCGTCGGGCTCTTCAAACGTGGTGGCCATGGAGCCCGAGCGCACATAGACAAACGTGGTGGCGTTGGCTTCTCCCACCTGGTAGCCGAGGGTGTAGGTGTGCTCCGCGGAGGGCTTGAGAATCCATTTCATGCCCGTGTCGTCGAGATGGATGCGCCCGGCGTTGGCGACTTCGTCCACCCGTGTGACCTCAAGGCTCACGGGTGCGTCGGAGAGCATGGGAGTGCCGTCCTCGCCGATGCAGAGGTATTGTCCCTGCGCGTTGAAAATATAGACTGACGACACCAACAGAGATAGTAGGATGTTCATGTTAGTTTGTTTTCGGTTATTGATTATTTGGGGCGACCATAGACTGGCTTTGTCCCATGCTAAAACTCCCAAAGGGTTGCGTCGGTCCTATCCTCGTTTTCTTCTTCCTCCTCCTGCGTGAAGGGTGAGAAGGTGTCGGGACGCTTTTGGATGCGTATCGTGCCCGGGTTGCCTGGGCCACTGGCTTTGTTGAAGCCAATGACGTCCATCATGTTTCCTGACACGTCGAGTGGAATAGTCTGAGACTGGGGTGGGGTATATTTCTTTCTCATATAAGGTGATAAATGTGATGGTGCAAATGATTGAAAAAACAGCCTTCTTGGATGAAAAATTAGCCTTCTTGGGCAAAAGGACGATGCGGAAAAGCTTCTCGATACGAAACGGCAACTAAGTCTGGATAGAAGCCCAAAAACCATGGACGTATGCCATTGCTGGTTTCCGTCCATGGTTCCTCAAGTCTCGTAGGTAGTTGTTTCCGACGGTCTTATGCCGCACGGACTACCAGTTGTCGCTGTTCCAAGGATCGTAAGTGCTTGCACTTTCCTCCTCGTCCGTGAGGACATAACCCCTGTCGGCGTCGGACTGCACAAGTCCGCTGGCGTCGCGTACGCTCCAGGAAGTAGCTTGGCAGTAGTTGTTCTGCGTCTCCACCCTCACCAAGGATGTTGTGGGCTTGATATATTTGCGTTTCATTTTTCTTAAGTCCTTTTTTGAAGTTTGTCTGATAGGATTATCTTACCACATGCTTGCGTCCGTTGACGATGTAGATGCCGCTGGGCAGACCCTCGGTCGTATTACCGACACGCTGTCCCTGGAGGTTATACACACCATTGTTCTTGCCGTAGCGGTTGGCAGCTTCGGGGCCTACGATCAGCTCGCCGATAGACGTCAACTCTGTCTCCTGCTTCACGCCGTCGAGATAGACTGCGGGCTTCGCGCCGTTGCTCGTGTTGGGCTTGAACCAGCAAGAGAAGCCGCGCAGGCCGCGCTCCTTCGTGTCAGAGTAATAGACTTTGCCATAATCGAAGAAGTAGCTTCCTTTGAGGTTCTCGTAGCCCTCGCGGATTGTGCCCTTGCTGCTGGAGAACGTCCATTCGCCCGTGGTCTCGTTCTGTGTAGCGTACGGGTCGAAGGTACGGACGAAGGTGCCGTAGGCTGTGATGGTTCCTGCGTCCTGGGTCAGCTTTGTCGTCCAGTAGTCGCCCATGTTGCTGAGGTCGTTCTCATTGTTCGTGTTCGTCGCGAACGTGACATTGGGGATCTCGAAGCGCTGAGCCTGGATCGTTACTTTATAGGGATTATCCGTGCTTCCATTCTTAGTGATGGTGGCGGTGTAGGGACTATTATTGTTGTCCTCCATCGTCTTGGCCGGGAAGATGATGTACGGCTGGTAAGCCTCGAGAGCGATATCCTTGTCGGCTTTTCCGTCGAGGGTTACGGTCTCGAACTGCAGCTCGGTGTCCGTGAGGTTATTGAGCTTGGCAAGGCGCACGGTGCCACCAAAGGCATCGCGAAGCTGCTTGACCGTAAGATCTACGGGCAGCACGAAGGAGTTCCAGCTGTTCTGCTTGAACGTCTTGGCAAGGCGGAGCACACGGTTCTTGTAGGTAATGCCATTCTTCAGATACTCCAAGTCGCCACGAAGTTCGTCGAGAACGAGGTCCTCATTCTTCGTGTTGCTTACGTAGATCAGACGGAAGTCGTCAAATACAGTCCAGTCGTTGAGGCTGGGAGTTTGGCTGCCATCACCAATGTTGAGACCGAAGGCGATGCTGACACCCTCTGCACCAGCTTGGTCGATCATGGCCTGCGTCACCTGTACGATCACGCTATTGGTATATTTGCTTGACTCGTAGAACTCCTTGCCCGCATAGTCCATGTTCAGCTCGTCCACGTGGAGGCGTGCCTGCTCGTCCGCCGGCATGTTGCTGACCTGGTTCAGCATGGTCGTGCGCTTGGTGCCCTCGACCAAGCCGGAGACATCATTTTTTCCAATACCAGCAAAGAGAAGGGCTTTCGGCGTGTTGGAGTAGCCCTTGCACTCGATGACGTAGGTGCCAGGCTTCGTCACATTCTGCTTTTGGTAGATGTAGCCGTGTACGCCGCGTACGTCCATACAGAAATATTTGGCCATGTGGCGCTTGTAGTCCTCACGGTCAGCGAAGGTTTGGAGTTGGTCTCCCTTGTACGGGAACTCGTAGTTTTTGTCGAACGTATTGTCGTAGTTCTTGTCGCTACCGCGCGTCAAGGACTCTGTTTTACCATTGGGTACGAACTTGTGGAAGCATTGCTCCAGTCCGATTCTTGCGTAGCCACCTGTGGCGACCGATTTCCAAGCATCGATGTCCATTCGGCCACGATCGAATCCGGGACAGGCCAATTTGAAGGTAAGGTCAATCGGGTTGGTCAGATTCTCGGATGCAACAGCCATCAAATCTTGAACCTCCTTCAAGGAAATGATACGCCACAGGGAGTGCTCGTCCCACAGTCCGCTGTTGATAAGGTTGTCTTTCGTGTCCGCATCACAGTCCTTCTCTGATGCAGCGTCTCCAAGCGCCGAAAGATAGACTTGTTTGCTGGCCGTACTTTTGCCTTTATAGGTGTAGAGCCAATAGGTGTTATGCTCTGCGTCGGTTGGAACCTTTTCGAGAAACCAGCCGTTGAATCCGGTATACCACTGCCCATAGCTACTTCCTCGGTCAAGAAATACGCCCTCGTCGGTGCCATTATCATTGCCGACCCATTTCAACAAAGAACCCTGCTTGGTTTTTAGGTCTTGGGCAAAGTTGATGGCGTTTTTATAAAGTACATTGCCATCCTGAGCCCAAAAGGCGATGGGGGTGTCCTTTAGCGAAGCATGCATACCCCAATAGCCTCCCATGCTGAGGAACTTGCCCGTTTTTACGTTGTAAAAGAAAAAGACCTTGTTCGGATCGTCCAGCGATCCGACCAATTTGTCATTTACTTTGGCCGCAAGAATCTGATCTTTAGTCTGACCCTTGAGGGTGGCTGCTCCGACCATTCCGTCGTTTCGCGTCCCGTCGCCCGTCTGAGCAGATGCTACAAGGGGAGCTGCTGCAAGGAGCGCCGTGGCGAAACTACTACTCAGGCAGCGCCACCAAGTGCAGCGCTTGCCTTGTTGTGATGTAGTTGTTCTCATCGTTTTAATGTTCTCTCTTTGGTGTTATTTACTATGTTTATTGATCACTATTTTTTTTCTTAGTGTCTTCTTGCTCAGATGCGTGTCCCTTGTGGTCGCCTTCAGGTGGGGCAAAAGGTGCGCAAAGCGAGGAGAATGGTTGCTTCTCGGGTGCAAATTTACTAAACATTGCAAAAATAGGGGGGGCTTCCGTTAAATAATCTTAACGAGGCGTTTTTTCTTGGTTTTCATCCCCTTTTGAGGGTCTTTAGCTTGCCATGACGGGATAATTCAACCACCTTTTGGAGGAGGACGAGAGGCTTGTAGCGAAATCATTTTTTGAGTCGTCGGGTCTAATGCATTGGACTGGTGGCGTTTGCCTAAACAATCCTTCTTTTTTTCTTCTTTTTGCTTCCGTTTTTTGTGGTCTTGGCCAGGAACCTTGCCGAGGGTTGCTTACGTCCGTCTCTGTAGATAACTTACGACTGCGTTTGGTCGTAACTTACGCTTGCCTCAGCTCAAAGTTGCGTTGTTACATTGTTACATTGTTACGTTTTTGATTTTCAGTCAGCCAAGGTTTGCGGAGACACCCCTGTTGTGGAGGTCCGTTCTTACATGATAACGTTTAACGTTTAACGTTTAACGTTTTCGAAAATGACATTTAGTTTGAGGCATGAGAAAAACAGTTTCCTTAGTATAGGATAAATTATGTATAATACGAATAATACTATATAGTATATATAATATTATAATATAAATATATATCTATATATTATAATATATAAATATTATATTTATCATAATGTCTTTGAAGGAGGGGTGTTTGTAATTTGTATTAATGGGTCTTACCGCTTCGTCCTTTCCCTTCTTACCGCTTCTTTCCCTTTTCTTCCTGTCTTCTGTCCTTTCTCTTCCTGTCTTCCTGTCTTCCTCCTTCGCTTGTCGCCTTCGAAAAACAAAAACGTTAAACGTTAAACGTTATAATGTAAGGATGTAATAAGGTGGAAGAGGAGAATTGGCCGTAATATGCTCACTATTAACGTTTAACGCTTAACGTTTTCGCCCTGGGGTGTCCTTGTTTCCTTGACCTCAGCTGCTTTTCCCAGCCTTTTTTCGCCAACTTCCAGCTATATGCGAAAACAAAAACGTAACAATGTAACAATGTAACAACGAAAAAAATCCTGCGCAGACCACCTCTTTCCGAGGCGCCTGCGCAGGATTCTCTTTATCTGTGGGCGCGAGCCCTGTTAGGATATTAGTTCTCCGCAGCGTGGAAGAAGATCGTCTGCGGGTTGAGGCGCTTGCCCTGCGGGTCGAGGACGTTGAGGCGGAGCACGCCGCCGTTGTGGTCGAAGTAGCGCACCTCCAGGTAGTGGTAGCCCTTGGCGAGCGCCTGCTGGCAGACCATCTCGTGGGGCGACTGCTCGCGGTCGTTATCGACCACCATATTGCCGTCTATCTTGAGCCAGCTGCCATCGTCGCTGAGCAGGGCGAAGGTATAGACCCCGTCCTCGGGTATGAGGATGTAGCCCTTGGTAATGAGGCCGATATTGCCCTTGCAGGCCTCCGGGATGACCACGTCGGGCGTGGTGTAGGACCCGTTGAAGGGCGCTGTGGTGATAAGGCGGCAGGTGACGCCCGGGAAGTCGTACCAGTCGGTCTTTACGCCTGGACTCAGGGCGGGCACACTCTGTAGCGCTGGCAGGAGCCCCTGCTTCACGAAGTCGGCCTGCACCATCTCGTCGGCGCGGCCCTCGGGCGTGAAGGTGCGGAGCGTGAAGGGCGTGGTCTGATCGACCGTGATTGGTCCGACGTAGCGCGGCGACTCCGCGTTGGGGAAGGTGCCGTCGGTGGTGTAGCGGATGACGGCCTCCGGGTCTTGGCATTCCACGGTCAGCGTGCCCTTATCCGTGAAGGCGTTGACGTTGTGGAAACCGTCGAGCGAGGGGATGCGGTAGGGCACGCCCAGGCGGTTGAGCATCGAGAGCTGCTGGCGCAGGCGACCGTAGAAGTCGTCGTAGTCCTTCTGCGCGGGCTGCGTCCAGGCCAGTTCGGCGAGCGCCAGGATGCGCGGGAAGTACATGTAGAGCATTCGGGATCGTGACGGGATGCCTTCGGCCCAGAGGTTGGCCTGCACGCCGATGATATGCGCCCGTTGTGCTGCCGAGAGGCTGGCCGGGGCAAGATCGTAGTCATAGACCTGGCGCATGGAACTCTTCTCCTCGTTTTGTGAGAAATAGAACGGTGTGGCCGGCGTGTAGATGACGTCGTTGCCATGAGCCGTGGCCTCCGGCACCGACTGCGGCGCCCAGTTTCTCCACCACATCACGGTGGAAGTCTTGGAGAGTCCGCCCTCGATGATCTCGTCCCATCCGATCATGCGGCGGCCCTTGGCATTGAAGAACCGCTCCATCTCGTGGATGAACCACGACTGCAGCTCCTCCACGCCCTTGAGTCCCTGCTGGGCGATGCGGCGCTGGCAGTCGGCACACTTGCGCCAGTTGTCCTTCTCCACCTCGTCGCCGCCGATGTGGACATACTCATAGGGGAAGAGGGCGATCACCTCGCTCCAGACGTTGCGGCAGAACTCCAGGGCCGCGTCCTTGCCCGGGCAGAGCGGCGAGGTGAAGACCTTGCCCCAGCCCACCTGGTCGAAGCAACTGAGGCCCTCGTAGTTGGCGATGGCGCTCAGGCAGTGGCCCGGCATGTCGATCTCGGGCACGATACTGATGCCACGGGCGGCAGCATAGCTCACCACCTCGCGAATCTGGTCCTGGGTGTAGAAGCCGCCATAGAGCGAGTCGCCCTCGGCTGTGGTGCGCCAGCGGTCGGCCGGCAGCAGCAGGTCGGGGTTGTCCTCCTTCTTCGCCTGGTAGAGGCAGGAGGCGTCCTGGCCGTTGGGCTTGCGCCAGGCTCCGCGCTCAGTCAAGAGCGGATATTTCTTGATCTCTATACGCCAGCCCTGGTCGTCCGTCAGGTGCCAGTGGAAGCGGTTGAGCTTGTAGAGCGCCATGAGGTCGATGGCCTCCTCCACCTCGGCCACGCTGAAGAAGTGGCGCGAGCAGTCGAGATGGAAGCCGCGCCAGCCGAAGCGCGGGGCGTCGCTGATCTGGCAGGTCGCCACCTCTTTTCCCTCCGTGATCTGTCGGAGGGTGGCGATGGCCGACGTGATGGCGCCATAGTCGTGGCCCTTGACCGTGATGCGCGCCTTCTCTACGTTGAGGCGGTAGGCCCCTTCGCCCTTCACGCCCTTGCGGTCGATCTGTAGCAGGATGTCGCCCTTGCCGCCACGCTGGGTCTTGGGGCGCACTCCCGTGAGGTGCTGGAGGCTGGAGGCGAGGTAGTCGGCGGCTGGCTGGAGCGCCTTGTCGCCGTATGCGATGGTGGTCTGAGGCTGGATGGTAAACTTACCCTTTCCCCAGGTCGCCTGTGCGGGTTTGGGCACGAGGCTGGGTTGAGCCTGGAGCACCGTGCCGCAGAGCAGGAGCAGCAGGGCGCCGAGGAGGAATCTGGTCGCTTTCATGTCTTGTGTTATGATGGTTGATGATGATAAATCTGTCGATGAAACCGTGAATTCTGCCGATGAGGCAACAGGAATCTGTCGATGAAACCGCGGAAACTGTCACGCCTTGTGCTTCTTGCCGATGCGCGACCGGATGGACCGCATCGTCACCTCGGCCACGCCCAGCGCGTTTTGTATCTCGGTCTCGCTCTTGTCCATGTGCTCCATGATGAGGAAGAACTTCTGCTTCGGCGAGAGGCCGTCGTAGTCGGCGTCGAGCGAGGCGACATACTCCACGTCCACGAGGCTATAGTAGGAGGCGAAACTCTCGAAGTCGTGCTTCTTCCAGAGCACGGTGGTCTGTCCCGCCATGGCCTCGTTGTAGCGTTGCAGTCCGAGTTTCAGCGAGTCGCGGTGCTTCTCCATCAGCAGGTCGCGCTTGCGCGTGAGCTGTTCTATCTCCTTGGTCTTGTCGCCCGCCATGCGCTTCAGTTCGTTGAGCTGCGTCTCGTAGCTCTTGATGAGGAGCTGATCGACGGCGCGCGCCGCCCTCCCTTGTAGTTTCTGTACCAGGAGTAGAGCGTGGCGATGATGGTGAGCAGCACCAGGACGACGATCACGATGATGGCTATCGTCACCATGCGCTCGTAGTTGTGGCTGATCCTCATCTGTTCAAACTCCGACTGCACGGCCCTGACGTTGTTCTCCGGCCGTGCGCGGCTCACGCTGTCGGAGAGCTGCAGCAGGCGTTTGGCCGTCATGGTCGCCTCGCGCCATTCTCCCTGCTCCTGCCGAAACTCCATGATGGCCTTGAGCACCAGTTCCTCCGAGGGCGTGTCGGGCGCTATGATGAGGGCCTCGTGCCACATCTTCGTGGCCCGCGCCGTGTCGCCGCGCATGGCAGCGAGCGTGCCGAGGCAGGCGTAGGCCGGACTGGTGGGCGTGATCTCGAGCGACTCCTCCAGATACTTGCGCGCCATGGCCGTGTCGGTCTCCATGAGGAAGGATCCGAGGTTGTTCATGATAAACGGGCGGTTCTTCTCCGCGATGTTCGGCAGCAGTTCCATGCTCTGCCGCAGACACCAGGCCGTGCTGTCCTGCAGTCCGAGCTGGCTGTAGATGAAAGCCATATTATTATAGGTATGGGCGAGCCAGTCGAGGCGCTTCGCCTGCTTCGACTCCGCGATCGACTTCTGGCTGAAGCGGAGCGCGGTCCGGAAGTTGCCCGCCTCCTCGTTGACGAGCGTCAGTTGCTCATAGACCTTGTGGCGGAGGACGGCGTCCTGCGTCTGGTCGGCGATGGCGCGGGCCCGCTCCAGACAGAGCACGCCCTCCTTGAAGCTGCCATGGGTGTAGAGGATCGCGCTCTTGTAGAAGAGCGCCGCGCTGAGCCGCAGTTTCTCGCTCCCCTTGCCCTCGTAGTAGCGGATGCTATACTCGATGTCGTCGAGCGAGACGAGCGGATGGTTGGTGCGGTAGTCGGCCTGCGTCTTGAGCAGGTAGTAGTAGGCCGAGTCGGCAGGGGTGGTGAGGCGGTTCAGGCGGACGCCGTCGAGCACCGCGCACGCCGTATCGACGCGACCGCTGTCGAGCAACTGCTCCACGGAGGCCAGCTGCTGGTTGTCCTTGCCGCTCGGGTTGCAGGCCGTCAGGAGGCCCGCCAGCAGCAGGAGGCTATATAAGAAAGGTAGAAGTCTTGGTTTCATGTCAATTGTTTCTAAGTCGTGGACGGGGGCTTGCTTCGTCTCGAGCCTTTGGCCGCATCCAACTGCAAAGTTACGAAATTATTCCGCACCGACCAAGTTTGCGAACCGCAAAAAGCTGAATTGCTTTCCTCCTTCTTCTTGTTGCAAAAGTTGGATTTCGGACTTTCCTCGTGGCATTTCGCCTCTTTTTGCCCCCGTTTTTCTATCGCGATGGTCTTTGTAATGGCTTGATAGATAGCTTTTTGAAACCGAAACGAATGTGCCACATGGCAAAGTGAGAAAACTGCCCAAAAATTTGCACGGTTCGTTTTCTCGTCGTAATTTCGCCATGTCAATCGAGCTCCCGTCGGGGGCAAAACCTTATTAATGACCAATAGTATGAGAAGAAAAAAGCTGTTTCTGATAGCCGCCATCGCCATCACGACGGGTGCTACCGCAAGAGATTACATCACCGTCACGACCAACCAGCATGACTCCCATGCGTATGCGCCGGGCGAGGTCAAGGCCATCACGTTCTCTGGCAACACCATGCAGGTGAACAAGCAGGACGGCATCGACAGCTATCGTCTCTCCGACATCGACGAGGTCATCTTCAGTCTTGCCACGGGCGTCTATGGACTGAAGGCCGACGGTGGTCGCCTCACGCTCAACGCTCGCCCGGGTGAGAACATCATCCACGTCAAGGGCTACGACCCCTCGCGCAAGTACTGCATGGGCATCTTCAGCGCCTCGGGCCGCAAGGTCAAGAGCGACGCCGACTGGAAGGGACAGCCCATCGACCTCACGGCCTTCTCGGGTGGTGTCTATCATGTGAAGATCAACGAGACCACATTTAAGTTTAGCAAATTCAACGCATAATACACTTCGTCTGTTTAACATCACTATATTTGTTTGGTAAATACGCCGCGAGGGCGTTCATTTTCTTCATCGAGAAGGGCAAGCGACATAGCTCTCGTCGCTTGCCCTTTCCATTTTTCTTTTCCTTTTTCTTTCTCTTTTTCTTCCTTTCCCCATGAAACCGATGATTTTTGAGGAAAGCGCCATCGGGTAGGGAAGTGATTCTTTCTGGCCTGTGGAAGCCCGGGTTTTATATCTTTCTTATGTTTATGCAGTTGCTGTAAGGTTGCCTCTGTTATTAGAAAACCGAAAAAGGGGGAGTAAGATGACGCTATTGTCGTGTTTTTCCCCGAAAAAAGCGCGAGTGTTTACAATTTTGCGCAATACAGTAAGAGAACCTTTTGCTAAATTCGGCGATAAGTACAGATTTGTTTTTAAATTTGCAGCAATAAGAATAAAACCGATATTTAAAGACATGAAGAAATCATTACGCCTGTCAGTTCTCACGATGGCTGCGTTGCTGGTAAGCGGTTCGGCATCCGCCGACAACCTCCCCACCCGGTCGCTGATCTATGACGTGCCCGACGGCGAGGCCAACCTCTTTGGCTATCTTGCCTACGATACGAAATACCGTACCTTCGGTTTCGTCAACCTCCAAAGTCAGAATCCTGGCGCCTACTCCCTGACGAAAGACTACGGCAACGTCGTAGGCCAGACGCCCTCGCTCCAGGCCGGCACCTTCGTCGGCGACGAGTACATCGTCTATGAGGCTACGATCTACCAAAACGCCATCATGCCGCGCGCCTTCAGCGCCATCAATCCGCTCACGGGCGAGCTCACCACGAAGCGCGAGATACCCTCCACCGACGAGTATCTCATCCTCAACGAGATGACCTACGATCCCAAGACGAAGCGCCTCTTTGGTATGCACTACAACGCCAACGACCAGCGCGAGACGGCCGTCCCGACCTACTGGAAGACCGATATCTACGAGATCAGTACCGTGACCTACGCTCTGACCAAGGTGGCGACGATCGACATGCCGCTCTACACGATGTCGGCCGACAACGGCTATATATATGGTATCACTCCCGACAAACTGATGAAGAAGACGCAGCTCGTGCGCATCGACCAGAGCACGATCGCCCCTGCCAGCCGCACCTGCACGGTCGAGACCGTCAGTCCCAGCACGGGCACGGGCGTCCGCATCGGCGACTACACCCAGTCGATGGAGTTTGACAAGACCACCCACCGCCTCTGGTGGGTCGCCCAGACCAGCGACGGTGGGGCGAGCCTTGTCGAGATCGATCCCGCCACGGGTCTCAAACTGAGCGCCACACCGATCCAGAACGACCCGCAGCTCCTTGCCGTCGCCATTCCCTACCAGTATGTGGCCGATGAGGCTCCCTCCTACGTCCACGGCTTCAAGGTCAAGGCCGACCCCAAGGGCGCGCTCCAGGTGCAGATGGAGTGGGACTATCCTATGAGGAACTACCGCCTGGGCGACCTTCAGAGCATTGATGGCGCCCATATCTACCGCGACGGCCAGCTCGTCGGGACCCATACCTATTCGGCCACCGACGACATCAAGCAGTGGACCGACACGCAGGTAGCCGAGGGCGAGCACGTCTATCGCATCGCCGCCTACAACCAGGCAGGCGAGGGCGTATATAAGGAAGCACGCGTCTATGTAGGCGAGGACACGCCGGGCGCACCTCTCAATATCCGTGTCACCACCAGCGGCCCGTTGGCCACCATCACCTGGGACGCTCCCGAGACGGGTGCCCATGCGGGCTACTACAATGCCGCCACGCTCAGCTACGACGTCACCCGTCTGCCCGACAACGTGGTCGTAGCCACGGGCACGACCGACCGCAAGGTGGAGGACAAGGTGCCTGCCCATGCTGGCTACAGCTATGTGGTCACGGCCAAGAACAACAAGGGCGTGGGCCTTTCGGCCACCTCCCAGACCATTGCCTTCGGAGGCCAGGAGGCCATTCCCTTCGCCTCGGCCCTCGACAGCCAGATAGACTTCGACCGCTGGACCGTCATCAATGCCAATGGCGACGCCCAGACCTGGACCTTCCGTCCCACGGAGCAGGCACAGGCCAGTTACACCCGCTCCTGCGCCATGTACGATCGTTCCACCGACCTCAAGGCCGACGACTGGTTGGTCTCGCCGCCCCTCACCTTCGATGCCTCGAAGACTTATCAGATCCGCTACACCTACGCCACGGCCAACTGGGTCACGCAGTCGATGGAAGCGCTGATGGAAAAGATGCAGGTAGCCTTCGGCCACCAGGCTTCTGCCGACGCGCTGACCACCATCATCGACGATCCGGAGGAGTTCCACACCTCTTCGGGCTTCACCCTCTCGGGCAAGAAGAACTTCAAGGTGGACAAGTCGGGCGAGGGCTTCATCGCCTTCCACGCCATCTCGGAAGCGATGAAATCGCAGATTTATATCAATGATGTCTCCCTGCGCGAGTATTCGGCCACCGACCTGAGCGCCCGCGAACTCAAGGCCTCGGCCACGGCCAACTGCAACGTGAAGCAGTATAGCTCCGTCATCGTGGGCAACGAGGGATCGGCCGCCGTGGACAACTACCAGGTGGAGATTGTCGATGCCAATACGGGCGAGGTGCTCGGCACGCAGAAGGGCCTCCGCGTGGAGAAGGACACCACGGTCAGCGTGGCTGTGGGCTGGACACCGACCCATGAGGGCAAGATCCATATCATAGGCCGCGTGGTGCTCGACGGCGACACCTATCCTGCCGACAACGTGGCTCCGCAGACGGCCGAGGTGATGGTAGCTGCGGAGACGGCGGAGCGCTGGCTCACGCTCGACGTGGAGGATGAGGAGACCTATGGCTGGAACATGCCGTTCTATGTCGGCTCTCCCTACTCTCAGGTCCAGGCCCTCTTCCTGGAGAGCGATATGAGCATGAAGGATATCGACCTCACGGGCATCCGCTTCTTCTACGACGGCCACATGGACGGCAAGTTTGTCTTCCCCGCCCGCATCTCCATGAAGCGCAGCGACCGCACGAAGCTCTGCCAAGAAGACAACCAGTATCGGGGCGACTTTGACACCGAGGAGTTCACCCAGGTCTTCGACGGTCAGGTAGCCATCGTCGGCAACCAGGAGAACACGCTCCTGGAGATTCCCTTCGACCAGCCCTACCGCTACACGGGCGGCAACCTGCTCATGAAATTTGAGTCGCTCTGCGGCAGCAACACGCTCCCCGACGCCCTCAACACCCATCCCGTCTGGTCCTACAGTATCGCCACGGAGCAGCCGCGCGCAGCCCGCATGGACGGCGCCGACGAGTGGAGCGAGGATGTGTGGGCCGAGGCCTCCCTGCCCTATGTGGCTGTGGCCTACAAGAGCGCCACGGGCGTGGGAACGATCCAGCTGGGCCACGCAGGCCAGATGGCTGTGGCCTTGGAAGGCGGTCGCCTCCTCTTGCCCGCCACCTGCGACCACGTCGCCCTCTACAGTCAGACGGGTGTCCTCGTCGCCAAGGGACAGAACACCCGCCAGTTGGGCGGGGGGGGGGTCCCCCCCCCCGGGCCCCCCCAGCCCCCGTTTGCAGCCGTTGTATTCCGGCATAAAAAGCACCACCGCAAGCAGCACCAGCGAGACCCCCAGCAGCGGCCAGGCCAACGGCCTTCCCCTCCTCAGTCGGCGCAGGCCGCCAGGATGGGCGAATACGAAGAATATTAGGAAACAAGATTTATTCATCATTCAAATTTATTCGTTTATGAAACAAGTTTATCTTAGCCTCTTGCTTGCAGGACTTACTGCAGCGCCGGCCTTGGGACAGAAGACTACGGTCAACGCCTTCCCGAAGCCCTTGGCGCCTGTGGCCAATGCAGGTATGAAGGCCCCGCAGTTCCACTTGCCGTCCGCCATCGACGACAAGAAAAAGGGCATTACGATGTATGCTGGCCAGCGTCTGGACCAGAGTAAGCACCGCTCATGGGTGAAGTGGCAGACTGGCGACAGCTTCAACTTCACGAAGATCTACGAGTACATCCACCACGATAAGTACAACGAGGATCAGCAGCGCGGTATCTACATGGGTGCCTACGACTCGTCCAATGATACCTACTACGCCTTCTTCAACATGCACTACACCTATGGCGACATGCCGATGGCACTGGCCAAGGTCGATATGCTCACGGGCGACACCACCAACGTCTTCCAGTTTGCCGACCTCGCCGAGCCCGATGTGGAGCAGACAGCTTGGTACAACGGACGCTACAAGTATGCCATGGCCTACGACCCCGTCAACGAGGTGATGTACGCCTTGGGTGCTGACTACGAGAACGGTGATCCCAACTTGGGCTACACGGTTCTCTACGAGGTCAACCTCAACGCTACCACCCTCAACGACCTCTTCAAGAAGGTGAAGGACATGGACGGTCTCTATTGGGACTTCTGCTTCGACGTACAGGGCAACGCCTGGTTCGCACAGAAGTATGGTGGTTCTGACGGCATTGTCAAGGGTACCAACCTCGTCAAGATGGACGGCGACTTCAACCGCATCAGCGAGGTGAAGATGCAGTCGGAGTGGGGTGAGGACATCAACTCCATCTACTTCTCCACGATGTACTTCGACAACAGCACGGGCGACCTCTACTACCTCCCCTGCAGCGACTATGGTTCAACGTCTCTCTACAAGGTCAATCCCACCACGGGTATTAGCCAGAACGTTGCTTGGTTCAACCAGGGCAACCACTTCACGGGTCTCTACATCCCGTACCTGACGGCTGATAATGGTGCCGCTCCTGCCCGCGTGTCGGGTCTCGACGCTCAGGCCGACCTCAATGGTGCGATGAAGGACACCATCAAGTGGGTGACGCCGTCCAAGACTTGGGCTGGCGACGATCTCGCCAACCTCCAGACGGTCAAGATTTACCGCAAGAACGCTGGCTACGCCACCACCGAGCTGACCAAAACGGCTGACCTCATCGCCAACTCACAGTTGCTGGCTACTGTTCCCGCCACGGAGAAGGAGACGGCCATGTCGTGGGTGGATGAGAATCCGACCGACGGCATCAACACCTACTATGTCCTTGCCGCCAACGACAAGGGCAATGGTGTGATCGACAGTATCCGTTGCTACATGGGCATCGACGTTCCGGGCGCCGTGGGCAACATCATGCTGGAGAAGAACGGCACGGGTGTCAACATCTCTTGGGACGCTCCTGAGAAGGGTGCCAACAATGGCTACATCGGAACTGAGGGTCTCAGCTACAAGATCACCCGTCTGCCGGACAGCGTGGTCGTGGCCGAGAACGTGACCGACACAAAATATACCGACAACACGCTCGGCGAGCAGCAGAGCTATTCTTATACCGTCCAGGCCGTCAACGCCAAGGGTGCTGGTGCCATCGCCACCTCCAATCCTATCATGGCTGGCGCGGCCCTGAAGACTCCGGTCTCTCTCGCCTTCGACACGCAGGCGGATGCTGACCGCTGGAGCACGAACAAGATGAACAACAGCATCTACTTCTCCTATGCTGGTGGATGGAGCGACGACTACAAGTGCATGATCGGCTACGGTACCTCTACTGGCACGGTAGAGGGCACGCTGATCTCTCCGCCTCTCTACCTGGAGGAGGGCAAGACCTACCGCTTCACGACCGACTTCCAGGCCGATTACTTCGATGATGCTTACTTCGATCTCTATGTGGGCGTAGGCACCAACAGCGAGTCGCAGGATGGCGCTACCATCATCGCTTCCCGCGAGGGTGAGCAGTATGCAGAGCAGTACCACCGCGAGAAGTACGAGGACTACTTCGTAGCTCCCGCTTCTGGCACCTACTACTACACGCTCAGAGTGAAGACGGTTGACAAGTACAACATCTTCAAACTCTTCGGTCTCAAGGTCGATTATGTCGCCGAGAGCGATATGGCCGCCACGTCTATCGACGGCGTCTTGGAGGCTGTGGCCCAGCAGGCCAACGAGTGCACGGTCAAGGTGCGCAACCTCGGTTCCAAGGACCAGGAGAACTACACCGTCAAGCTGCTCATGGACAATGAGGGCAAGATGGTTGAGGTTGGTTCCGGTACGGGCACCGAGCTCCTCAAGACCGGCGAGACTGCCGACGTGAAGGTTTCCTTCAACCCGCCGTACGACGGCGTCTGGGACTTCTATGGCGTCGTAGTGGCCAATGGCGACGAGGTGCGTGCCAACGACACCACGGCCGTCAAGACCCTCAAGGTGCTCGAGGCTGGCTCACAGGGCTGGACCAATATCGTCACCACTGGCCATAAGGAGGACCTCTCTTCCTTCGGTCTGTTCTGGAACGACTCCGAGAACGAGTACTCTCAGAGCGTCTATTATCCCGAGGAGATCAAGACCATCAAGGGTGGTGTCATCAAGCGTATCGGCTGGATGTACGACGGTGCTGACAACCTCACCGACCGCAGCGACCCCGTGGACGTGAAGATCTACCTTGCTCACACGGACAAGAAGTCCTTCGCCGGCGAGGGCGACCTCGTGCTGCCCAGCGACCGCGAGTTGGTAGTCGAGGGCCAGATGGTCTTCGAGCCGGGCAAGGATCACCTCATCTCCTTCGCTCTCGACACGCCGTTCGAGTACAACAACGAGCAGAACCTCGCCGTGATCTGCGAGAAGTCGGGCACGACGGGCTACAACATGTGCGCCCTTTGGCACATCTACAACAACGACTGGAGCACAGGATATGTGGAGCGTACGCTCATGAACTCTGGTGGCTATTGGTCTCGCCCCGAGCTGCCTATCCTCTTCCTGGGTATCTATGATCCCACGGGCGTGGAGCGCGTGCAGCTTGTCGGTGCCGACGTGGCCTATGCCAACGGTCTGCTCGCCTTCGACCAGGTGGTCAACGCCGAGGTCTATACCGTGGGTGGCAAGCTCGTCAGCTCTTTCAAGGGCAGCAGCGCCCGCCTCAACCTTGCCAAGGGCATGTATGTGGTTCGCGCCACGGCAGCCGACGGCCAGGTGATGGTCAAGAAGATCAACGTGAAGTAATCTGATTGAATACGACAAGAGTGGGTTGGAGGCCGACGCTTACGATCTCCTGCCCACTCTTCTTTTCCTATCACAACCAATACAGTCTTTTTTATATTTCTGTAGCGATACAAATATTTACTTTTAAGGTAAAAGGTAATGAGCGTTTTTAAGAAATCAATTTCCCTGATCGCGGTAGCACTGATCTCCGCTGCGGGTTGCGACCTCTGTGCGCAGACTCCCGTGGACGGAGGTTTCGTTTTCCCCGCAGCCCAAGAGGGTGTGGCGCCGAAGGCCGCCTTCCGCGCCTCTGCCTCCACAGACACGATGCGCCTCGGCTACTGCGTCGATGAGCCCCGTCTCCCGGGATTGATGTTGCAGGATGACGGTCTGCCCCACGCCGTGGGAGCAGCCATCGAGCTCGATGCGAACCTGCTCGACAAGTATGTCGGCGACCAGATCGAGGCCGTGGAGTTTGCCATCGACCCCGCGCGCGGCTTCTCCTGCCAGGTCTTCGTCTGCACAGACCTCAAGCAGATGCAGGGATCGCTCGGCGGCGGATCCATCCTCTCCAGCGTCACCCTCAGCTCGGGTCAGTACCATAGCGGCTGGAACCATGTGAAACTCAGCAAGCCCGTGACCATCAAGGAGGGAATGACCCTCTACGTCGGCTATAACATCCAGGGCAACCAGGGTCCCTACGACTTCCTGCTCTTCGACCAGAGCACCTACGCCGTGGGCAAGAAAAACTGGTATGGCGACAACGGCACGTGGTTCAACAACACTGTGGGCATCAACCGCAACCTCTGCGTGCGTGCCGTCATCACGGGCGACACCAAGCCCCAGAACGATATTTCTCTGATGAGTCTTGCGCCCGCCGACGCTAGCGGCTAAACCACCCCCAAACGTTGTCCT
>OGPF01000775.1_pt1 | contig 17517 bp, 14 predicted proteins | sample 1552871 | NCBI WGS metagenome assembly OGPF01 (sample SAMEA2580276, study PRJEB22360) | human gut metagenome | biome: human gut; feature: human-associated habitat; material: faeces | place: Denmark | collected 2008/2010
AGGGCGATCTGGCGGGAGTGCCCCGCGCCGCCCGCCGTGCCGTCCAGATAGGTGCCCGCCGGGTCGATCTTCAGGCCGTCCAGGCACTCGTTCAGCAGCACCGGGACATGCTCAAACGAGGCCGGGTCAAAGGGCTGTGCTGTTTTTTCTGTGTCCATGTTCCCAGCCTCCTTTCAAAACTCAGATAAGATCCTGCATCTGCCGCCCTTTTCTGCCCGGAGCTGCTGCCCGGGAAAGCGGCCTGCGGCCTGCCGGGAGTTTGTGGCCCGGTCAGCCTTGAGGATACAATTTTATTGTAACAAAACAGGCCCCTGATTGCAAGAGTTTCCCTTTTGTTTTTTCTCTCAAAATGTACCAAAAAAAGCCCCTGCAAGCCGTCGTTTTTGCTTGCAGGGGCCGGAAGCTCTCACCGGGAAATTTCACATTCCCGCATCAGAGCTGTTTCCGGGGGCTCTGGCGCAGGTTTGCACGGACATTTTTGACCTGTGCGGCGTTTTCCGCCATCGTCTCTTCCGTGGTCTTGAGCATATTATCACAGTAGTCGGTCACGGTCTGGCGGACAGTGCGGGCCTCGGTCTGGGCGGCGGAGACGATCTCTCCGGCGCGCTGCTGGGCCGCCTTGACGATCTCGGCCTCGCTCACCAGCACACGGGCGCGCTCCTCGGCCTTTTTTACAATGGCCTGCGCCTGTGCGTTGGCCGATTCGATGAGCTGGGCACGGTCGCTGACACTGGGCCTGCCGCAGCTCCACAGGCAGGTTCTGGCGGATCTCGTCCAGATAGTCCCGGATCTGCTCCACATCCACGATGCGCTTGCCGCCCGAAAGGGGCATTCCGGCGCTCTCCTCCAGCGTATCCTCAATGGTATCCAGAAGCTCGTTTACGTTCATTCCGCATCTCCCTCTCCGGCGCTCTGCCGGGGCTTACCATACTTCCACAGCAGGACTTTGCCGTATTTATACTGTTTTTTCAGGGTCATGCCGCCCACCTCGGCAGGCAGCACCAGGCCGGTCTCACTCTCGCAGATCACGATGCCGCCGCGGTTCATGTGCGGCGTGACCGCAAGGAGCGCCTTTGTGAGCGTGCCCGTGCGATACGGCGGGTCGAGAAACGCGATGTCGAAGGTCTCGGTGCAGCGCAGCAGATACGAAGCATACTCCGCATTCATCACCTGCGCTTCGTTTTCAAACCCTGTGGTGTGAATGTTCTCCAGCACGACGCCGCAGGATGCCTTGGCGCTGTCTACGAACACAGCGCGCTTTGCGCCGCGGCTGAGCGCCTCGAGACCAATCTGGCCGGAGCCCGCAAACAGATCGAGAAACACGCGGCCCTCCAGATCAAACTGCAAAATGTTGAAAAGCGCCTCTTTTACGCGGTCCGGCGTGGGACGCACAGCATCGCCCGGGAGCGTTTTCAATTTTCTGCCTCGGCGGGAACCGGTTATGATACGCACAGCCGAACACTCCTTTCTCTTTTGGAAGTCCGTGTCCGAAATCTAAAAAACATGTACGGACACACTTCAAGTTATTATCTCATTTGAATAGAAATATGTCAACCGTTTTTGCACAGTTTTTGCAGAGAAACGTCGAAAAATACGCAGGAACAACGTTATTCCCCGTCGTTTTCTTCGCTATGGAAATAACGGTAGACGGCGCGGGCGGCAGGGGCGTTCATGCCGGGCGTTTCCTCCAGCATTTCCTCCGTGGTCCGCAGGAACAGCGGTGCCTGTTCATCCGCATCATCAAATCCTCGGCCCGCCATAATAATACGACGGTATACTTCATCCTCGGGATCCAGAAAATGTACATCACAGGTAGCCACTACGGGCTTGTGGAACTGTTCTCCCAGGGACACGATCTTCCGGTTGATATTCTGAATATCCTCAATGGAATTTACATTCCTCACACGTTCCGAAGCGATCATGAATTTGTTGTTGCCGCAGGGCTGGATCTCCAGATAGTCATAGAATTTCACCAGTCTGGCAATCTGGGCATCCGACTGTCCGTCCAACAGTGCCCGGTACAGTTCTCCCGCCTCGCAGGCACTTCCCAGTATCAGTCCTTCCCTGTACTTCATCACCAGACTCTTGGGAATCCGGGGATGTTTGTTAAAATAGGTCAGATGTGACTGGGACACCAGACGATACAGGTTGATACGCCCCAGATCATTTTTCGCCAGAATAATGGCATGGTAAGAGGGCATCTTCTTCACGGCATCCACACTGGAAGCTCCCAGTGCATTGACTTCCGTCAGATTATGAATGTCCTGCTCTTCCAGCATTTTAATAAATTTCACGAAAATATGGGCCGTGCACTCCGCATCATCCACGGCTCTGTGATGATTCTCCAGGGAAATCCCCAGGGTCTTGGCCACCGCATCCAGCGTATGCTTCGACTGGTTCTTCAAAAGTACTCTGGAAATGCCCACGGTATCCACATAGGTAAACTCCTGCGGATAGCCCAGTCTTCTGCAATTCTCCATAATGAAACTCATATCAAAGCTGGCATTGTGAGCCACCATGATACAGCCTTCACAGAACTGCAGAAACTGCGGCAGGATCACGTCGATCTGAGGGGAATCCATGACATCCTCATCCCGGATACTGGTCAGCTTTTCGATCTCGAAGGGAATGGGCACATCCGGATTGACAAAGGTGGAAAAACGATCCACGATCTCTCCACCGGATACCTTTACCGCACCGATCTCGATAATGCGGTTGTTGACCGGGGAAAATCCCGTGGTCTCGATATCGAATACCACATAATCCTCATGCAGACTCTGTCCCTTATCATTCGTCACTATCTCTTTCAGATCATCCACCAGATAGGCTTCCACACCGTAAATGATCTTGAAGAAATCCTGCTTGTCCGGATTCTCGTCTCCGGCTTCTTTCCGCTTGCCTTTTTCCGCTTTCCACAGGTCATCCCAGACATGGTTTGCATCGGTAAAACTCTGTACCACACCGTGATCCGTGATAGCAATGGCCCGATGTCCCCATTTGTAGGCGCGCTTTACAATGTCCTTGGCCTCGGAGACACCGTCCATATCACTCATCTTTGTATGACAGTGCAGCTCCACACGCTTTCTGGCGGAGGTATCCATTCTCGTATTGGTAAAATCAGGGATCTTCTTGATTCCCGCAATGGAACCGATGGCCAGCTCGTGATCGAACTTATCCATCATACAGATTCCCTTGACCTTTAAGAAAGCTCCCGGCTTGATGTCCCCGGTCACTTCCTTCACCTGCTCGGTACGCACGAACATCTTGATGGTCATGGTATCGGTAAAATCAGAGATATTGAAAATAATAATCGTCTTCTCGTTCTTGATGTCACGGGTATCCACGGACAGTACCTTACCGCGGATGACCACCTCACCCATCTCTCCGATGAGTTCCTCAATCTTCATGGCCTCTTCTTCGAAATCACGCCCGTAGATGACATCCGGATTGTCTGATCTCTTCAACGCACCTTTTTCAAAGTTACCACCCTTACGAAACTCGCCCTTTTTGAATTCTCCACGCTTGAATTCACCGCGGCTGCCACCCTGAAAGCTCTTGGTCACGCCACCGGCATTCTCGGTCTTCGGCTTTTGTGCGGTCTCTGCAGCCTTGCCGGTTTCCGGATCCTGTGCTGTACTTTGCCCGCTTCCTTCCGCCGATGCAGTCTGCTCTCCTTCTTCTCTTCTGCCTTTCGTACGACTGTAAATGGCATCCACCTTCAGACGGATCTTTGCTTCCTCTTCCTCCTGGAAACGCCCGGTCTCTTTTTCCACATAAGCCGTATGGATCTTCACGGAGAATCCACAACGTTCCACCAGGATCTTCTCCAGAATCTGCAGGATCTCCCCTTCCATACTGTGATTTAATACCGTATCTTCCAGCGTTAAAAGCATTTCATTTTCCGAAGGATACTCGATTTTCGCCGTCTTCAGGGCATTATACTGGATATGGCTGTACTCCCGGAATTCCTCCAGAATACTTTCCTTATAAATATCCATCAGCTTTTCCGGATTGTACTGGGAAGACAATTCGAACTTTTCGTATATTTTCACTGTCAGGTTGGCCTGAGGGAACAGCTGCTTCTTGATCTCCTGTTCCGTGGTCCAGATGTCCGCTTTCTGGATCAGGCGGGTACTTTTTAAGTACACCCGAAGAAAGTCTCTGCGTTTTGTCGCCGAGACTCTCTCCACTTCTGTCTGCCCCATCAGGTCACGAATGTCCGTATTCAACTGTAACGAAGGAAACACTTCAAAAAACGGTTTACTCATTTATTTTAACTCCAATGATCCAATTCCTCTTTCAAGGCGGGGAGCAGCTGATCCTCCGGAAGCTTTTTTACGATCTCGCCATGCTTGATCAGCAGACCTTCTCCGATACCGCCCGCAACTCCCAGATCCGCTTCTTTTGCTTCTCCGGGGCCGTTTACCACGCAGCCCATGACAGCCACTTTGATATCCAGCGGGTAATCCTCTACCATTTTCTCCACTTTGGTGGCCAGATCGATCAGATTGATCTGGGTTCTTCCACAGGTGGGACAGGATACGACCTCAATGCCGCCCTTGCGCAATCCTAATGTACGCAGGATCAGCTTTGCGGATTTGATCTCCTCTACGGGATCTCCTGTCAGGGATACCCGGATGGTGTCACCGATGCCCTGGCTTAAGATCAGGGACAGACCGATGGCTGACTTGATATTACCGCTGTTCACAGTACCGGATTCGGTAATGCCCACATGCAGAGGGTACACCGTACGGCCTGCCAGCAGTTCATGGGCTTTCACGCACATCAGCACATCCGAAGATTTGATACTGATGACCAGATTGTCATATCCCAGATCTTCGATCATGTGTACCTTGTCCAGTGCGCTCTCCACAATACCTTCCGCAGTCACTCCACCGTATTTTTCCACCAGCGGCTTCTCCAGGGAACCGCTGTTCACTCCCACACGGATTGGGATATTCCTCTCTTTTGCTGCATCTACCACAGCCTTTACCCTCTCCGGATTTCCGATATTCCCAGGATTGATGCGGATCTTGTCGGCACCGTTCTCAATGGCTGCCAGTGCCATACGGTAGTCAAAATGGATATCCGCCACTAAAGGAATGTGGATCTGCTTCTTGATCTCCCGGATAGCTGCTGCCGCCTCCAGCGTCGGTACTGTGCAGCGGATGATCTCACAGCCTGCCCTCTCCAGACGCAGGATCTGCTCTACGGTTGCCTTCACATCCTCGGTCTTCGTATTGGTCATGGACTGGATGGCGATAGGATTGCCGCCGCCGATCTTCCGGTCTCCGATCTGTATTACTTTGGTATGCATTCTGTAAGTATCTTTATCGTTCATAAGGGCACCTGACCTTTCTCGTCATTCTCATATGTCTATTACTATACCCCTTTTCCGAAAGCCTTGTCAATTCGCAGAAGTGCTGAAATGTCCCGGACTGTTCTGTCTGGCATATCCCAAAAGTTCCAGTTCCATCAGTGCCCGGTTCAGTGCGGAAATGTCCGTATATTCTCCCTTCTCCCAAAGTTCCTGCAACAGCGTCTCCGATGTCTTTGGCACAGGTTCCAGACATTCCAAGATCTTTTGCAGGGATTCTTTGGGCAATTTTACTTTTGCCGTATTTCTGCCGGTTTCCCTATTATTTTTCCGCCTGTTCTTTCCTCCGGAGCCATCTGCGGAAAGTCCCTGTTTTTCCTCCCAGCTCCGCAAAAAATCCTCTGCAAAACTCTCCGGAGATAAAAACACTCCCGCTCCCTGCGTCAGCAGATGATTGCAGCCGTCACTGAGCCTGTCCGTAAGCCTGCCCGGCACCACATAGACGTCCCTGCCCTGTTCCAGTGCCATATCCACTGTGATCAACGTCCCGCTCTTCTGTCTGGCCTCAATGACGATCAGAGCATCCGACAGTCCGCTGACAATACGGTTTCTTGGTGGAAAATGCTGGGGCAGCGGCTTTGTTCCCGGCGCATAGGTGGAAAGCAATCCCCCTTTTTCCAACAGTTCTTCATACAATCTTCGATTCTGTGCGGGATAACAGATATCCACTCCGCATCCCAGCACACCATAGGAAGTTCCTCCCGCAGATAACGCTGCTTGCTGGCTGATCCCGTCAATCCCCCGGGCCATTCCGCTGATGACCTGTATTCCCGCTCTTCCCAGATACTGTCCCAGTTCCTCGGCCACATATCTGCCGTATTCCGAACACTCTCTGGCACCGATGACCGCCACCGCCGGTTCGTTCTCATCCGGCAGTTTTCCCCGGTAAAAAATGCCGTAAGGCGGATCCGGAATTTCTGCCAGTTTCCCTGGAAATCCTTTCTCCTCCCGCAAAAGAAAGTGGATCTGTTGTTCCGAAAGCTGTCCATATTCCCGTTCCCACTCTCCGCTTTTCTTCTGCCGTTCCAAGGCTTCCGCCACAGAATTGCCCACGCACTCCCTCCATTCCTCTGCCTCCGCCTCATATACCGCCCGGGGTGACCCGAAGCGTGCAAGCAGCCGTTCTGCCCGCACGCCCCCGATTGTATAGGTGCTGCACAAAAAATATGCATATTTTCTCTCTTCCTCCGCCATAAACATACCTGTCCCTTTCCCTGTTTTCACACAGCCCGCACGTTTTCCGTTATTTTCGTACCGGCCCCTTTTTCTTGCCGGACACTTAATGTACCCGGTTCCGGCACACAATTAATTCCAATACGTCTCCGAAGGGCGATAACACGCCGCCTCCAGCAAATGTTCCCCCGTGATCTCTTCCCGGTCCTCCAAATCAGCTATGGTTCGGGCAGTTTTGAGAATCCGATGATAAACTCTGGCACTGAGCTGCAGCGTACGATACAGCTGTTCCATGACTTTCTGACCCTCCTCTCCCAACGGGCAATATTCTTCCACCTGTGCAGACCGGATGTCCCCATTGAAACGGCAATCCGTTCCTGCAAAACGCTCCGCCTGCCGTTCTCTTGCATGCCGGATCTGCCGCTTCATATCTTCACTGCTTTTTTCCGTTTTCGTTTTCTGCAGATGCAGAATATCCACGGGATGCAATTCCACACACAGATCAATCCGGTCTAAAATCGGTCCCGATATCTTTCCCAGATATTTCTCGATCTGGGGCTGGGTACAGCGGCATTTATTCCGGTCCGGATAATACCCGCAGGGACAGGGATTCATAGCCGCCACCAGAATAAAGTCCGACGGATAAGTGACCATCCCGGCACTTCTGGCGATCTGCACTTTACGCTCCTCCATAGGCTGTCGCATGCCATCCAGCACGTTTTTCCGGAATTCCGGAAGCTCGTCCAGAAACAGTACACCCCGATGGGCCAGCGATACCATACCAGGTCTTGGGATGCCGCTTCCCCCGCCGATCAGTGCTGCCTGTGTCACAGTATGGTGTGGTGCATAAAAAGGCCTCCTTGTGATCAGTGCCTGTCCCGGCGGCAGAAGTCCCGCCACACTGAAGATTCCTGTCACCTCCAGACTTTCTTTCAGTGTCAGAGGCGGCAGGATTCCGGGGATTCGCCCGGCGACCATGGATTTTCCTACCCCGGGCGGCCCTATCATCAACAGATTGTGGAATCCCGCCGCAGCGATCTCGGCACCCCGTTTAGCATTCTCCTGTCCCGCCACTTCCCGGAAATCTCCCGTATCCTGTCCGGTTCCTTCCCTTAGCAAGTCCTCCGCCCGGATCCTCGGCTGATACACTTTTTCAGTTTCCAGCTCCGGATGGTTCAGTGCCGCCAGCAGATCGTTCAGACAGTTCACACCCCAGACCGTGATCCCCGGTATCACCGCAGCCTCCATGGCATTTTCTCCGGACACCACCACCCTTCGGATACCGCTTTTTGCCGCCTCCTGAACAATGGGAAGTACACCCTTCACCTTCTTGATCTCCCCATTCAGGCCCAGTTCTCCCAAAAACAATGTATCCTGCAGCGCTTTCTCCGGTACCAGTTCCATATCCCGCAAAAGTCCCACAGCTATAGGCAGATCAAAGGCGGTACCATCTTTACGTCGACCTGCCGGAGCCAGATTTACTGTGATATGTGCCGGTGGGATCTGGAAACCGGAATTTTTCATGGCCACACTCACCCTCTCCCGGGATTCCTTCACCTCACTCCCCAGCGACCCCACCAGCTGAAACGATGGTAGTCCCCCTGCCAGATCCACTTCCACGCGGACCAGATATGCCTGCAGACCATAGACTGCAGCCGAACAAACTGTAGTAAACATAAAATACCTCCTTTAAAATGTTTTATTTATTATGGAAATAACAGTGAAACAAAACAGAAACAGATAAAACGAATGAATCTGACAAAAATAATCAGACTTAACAAAACAATTCATACAATGGGTGATCATAAGAGCCCGCAAAAGGGCAGTGAAACTACCGGAATCTTCTTAGAATTAATATCAGAAATTTTAAATGAAAACGTCTTTTGGTGAAAAATCCTCCGGAACCTCACTACAGATTCACAAAACCGTACGCTTTCCGCTGCGTCGTCTGGTCTGCTCCTATATAGCCGGTTCCGGATCATTCCTTTAAATTTTATTTTCCATGCTGTCGGGATCCTGAGCGAACTGGATCGCATGTTCCCTGTCGATCTTGCCTTCAAAGTACAACTGAACAATAGCCTCATCCATGGTGATCATACCCAGTTTCCGGTTGGTCTGCATGACGCTGGCCAGCTGGTGGGATTTGCCCTCACGGATCAGGTTGCGGACCGCATGATTGGCATGCATGACCTCAAAAGCTGCCACACGGTGCTTGCCGTCCGCTGTCGGGATCAGCTGCTGGGATATGACTGCTTCCAGTGTGTTGGACAGCTGGACACGGATCTGTTGCTGCTGATGTGGTGGGAAGACATCGATCACACGGTCTACGGTGCTGGCTGCACCGATCGTATGCAGGGTGGACAATACCAGATGTCCGGTCTCCGCTGCCGTAATAGCTACACTGATGGTCTCGAAGTCACGCATCTCTCCGACCAGAATGACATCGGGATCTTCACGGAGTGCCGCTCTTAAAGCATTGGCATAATTATTGGAATCTATGCCGATCTCACGCTGGTTGACCATGGACATCTTATGCTGATGCAGATACTCGATAGGGTCCTCCAGAGTGATGACATGGGCATCTCTGTTGTTGTTGATCTTGTCGATGATGGCGGCAAGCGTCGTGGATTTACCGCTTCCGGTAGGTCCGGTGACCAGTACCAGACCACGTTTGCGCTGATATAGTTCCACCACGGATTCCGGTACACCCAGCTCTTCCGGAGAAGGCACCACGGTTCCTACCAGTCGGAACGCCAGAGCCACGGAACCTCTCTGCTTGTAGGCATTGACACGGTAACGTCCGCAGTTGGGAATAGAGAAGGACATATCGTATTCTCCCCGTTCCTCAAAACGTTCTCTCTGCACTTCCGTCATGATATTGACTAGTACTTCCAGCGTGTCTGCCGGAAGCATCCTGGGATAATCCATGGTGATCAGATTGCCGTTTACACGCATTTTGGGTGGGATACCTACCGTCAGATGTACATCACTTGCTCCCGCTTCCTTGGCGGCTCTGAGTATTTCTTCGATTGTTGGCATAATTGCTCCTCACTATTTATTGAATATGTACCGGTTGTCCATGGTCTTCATGACATCCACGATCTGGATGTCCTCATTCCCGGGAAGGGACAGATTCAGGATACTGTTATCCCGGAAGCTTACCACTGTCGGCCGCAGTACACTTTCTTCATTTTCATTCAATACCAGTGCTTTCTCTCCCGTACTGAGTTCCACGCTGGCACCGGGCGGAAGGATATTGATGGAACGGATCAATGCCCGCACCGTCTCCGGATCATATACCTCCGGGTGCTCCAGAAGTTCCTGAAGAGCCTTCACCTCAGACTGTGCCGTTCCCTGTAATGTCATGGCCGTGATCTCATCATAACGGTTCGCCACCAGCAATACATTGGCTCCGGCCAGCATTTTATACCTGTTCTTCTCTCCGTCTTCCGGGAACAGGTCCAGCTGTTTTCTGGCTGCCTGCTGGCAGATCCTGCGGATACCGGATCCGTCGGTGGCAAAAGCCTCCTCGATGATACCGTAGGCCTCTTCCTGCGTCTCGCAGTTCCGCAGCATATCCTCTCTGGTATAAGGTGCCCCGTAATACACGTCATCATGTTTTTTCACTTTTCCCATATCGTGAAGAATGGCAGCACATACGGTATGATACTGTTCTTCCCGTCTGATATTCATCACATGGGTAACCATGGCACAGAGTATTGCCGCGTTCAGGGAATGTCTGGAGAAATAATCCTCCCGGCTTCTCAGATTCTGGTAGAAATTGATTTTCTCATCCAAGTGTCCGTAATTGCGGATGACCATATCTGCGATGGACTGGGTACGGTTCTGCTTTCTGGTCTTCAGGATACGATCCTGTTCCTCTTCGATGGCACTGACCGCCTGAATCTGAAACCGTTCGAACTCCAGGTCCTCCTGAGTCAGGGGTGGAAGCGGTTCTGCCGGTTCCAGTACATAGACACCGATCAATCCGAAATTACGAATACTTTCTATTGCCTGTAATGACAAAAGGGAATTTCTGTCAAACAAAAGAATACTCTTCTTATTATAAACAGGTCTTGCCAGACGCATTCCCGTCTTCAAGTCTTCCGTTCTTACAAAATGCATCCCTGTCCCCCCTTATCTTTAGTCACTTATAGAAATAAATATATCACAGTGTTCCTTAATTGACAAGGTGATGTTTAGTCCTCACGCAGAGTCTCCGCCAGCTTATGCAATGCTCTTTTTTCCATGCGTGAGACATAGCTTCTGGAAATTCCGAGAACATCTCCCACCTCCTGCTGTGTGTGTTCTTTACAGCCCAGGATCCCATAGCGCATCACCAGAATCCGATACTCCCGCTCCGTAAGACAGTGGTCCAGAGCCAGGAACAGGCGCCTGATATTTCTGTCAAGCTCCAGATCCTCCACCACGTCCTTCTGCTTCTCTTCGATCACGTCCAACAGATGGATGGCATTTCCTTCCTTATCCTGTCCGATAGGTTCATACAGGGAGACTTCCCTGGAAAGTTTTTTGCGGCTGCGCAGCATCATCAGAAGTTCGTTATCAATGCATCTGCAGGCATAGGTAGCCAGTCTTCCTTTTCCTGAGTCAAAAGAATTCACTGCTTTGATCAGTCCGATACATCCGATAGAGATCAGGTCCTCCATGTCCTCCTCAACATTCTGGTATTTTTTGGCAATGTGTGCCACCAGGCGCAGATTCCTCTCCACCAGGATCTCCCTGGCCTGTCTGGATTCTTCCACGGTACCTTCCCTGAGCAAGCGGATATAATACGCTTCTTCTCCTGCGGTTAATGGCTGCTGAAAGGTCTTCAAAAAATCCCTCCGTGGACAGTTGCTTATGATAGTTTATGTGATTTTCTGTCCACAAGTGCCTGTCAGTCTCTCACGTTCCTCAGAATAAAAACTGCGCCATCACGTAATTGCTCAGATCCAGCCCTCTCTTTGTCAGTGCCAGGAACCGGTCTTTTTTCTGATTCTCTTCCCTCTCCGTAACGGTCAAAAGACCATCCGCCACATTCTGGGCGATCACTTCTCCGTAGACTTCCTCCACAGTCCTGCCGTATTGTTCTGCAAAATCCACACAGGATACTCCTCTTGTCAGCCGCAGTCCCAGAAACATGGTCTCCTCCATCCGGTCCTGTACCGTCAGTGTCTGCTCCTCTTCCCTGCTTTCCAGCGGATGTGCCAGATAAGCTCCCAGACTCTTTTCGTTCTGAAACCGCACATTATCGATAAGGGATGCCGCACCGATACCGAATCCCAGGTAATCCCTGCGGATCCAATAGCCCACATTATGTCTGCATTCATAACCATCCCTGGCATAGTTGGAAATCTCATACCGATGGAACCCATACTTTGCCAGCACCTCTATGGTCTCCTCATACATGGCACGCTCCGTCTCTTCCTCCGGCAAGGGCAATTCTCCCCTCTCTGCCATGGCCGCAAAAGGGGTTCCCTCCTCCACGATCAGGCTGTAGGCAGAGATATGCTGCGGCATGGGTTCTAAGTGCAGCACCTTTTCCAGCGTGTCCCGATAGCTTGCAAGCGTCTGTCCCGGCAGTCCGCTCATGATATCCACATTGATATTCGTAAACCCTGCCTCCACGGCCTCCCGGTACACCTGGCAGAAGCCTTCAAAATCATGGATCCTGCCCAGATTTTTCAGTTCTTCTGCCTGGGCAGACTGCATACCGATACTGAGACGGTTGATTCCTGCCGTGTAAAAATTCCGAAGTTTCTCTGCGCTGGCCGTCCCCGGATTCACCTCCATGGTGATCTCCGCGTCCTGTGCCATTGCGAACTGCTCTCTGATACGGTCCATCAACTGCCCGATCTGTTCCCCGGACAACAACGACGGCGTACCTCCTCCGATAAATATACTGGTCACGGTACGGTCACTGTAATCTTTTGCTCTTCCCCCGATCTCTGCAAAAAGTGCAGCCATATAGGCTTCCCTTGTCTGCTCCGTGGCAGGGGCAGACAGGAAATCACAATAGCTGCACTTTCTTACGCAAAAGGGAATATGAATGTATAATTCCAGTTCCTTTTTATTCATATTGCTCCTTCAATTACTTCATCAGTTTTTATCATCCAGCTTCAGAACACTCATAAATGCCTTCTGCGGGATCTCTACATTGCCGAACTGACGCATACGCTTTTTACCCTCTTTCTGCTTCTCCAACAGCTTCTTCTTACGGGTAATATCACCGCCGTAACATTTCGCCAGCACATCCTTACGCATGGCCTTTACCGTTTCTCTGGCAATGACCTTGCCGCCGATGGCTGCCTGGATAGGAATCTCGAAGAGGTGTCTGGGAATCTCGTCCTTCAGCTTTTCACACATCCTACGTCCTCTCTCGTAAGCGGAATCTGCACAGACGATGAAGGACAGGGCATCCACTTCCTCGCGGTTGATCAGAATGTCCAGCTTCACCAGATTCGATCTCTCGTAACCCTTCAGATCGTAATCAAAAGATGCATAACCACGGGAACGGGATTTTAAAGCATCAAAGAAATCATAAATGATCTCGTTCAGGGGCAGTTCGTATTTCAACAACGCTCTGGTGCCCTCGATGTATTCCATGCCGAGGTATTTGCCGCGGCGCTCCTGACACAGTTCCATGATGGAACCGATAAATTCGGAAGTCACCATGATCTCTGCATTTACCACCGGTTCTTCCATATATTCGATCTCGGAGGGATCCGGCAGATTGGAAGGATTGGTCAACTCAATTACTTCCCCATTGGTCTTATGCACCTTATAGACAACGCCGGGGGCGGTAGTCACCAGATCCAGATTGTATTCTCTCTCCAGTCGTTCCTGAATGATCTCCAGATGCAGAAGTCCCAGAAATCCGCACCGGAAGCCAAATCCCAGTGCCACAGAAGTCTCCGGTTCATAGAACAGGGACGCATCGTTCAACTGTAACTTCTCCAGCGCATCTCTCAGATCCGGGTACTTGGAACCGTCTGCGGGATATAATCCACAATATACCATGGACTGTACCTTTTTATAACCGGGCAGAGGTTCTGCGCAGGGATTGTTGTCGTCCGTTACGGTATCACCCACTGCTGTATCTTTTACATTCTTGATGGAAGCCGTGATGTAGCCTACCATTCCGGCAGAAAGCTCGTCACAGGGGATAAACTGTCCCGCTCCGAAATAACCGACCTCCACGACCTCTTCCTTCGCTCCGGTAGCCATCATGCGGATCATGGTACCCTTTTTCACTGTGCCTTCCATGACACGGCAGAAAATGATAACACCCTTATAGGAATCATATACAGAGTCAAAGATCAGTGCCTGTAAAGGGTTGTCCGGATTCCCCTTGGGGGATGGGATCTTTTTCACGATCTGCTCTAAGACTTCCTCAATACCGATGCCGTTTTTCGCGGAGATCAGCGGAGCATCCTGTGCCTCGATACCGATGACGTCCTCGATCTCTTCAATGACTCTCTGGGGATCTGCGCTGGGCAGATCGATCTTGTTGATGACCGGGAAAACATCCAGATCATGATCCAGTGCCAGATAGACATTGGCCAGTGTCTGTGCCTCAATGCCCTGTGCCGCATCCACCACCAGAATGGCGCCGTCGCAGGCCGCCAGAGAACGGCTGACCTCATAATTGAAATCCACATGGCCCGGAGTATCGATGAGGTTGAAAATGTATTCCTCTCCGTCCTGTGCTTTATATACGGTACGCACGGCCTGTGCCTTGATGGTAATGCCACGCTCTCTCTCCAGGTCCATATTGTCCAGGACCTGTGCCTGCATCTCTCTGCTGGTGAGCAGACCGGTCTTCTCAATGATACGGTCCGCCAGGGTGGATTTGCCGTGATCTATGTGTGCCACAATACAAAAATTGCGGATTTTGCTCTGATCTATTACTGCCATACTACTGTCCTTTCCTGACATATTCTTGCATCTAACGATTGTAGCATAAATTCCGCATTCTTGTCTATGATTTTACTTCGATTCGTTGTCTTATCCTGCTTTTATGTATCGCTACTCTCCCTTAAGCACCATATCCAGAATATGTGCCAGAGGATCACAGGCATTTATGGCCTCCTCCACAGTATTGTTCTGGGCTCCCAGTTCCACCAGAAGTGTCCGGGGACGCAGATGCATATTGTAGCGGTAGCCCTTCAGATAGATCCTGCGGGTCAGTCCCGGGTAATACTCCGCCGCCTTCAACTGCATCTGAAAAGAAAACGCCAGATTGGCCTCCTGGTTCTCGTTGGCCAGGTAGTCAATATCTCCCGTCTTGCGGGTCCTGCTCAGACCGTTAAAGAACATAAATCTTGCCGTGGGTCTCCCTTGAATATCCGTCACCAGCTTTGTCTCTTCCGCCACCTCATCCCGGTGCAGATCGATGATCACCTGGATAGAGGGATTCTCCGCAAGGATCTGTTCCACTGCCGGAAGTGCCCGGGAATACGCATTGTCTCTGGTCTCCACATCATATTGACCGGTATTGTGCAGCACCCGGTAACCATATTGTTCTGTCAGGATCTTGGTCAGACACTCTCCCACTCCCACGATACCGGTGTTCACATCTCCCGGAACCGAATCCGCAAAAGCCTCCTGGGAATGGGTGTGATAGATCAGGATCTGTGGTCCGTCACCTTCCTGTGGCAACGTCATATCCATTCCCAGCAGTTTTTCCACGGATAACTGATCGCTGCCTGCCATGGTATTGGCATCTATGGCATAAAAATTCCGTACCAGTGTCTCATAATCCGCAAGCTGTGTGCGGTCAATCTGCACCTGTTGTACCGCCGGACGAAAATTGCTCAATGCAGTCCCGGCTGTTGCCTCCACACTCTCCGGGATAAGGGCCGTCTGCTGCGTTTCCTCCGGCTGCGGAAGGAGAAGTTCTTCGCTGATCAGATCTTCGGTGGTCAGGGTCCGGCAGGTAGTCTCATCCTCCTCCGGATTCTGTGTCCCCTGCTGCTCCACAATACCATAGCCTAACAGCGGTACTACTTCCCACATATTCTGCTGCAGCAGTAATCCGGTACTGCCGCTTTCTCCTGACAAAGCTTCGGAACAGGCAAATACCGGAAACTCATTTTCTCCACGATCCGCCATCAAAAGCCCACAGACAACTGTCAGTAAAAACAGTGCGATCCGCCAGACAGTATTTTTCGGATTCTTCACGGTCCGCGCTCTCCTTCCGCACTTTTTTTGTTACGACAGTTCAGCCCGCGTCAGTCGCAAAGTCGCCTTGACCTGCTCTTACGTCACTTCGTGACTACCTTTGCTCGTAATCCGGTGCTCAACTCATGAACTGTTACCCTATATATATGCAGTTACGCCCAGTTTTTTTCCATGGCAATATTGATTCCCTCGGAGACCGTGTAGCTGACCCGTTTGATCACAGAATCGATATCCTTTCCGGTCATATACATATTGTTCAGTTCAGCAAAAGCCATGCGGTGCTGTCCCATATATTTAACCGCATCGAACTCCTTTTCCCCGCTCATCAGCTTCTCCAGTGCATCTCCCACAATCGTGGCGGCATCCACCACCGTGGGGATCCCGATGGCAATTACCGGTACGCCCATGGTCTCTTCGGTCAGGGCATTGCGGTGATTACCCACGCCGGAGCCGGGCTGAATGCCGGTATTGGTGATCTGGATCGTACGGTTCAATCTTCTGGTGCTGCGGGCCGCCAGCGCATCCACCACGATCAGCACATCCGGTTGCGTCTCCTTCACCACACCGCTTATGATTTCTGCCGTCTCCATACCGGTCTTCGCCATTACCCCCGGCTCAATACTGCTGACCAGATTCATACGGGTACAGTTGTAGGCTGCTTTGCCGTAGGCTCTGACCACGTGTCTGGTGATCAGCAGATTGTCCACCACCTGCGGTCCCAGAGCGTCTGCCGTCACTTCCCGGTTCCCCAGCCCCACGATCAATACCGACAGTTCCTCCGCTTCCCCGGGCATCATTTTCAAAAGTTCCTCCGCTAACGCCTCCGAGATTTCCCTGTGGTAATCGTCATCCGGTTCCACCATGGCCGGTGCCTCCATGGTCACATAGACACCCATGGGCTTTCCCAGTGTTTTTTCCGCATTTTTCGTATCGATGGTCACCTTGGTAATGCGGATATCCGCCTCTTCCTCATAGTGCTCGTCCACCGACACACCCCGCAGTTTGCTTTCCTCTTCATTGACACTTTCTCTTGCCTCCAGAGCCAGGTCTGTTCTGATTCTGCTCCTTCCAGCCATACTCTCATCCTCTTTTTCTGTAAGATTGCAAAGACTTTTTCGCTGCTGCCTGCAGCTTTTCCGGTGTTTTCCCTTTTACTATTTCCCCTTTTGCCATAAATATGTATCTTTTTACCTTTTCCCCACAGCATCTGGTATTTTTTGCATATTTTTTTGGAATTTTTGCGAAAAACATCTTGACATTCCTGTGCACGTATAATAATATATATAAGCATGTTTCATAGGAGCGCCCGTGTCTGTTCCTGTGAATGTAATTTAATATTATATTTTTAAGGAATCGGAGGTGTACGAATTGGCTAACATTAAATCCGCAAAGAAGAGAATCTTAGTTAACAGCACTAAGGCTGCAAGAAACAAAGCAATCCGTTCTGCAGTTAAGACTTCCATCAAGAAAGTTGAGACAGCAGTTGAGAATAAGGATAAGGCAGCTGCAGAGGTTGCTCTTAAGGACGCAATCTCCACAATCAGCAAAGCTACATCCAAGGGCGTTTATCACAAAAATAACTGCGCCAGAAAGATTTCCCGTCTTTCCAAAGCTGTCAACAGCATTGCGTAATAGACCACGGAATATTTTAGTTATAAGCTTATAAGTAAAAGGAAAGACAGTCGAACCGTCAGCGACTGTCTTTTTTGTATATAGATTTCTGTTTTGTATATAGATTTCTGCATTGACCAAAAGGAGTTTTTTATGATATCCCATCCCTTTCC
>OGPF01000778.1_pt1 | contig 17488 bp, 13 predicted proteins | sample 1552871 | NCBI WGS metagenome assembly OGPF01 (sample SAMEA2580276, study PRJEB22360) | human gut metagenome | biome: human gut; feature: human-associated habitat; material: faeces | place: Denmark | collected 2008/2010
CGTTAACTACTCTGTCACCGATCTTCAGTTCACCGGAAGAGATATCTTCCAGACCTGCGATCATACGAAGGGTGGTGGACTTACCACATCCGGAAGGACCTACGAAAATGATGAACTCCTGATCTGCGATCTCAAGGTTGAAATCCTTAACAGCTTCGAAACCGTTAGGATATACTTTGCAGACATTCTTTAAAGATAAACTTGCCATTTGAAAATACTCCTTTCATATTTACCAATGTTATTTTCTCTCATTGTGAAACGATATGTCTCGTTTGAATCTGAATTCAGTATAACGAAAATCACGAAAATGTGCCATACCACTATTTCACAAAGATTTTGAATCATATTGTAAGAATTGCTTATAAAGTTTGTTTTTTTTCGAAATGCTTGTCAGATTGAACAAATCCGCCTGCATTTCTTGGACATATTCCACAAGAATCGCCCTACTTTGTCTCATTTTCCGGCTTTTTATAGAAGCTAAGCTGGTTTTTGCCATGTCTTTTTGACACATACAGCGCATTGTCTGCGGCTTTGTACAGTTCCTCGAAAGACTTGCCGTCCCCGGGGAAGACCGCTGCTCCCACGCTGGCCGTTACGGAATATTTTACATATTCTCCCACTTCAAACTGATGGAAGAACTGTTCGATCTTCTTGCCTTCCCGTTCGATCATACTGATCTCGCGGATATCCTTCAGAAACACCATGAACTCATCGCCACCGGTACGACCCACGATATCCGTAGCCCGGAACATGGATTGCAGACGTACTGCCAGGCTGCGGAGCACTTCATCTCCGAAGGCATGTCCCATAGTATCATTGATCTTCTTAAAGTTATCAACATCCAGTACGAACAATACGCCCTGCTTGTCCGGGTACTTTTCCATGTATTCCCGGATCTTACGCTCTGTGGCCATCTTATTGTTCAGATCCGTCAATAGGTCGGTATCCGCTTTATCCTCCAACACCTTACTGTGTTCAGAGGCTTTGATGCGTACCAGAATATTGATTGCGGTGATAATAATAAGCGCTACTGCAATGGAAATACTGATCTTGACGATCAGATTCACAATCGGGCCGCGGAAGGACTGCTGGATTCCAGACAGATAGGATTCATTAATACCGACCACCAGGTTCCACTCGGTACCGCGGATTGGAAAATGACAGATGATCTTGCCTACACCGTCTTCCTTAACATGTAAAATGCCGTTGTTGCCCTTCTGCTGCTGTCTTTCAAACAAGGTCCAGCTTCCCAGGCTTTCCGAAATATCTTTCAGGGAATTCCAGAAATCATTCTGCAAAATAGCCGTTCCGTCAGTGGCACCGTAGCATGCCATAATGGTTCCGTTCCGGTTGACCAGAGAGAAAAATGCCTTGTCACCATATACAGAATTGTCGAAGAATTCCTTCATGTTATCCGGGTTCATATAACTGAGCAGATATCCGGTGACATTTCCGGATATCGCAATCGGACACACATAGATAAAGGCAGTCTGTCCGTTGATCCCATCCGTGCCGGCATAAATATAATGGGCGGAGGTTCCGCTGATGCTGCCGTAATAGTTTAACTCCGACATATCGAACTCCCGGCGGTCACTCAGCATTCCTTTTCCGTTCACAGCACAATAAGCAGACATATAGGCGTTGCTGGCTTTTACAATGGTGTCCAGCTTCTCATATACAAAAGCATCACTTCTGTCCGGCCGGCTCGCCATAATGTTTGCCATGGCACTCGTGATATCTCCCAGTGCCCCCAGCTTGTCATCTACTCCCGCGGAATAGTAATAGCCGATCTGCTCTGCCTGATCATCCACCACCGTCTGTATGGCTGAATTCATTTTATTATTAAATTCGTAAATACTCAGAACCAGTGCAACTACCAGCAATGCGCAGGGAAAGACCCACTGGAAAACAATTTCCCAAAATTTTCTCTTTTGCATACTCCGAACACCTCTCGTCTGATGCCCCCGCAGGACATTTTTGTTACTTCACGTCTGTTTTCAGGCTTTCATCCAGTTCATCATGGAATACTCTCTCATCCTCTTCCGGCGAGATTTCCGGTGCAGGCTCCTGTTCTGACAACAACTGATCTTCCAGCTTCTGGAAGAATTTATTGTACAGCATGGCAGAGGCATAAGCCGGCAGTGAAAAACCAAACAGGAAAATAATGGGTATCAGTCTTAAAGATACCAGATAAATAATCAACGGGAAAAATGCCATTACGAACATTACAACTGTCTTGGGCAGCTGTAAAATACTCATGATAAATGCATTTCGAATGGTTCCCATGATTGTATTGTCAAATTTGGCAAGTACCGGAAATACATATAAAGAAGTGCAGATCACCAACACTCCTGCTGCCATGATCAGTACCACCAACACCTGGCTGAACTGCATTCCGGATTTGGTAATAATGTAGTAATCACCGCCAAGGATCGCCGCTACCAGCATAAGCAGCAACCAGATCAGGGTTGCCTGACGGAAATTGGTCTTAAAGGATTTAAAAAAGCTTCTTGTAATATAACTCTCCTCGTTACGCACAATCTTCAATGCCACATAATGCATGGAAGTCAGCGCAGCTCCAGCGGTAATGACAGGGATGCAGCAGATCAGTGTCAGAATATTGAGCCACATCAGATCTGCCATTTTGTTCAGTACATTCATTAAAGGGCTATCCAGGTCAAAAATTTTCATTTATATCTTATCCTTTTCTGTTTTATAAAAATTTTTCCATGGGGGTCACACGTATTCCGGAAAATGCCTCCTCTTCATGTACCGCATGAAACCCAAGTTTTCGATAGAACTCTACGGCATACGGAGCTGCTTTCAGCGACATATACCGTTCCCCTTCCTCTTTTTTCAGATATTCACACATTCTTCTCATCAGATCCCGTCCGATTCCCCGATGATGATACTCCTCATCAACAAAAAGAAGTGATAAATGATTATAATTCCGCACGGAAGCCGCTCCGATGACTCTCTCACCGTCCAACGCCACCATCATCTGATATCTTCCCTGCTGGAACGACTTATAGAGGTGTTCATCCGTAATAAAATCATAAAAGTTACGGATTCCCTCCTCTGTATAATCCACCGCCTCAAATTTTAAAAATGTCTTCCAGATCATATGCATGGCAGGAATCCAGTCTTTGTCTTCCGCCCATCTGATCTCGTAAGTGCCCGCTGCCGTATCCGACATGATGCACCGCCTCTCTGATCCGAAAGCTTTCCGGTCTTAATCCAGTCCCGGAATCTCCCTGCGGATCCATTGATAGATGTCCTCCATGGCCTGTTCACCGTCTTCCTCATTCAAAAGCTCATGTCTGTCATTCTCGTACAGTTTGACGGTAATATTTTTCACACCAGCCTTCTTCAGAGAATCACATGCCTTCCGGACACCCTTACCGTAATCTCCCACCGGGTCCTCGGCACCGGATACCATAAGGATTGGCAGGTTCTGCGGTACCTTCTCCAGATTCTCCTGCTTCTGCAGTCTGCGGATCAGTTCAAACAGCGTCTGGAACCCGTTCACAGTGAAGGTAAATCCACACAGCTCATCCGCTATATAGCGGTCCACATTCTCCGGATTCCGGCTCAGCCAGTCACTTGCGGTTCTGGGTACATCGATCCGCTTGTTGTAGTTCCCGAATGCAGCCTTATCAATAAAATGACTGACATGCCTGGAACCACAGAACAGCTTCTGTATGCCTGCCATGGCTTTGGAACAAAGGATCAATCCCCCGGACTGCATTCCCGTTCCGACAATTACCGCCCCGTCGACTCCCTTACCGTAACGACACAGATAATTCCTCGTAATAAAGGAACCCATACTGTGTCCCAAAATAACATAGGGCACCTCCGGATAGCTTTCCTCTGTGATCTTCTTCAGCCGATGTACATCCCTTACCACTACCGTTGCCGGATCCTGTTCGCAGAAGTAACCGTAAGTGCCGCCTTCCGCCACAGATTTTCCATGTCCGAGATGGTCTTCTCCGGTAACAAGGATTCCTCTGGCAGTCAGAAATTCAGCCAGGTTCTCATAACGCTCCACATACTCTGCCATTCCGTGCACTACCTGCACAATGCCTTTTACATTGCCGTCATCGGGAGTATATCTCACTGCATGGATACGGCTTTCGCCGTCCCGGGAATCAAAGTAAAATTCTTCCTTAATCATAAGACCTCCTTGGTTACGGAAAAATCATAGGACGCACAAAACAAATGTCAATTTTACAGCATCTGCTTTGGCGTCCTATTCATTATATATCATTTCTTATAAAATTTTAAGCCCTATATTGCTTTTTTTGTAAAATAGTAACAGTTCATCCCGCCTCATTCGTAAAGTTGCGTTGTCATATACTATTTAACAGATCTCTGCTCCGGCAGGCATATTCTTCTCCGGGGTGACCAGAGCCAGATTGCCTTCCGCGTCTTCTGCGCACAGGATCATGCCCTCGGACATTACTCCTGCCAGTTTCGCAGGCTTCAGGTTCACCAGTACCATAACCTTCTTGCCCACCATTTCCTCCGGGCTGTAATGTGCCTTGATGCCAGAGACGATCTGACGTACCTGACTGCCGATCTTCACCTGGCTGCACAGCAGCTTCTTGGACTTGGGCACTGCCTCACAGGAAATGATCTCACCTACCTGGAACTGCATTTTTGCGAAGTCGTCATATTCGATCTCTGTCTTGGGCTCAATATCGATGGCTTCCTGCTCTGCCTTTTCTGCCTCGGCATTTGCCTCTTCCGCTTCATGCTCCGCTGCTGCCTTGATCATGGCTTCTTCCAGCTCTGCCTCTTTTTTTGCTACATCCTTCATATCCAGACGGGCGAAGAGGATCTCAGGCTGGTCAGTCACCCTGTTGCCGCTCTCATACAGGCCGAACTGCTCTAACTGATCGAAGTCACGCAGGGAGGTATTCAGCTGTTTTGCGATCTTCTCTGCGGTTTCGGGCATATAAGGCTCTAACAGGGATGCGCCAATGATAATACCTTCCACCAGATTGTACAGAACGGTAGCCAGACGATCTGCCTTGGCTTCGTCCTTGGCCAGTACCCAGGGTTCGGTCTCATCGATGTATTTATTACAGCGTTTGAAGATGCCGAAGATCTCGGTCAGGGCATCTGCTACTCGCAGTTCTTCCATTTTGGCTACTACTTTTGCATAAGTGCCGGTCACAGTCTGTTTCAGATCGGCATCCACTGCTGCATCGTTCTCGGTCAGCTGTACATTCCTATTCTCTACTACACCGCCAAAATACTTGTTGCTCATGGAAATGGTACGGTTCACCAGGTTGCCCAGGGTGTTGGCCAGATCGGAATTGGTACGCTCTGCTACCAGTTCCCAGGTCAGATTACCGTCATTTTCAAAAGGCATCTCATGCAGTACATAGTAACGTACTGCATCTACGCCGAAATAATCTACCAGATCATCCGCATAGACCACATTTCCCTTGGATTTGCTCATCTTGCCACCGCCCATAAGAAGCCAGGGATGTCCGAATACCTGCTTCGGCAGGGGCTCGCCCAGTGCCATCAGGAAAATAGGCCAGTAGATCGTATGGAACCGGATGATATCCTTGCCGATCAGGTGCAGGTCTGCGGGCCACAGCTTCTTATACTGTTCGGTGCTGTTGCCGTCTGCATCGTAGCCGATACCGGTGATGTAGTTGGTCAGCGCATCCAGCCATACATAGATGACATGCTTGGGATCGAAGGTCACCGGAATCCCCCAGGTGAAGGAAGTACGGGATACGCACAGATCCTGCAGTCCGGGGAGCAGGAAGTTGTTCATCATCTCGTTCTTACGGGAAACGGGCTGAATGAACTCGGGATGCTCATTAATGTGCTTGATCAGTTTGTCTGCATATTTGCTCATGCGGAAGAAATAAGCCTCCTCCTTAGCAGGCTTTACGACACCGCCGCAGTCCGGACACTTGCCGTCTACCAGCTGGGACTCCGTCCAGAAAGATTCACATGGGGTACAGTACATTCCCTCATAGGCCCCCTTGTAAATATCTCCCTGATCATAGAGACGCTTGAAGATCTTCTGTACCTGCTTCTCATGATCCTCATCCGTGGTACGGATGAACTTATCATAGGAAATATTTAACAGGTCGCACAGTCCGCGGATCACACCGGCGATCTTGTCCACATGCTCCTTGGGTGTGATGCCGGCTGCCTCAGCCTTCAGTTCGATCTTCTGTCCATGCTCGTCAGTACCGGTCTGGAAGAAGACATCATAGCCCTCCTTTCTCTTGAAACGTGCGATGCTGTCAGCCAGTACGATCTCGTAGTTGTTGCCGATATGAGGCTTCGCAGATGTATAGGCAATCGCTGTGGTAAGATAATATTTTCCTTTGCTTTCCATTGTGTCTGTTCTCCTTTTCTACTCCTATAACACTATCTAATGCCACACGGATTGCTCCGCGCTTTGCGCTCCCGCAATCCTACCCGCCATTCGCATATCGAAAGGCTTACGCCTCTCTTCTATGCTCATATCGGGGCAGGTCATCAAGACAGAAAATTACTCTCGTGCAAGCACATCGTAATTTCTGTCTTGTGACCTTGTTGGCATTAAAAAAGTCTCCTCAAAGAACCTTATGTTCTTCAAGAAGACGAGCGTTATCTCGTGTTACCACTTCTCTTCGTCTGTACCTCACAGTACAGACCTCTTCGGGTCCGTAACCCTATCCGCTGTAACAGGCGGATCCTGTCGCAGCCTTGCTTTCACCGTTTGTTCTGTCCCGGTGTCCGTTCGGTGCGCCGCTCAGAAGCCATCTTCTCCATCTGTCCGTTTCATTCCTCTCAGCCTGCCGGAATGTTCTCTGTAAAACTTCTATAAAATAGATACTCTCTTCCTCATTGCATTTGTGTATTCTTACAGTAGCACAGGAAATCCGGACTGTCAATGCAGTTTTTGTTGCCATGCAATCGTAAAGGTGTATAATATTATATTATATAGGGTAATTTTTATAACATACATAAGAGGATATAAAATGAAACAAAGTAAATTGCCAAAGCAGACCTTGATCATTCTGGGCATTGCTCTGGTACTGGTAATTTCCACCGTCATGTGGAGTTCTGCCCAGATCACACAGGATACAGAGGAAGAAGTACAGTCCACTCTCCGGGATGTTGCCACGCAGAACGCCCTGATCGTACAGCAGGAGATCCGTGAAAACTTCAACTTATTATACAGCCTTGCCGATGCGATCAGTGTTTCCCCGGGTACAGCCAATGCCAGCTCCATTGCCGCACAGTTGGAATCTTTCGTCTCCACCTATGGGTTTAAGCGGATTGGCTTCATCTCACCGGATGGTCAGGCAATGGCCACTGACGGCTATGTACAAGATCTGTCCAGCAGAGATTTTTTCAAAGATGGTATGCAGGGGCTTCCCGGTATTACCAATACTCTTCAGGATCGAATGGGTACTCCGGAGCCCATCAATGTATTCAGCATTCCCGTATATGATCAGAGTGATTCCATTATCGGTGTTTTATTTGCCACCTATCGGAACCAGCATTTTGAAGAAATTTTAGGCGTGCAATCCTTTAATAATCAGGGATTCAGTTGTCTGGTAAATCAGGACGGTGACCTGATCGCCACATCTTCCAATGCACCGGCTTCCCTGCAGGAAGCCGACCGTATGTCCGATTATCTGACTCAGAATGCCCGTAACGACCAGCCCTTGCAGGATCTGCATACGCTGCTTCAGAGTTCTTCTTCCAACGGTGGTTATTTCTATGGAGGCAGTCAGAAGTATTATTACTATGCGGCTGCAATGGACAATCTCCGCAGCGACAGACAGTGGTTCGCCCTGACTATTGTTCCCGATCAGGTACTTTCCAGTCGTTCCGCTCCGATATTGTTTCAGGTGCGGCTGCTGATCCTGCTGATCATTGTGATCGCCGGAGTCGGTACTTTTGCTTTTGTGCACAGTATCCGGACACGGCGCAGGCAGTTATATCGTCTGGCTTATGTGGATCCTCTGACAAATGGTGATAATTTTGCCTGCTTCAAGGAGAAATTATCCCACCGAGGCGGAGACAGCGGCTTCTATGTTGCCCTGGATCTTCAGGATTTCAAGCTGATCAATAATACCTGTGGTGTGGCCAAGGGTGACGAAACACTGTTGGAAGTATGGAAGCTCCTGCAAACCGGTACACATCTGGGTGAATTTTCTGCCCACATCAATGCAGACCGGTTCATCCTGTTCCTGCGGGATAATGACCGGTGTACCTTAGAACCCAGATTGGAGTGCCTGTGTCAGGATATTTCCAATTTGTCCACAAAGCTTAATATTCCGAAACTGTTCCCACTGTGCGGCATCTATGAGACCGCCGATCATAAGGAAATCGAGCAGAATTACGGCAAGGCTGTACAGGCTAAGTATCCGACAAAGGGAAAACGTACCAGACATTATGCTTTTTATGAAGATCTGGATATCAAACAGCTCTCCGAGGATCGTCTGATGGAAGATGTCTTCGAAGACGCCCTGAAGAACGGAGAATTCCAGCTGTGGTATCAGCCGAAAGTAGACCCCGTCACCGGAAACATTCTGGGAGCGGAGGCTCTGATCCGTTGGAAGCGCCCCGACGGCACCATGCTCTCCCCCGGGAAGTTCATTCCATTATTTGAGAAAAACGGTAATATCACAACACTGGATGAATATGTGTTCCGCACAGTGTGCGCACAACAGCAGAGATGGCTGCAGGCCGGAGCAACATTGTATCCGATTTCTGTAAATATTTCCAGAGTCAGCCTATACTACAGCAATGTGGTAGATAAGTACCGGGAGATTTTGAATTCATTCCGGCTCGATCCGAAATATGTTCCGTTAGAGATCACTGAGAGTGCTACCATTGATAACAGTGATATTTCCTCCCTGATCGAGCAGTTCCATGAAGCAGGATTTACTTTACTGCTGGATGATTTCGGAAGCGGTTATTCTTCTCTGTCTTCGCTGAATGTCATGCATTTCGATACGATCAAGCTGGATAAGAGTCTGATCGATTACATTGGTGACCGGAACGGTGAAAAGCTGCTGTTGCATATCACGCAGTTGCTGCAGAGCTTCGGTATGACTATTACCGCAGAGGGTGTAGAAACTTCGGATCAGGTAGAGTTTCTGAAGAATCTTCACTGTGATGATATTCAGGGTTACTACTTCTCGAAGCCGTTACCGGTAAACGAATTTGAAGATTTTGTAAGAAAGCATACAGGTCTGTAGGGTTCGCCCACAGACCTGTTTTTTATTTCTGTATTCTTTTTTCTGTATCATTCTTCTCCCAGGATCAGGATCGACCAGGCCGGAAGCGTGATTTCTGCACCAGTACGCTCCGCAGTCTCTTCTCCGGTATAAAGCTCCCCAAGCAGTACCAGCTCCTCCGCTGCCGTCTTTCCTACCGTAAGTCCGCTCAGATCTACTGTTGCGGTCTCCGCAGAAGTATTGCCTAACATCAATAAGCTGCTGTTCTCGTCACTTCTTGTCATGGCAAAACACTGTTCACCGGAATACTGCTCCAGATAAGCGGTGGTGCCTCTGGCGATCACCGGGTTCTGGTTGCGGACACGGATCACCTGTTTCACATAATTATAGATGGAATCGGGATCCTCCTGCTGTTCTTCCAAACTGTCAAATTTCATCCGGAAATCATCCATATCTGCCGGGCCCTTACACATGCCTTCCGCATTGCCGTCCTTGCTCCAGTACATGGGGGCCCGTTTGTTCTCGTCTTTGCCGGAGCCCTTCATGCCCAGTTCTTCCCCATAATAGAGGAATACATTGCCATTCATTAAGAGATTAAGGGCATTGCCCATTTTCGTCTGAGCTTCGCTATTCTCCCCGGCATAGTAGCCTGCACTGCGTCCCATATCATGATTGGTGTAGAAGGGAGCATTGATATAATCCGGATTGTACTGCGCATACATGCCCTGCTCTGTTTCCAGATTCTTTGCATAAGATGTTGCCGATGCCTTACCGTTCATCACATTGGCAATGATACCGGACTTGTCGGCAAAAGCAAAATCAAACATGCTGTCCACGCCGCTCTCATAATATTTGGCATAGGTATTCTGATCCGTCCAGCATTCACACACCAGATAATTCTCCGGATCTTTGCCATGAACATAATCCGCGAACCAGCTTAGAATTTCCACATTGTCCTCTGTGGATCCGGTAACATACTCTTTCACCGCATCCAGTCGGAAGCCATCCACACCCATATCCAGCCAGAAGTCCGCGATCTGCTCAAATTCCCGGCGTACCGCCTCATTCTCCAGATTCAGATCCGGCATTCCGTCCCAGAATCTCGCTTCATAATACCAGTCTGTCCCATTTACCTGTGCATATCCGCTCAGGGCTTCCCTTGAAAAATGGTAATAATCCACATAAGGACATTCTGAGGAGTCAGGCTCAGTGCCTTCCGGCAGATTTTTCAGATATTCTACAGCCTGCAAAAACCAGGGATGGCTGCTGGAAGAATGATTCATTGCCAGATCCAGGATCACACGGATCCCACGGTCATGACAGGCCGTCAGCAACTCCTGAAATGTTTCCAGAGTGCCGTACTGCGGATCGATATTCTCATAATCCGTGGTATCGTATTTATGATAGGTGAAGGAGGGCATCACCGGCATGAGCCAGATACCATTGATTCCCAGATCCATATCTGTGGTATCATCACCGTCATTCAGGTAATCCAGCTTTTCCAGTACGCCCTGTAGATCTCCAATGCCATCACCGTCGCTGTCATAGAAGGAATATACGAAAAGCTCATAGTAGGTACGGTAGTTGTCGTCCGGGATCTGCAGTACCCGGTTGTCCTGCACCAGTGCCGTGGTACTGCCGGTGCTGTCAGTGTTACTGTCCGCGCTCTCATCCTGTACGGTGGCAGTCTCATTCTGTGTACCGGCAGCAGACGCATTGCTGTTTTCTCCTTTGCTGCCTCCACAGGCAGTCAGAGACGCTGTCATTCCCACCACCAGTATTGCTGCCCATATTTTTCTGTTCCATTTGCTCATAGTTATCGCTTACTCCTCATATCCGCTTTTTTCAAACCGGAACCATTTGAAATCAAAATTGCATCCCGGCAGGAAAACGAAGGTCACATTCTGCTCTCCCGTCACTCTTTCCAGAGGGAAACGCAGTTCCCTATATTCCTCGCTGTGCGGGAAGGGAAGTACCTGTGTAGCTCCATCGGTAAACCTAAGTTGGATCGTATTCTGCTGTAAAGGAGTTCTTCCGCAGATGACAATGCTATCGGTTCCCGCTTCTCCAAAGTTCATATCCGTAAATTCGAGAGAGACATTATTGCCGATCTGTTCAACGGCATCCCCGGTTCTCACAAAGCTGTCACCATAGGTAACTCCGTCCGTGAGAGCACTCAGTCTTGCATAAGCTTTTTCCTGTCTGGTGAAATGAAACTCTTTCAGGAAAATTTTATCTTCTGACACTATTGTCAGTTTTGTTACACCCTTTAATCTCCGGGGCAATACGAAGGTATCCGGCTGGAAGACTTCCCAGATGCCCGGCTTCTGATAGGTTATTTCACCCACCAGTGTTCCCTGTGTCCCGGAACCGCTCTCTTCGGGCTCTCCCTTCCATATCTGAATCCGGTGGGGATCATTATCATTGGCAAAAATGGACAGCGTGATCTCGTCACTTCCGAATTCACCAAAGTCTAACGCTTCATAGACCAGTCCGGTAGGCTGTGCCTTGTCCGTTCCGGCACTGTTCTCCACTCCGCGGCTTACGTCTCCGCCAAAACTTCCGACATAAGAAATACCCGTCACCGGCTCATACGGAGAATGGAACGTCTGTCCCATGCCCTCCACTGCAAAGTCAAGTTGGGAAATCATTTTAATATTGGTTGTTCCGTTACAGGTCATACACCTTACCTGAAAACTGCCATCACTGACGCCTGTGATCCGGATGCTCTCGCCGTCTTCCAGTTCCTCCAGTTTTGCCACAGGGCTGGGGATACCGGAAGCGTCAGTAATGCTCCAGAGAAGCTTACGGTCTGTGGCTTCCATGGGATAGATACGGGTATGTAGCAATACATACGGCTTCTCCGGTGTCAATCTCATATAGGGAGCGCTCATTTCCAGTTTCCGCACCGGAACAAATCCGGGATCCACAAAGGCGGGCGGATATTCTCTGTTTTCTTCTGTTGCGCAGACACCGGGACGAATCGGTGCTTCGACTGCCTGTAACGTCACTGTCGCCGTGCGGTGCCCGGCAGCTGCCGTTGCTGTTCCAGTACCGGTTTCATTGGTCATGCTGTTCACTGTGGCTGCCCATGCATCCTCCACAGTCACACGAATCTCCCCCGGCGTAGTTTTTGCTGCGATCATAGCCAGTAATTTCCCCTGGAACAACTTACGTACGGTTCCCTTGTAGGCATCGTAATCGGCGCTGTCACCATTGTCCAGTCCCACCAGTCTTCCAGCACCTTCCACGGTCACTCTCACATAATCGGAGGCATTTTCCACAGGATATCCGTCCCGGTCCTCCGCTGAGATCTCCACAAAGATCATGTCCTCGCCGTCAGCATGCAAGGCTGATTTATTTGCTTTTAATACATAATGATCTGTGTTGCCGAAGGAATGTCTCTCCTGTCTGGCTATCTCCCTACCCGTTTCGTCGTATGCCACGGCACAGATACTGCCGGGCGCATACGGTACTTTCCAGGAAGGCTGCAATACCGTTCCTTTCTGATGATCGATCTGCTGTTTTCCCTGTGACACTCCGTTTACGAACAGTTCCACCTCCGGAGCATTGCTGGTGATCCGCACGTCCACCTGCTGTCCCGGATTAAAATCCCAGTAGGGATATACATGGATCATGGGATCTTTTTTCCCATCCGTCCATTCCGAACGGAAGACGTAGTAGGAGTCTTTGGGAAATCCCGCCGTATCCATCTGTCCGAAATAGCTGTTTTTCGTCTGATAAGGGGTCGGCTCACCGATATAGTCAATGGCTGTCCAGATGAACTGACCACAGGAATAAGGGGTATCTCTGTCCATAGTGATACAGTATTCCGTATTTTTCGCCGCCCAGCTGGTAGTACTGTTGCCCAACGCAGAACACTGTTCGTCCGCTTCGATCAGATTCGCCCTCTCCAACGGAAAATGATACACCCCTCGGCTCTGTACCACAGAGGAAGTCTCACTTCCGTAGATGATCCAGTCCGGATGCTTTTCATGGTGTTCCGCATAATATTTTTCCGCGTAGTTATAGCCCGCCACTTTCACGATATCCGCACATTTCTGGGCATTTTCCCAGGGCATGTAATTGGAACCGATCGTCACCGGTGCCACCTTCCGGTAATCCCACTTTCTGACTGCTGCAAGGAGGCTACGGGTGATCTCCTGTCCATGGGCATCCGCATGGGTATCCGGAATCTCGTTGCCAATGCTCCACATGATAACGGAAGGATGATTGCGATCTCTGCGGATCCAGCTGCGTACATCCTTCTCCATCCATTCCTTGAAAAATCTGGCATAATCATAAGGATTCTTTGCCATCTCCCACATATCGAACGCTTCGGATACGATCAGAAATCCCATCTCATCCGCCAGTTCCATCAGTTCCACAGCGGGCATATTGTGGGAAGTCCGCACAGCATTGACACCCATGGAACGCATGAGTTCAAATTTCCGGCGCATGGCTTCTTTGTGAAAAGCCGCTCCCAGTGCTCCGAGGTCATGGTGATCGCAGGCACCGTTCAGGCGCACTTTTCTGCCGTTTAATAAAAAGCCCCTGGCAGGATCAAATTGCATGGTGCGGAAACCGATGCGAAGATGTTCTTCCTGTGTGATTTCCGTCTTCTGTAAGGCTTCACCTGCTCCGTTCTCCCCGTCGTTCATTGGAAGTTTGCATAGACGAACTGTAAGATCATACAGATAAGGATCTGTGATGTCCCATTTCCGGGGATTATCCACAGGAATCGCCACAGATGTCTTCTCCTGTCCACCGGCGAGGGGCTGTTTTACCCGGAAAATCTCCCTGTTTTCCGTTTCTGCAGAGTTTTTACTGTCCCCGGCATAATGCAAGCAATATTCCAGTTCATAATTCTCAGTGATTGCTCCCCATTCCAGTTCCGTATCGATGGTCAGATCGTAGCCGTTTTCCGTCTCCACGGAGGAGGTATAGATACCGTCCAGCGGAATATGTGTCTCAGGCAGACGGATCATCCAGACATTACGATAGATTCCGGCACCGCTGTACCATCTGCTGTTGGGTGCCTGAAAGGTTACCCGGAGAACAACTTCATTTTCACCTTCACGCAGATGATCCGTAATGTCCCAGTCAAAGGTGGAATAGCCGTATTTCCAGTCACCGAGGCACACGCCGTTTATATAGATGGAAGAATCCATGTAAACACCCTCGAAGCGCAAAATGACACGTTCGTCACATGTCGTGCAGGCATTACCTGCCACAGAATTTGACTGCTCCCGCAAGTTCTCCTGCGCCGCTTCGCCTGCACGCTTTACTCCGGATGCGGAATACACGAATTTCTTCCGATACCAGCCGATACTGTCTTCATAGAGGTTCTTCGTATCATAGATCAGCCAGTCGTGAGGCAAGTCTGCCGGCTGCATCTCCCGCTCCCAGAGAGTTCTGTCTTCCCAATTCACATCCAATGCTGTTTTTGCAAAATACCAGTTATCATTCCATAACGTTTTGCTGTTCATCGAAATTTCTGCCCTTTCTGTCCATATCGTTTCCTGTCAGATCCCTGCTTCTATAGTGCTGCTTTTCCTACCTGTGTCCCGTCTTATCGTTGTCTGATACGGTCTTCGCATCCGCCCGGTCTTCCAGACGCTTTACCAGATAGACCGCCAACAGCGCATCTAATGTTCCCAGTACCATGCCGCCCAGAATATCCGTGGGATAGTGGACAAAGAAATAAAGTCTGGAAAAGGCAATGACTGCTGCCATAAGCAGACTTAAAATACCCGCCTTACGATAATAACTGAAAATGGTCACCGCTCCGGCAAAACCATTGGAAGTATGCCCCGAGGGGAAGGAATACTCCGAAGGGAACGGAATTTTCAATGTCACGCTGGTATCCACCGCACAGGGGCGGGGTCTCGCGATCACATTTTTCAGGAACAAATTTCCCACAAGATAGGTGATTGCCATGGCGATTATCATGGTCAGACCGCATTTCCGGGTCTTCGGAATGCATGTCAGCACAATCGCAATGACGATCCATACCAGACCGCTTTCTCCGATCGTAGTAAAAAAACGCAGGATCTCTGTCAGCCATTCCTGATGGATCCCCTGAATCGCATGCAATATCTGTAATTCCATCCTTCGTTCCTCCTTGTCCGTCTTCCGGCTTGGTTACCGGCCTTTCCACCTGTGCCATCTGCGAAGCTGCCTTATACCTTATGGCGATTATCCTGTTTACCTCCGCTTCACAGACAGACATTTTTCCAGTATCGGCCGCTCCGTAATTTCACCGTCAGACATTCTTTTGAACTATTGTAATCTATTCAGAAATGCTTTTGCATTGGCTGCAATATCATCCTTAAATACAGCGGAACCGGCTACAATGACATTGGCTCCTTTTTCCATGGCAAATGCTACATTGTCCAGATTGATACCACCGTCTACTTCCAGATCGATAGACAGCCCCTTATCGTTGATCATTTTCCGGATCACCTGTACCTTATCCAGGCACTCCGGGATCAGCTTCTGTCCGCCGAATCCGGGCTCCACGGTCATTACCAGCACCATATCCACCAGTTCCAGATAAGGTTCCACTGCCTCTGCCGGAGTGGCGGGCTTAATGGTGATGCCGGCCTTTTTGCCTGTGGCATGTATTTTTTCAATGCATCCCTCCACATCTTCTGTGGCTTCCAGGTGAAAATTCACCAGGTCCGCACCACAGGCAGCGAACTCTTCCACATAACGTTCCGGCTTCTCGATCATCAGATGCACATCGAGAAACATATCCGTGTGGGATCTGACAGCTTTTAATACCGGCATACCGTAGGAAATCGACGGTACAAACAATCCGTCCATCACGTCTACATGCAGCCAGGGGACTCCTGCTCCTTCCACAGCTTTGATATCCTCTCCCAGTTTCCAGAAATCCGCCGAAAGAATTGAAGGTGATAATAAATTCATGTTACTCCTCATTTCTGCCCCGCAAGGCCTTGTCTGTCGCTTATTACCGTTCTATTCTAGCAAACTTGTTTTCGTAAAACAAGACTAACGAAAAGGAACCTTTTCCTTTTGGAAAAAAGTTCCTCCGTTCGCAATTCTCTATAGGTTTTTCACGTCTTCTTTCAGTTTGTTCCAGGCATCTTCATGCTCCGTATAGTAAATGGGACATTTCTTTCCGCCACAATCATAGTGGCGCAAGATGTCATCGGGTTGCAGGTCATAGGCATCAGTCAGCCATTTCAATAGTTTGATCAGAGAATCATAGGTCTCCTGAGTAAACTGGCCATTGTCCGCCTTGTAGCAGCATTCGATAGAAATAGAATCCTCATTGCGGGTCTGTACTGCATAGGCGATCTCGTCCAGAGGAACGCACTGAAGGATCTCGCCATCATAGCCAATGATAAAATGGGCACTGGCACTGCGTTCATGATTGTCTTTCAGCTGTTCGAAATAGTTGCGGTTCTGGGCCGCGCTGGTCCCAGGATTCGCCGTGTAATGTACAAAAATATTTTTCACTTCCGTCAGGGGATCTCCCGGTCTGGAATATTCATTCACGGTGAGAAAATCTTCTGTCCAGTTGGGATGTGCTGCATATACATCCGCCGGAAGTCCCTGGATCCGGGTTCCCGTGGTCTCCCCGATCTGTTTTTCGATCCGCTGCACAGCTTCTGCCGCAACTTCCACAGGAGTACCAGCTTCCGCAGTGCTGGCAGGTACTTCCAACAAATTTTTCAACATAAAGATTCCTGCAAGAATGCTGGCACACAGCAGGGAAATCTTAATATATCTGCGGATTCTTGCCCGTCTGCGGCGACGCTGTCTCTCCGCCCTCGTCAGGCGTTGTCTTGTGCGCGTGTTGTAGGTATTGTCTCTGCATACGTTTCCATCAGATACAGCAACTGCAGTTTTCTGTTTCTGTTGGCGGATTCTGTTTTCCTGCTGGGGCACTGCACTATGATGTCGTTGTTCTATGCGCCTTCCTATATGTCTGCCCGTATTTTTCCCGGTTTGATAATCCACCAGATACGGATTCCTCCGCATCTGCGTTATATGGATCTCTGCCTGTCTGCCCGAACGATTTTCCTGCATCATATTGCCAGTCCCTCCGAATGAATTACTTTCTACGGGTTTCAATATAACGCGGAATTGTCACATTTTACGTCACATTTTTCTTAAGAAATTATAAATTTCTCCTATAACAGTTCTTGCAGATATGTTTCGATCTCTTTCGCGGTAATTTGATGGGCTTTCATGCGGGGGTGCAGGCGGCTGCCTACGGTATCCGGTGTAGTGTCGGGAAGTTG
>OGPF01000797.1_pt1 | contig 17270 bp, 9 predicted proteins | sample 1552871 | NCBI WGS metagenome assembly OGPF01 (sample SAMEA2580276, study PRJEB22360) | human gut metagenome | biome: human gut; feature: human-associated habitat; material: faeces | place: Denmark | collected 2008/2010
CCTCCTGCCAGGAGGAAAAGGACTACTACAGTGAGCAAGGGTATCCAAATGATGTCCCAGGCAAACAGTGAGGCAAGGCTGGTTCCCAACAGGTCTTCGATCAATTCGCCCATGTTGATTATCAACAGGAAGCTAAACAGGACGGATAGTAGAACCAATACTCCGGTTTCTGCCAGAAACATGCCAAAGATGTTTCCGGAACTGGCTCCACTGCATTTATGCACTCCTACGCTTTTTGCACGACGACTGATAGTGGCTATTGAAATCAACATATAATTCATGATGGCTACAAAAAACACTGAAAAGCCGAGGAAGCCGAATATCATCAAACGTTTCTGGGTATCGGCAGAATCCAGATGGCGTTTCGAAAGAGGAACAACGCTGTATTCCAACTTCCAGTCATCCCATTGCAAGGGGCTGTATTTTGCCATTACTTGTTGAATTTTGCTGTTCACCTTGTCTATATCCGACGCATGACGCAAGCGTGCAAAGGCATAAAAGATATCATTCCCATTCCAACCGTTACCACTCGCATAGCGACCATCGCGGTGGATGGTAATCACAAAGTCACGGGAGAGCATCGAATTTTCGGGTATGTCTTTATAGACGCCGCGAATTGTGAGCTCCAACTGCTTGTCGGCCGAAAGGGTTTTCCCAATAGGGTCTGCGCTACCGAATGTTTCACGGGCAAAATGTTCTGATACAAATATGCTATTCGAGATGATGAGATCTTTCGCGTTCCCTTTTAGTACGGGTATACCCATCGTTTCAAAGAAACAGGTGTCGACCATCATGTAATTTGCTTTTGACAGCAGTTTGTCTTCCTTATAAATATGATAAAACTGGGAAGGAAGTACACAGGTGGCTGATTCTATTTCTTCAGGCATATCCTGCGCCAAGGTAAAAGCTACCGGATCACAGACGGTATAGTCATAATTCATTCCGTCATCACCCTGCACTTCGCCGGTCGTCATATTCTGTGCCGCTATTCTCGCCATTATCAGATTCTCCGCTTCCGGGTAACATTTCTCATAGCTCATCTCAAAAGCTATTTGCGAGAAAAGCAAGATGCCAACTGTTAGTCCTAAAGAAAGGGAGAGCACTCTTACGATATTCAAAGTACGCTCATGCAGTAATGTACGTATGCTATAATAGATTTGTCTCATACTTGCTTCTGATCTGGTTTATGCTATCACACTGGCTACCAGGCTGCCGTCGAACAAATGAACTGTACGATGGGCAAAGGATGCGTCGTGTTGTGAGTGTGTCACCATGATGATGGTTGTTCCTTCTTTATTCAGTTCGGTCAACAGGTTCATCACTTCTGCCCCATTCTTTGAGTCGAGGTTACCGGTCGGCTCATCGGCGAGAATCAGTTTCGGGTTGGTCACTACGGCACGGGCAATGGCGACACGTTGTTGCTGACCACCGGAAAGTTGTTGCGGAAAGTGCTTTACACGATGGGCGATTGCCATTCGGTTCATGGCTTCTTCCACCCGTTTCTTACGTTCGGAAGCCGGAATGCCCATGTAAAGCAGGGGCAGCTCGATATTTTCGTAAACGTTTAATTCGTCTATCAGGTTGAAACTCTGAAAAACGAAACCGATGACACCTTTACGAAGGTTGGTACGCTGCGCTTCGGTAAATTTAGACACATCTGTGCCGTTCAGGTAGTATTCGCCTCCCGACGGATTGTCCAATAATCCGAGAATATTCAATAAGGTAGACTTGCCACAACCCGAAGGACCCATAATGGCGACGAACTCGCCTTCCTTAATTTCCAGACTGACATTATTCAATGCCCATGTCTCAACTTCTTCTGTTTTGAAGATTTTCTGTAAGTTTACTGTCTTAATCATCATTGTTCTATTTTTAAATGTTATTATATCATTCGTTTTTGATAATTTCTGCCGGATTGATGCGGGCTATCCTGTAAATGCGCCAACTGATGGTCAGCAGGATGACCATGGCGGCAACAAGCATTGGAATACTCCATAGCATCGGATGCCTGTAGTCGAACTTTATCATGCTGTCTGCCATAATCATCAGAAAGAGGCATATCGGTACGGCCAATATCATTGCCACCAGATAAAGCATTACATAGCTTTTGCCAAAGAGCCAATAAATATCGCTGATGTGGGCTCCATTGACTTTTCGGATGGCTACTTCTTTTTGTCGGCGTTCCGTATCTATCTGTATGGAATGGTAGATTCCCAAAATGGTAATTAGCAGTGATATGATGGCACAGACGATAAACAGATTTCGCAAGACATTCAAACCTTCTACCTGATTGTCATAAAGCGTTGTTGCTTCATATGTGGCATTTGCCGGATAATAAGGATTTATTTTCTCTTTTATTTCTTGCAGGGCTTGCTTGCGGTTCGCACCCTCTTTCAACTGTAAGATGATGTTGTCCGGTTCATATCCTTTTTCAAAAGGAAGTACTGTCAAATAAGAAGTCCCGTATTGGGGTTGAGGGAATACTTGGCACTGTCCCTTGATGGGGTATTCCAATTCTTCTCTGAACCGGATGGTTTGGAAACTGCTGTCACTTCTTATCTCAGTATCGATGGTAGGTGTGATATAAGCAAATTTTTCTCCCGGTTTGTGGTGCTTCTCTATTTTCATCTGGTTCAGATATTCTTCAGTCACTTGATGGACGATGACGTATTTCTTTCCTATATTCATCGTATTAAAACAGAATAAAGATAATGATTCGCACCAACTTTTAGCACGAAAGTAGTCACAAACTTCTGTTAGCTCCTTATTTAATTTGTTGTCATACGAGTAGGTGGGAATGATAATGAGGTTTTCCTTTTCGTCATCTGTTAATAGGGGAGTGATGCTGCTGGAATAGCTTTGCATTTGCATATATATTCCTGCAATTCCGAAAAGGAAAAGAAAGGAGAAGAAGAATTGTGACCCCAGCGAGATATTGCGCAGCAGATGCTTCCCTCTGCCGGCTCGTCCGCTTAGCCCCTTGCGGTGTATATGGCGGATGATTCTGGTGACAGACACATAGCACAGAAGGAATGAGGCTCCCAGGATGAGAACCGTATATTTTAGTTCGCTTGCTAACAGAAAAGGAATGTCGATTTCCAATTCCCGCCGGATGTCATAGCTCAGGCTGTTGATGAAAGCCGGTAACAGGCTTTCGGACAAGGCAAGTGTAAGAATGCAACTGAAAGTCAGAATGATGAATTGCTCAATGAATAACAATCCGAAGATGTTGTTGCTCTTTCCTCCCAGGCATTGTCTGAGGGTTATTTCGCGTGTGCGGTTGACAAAAGAACTGATGCTGAATGAAAAATAATTAGTCAGTGCAACAATCAGGATAATCAATCCGATGATGCTGATATACAATTCCATACCCGCTCTGTGGGGGAGTTGGCTCATCAGATAGCATTGAGGTTCTGCTCGGTAGCCCTCCCAGTCAAGCAATGCCAACCGCTTGTTCACAGTCTCTATATCCGAAGGATTTCTGAGTAACAGTATTTTATCACCGTATGATTCAGGGGACGGGACAAATAAATCATACGAGGTGATGTAGTTATTCATGCCGGCCGGATAAGATTCTATGATGGCTCCTATGGTATAAACTTTTTTATTGATGGTGACGGAAGAACCGATGGTAGTGCCTGCATCGGCATATTTTCGGATGAAGTTTCTGGTCACGACAATGATGTCCGGTCGTTTGTCGAAGTCTTTCAGGCTTCCTTCAATGAGTTTTGGAGGGAAAACCAGAAAATAGTCATGGTTACAGAAAGTGGTAGAAACACGATAGACGGCATCCGATTGTGTTTCAAAATTAGTAGTTCCATTAGTGAAGAATGCCATTCCCAGTATCTCTTCGTTACCCAATCCTTTTATCTTGTCAGGACTGAATCCTATGTACATGTTGGGATGGTTTTTACCCCGAATGACTGCCATGCGTTCGTAGGTATCCAAGAATTTATTACCTCGGCTCATGATGGTGCTATAATAATGGCAAACGCTGAAACATAGCAGCCCTGCCGTGATGCAAAGTATGGATATGATGCTCCTTACTTTCTGTTTGGTCATGTTGCGGAGGGTAATGGTCAAGAGATGTTTAATCATAAAAGCGGTTTTTTAAGTGTTTGTTCTTTATTGTAATATACAATAACTGTGCCTGAAATGTATTTGGTTGATAATAAGAGCTATACGGAATGCCTTAGTGTATGTTCATCGTGCGCTTTTGCACTATTCGTGTGCGATAGCGCACGATGAACGTTTCTTTTATTCCTTTTTTACGATATTTGCCGGGTTCAGGTGCATCATCTCATATATTTTGTAAGCCGTTACCAAGAATATCAGCAGGGCGATGGCAAGGAACAGTAGCATGCCTTTGTCCCAGCTATAAATATTCCCAAGAGTAGTGTCTGCGGCCAACTCTGCCAAAGTCAGTCTTAATATGGGATAGACGCAGCAAAAAGTGAGAACATAAATAATTAAGTAGGTTTTGCCGAACAACAGGGCGATGACCTTAGGTGTGGCTCCGTTTATTTTTCGAATGGCTACTTCCTTCTGCCGGCTGACCGTATCCATGGAGATGGCGGAATAAATGCTGAGTATCACCAGCAGCAGGCTGACAATGGCCAGCAACATGAATGCACTCCGCATCAGGTTTACAGCGCCCATGACGGTTTGCTTGGAGTCACTGAAATCGTGAATATCCAGTGGAAGTGTAGCAGGTACATAGCGGCGGCATATTTCCGTTATCTCTTTGATTACGTTTGAGGTAGCGTCGGAGCCGGAGGTCTTGAAGTAATAAGCGGAAGGATAGGGGTCTGCTAAAAATACGGAACCGGACAGATTGCGTTGTCCGCCTTCCTTATATAATGCACGGAAAGTACCGGCTATGCGATATTCATCTCCGCTCAGCGTGACGCTGCCTTCTATGCTGTCTTTTTGTAATTGTTCTTTAAACTGCTCGCTGACGTACACCGTTCCCCGGTCATTCTTGTCCACTAGCTTTCCTTCCATCGGAATCTTGAAGAACTCAAAATAGTGCGGATCTCCGGTAGCCATGAGCACTTGTCCTTGGGGGCGGCCGTTTTTGATGTAATTCATATAGGTGAATGCTTGGATGTCGAAGGAGCGGGAAAGGGATATCCGGTCCGTGATATCGGGCAGACGGTCGATATCCGAAAGAATGGCATCCATGTTCTGCCGCATACGAATGCTGTTTACCGACAGAGATACAATCTGTTTCTCTTCCTCAGAAGATAACGGGCTGTACATTTTGTCGAACATATCGTTAAAGATGAGTGTGATTCCGAATACGCCCCCTACAAAGAAAATGGAGATAGCCAATTGTACACTTATCATGATGTTGCGAAACACGTGCCGTTCCCGTTTTTGCACGATATAATGAATGATGCTCAATTGTCGCAACCGGTGAATGGGGTACAGTATGACGGACATACATACCAACAGCAACACCATGTACAGTCCCAGTTGCATGCCGTATATCTTTGGCATAGGCAGGGAAATCATGTCTTCTTGAGGTATATAGACATATGCCAAAGATACTACAACCTCTGTTATGATTAATGAAAGAAGGAAAGCAACGGACAGCATCCAGAATATTTCGGCAAAGAGCAGCGAGAACAGTCCCTTGATATTCGACCCAAGACATTTGCGCAGTGCCAGCTCACGTTGCCGGTTATAAAACATTTGGATGATGAATTTCAGGAAATTGATAAGTCCCGACAACAGGATAAGAGAACCGACAAAGCGGAAAAGCAGCATGGTGATGTTTCTTTGCAAATCATCATTGCGTGCCGCATTCAGGCTGGCGTATGCATGTACATTCAGTTCCCCACGCTGCCAAGTTGTTTGTTTCAGTTGCTTGTTCAGGTTTTCCAGAGTGGTTTCTCCCATGAGGAAAGTACCGACACTGAATGATGCATACGGATCCATGGATAAGGGAAAATAGCAATCGATGTCTTGGCCGGTAACTACACCGACAATCTTGTAATCCTTTATCTGTTCGGGATACTCTTTATACGTTGGCACGAGATGGATGATCATGCCTGTCGGGTCTTCTTTCCCAAACGCTTTGTGGGCGAACTCTTGGGAAATAATGACTTCATCGGGGGCATCGAGTTTTCCTTTTCCACTGACCGGACGGATGACCTTATAGGGGAAGAAGGAAGAGGAAACACATTGGTATTTGATGATGAAAGGCAGTTCTTGCTGGTTCTTGTCGATGACCGTGATTTCTGTATTGCGAGGAAAAGAAGCTGTTACAAGGCTGTCCATGCCTGTTATGGATTGTTCATCCAGATAACGGATGTCATCCAATTTCCAATAGATGTCGGCTGCGGTATCCTCCGAACAGCAGGCCAGGCTGATGCGACGCTCGTAATCCGGCAAATCTGTTTGTGCGGTTACAATATCAATAAAATAATTCGTCAGACAGAAACAGGTGATGCCTATTGCCAGACAGATAGCGGATATAAAGCTGTGAGCTTTGTATTTTAGCAGATTTCTTAAAGCTACTTTTAAATAATGTGTTATCATTGTTGCAGTCGTTTTTATTCGTTTTTAATAACTTCGGCAGGATTAGTCTTTGCAATCTTCAGAATACGGAAAATAATGGTCAGTATCGTAATGGCGGCTACTCCCATAAAGATAGAAGTCCAAAACAGTGGTCCGTCATTGAAGAACACAATATACATATTTTTCCATAGCTGGAACACGACGTAACAGATGGGGAAGGCTATGATGGCGGAAAATGCCAGCAGATAAATGTACATACGGGCAAACAACAGGATAATCTGTTTCAGTCCGGCACCGTTCACCTTGCGGATAGCCACTTCCTTTTGTCTGCGTTCTGTATCCAGAGTAATAGCTGAATAAACGCCCAATAAAGTGATAATCAGGCTGACAAAAGAGAAGAAGAAAATAATGCCTTTCATCTTGTTTTCTATGGCTTGTTCCTGATGTATGTCATCCAGCAAGGTGGAAATCCGGGGTTGTATGCTTGGAGGAAAACTTTCTTTCAATGTCTCTTCTATGAAGCTTTTTACTTCTTCCACACTGCCCGGTTTACACTTCAGATAGCAATGGCCCACATACTCATTGAAGTTGCAGGGCAGAAAGATGAATCCCTGACTTTGGTTATAGGTATCTGCTATGAAATCGGAACAAGTGCCGCATACGGTATATCCGTCTTCATAGTTGTATAAAGTCATTCCCAATAAATCTTTCTTCATGCGTTCCGCTAGTTTATGGTCTGCCACCATCTGTTCGTTTGTTTCCAAAGTATGTCCGCTCAGGATGGGGATATTCATAAACTCGAAGAAGTTGCTTGATATGTTCATAATATTGACTTCTATATAGCTGTCCCGGTTTCCTTTTTCAGTATACATACCTGTACCCGAAATGCCACCCAGATAATTTATGTCTGCCGGCAGCTTGTCTGTAATGGAAGGATGGCGGCTGATACGTTCTATCAAGGCCAGTTTTTCGCTATTCTTCATAAAGCGGTAATCCAACGGAAGACTGATGATTTCGGATTTTTCTTTTTCTGTCAGTGTATGAAACAGGGTGCTTCCGGTCTTGTCGGCTTGCAGATAAAGAGCTGTTGTGAACACGACGAACAGCCAACAGATGAAAAACTGAATGCCCAAAAGGATATTACGTATGCTGTGGCGGCTTCGTTTGGGGTTGCTGCCGCGAATGCCTGTTTGTATGGAAATATGTTTTATTCGCCATACGGTTATCAGACACAATAATAAACACAGCAGGAGGATACCTGCCATATATTCTGTAGTCTGTGTCAGTAATAAGTTCCGTTCCACCAGCAAGGTGAAATTGAACAATGAAAAAGACAGGAACGGACTGAGCATTTCTATCATACTGAAGGTGAACAGAAAAGCAATCAATGAGATGAATACGGCCTGGGTAAAGAGCAGTCCGAACAATTGTCTGTCACCGCTTCCTGTCGCTTTGCGTATGCCGAACTCATGTGAGCGGTTCAGGTAACTGCCTGTCAGGAATTGGAAGAAGTTGAGCAAACCGGTCAGTAAAATCAGCAGGCCGATGACGGAGGTAATCCCGGCAAAATAAGGGGCGATGGATTTTTCGAGGAAATTCTTTCCAAAGGGAGAGGCTGTCACGTCATTCTCTTTCTTGAACATCGTATGTTTCAGGTTCATTGCCCGAAAGCGTGCCTCCAGCTGGGTAGGCGTTTTACTCGGACGGAGAAGGGCGAATCCCAAGCCGCCTGTCATATTATTATTACTTTCAAACTGCAATACACCTTCACTGTCGTTCAGGGTAAGCATATCAATTTGATGCAGGAAACTCAGGCTGGTATTGAGTGGGATATCTTCTATCACGGCTTGTATGGTGTAGGAGATGCCTCCTGTTCGTGGCGTGGTGGAGGGTGAGGTGGACAATCGTTGTGTCGATATCATCCGTTTCCCTATCGGACTCTCATCATTGCCGAATATTTTCCGCGCAAGTGAGCGGGTCAGTATTACGGAATTTGGGGTATGCGAAGCCGTTTCCCATGAACCTTGCACTATTTGGGGTGTGAATACTTTGTTATAGGAAGAATCTACCTCCATGGTGTATAAGTCTTCGTAGGGCAACTCCTTTCCTTCGGGCGTTTCTACATTGTAACTGCGCGGACGGGGATAGCCAACGAAGGTGTAGTCTTCTGCTTCGTCAACTGGTGTTTGGCGCAGGCTCTCTATCCGATTGGCGGGAATACCCGAATAGATGTCGCCGTCCGGCGTATAGAGGTTTACATTGGCAATGCGTTCTTTATTGGTGAAGCATTGGTCGACAGAGTAGATGAACCGGCTGCAATAGAGGCAGATGCTAAAGCATAAAATGCCTACAGATAACCCGAGAATGGATATCAGGTTCTGTGTCTTGTATTTTAACAGATGGCGAAAGGCCGTTTTTATATAGTGTTGAAGCATAGTCTTAATTTATGATTGATTATTCTGATTTTATGATTTTTGCAGGGTCTATGTTGGCGGCTTTGTGTATCTGCCATATCAGGGTTCCCAATGAAATAAGGAGGATTACCAATAAAGCAATGAAATAGATGCCGATGCCGACAGGAGCTTTCATGATGAATGTCCTCGTATAAATATGTATGAGATAATAGGAGAGAGGCACAGCTACTATAAATGCACCGCCTATCACCTTGATATATTTACGGAAAAGCAACAGATAAAGATCTTTCATGCCGGCTCCGTTCACTTTGCGGATAGCTATTTCGCGATAACGCTGCCGGATGTCGAACAGGGATAATCCGAACAGGCCTAGACAAGAGATAGCAATGGCTATCAAAGCAAAGACAGAGTAAATATGAGCCGTTTCTCTATCTTCGGAGTATAAGTCGCTGACTTCATCCGTAAGCCAGGAATGGTTGAACTCTTCCGTGTTGTATACTTCTTTTTCTATTTTTCTAAGGAGCTCCATCACTTCTTTCTCCTTACCGGGCTTGGTAGCTATTATGAAGTCACCGCTGACGTCTTCCTTTCCGACAACAAATGCCATCGGCTTTACTCCTTGGGTGAGATGGGCGGGATAATAGTCATCTATCACAGCTACCACGGGCATTAGTTTGGTTCCTCCCTCTTCCATTTCCCCATTTCTGAATGTTATCCAAAGCGGTGATTCGCTTCGTACAAAAGCATCCTCCATTCGGGCATATCCCATCGCTTTCATCGCCGCTTTATTCAGAATGATTTTATAGTCACTCCAGCTTTCAAACTTTTGCGGAATCTCTCCCTCCAGCACCTTCAAATCATATAAATGGAAAAAATTGGGAGAAGGAAACAGCGTGAGCATATTCTGACGTGTATCTTTATCATTCAGCAATGTGCAGAAGGAACTTCCTCTTAATATGGAAGGATGTGAGTTCATCCACATCTCAATGTAGGGACATTCGTTCAGTTGTTGTTTGATATAACTATATCGGGCAGCACGCTTGTTTCGGTCGGCCTCTTCTTCTCGCACGAGATGATTGTTGTTCTCGTGGAACAATTCGGCTCTGAGGATGCCTTCCGTCCGATATCCGGGAGGGGTGGATAGTAAAAAGTTCAACTGTTTGCCAAAATAGAGCGACAAGACAAGCAGCAATATGGTGATGATGTATTGCAAAAACAGGAATGCCATGCGGATAGTGATGGATTGGCGATTCGATGCAATCGAACGGATGGACGCAATGGGAGACAGGTAATTGTATTTGATATACGGATAGACGGACGTAACCAAAGGCAATAAGACCAAGAAGCCCAATGATATCTGCCAATCGAATGCAGAGTAGCCGATTCGCTCACCCATCAGTTGGCTGACAGGAATCTGGCTGGCTTCCACCAACAGCCATGCCGTCAGCAATGCGACAACGGCCAGGAGTTGGTTTTCCAACCAGATTTGCAGAAATAGCGGCAAGCGTTGCAAGCCGAATACCTTTTTAACTCCATATTCTTTGGAACGTTTCATCATGAATACCATATATATATTGATGAAGTTCAATATCCCTACCAACAACAATAAGATAGCTACGCCCGAAAGAATATACAGATGTGTGTGATTCCCGAATTGCATGATGGAGTCGTAATCGTCATCATGCCCGATAGCGTTTTCCCAATAGAAGTCTTCCCAAGGAATGAATTTCCAACGTATGCTGTTGCCATTTTTGTCTTTCTTAAATACGTTGCTGACTTGGTTTATCTCGTCCAGGTCCACTCCGGGCAGCACACGCTTCAGCGATATATCCATTCGCTGCCATTGCTTTACCAAGTTGTATGACACGAGCATGTCAAACCGAAGTAAGGTCTTACATCCCGGTTCATCTATCACTCCGCGGATAATGACGTCTTTCCCATAATACTCCACGACTTTCCCTACCGGATTTTCTTTCCCAAACAGCCGGCGGGCATACTGCCGGGTGATGACAGCATCATCGGGGGCTGTCAGTCGTGCCTCTCCCGTCAATACGGGGTAACGGAAAAAGTGAAAGAATGTAGAGTCGACGGCCATTATGTTCATTGCATAATGACTGTTCTTGTACTTTACATTGTCTTTTTGCTGTGCCTGCAAGCGGCATTGTTCTACGATTTTATTTTCCGGGATGTAGGCTGAATCTGTGTCCGACCAGCCTTCTTCCGGACTTCCGGGGTGAACGTTTCCGTCGATGTCCCGCAACGGGATGATAATGTGTTGCGGGTCGATGCAATGCGAGTCCACAGTCAGTTCCCGGTGGATATACCGCATCAGGACAATGCAGCAGGCCAGGCTGAACGCCAGTCCCAGGAGATTAATGATTGTATATGATTTTGAACGCATCAGAAAGCGTCCGGCATATTTCAGTGTTTTCATTTTGCGTGCTTTTATTTCAATATCAGTTCTTCTGCGTCGCCAAAGGTATCATATCCTGTGACAACTACCAATTCTCCGGGCTGTAATCCTTCTGTTATCTCGTACTGTTGTGGGTTTTGGCGTCCTATAGTCAAAGGCACTTTGATGGCTTTGGTCTTCGAGGCATTTACTTTATAAACCCATTGCCCGCCGGTGACTTGATAGAAATTTCCGCGTGGAATGACGATGGCCTGTTCGGGTTGTCCTAACTCTATCTGTACCCTGAAACTCTTGCCAACACGCACATTGTCAGGCATTTCTCCGGTGAAAATAAGATCTACATCAAACATACGGTCTTTAACTTCGGGTACTACTTTTGTAATTTTTAATGGATAACGTTTTCCTTGGTAATTGATGGTGGCAGGCAGACCGGTAGTGATGCGGTCGATGTAATATTCGCTAAGCGAGGTGTGAATCTTATATTGGTCGAGCACTTTGATTTCGGCTATGCTTTCGCCCGATGCGACCTGTTGCCCCGGAGTTACTTTCACGAAACTGAGCTGTCCTGCAATCGGTGCTGTGACCACCAGATTATTCATCCGTTCCAGTGAACGCGTAAATTTCTTTTGTTCGCGTTCGAGGTCATTCTTCAGCAAATCCTTTCGGATGAGCGTCACAGCCGAATCGTGACGGAGACTTTCCATCTGAAGGGCACTGTTTTGCAGTTTATAATTATATTCGTCTTCCGAAACTTCCAGTTGGGCTTTGCTTTTAATACCCATCTTGTATTCTTCTTTGTCCAAAGCGAAACTTTTGGTCAGGCGGTTCATTTCATATTGCGTCTGCAGAGTCTGTTGTTTCAGCGTGAGGCTTTTTTGCTCCATCTCAATTACCTTCTCTTTATAAGTGATTCGCTGTTTCTCCCATTCATCGCGTTGGTCCTCGATAGAGCGCAGCAAATCGGGATTGCTGAGCACAAGGATGGAATCTCCTTTCTCCATCATGGTTCCTTCTTCGCCGATGATGCGTTCCACGCTGCCGGCTTCGCGGGTATTTATCTTGATGGTCAGGATAGGTTGGACTAATCCTTCCACATCAACGTATTCCATGAATTTGTCATTCTTCACTTCAGCAATTTGTATATTGTCGGTTTCGATTCGCAATTTGCGGGGTCCGAATGACAGGCTGATGACATAAATCAGGAAGATGACAAAGGCTGTACCTCCCAGCAGATAATAACGATGGCGTATGTACCACGGTTTCTTTTCAATTTTAATATCCATAGTTTTTATTTATTTGTTCGTTTCCGGTTCTTTCCGTATGCACGGCATGTTGTCTTTCGGGTTTACTTGTATGGCAGGCTTTCCTCTATCGGGCAATGGTTCTGAAAATCGTATCCTGTCATGCTCCTTATTCCATAGTACAGACTCCAATATGTTTTCAGGGCGGTGATATAATCACGCCTTGCCCTGTCTTTTTCGGTAATGGAAGCATTGAGGTCTAGTATGGTGGATTTTCCGAGAATGTACAATCGCTTTGCCACTTCATGTCGCCTTTCGGCTGTCTTGTCGGTCTTGAAAGCGACGGCTACCCGATAGGCTTGCAAGTTGAATTGGCGTACCATCTTGCAGACGTTCAATTCAAAATCCTTTAGAGCCTGTTCTGCCTGTGTGTTTACCAAGTCGACGTTAGACCGGGCCACCCGTATTCGTCCTTTACCCCGTCCCCAGTCCAGAATGGGCAGAGAGATGCCGATGCTGGCATATTGTTGCTTCAATGGGTCGCGGTAAGTATCGGCAAGTTTGTTTCCTGTCTGTGACAAACCGAACTGAACATATAGATCTGCTTTTAGTCCGGCATTGGCTTTGGCAGAAGCCAGTTCGCTGCGGCTTTCCATTTTCAGACGCTCGTATGTTTCAGGTTCGGGACTGTTCTTGAATGCCAGATGCAGTGCCTCCTGCATGGGAATCTCGAAATTGGGAATTTCATCATCGGGGATGACCCTCAAGTTGACTTCGCGGTTTATACCCAGAAAGGAACGTAAGGTTTGCATTTGATCTTCCACTTCGATGCGGGCATTCATTACATTGGTTTCTTCCGTGAGTTTGTTTATCTCGAGTTGGAGCATTTCATTTTCATTAATGGTGCCTATGTTATATCTTCCTTCGGCATATCTATACAGGGTGTCGGCCGATGCATGGTTGGAAGTGGCGATATCGAGATTGGTTTGTGCAGTTGCCAGATTGAAGAACAGGGTGCTGGTTTGGGAAGAGACTAATTCCAAGGCTTCGGAGTATGTCTTGCGTGCTTCACGATAGCGGATGGGTTCTATGCGGCGGTTCCATTTCAGGGAATTATAACCGAAAAGGGACTGCTCATAACCGACAACGATTGGTTGGGTATTGTAAGCCGTGAGGTCATTTTCAAATTCATCAATGCGTTGGGTAGTGGTCTTGATAAAGAAGTTGCCACCGGTGAACCACACATTCTGATTTATTTTCAAACTCAGATCTGTGCTCAGTTGGTTCTGTTTGACAAACTGGTTGGTGCCGTCCGGCTGGGTAATCTTATTGATTTCCCGGTTAAGGTTGGGGGATGAACTCAACGTAACGGACGGCAAATAGTTTGCACGGAAGAAGCGGTAGTTCCAGTAAGCAGCACGATAAGTGTGTCGTGCTGCTTGGGCTTGCGGCGAATGTTCCTGTGCGATTTCAATGGCCTGCTGCAGTGTGAGGCTGATTGTTTCTTCTTGTGCTGTGGCTGTTCCTGCAACCAATAGGATATAAAAAGCTAAAATATAATATCGTTTCATGTTATTTGTTTTATGCTTTCTAATTATCAAAATGCGTGCCATAATGCTATTTCTCTGTTTACCAAAGACTTGTATGTAGGCTCATGCTTATGGGCGCGTGCGCATTCGCACAAAAATAGTGCGGATACGCACATACAGCGCATCTTAAAAAGCCGTATCTTTGCTCTCGCAGGAAAAGATATTTCCTGCATGATAAAAGAGAGATAATGGAAAACAGAGGAAAAATACTTATCATAGATGATAATGAAGACGTGCTTTTTGCACTGAATCTTTTATTGGAGCCTTATGTGGAGAAGGTGAAAGTCACTACCCAACCGGCCCGTATCGAATTTTTTATGACTACCTTTCAGCCGGATGTCATTCTGCTCGATATGAATTTCCGCCGTGATGCCATCAGTGGGCAGGAAGGTTTTGATTGTCTGGAACAGATTTTGAAGTTAGACCCGCAGGCGATTGTATTGTTCATGACGGCTTATGCGGATACAGACAAAGCAGTAAGGGCTATCAAGGCGGGAGCGATTGATTTTATCCCTAAGCCTTGGGAAAAGGAAAAGTTATTGGCTACTTTATCTTCGGCCATTAAGTTGCGGGATTCACGTAAGGAGATAAAGCAACTGAAAGAGCAGGTGGTGGCATTGAGCGGACAAGATGAAACGGTCCCCAATATGATTGGCCATTCGGAGGCAATGCAGAATGTGTTTGACACCATCCGGAAGTTGTCGGATACAGATGCCAATATATTAATATTAGGTGAGAATGGAACGGGAAAGGACTTGGTGGCGCGTTCGCTCCGTCATTATTCTCCCCGCAGGGAGTCTCCTTTTATAACGATTGACTTGGGAAGCATTCCTGAAACCCTTTTTGAGAGCGAACTCTTCGGTTATGAGAAGGGGGCATTTACAGATGCTCGCAAGGCAAAGGCAGGACGCATGGAAGTGGCTTCGGGAGGGACCCTCTTTCTGGATGAAATAGGAAATCTTTCGCTGCCTATGCAATCCAAGCTGCTGACAGCGATAGAGAAGAGGCAGATTTCGCGTTTGGGCACTACAAGCACGATTCCTATTGATGTTCGTTTGATTAGTGCCACCAATGTAAACATTCACCGTATGGTGGAAGAGGGAAACTTCCGTCAGGATTTGCTTTATCGTATCAATACCATTGAGATTCATATACCTCCCTTGCGTGACAGAGGCGAGGATGTCCTTCTTTTGGCAGACTATTTTTTGCAACGTTACATTCATAAATACAAGAAAGAGATAAACGGGCTCAGCCGGGAGGCGAAGCAAAAGCTGATGCGCTATCATTGGCCGGGCAATGTACGCGAATTGCAGCATGCCATTGAACGTGCCGTGATTTTGTCGGATTCTTCTTTGTTGAAACCCGCTAACTTTATGTTGCAGCCACAGCCCGAAAAAAAGGTGGATACTGATGAAATCTTGAACTTGGAACAATTGGAGCGCCATGCCATTGAGCGTGCCATGAAACGCAGTGAGGGTAATTTGAGCCGTGATGCCGAATATTTGGGTATAACGAGATACGCTCTTTATCGTAAATTAGAAAAGTTAGGGTTATGAATCGATTTCAAACACTCCGTATTGTGTTGCTCATGCTGTTATTGGCGGCAGCATCTGTTGCTGCCTATCTGTTTTTCCGGCATGAACTCTATTTCTGTTTACTATTTTCATTGTTGATTGTTCTAGGCATCATCTTGTATGTATGCCAATGGCAACAGAAAACAACTCTTATGGTAGCCCGCATGATAGAGGGTATCCGATATTCCGATTTTTCTTTGAGCTTTTCAGTCCGGCATAAGTCGCGTTCCGAGCAGTTGCTTGCCGAAGAAATAAACAAGGTAGTGTCTGAGTTTAGGACGAAGTTATCGGAAAAAGAAGAGCGTTATCAATATTACGAAACATTGCTCGACACCGTAGACAGTAGTTTATTGGTAGCAGACAGCAGTGGAATGGTACATTGGATGAACTGTGCGGCAGTTCATGATTTATGCGGTTATCCTATTCACTCATTGAATGAATTGTCTTCTCTCAATTCCTCTTTTCCTGTTATTATTACATCACTTCAACCGGGTGAAGTAAAGGCGGTTCGCATCTGTCGTGGAGATGTCATGCAGGAATTGGCAGTGACAGTCACCGAATATTCTTCTCAAGGAGTGGATTTACGTCTGATAAATCTGAAGAATATTCATTCTGTACTCGAAGAAAATGAGATAGAGGCCTGGCAGAAATTGATTCGTGTCCTGACTCACGAGATAATGAATTCTATTGCACCCATTATTTCATTAAGCGAAACATTGAGTGAGCGGGCTGTGCAGAATGGCATGAACGAGAAAGATTACGGTATTATGCTGCAAGGGATGCAGACCATTTATCGGAGAAGTAAAGGACTGCTCGGATTTGTAGAGAACTATCGGAAACTGTCCCGCTTGTCAATGCCTGTTCTGGCTCCGGTCAGAATGGAAGAATTACTGGATGATTTAAAGAAATTATTTCCCAGCCGGGATATACATTATATATATAGGACAGAGGATGCAGACAAAATATTGATGTTAGACCGTTCTCAAATAGAGCAAGTGCTTATTAACTTATTGAAGAATGCCGGTGAAGCTTGTATAGAGCAAGAAATTCCGGAGGTGATCATTGCTACTCATTATGAAATGGAAAAGCGAATATTTATGCTTACGGTCACTGATAATGGCAGTGGTATTCTTCCCGATGTACTGGATAAGATATTTGTTCCGTTCTTTACTACTAAACCGACAGGTTCCGGCATCGGGCTTAGCTTATGCAAACAAATAATGAATCTGCATGGAGGAAGTATTTCAGTTTCGAGCGAAATAGGGAAGGGTAGTTGTTTCTCCTTGAAATTTCTGTGTAAATGACAAACATTTTTTTTATCATTAATGATTTAATAATCAGTACTCTAAAAGAAAAGTGTAAAAATGGGGAATAAAAAATATGCGTAAAAGTTTGCAGATATAAAAATAAGTCGTACCTTTGCATCGCTTTTGAGAAACAAAGCAACACTAAAATACAGATTCGGGGTGTAGCGCAGTCCGGTTAGCGCACCTGCTTTGGGAGCAGGGGGTCGT
>OGPF01000803.1_pt1 | contig 17183 bp, 20 predicted proteins | sample 1552871 | NCBI WGS metagenome assembly OGPF01 (sample SAMEA2580276, study PRJEB22360) | human gut metagenome | biome: human gut; feature: human-associated habitat; material: faeces | place: Denmark | collected 2008/2010
CAGGAAGTTTAATGAATTTTGTAAATGATATAAAAAAGAATGATTCAGGTATTGTGAAATCTGTAGATTACGATAATGTTAAAAAATATTTTGCTTATAATACTATAGAAGGAATGGATTGGATATATGTTATTGCTATTCCAGAAAGCCAACATTTAAATAGTATTAATATTCTTTTAAAAACTTCAATAAGTATTTTTGTAGTTTCAGTAATAATAACTATAATTATTGGATATTTTGGCTTGACTTTAATAGTTAATCCTATAAAAAGATTGCAAAAAGAAGCAGCACTACTGTCAGAAGGTAATTTTAGTGGAGTTATTAAAAATACTTCAAGAAGTGAAATAGGAGATTTAATTAATAGTTTTAATACTATTAATGAGAAGCAAAGTATATTTATAAATAATCTTAAAGAGATAGTTAAAGAAACTAATGAAAAGAATAGTGAATGTAAAATTGAAATGGATAAGATATCAGAATCAGCAGGTGAAATAAAGAGTGGTATTGAAAATATAACTGAAGGAATTAATGAACAAGCTAAAGATATGATTAATATGGTTGATGAATTAAATAACCTAGCTGATGGAATTGTTAATATTGAATGTCTAAAGAATTATTAAATATGAGTGATTTAGTTAAAAGTAAAAATTCTGAATCTATTGAGCTTATTAATAATATCAAGGAAAATATACTGGCTAATTTAAATAGTGCAGAAAATTTAAATGAAGGGATTGTAAACTTATCAGAAAAATTTAATTCAATAAATAATATTACAAATACAATAAGGGGAATTGCTGAACAGACAAATCTTTTAGCATTAAATGCAGCAATAGAAGCAGCAAGAGCTGGAGAACAAGGCAAAGGGTTTTCTGTTGTAGCAGATCAAGTAAGAGAACTTGCTAATCAATCATCGGAATCAGTGAATGAAATACAAGAAATAATAAAAGAAATATCATTATTAGTATCTAATGTTAGAGGAGAGGTAACAGAAACTTTAACAATTGCTAAAAATTCAGATGAACAAATTAATAAAACTATGGGTGAATATGAGCAAATTGTAAAAACTTCTGAAAATCTTATATCTGAAATATATAAAGTAGGTAATGAAATTAAAAAGGTAAATGAAAACCAAAAAGAAGTCATGACCAATGTTGATAATACTGCACAAATAACAGAAGAGCAATCAGCATATATAGAAGAAATTAATGCTATAATACAAAATCAAACAGAATCTATTGAAGAAGTTAAAAATGTAGTTTATGAAATAAATGAGATAAGTAATATCATTGATGAAAATGTATCTAAGTATAAAACTAGAGAATAAAAAGTAAATATAAATAGTAGATAGGAATAGTATAATGTAAGTAAGTATTTCGTTTTAGGTAGGTATAATGGTTAGGACATATGCATACTCAGCTAATTTTGATAAAGAATTAGAAAAACTTTTTAGAGAAGCAAAATTTTTAGGGGAAGGTCATAATGGAATAGTTTATGAACTTCCTGAAAATGTCGTAGAAGTACACGAAGTCTTTTTGGACTATGTTGTGCCAGATAAAGAAGACATAGAGCCATATCAGTTTACAGATGAGGAAAAACAAGCGCTTAAGGATATGGTTTTTTGCCAACAACCTGATTGGAAAGTCTTGTTTAAACTGTTACAAGATGGTAAGGTCGTTCCTAATGATCTCTTGAGTAGTGAGGCCTTTTTTCAGGTCTTAAAGGATCTTTGTAGTGAGCGCTACACACAGCTATCTTTTTCAGATGTTTTTCACACTATCCGTTCTATGCTGTTTCCACTTTTAAATATTTTATCCTGTCCACCTCCTGAAGCAGATGTTTACCACTCAATCTCTACAGGTTATGGTGGTATTCTTGCAACTTTGGGAAGTTTGACCTATGACAAACCTCTCTTCTTAACTGAACACGGGATTTATACGCGTGAACGTGAAGAAGAGTTGCTTCGTGCCAAGTGGGTTTTACCTACAATGCGCCATCAGTGGGTAAGATTCTTCTATATGTTGTCTGATGCGATTTATCAAAATGCTGAAAAATTTACCAGCCTCTTTACGAAGGCCAAGGAAATTCAGATTGAGATGGGTTGTGATCCAGAGAAATGTCAGGTTATCTCAAACGGGATTGACTATGATGCTTTTTTCTCAAATTCCTTTGAAAGAACCGGATGGTTGGATTGATATCGGAGCTGTGGTTCGTTTGGCTCCAATCAAGGACATTAAAACCATGTTATATTCTTTCTACGAATTGGCTCAGCAGGTGCCAAACGTTCGTTTGCATATCATGGGTGGAATAGATGACCAAGAATATGCAGATGAGTGTTTTAGTTTGGCCGATAAGATGGATTTGGGAGATCGTCTTCTATTCACTGGTCGGGTTAATATTCGAGAATATATGAAGAAAATTGATTTTACGCTTTTGACCAGTCTTTCTGAGGGTTTGCCACTTTCTGTTTTGGAATCAATGGCGGCTAGTCGTCCTTGTGTAACAACAGATGTCGGATGTTGTCGAGAATTGCTAGAAGGTCGTGAGGATGACAATTTAGGGATTGCAGGATTTTGTGCACCACCTACTTGTACAGGGCCTCTTGCAGAAGCTATGAAGAAGATGGCGATTAATGATGAAAGACGGCTTGAAATGGGTGAAATTGCGCGTAAGCGTGTTGAAGCGATATATCAATATCCGCAAATGATCGGTCAGTACCGACGCTTATATGAGGAGGTGACTGTTTAATGGCCGGTATTGGATTTGAATTACGTAAAATTTACAACGAGGATAGCCTTTTTTCAAAACAAAAGGCCTACGCTTATGCTGGAATTGTGTATACCGGTCCTATGCTTTTGGGGATTTTACTTACAGCTGGTGTTGTTGTTCTGACAATGGTAGGGGGAATCAGTGAAAATGAGCGTGACTATATTCTTTCGAACTGGACTTACGCTATCATCTTTTCTCTCGTGATTACCAGTCTTTTCTCGTTGGTGGTAACCCGCTTTGTTGCGGATATGCTCTACGAGAAGAAATTTGAGACTATTATTCCTTCATTTTATGCGTCGAGTGCCTTGATGCTTATGATTGGGACACCACTATATGCGCTCTATCTAGCCTTGGCTAGCCGAAGCTTAGCAGAAGTAGCTATGGGAGTTTTGCTCTTTGGTGAGCTTTGTCTCGTTTGGAATGTCATTACCTATTTGACAGCGATTAAATCCTATAAAGAAATTATCAAAGGTTTCTTTTTAGCGATTGGTGTGACGATTGTCTCTGGGTTACTTAGTATTTTCCTACATCAAAAGTATGGTATATTCCTAAGTATTTGTTTGGGATACGGTGGAATGATGTTTTGGATGGTTCGTCTGATCCATGATTATTTCCCATCTAATCTTAAAATGTCCTTTGAGTTTTTGAAATGGTTTGATCAATTTTCTGATCTTGCCAAGACTGGACTTTACATGTTGGTGGCCCTCCTTGCTCATATTGTTATTAACTGGTTTGGGCCAATTAGTAAGAGTTTTGATGGCTTCTTCCGTACAGCACCAGTCTACGATGTGCCGGCCATGTTAGCCTACTTAACGACTTTAGTATCAACACTTAATTTCGTTATGTCTGTCGAGGTTTCCTTCTATCCGCATTTCCGACGTTATTTTAAGCTCTACAATGAAGAGGGAAGTCTTTCGGATATTCAGGAAGCTGAAACTCAAATGTTGAATGTCATGAGTAATGAACTCAAATATGTTTTTTGGAAACAATTGCTAGCGACAATTTTCATCATGTTCTTCGGAAGCGTGGTTTTGACTTACTTACCAATTGGTTTTAACAATCAAATGCATGGTTACTTCTTAACGCTATGTCTAGCTTATGGTCTCTATGCTGTAGGTAATGTGAATATCTTGCTCTTGATGTATTTTGCAGATTATAAGGGTGCCAAGAAGCTTGCCAAACACTTTGCCATTCTGACAGTAGTTTTGAGTTTTGGTTCTCAGTTCTTGGACTCAGCCTTCCTAGGCTATGCCTTCCTGATTTCTTCTTTAGTTCTTTTCATCGAAAGTGGTCAGGAAATCGATAAATACACAAGTAATCTTCAGTATCATTTCTTAGGAAGCCAAACCATGGTATCTAAGAAAGACGTGGGCTATTTTGAAAAATGGACTGAGCGTTTAGAAAATATACAAAAGAGGTGGGGGAAATGAATAGGAAAAAGAGTTTAGCAGCGGTTTTGTTGCTCTGTACGGTATTTGGTTTTACAGCATGTGGAACCAAGGAACAGACAAAAAAACGGTGTGACAACTAAAAAAGTAGATAAACAAGCGGCCACTAATATCTCTAATGTACACTTAAGAGACAAAAAGAGTCTCTATGATAAAGATCATACCAAGGTACCGACCATGTACCTGACTGTACGTCGAGGAGATGCTACAGAAAATCAAAATCACTCATGGTCTGAGGTCAACCAATATTCTGTTGGAGATTATCAGAAGATGGGTGTTAAACGATACCAAGTAGCAGGTCTTCTTCAAGTTGGTAATGAGGACGGTCCTGTGTCTGGTGAGTTGGGTTATGACCAGGACGTGCCAAACGCCAGTGTTCAGATTCGTGGGGAAAGTTCAAGTAAGAACGCCCAAAAGAACTATAAAATCAAGATTAAAAAGAACAAGAGCGAGTGGAACGGCCAACGTACCATTAACCTTAACAAACACCAGACTGAAGCCCTTCGCTTTAGAAATAAGTTGTCCTATGACCTAATGGAAGAAATTCCTCAACTCATGGGTGCTAGAACGAGTTTTGTTCACCTCTACGTTAAGGACGAAACCTCTGACAATCCATCAGGTAAATTTGAGGATTATGGTCTCTACACGCAAGTCGAACAGATTAACAAAAACTATCTGAAAGATCATGGTCTGGATGAAAATGCCAACCTTTATAAACCAAACTTCTTCGAATTCTTCCACTATGAAGATACGATTGTTAAAGAAGAAGATCCTAAATTCGACAAGGATAAATTCGAGAAACTTTTGAAAATCAAAGTTAGCCATGATCACACAAAACTCATCGATTTTCTAACCAAGCTCAATGATCCATCGGTGAAGGTTGAAACCATCATGGACAAGTATGTAGATTCTGAGAATATTCAATATTGGATGGCCTTCCAGATGTTACTTGGTAACGATGATACACAAAGCCGTAACATGTATCTCTATAGCCCACAAAACTCAACCAAATGGTACATCATTCCTTGGGATAACGATAGTATCTTGATGAAGAATGAACGTCGTTTGGTAAGTAAGGACAGCAACCAAGCCAATAGCTGGGAAGTCGGTGTCAGCAACTATTGGGGTAACCAACTTTTCCAACGCTTGCTCAAATCAAAAGAGTTGGGGCAATGATGATTTTATCGCCTACATTGAACTTGGTGGCTTAGGACACTGGGGCGAGTGGCATGTTCACTCAGATGCTGGCATTCGCCAATTGCCACGAAAAGAAGTTCGTAACGACTATATCGCACCGTTTCAACCAGCTTTTCCTAAAGCAAAGATTCTTATGAGAAGACCTTTTGATACAGGTTTGGAAGGTGATTTTGGAATCTACAATGATGTCTTTGGAGACAAATCAGCAACTAAAACCTGGTTAAATTGGATTCAAAATGGTGGATCATACGATCAAACCCAAGAGCAAGCCGCCTTGAAAGCCATGCCTAATGCTTGGGAAAAGACGCCAATTGGTGGTGAAATGACAAGTTCACAGTCTATGTCTACTTTACTTGGTAAATAACTTAGACGAGCTTACAGAAGAAGCTAAGGCAGCTCATTTGACCTTCTTGGGGCCAAAGGTTGCTGAAGATATCGGTGATGGGCAAGCTGCTTATAGGGAGCTTTTGATGAATATGGGCTACCGCCTCTGGGTATCAGGTTTGACAATTTCCAAAGGAGAAGGCAAGGTTGATATTACACTTAATTTGGAAAATTCTGGGGTGCCCTTTTATATGGGGATTAGCCTGTGGTATAATACTTGTGTAATGCTAATGGAAAGGGTTTTTCAAGCCCAACAACTTGAGTGTCGTTTGTCTGAATTGCTTCCAGATCAAACAACTGAACTTAAGGCAAGTTTCGCCTATTCCAAAGATCAGAACTATCAAGTGAAGCTAGGAATTCTATCTCCAACGACACAAGTGCCTTCTGTTCATTTTGCCATGAAAGGTTTCGAAGGAGAAGTTATGCCTAAATTAGCAACGATTCAAAAGGATCAAAAAGGCACTGACAAGTAAGAAAGGAATAATAAATGTCTATTTTAATTACAGGAGGAGCTGGCTATATCGGTAGCCACACAACCGTCGAACTCCTTAATGCAGGTTTCGATGTAGTCTTAGCTGACGACTTTTCAAATAGTTCGCCAGCGGTACTTGAACGTTTGGAAAAGATTACGGGTAAAAAGTTTCCATTTTATCAAGGTTCCATTTTAGATACTGATTTTTTGGATAAGGTTTTTACAAATGAAGATATTGAGTTAGTTATTCACTTTGCAGCCTTTAAAGCAGTGGGTGAATCTGTTCAAAAACCTTTGAAATATTATAAGAACAACATCAGTGGTACCATTACTCTCCTTGAAAAAATGAAGGAATACGATGTGAAAAACATTGTCTTCAGTTCAAGTGCAACAGTTTACGGTACCAATAATCCTTCCCCAATGACCGAAGATATGCCAACGTCAGCGATTAATCCATACGGTTATACAAAGTTGATGATGGAACGAATTCTTACAGACGTAGCTGCCTCAGACTCTTCATGGTCTGTCACAAATCTTCGTTATTTCAATCCTATCGGAGCTCATGAGAGTGGTTTGATTGGTGAATTGCCAAACGTTATTCCAAACAATCTTATGCCATATATTACACAAGTTGCTATCGGTAAACTTCCTGAGCTTAATGTCTTTGGTGATGATTATCCGACTCCGGATGGTACAGGTGTCCGTGACTACATTCACGTTCTTGACTTGGCATCAGGTCACTTGGCTGCCGTCAAATATAATTTGAGCCACAAAGGTGCTGAGATTTTCAACTTGGGTACTGGACACGGTTATAGTGTTTTGGATCTCGTTAAGACATTCGAAGCTGAAAATAAGGTTGCTATCCCTTACCGTATTCAAGGGCGTCGCGCTGGTGATATTGCGACTTGCTATGCGTCTCCTGAAAAGGCCAAAGAAGTTCTCGGCTGGGAAGCTAAGAAGACCTTGAAAGATATGGTCAGAGATTCTTGGCGTTGGCAAACAACAAACCCAAATGGTTATGAAGACTAAACTTAGTCTAGGAAATCATAGCCTATAGAGAGTAGGACAAGCACTAGATTTTTTTAAGCAACCCTAATCTAGTCGCCTCAGAAATAAAGAGAAGAGGTGTGAAAACAGTCACTAAATGATTATAGGTTTAGAACTGTCTCACCCTCTTTTTATGTTTTAGACTAGCTTTCTATGGTATAATGAAATCATGACTATTATTAATCAATTCGTCACTTTGACGAGTCACCTAGTATTTATTGGATTGAGCTACCATATGCTGATTAGCCTCTTTGATTGGGCAAAATTGATCAAAAATCCTATCGAGAATACTGGTAAGTTGAAACTTTTCTTGCTTTTTATTAGCATTGCCTTAGGCTATCTTGTCAGCTCCTTTATTCTGTCAGTTTTAGCTTTTGGACAGAATATGGCTAGCTCGATTTCTTAAATTAGTGATTTTAATTGGGTTTTGATATAATACAAAAAAATACGAAATTAATCCTTGAAAGGAATCCTTATGGATAAAATTATTGTGAAGGGTGGCAATACTCGATTAAGTGGTGAGGTTGTCATTGAAGGTGCTAAAAACGCTGTTCTTCCGTTGTTAGCGGCAACTATTTTGGCCTCGGAAGGTCAGACAACCTTGACTAATGTTCCAATCTTGTCAGATGTTTACACCATGAATAATGTGGTTCGTGGCTTGGATATTGCAGTAGACTTTGACGAAGAAAATAATACTGTTGTAGTTGATGCTAGTGGAGATATTTTAGATCAGGCACCATATGAGTATGTCAGCAAGATGCGTGCATCTATCGTAGTACTTGGTCCTATTCTTGCTCGTATTGGTCATGCTAAGGTCTCAATGCCTGGCGGTTGTACGATTGGTAGTCGTCCTATTGACCTCCACCTTAAAGGTTTGGAAGCTATGGGTGCTAAAATTACCCAAGTTGGTGGTGATATCACCGCGACAGCAGAAAAACTTAAAGGTGCAACTATTTATATGGACTTCCCATCAGTTGGTGCTACTCAGAACCTTATGATGGCAGCCACTTTAGCTGATGGAGTCACTACCATTGAAAATGCTGCGCGTGAACCGGAAATCGTTGACTTGGCTATTCTTCTTAACGAGATGGGAGCAAATGTCAAAGGTGCTGGAACTGAAAAACTCGTGATTAAAGGTGTTAAATCTCTTCATGGTACGCAACATGCGGTTATTCAGGACCGTATTGAAGCAGGTATTTTTATGGTAGCAGCAGCCATGACTTCTGGCAATGTTCTTATTAAAGATGCTATCTGGGAACATAACCGTCCTTTGATTTCTAAATTATTGGAAATGGGTGTCGACGTTAAGGAAGAGGACAGAGGCATTCGTGTTAAATCTGATGTTTCGAAATTGAAACCTGTAGCTGTTAAAACCCTACCTCACCCAGGTTTTCCAACTGACATGCAGGCTCAATTTACGGCTCTTATGGCAGTTGTGAAAGGTAAATCAAGCATAAGTGAAACAGTCTTCGAGAATCGTTTCCAACATTTAGAGGAAATGCGTCGTATGGGGCTTCATTCTGAAATCCTTCGTGATACTGCAATGATTCACGGTGGTTTGCCACTTCAAGGAGCGCGAGTTATGTCTACTGACCTTCGAGCTTCTGCAGCCCTTATCCTCACAGGGATGGTTGCTGAAGGAACAACAACTGTTGGGAAATTGACACACTTGGATCGTGGTTACTATAAATTCCATGAGAAACTAGCTAAACTAGGAGCCCAAATTTCACGTGTAAGTGAGGCATAGTATGGAAACTGGTAAAGGCTATGTTTTTCGTCAATTATTACTTGTTTTGATTGTATGTTTAATTAGCCTTGCTTCTCTAGCTATCGGTTTAATGATTGGCTATTCCGTATTGGGTGAAGGCAAGGATCCTATTAGCATCTTAAAACCAGAATCCTGGCAGGCAATTATTGCTAAATTTACAGGAAAATAAGAGGGAGTGGGCAGTCGTACCACTCCTTTCGTCATGACATTTATATCAAAGAAAGAGAACAATGGCAAAAAGAGAGACATCTTTGACAAATAAACAGAAACGTCAGTTAGTCACATTAATAATAGCAGCTTTGATAGCTGTTTTAGGTTACCTAGGAACCAGTAACAAGCTCTCGCCTGATAATCCTATCAGACAAGTAGCAAGCCTAGTTTCAGGGAAATCTAACAAATCCATTAAATCTAATGGTTCAACAAATAGTCAGTCTACACCACAAGAGCAGCTTGCTGAGACAGTAATGACTAGTTCAGTCAAAAGCCAACTGGGTAATTCCTTAGAATGGAATGGAGCTGGGGCCTACATTATTAATAGAAATAAGACGAATCTAAATGCTAAGGTATCAAGCCAACCCTATGCTAATAACCAAGTCAAAACGGTTCAAGGACAAACTGTTCCTACAGTTGCTAATGCCTTATTAAGTAAAGCAACTAGACAGTACAAAAATCGTCAAGAAACAGGGAATGGTTCAACCTCTTGGACACCAGCTGGATGGCACCAGGTTCAAAATTTATCAGGAGAGTATAGCCATGCCGTAGATAGAGGCCATTTGCTAGGTTATGCACTGATAGGTGGTTTGAAAGGATTTGATGCCTCGACTTCAAATCCAGAGAATATTGCTGTTCAAACTGCTTGGGCAAATCAAGCATATAGCGATAGTTCTACAGGCCAAAACTATTATGAAAGCCTAGTACGAAAAGCTCTGGATAAAAACAAACGTGTTCGTTATCGTGTGACCCTGATTTATGAAGGAGAGAATCTCATTCCATCAGGAACACATCTTGAAGCTAAGTCAGCAGACGGCTCACTTGAGTTTAATGTCTTTGTTCCAAATGTACAAGAGGGAATTACACTAGATTACTATTCAGGAAAAGTAACGGTGAATTGAAGAAAAACGACTCCGAGTGGAGTCGTTTTTAGTATCTAGACAAATAAAAAACCACCCCAAGGTGAGTTTTTTTATTCACTAGCTTGCTCCCAATGTTTAGAGAGGTAGCGAGAGTAGCTAGAGATAGCAAAGTTAACCACGAAATAGGCTAAAGCCAGAATACCGTATAAAGTAAAGATTTGGCTTGGTTCGTAGTAACCACCCATCAGAATCTGGCTCTTACCAAACAATTCTTGCAAGGCGATAACAGAGTAAAGGAAAGAAGTATCCTTGACAACCGTTACGAATTGAGAAATGATAGATGGTAACATTTTACGAATAGCTTGTGGGAAGATAATATAAATAAAGATTTGTCTGTTGTTAAATCCTTGAGACAAGCCGGCTTCCGTTTGTCCAGGGTCGATAGAGTTAAGTCCTCCACGAATGATTTCCGCCAAGGCAGCTGATGTGAAGACCGTGAACGAGGTAATACCTGCCGCTGTAGACTTGAGTTGGAAGACCAAGAAGATAATGAAAATCCAAAGCAAGTTAGGAACGTTACGAACGAACTCAATGTAGATAGAAGCAATCCAACGAAGAATAGGATTCTTTCCGTTACGCATGACCGCGAGAATAGTTCCAAATAAGGTAGACAGCACAATGATGAAGAAAGACAAGTAAAGGGTTGTCCACATTCCTTGTGCCAAGAATTTAAGGTTAGTAGCTGATAAAACTTCTGACATAATGGACCTCCTTAGTAAGCTTTCTTATTTTGTTCTTCTTTACGACGTGCCCATGTGGCTAGAGGGAAACACATGATAAAGTAGAGGAAAGCAGCCCCAGCAAAGGCGGGCACGTAGTTAGTTGTATCATAAGCCCAAGCCTTAGCAGTGAACATGATATCTGCTCCAGAAATAATGGCAACCGTAGAAGTGTTTTTAATCAAGTTAACCACTTGATTGGTCAATGGCGGCAAGATAGTACGGACAGCTTGAGGTAAGATAATGATACGCATGGTATCAGCGTAGGTGAACCCTTGAGATAAAGCTGCTTCTGTTTGACCTTTAGGAACTGCCTCGATACCTGTACGAATAATTTCAGAAATATAAGCTCCTGTGTAGACTCCTACACAAAGGATAGCCGTCAAGGAAGTTGGAATCATGACATTACCGTCAGTCAAAATCGAAATGCCATAAAAGACAACTACGAATTGTACTAGCAAAGGGGTATTTTGGAAGATTTCGACATAAACACGTGAAATACCACGAAGTACCTTGTTGCGAGTCGAACTCATAGCACCAAAAATCAATCCAAGTAGAAGTGCTACAATCAAGGCACCAATAGAAATGCCAAGGGTATATAAGAATCCTTTGGCAAATTGGCCAAAGTTAGCAAAGAAAGCAGCCCAACGTTCGAGAGCGAAAGGACTAACCGTTTCAGTTAAAAGATACATAAATTCAGGACTCCTTTCTATTTATTTTCAGCCTTAGCAGGTTTCAAATTATATTTATCGTAGAGTTTTTGAAGACTTACATCTTTTTGCCATTTAGCTATCAAATCGTTGGTATAGTCAATCAACTCTTGGTTAGACTTGCTTGAAGCAATACCATAATCTTGTGTTTTGAAACCTTCGTTCAATATTTTAGTTTTCTTACTTTCATATCCAGAGAGGATAGATTTATCCACTGAGAAAGCATCCACACGGTGGGCATAAAGAGATACAGCCAATTCCGGGTAAGAACCAAGTTGAACGTAGTTGAACTTAAGATTATGGGCTGAGGCATATTCTTGCAAGGCGGCTTTAGTTGATGCCCCTTGAGCAACCCCGATAGTCTTACCATTCAAATCAGAGATTTTGTTAATACCTGAATCCTTTAGGACTAAGAAACCAATTTGATCATGGTAGTAAGGATTTGAGATGGCATAAGAAGCCTTACGTTCATCATTGATAGTATAAGTACCGATAAGTAAGTCAATAGTACCGTTATCCATAAGAGGTTCACGGGTTTGTGTCGTTACTGGAATGTAATTCACTTTTACTTTCAACTCATCAGCAATCTTTTTAGCAAGGTCAACTTCCATACCTTCGTATCTATTGGTCTTAGCAGAATAGTAACCAAAGTTAGGGACATCTTGTTTAACACCAACATTAAGTGTTCCTCGATTAACGATCTTTTGGACGGCCTTACTATCTAGGAGTTTGCTAGTATCTTCTGCCTCAGTTTTGTGAATTGTGATCAGAAAAACAGTAGCAATCACCAAGCTTACGGCTGTTAGGTAACGTAAGATTTTTTTGAAAATCATAGGCCACCTCCTTAGGCATCCACTGAGACTTTATCAGAGTGGTGGTTGATAATATTAGAGAGGAACTTAGCTGCACGAGGTTCAGTTGGATTGTCGAAGAAGCCATCGACATCCGTAGTGTCTACAAGGACCTGACCTTCAGCCATGAAAATGATATGGTCAGCCACACTACGAGCAAAGCCCATTTCGTGGGTAACAACTACCATGTTCATACCACCTTTGGCAAGTTTTTGCATAACAGCAAGAACATCACCGATAGCCTCTGGGTCAAGAGCTGATGTCGGTTCGTCAAAAAGCAAAAGTTCAGGTTTCATGGCAAGACCACGAGCGATGGCGACACGTTGTTTTTGCCCACCAGAAAGCATACTAGGATAAGAATCTTTCTTGTCCCACATGTTAACGTAGCGAAGGAATTTTTCAGCTGTCTTCTCCGCCTCTGCCTTACTAATTCCGAGAACCTTGATTGGTGCTAAGGTTACATTTTCAAGAACGGTTTTGTGAGGGTAGAGGTTGAAGTGTTGGAAGACCATACCTACTTCCTTACGCAATTCTACCAAGTCCTTAGCAGATGCCTCAGTAACATTATGTCCGTTAACGATCAGGGTACCCTCGTCGATTGGTTCCAAAGCATTGATAGTACGGATAAGGGTTGATTTCCCAGAACCAGAAGGTCCCAAGATAACCACAACCTGTCCTTTTTCAATTTCTAAATTGATATCACGAAGAGCATGATAGTCTCCGTAATATTTATTGACATTTTTAAATTCGATAAGTGCCATAAGAGCCTCCTATAATGGATTTGCTTGTTAGATTTTCTAACATGTTCATAATTTTAGTTTAGCATAAGATGAGTTTAAAGTCAAAAAAATACGAATATTTTTGCGAAATGCTCGGTTTTTATGATATGGTTAACCAATTTTACGATATAGATATAGAAAAAAATCGGCATTAGGATGAGTACTGCCTTCACTAGCTTGTTACCATTGTTTGCTGGGGTAACGAGAGTTGTTAGAGGTGGTAAAGTTAAGTACGAAACAAGTTAAAACGATGGTTAATTTCATATTTTGTAACTAAATGTACTAGAACTATTTATTCTACTGTAGGTGTTGTAAAAGTCAGAAATATTTAGTCTAAGGAAGGTTGGTGATTGCTCATTAATAAAAATGTAAAGAAAGCTTATATATCAGCCACAAAGGCATACTCGAAACTTGGTCCTTGACCTATTTTTTGGTATAATATGTTTGATATGTAAAGTTTTTGGCTTTACTAAATTGAATGACTTAAGAAAACCGATGAGGTGTTTATATGAAAAAAATTCTAGTTGTTGATGATGAAAGACCAATCTCCGATATCATCAAGTTTAACCTTACTAAGGAGGGTTATGAAGTGGTTACGGCCTTTGATGGGCGAGAAGCTTTGGAACAATTTGAAGCTAAAAAACCAGACTTGGTTATTCTGGACTTGATGTTGCCTGAACTGGATGGTTTGGAAGTTGCCAAGGAAATCCGTAAAACGAGCCACACACCGATTATCATGCTTTCAGCTAAAGATAGTGAGTTTGATAAGGTTATCGGATTAGAAATTGGGGCAGACGACTATGTGACTAAGCCATTTTCTAACCGTGAATTGTTGGCACGTATTAAAGCCCACTTGCGTCGTACAGAAACGATTGAAACCGCAGTAGAAGAGAGCTCTAACTCTGGCAAACAAGAAATTTCAATTGGTGAGTTGGTTATTGTTCCGGATGCCTTTGTTGCTAAAAAACGTGGAAACGAAGTTGAGTTGACCCACCGTGAATTTGAGTTACTCTTCCACTTGGCAACTCATATGGGACAAGTTATGACGCGTGAACATTTGCTTGAAACCGTTTGGGGCTATGACTATTTTGGGGATGTTCGTACTGTGGACGTAACGATTCGTCGTCTGCGTGAAAAAATTGAAGATACACCTAGCCGTCCTGAATATATCTTGACGCGTCGTGGTGTCGGTTATTACATGAAGAATTATGACTAGTATTGGCTTAAATATTACAAGCTTTGAACTAGCCTTACTCTTTACGCTCCTCTTTGTTGCTTTCTATTTCATTTTTCTAGCTTATCGTGATTATCAACAGGTCAAAAATATCCGAAAGTTGACTAAGAGAGTCAAATCCCTTATGGCAGGTAATTATAATGAAAAATTACGCATAAAGGGAGATTCAGAGCTTTTAGAGCTAGCTAATAGCTTGAATGATTTGTCGGACGTCTTTCGTTTGACACATGAAAATCTAATCCAGGAAAAAAACCGCTTATCATCTGTTCTTTCGTACATGAGTGACGGGGTTATTGCGACCAATCGCCTTGGTCAGATTACTATGATTAATAGTACTGCCCAACGCTTGTTGAATTTAGATCGCGAAACTGCGACTCAGATGTCTATTTTGGATATATTAGATGGTGAGAATCCCTATACCTATAGTGAATTGTTGTCTAAGACACCCGAAATCCATCTGTCGCGTCGAGATGCTAACGATGAATTTGTGACGCTACGTGTTAATTTTGCATTAATTCGTAAGGAATCTGGTTTTATTTCAGGTCTGGTAGCCGTTCTTCATGATGCCACTGAGCAGGAAAAAGAAGAGCGCGAACGCCGTCTCTTCGTATCAAATGTTAGTCACGAATTGCGGACGCCTTTAACTTCTGTGAAATCCTATCTTGAAGCGCTTGATGATGGTGCTCTCAACGAAGAGATTGCTCCAAACTTTATCAAAGTTTCTTTAGATGAAACCAACCGCATGATGCGTATGATTTCTGACCTCTTGGCATTATCTCGAATTGACAATAAAAGCACACAGCTTAATGTTGAAATGACAAACTTTACAGCCTTTATGACCTATATCTTGAATCGGTTTGGTCAAATTAAGAGTCAAGAAACTAATCCAGGTAAGTCTTATGAAATCATTCGAGATTACCCAGTAAACTCTATTTGGGTGGAAATTGATACTGATAAGATGACCCAGGTCATAGATAATATACTTAATAATGCCATCAAGTATTCTCCTGATGGTGGGAAAATTACAGTATCTATGAAAACGACAGACACTCAGTTGATTGTTTCTATTTCTGACCAAGGTTTAGGAATTCCTAAAAAAGATTTACCTCTGATTTTTGACCGTTTTTACCGTGTTGATAAGGCCAGAAGTCGTGCTCAGGGTGGAACAGGACTTGGCTTATCCATTGCAAAAGAAATTGTTAAACAACATAATGGCTTCATTTGGGCTAAGAGTGAGTATGGTAAGGGATCAACTTTTACAATTGTGCTTCCATATGACCAGGACGCAATGATGGTCGATGAATGGGAGATGTAGTAGAAATGACCTCAGAATTAGGGTTTAAATATAGTATTTTGGCTTCAGGGTCAACCGGGAATTCCTTTTATTTGGAAACTCCAGAAAAGAAGATTCTAGTGGATGCTGGTTTATCAGGAAAAAAAATTACAAGTTTGCTAGCGGAGATTGACCGTGATCCAAGTGATCTTGATGCTATCTTAGTAACACATGAACACAAGGACCATATCCATGGTGTAGGTGTTTTAGCTCGTAAATACGGCATGGATATATACGCCAATGAGAAAACCTGGCAAATTATGGATAGTAAGAATATGCTAGGTAAGGTTGATAATAGTCAGAAACATATTTTTTCTCGCGGTAAGCTTCTAACCTTTGGTGATATCGACATTGAATCTTTCGGAGTTAGTCATGATGCCATTGATCCACAATTTTACCGCTTTATGAAAGACGGAAAGAGCTTTGTCATGTTGACGGATACAGGCTATGTTTCAGACCGTATGGCTGGTCTTATTGAAAATGCTGATGGCTATCTGATTGAATCTAATCATGATATTGAAATCTTGAGAGCAGGTTCTTATCCTTGGTCAACCAAGCAACGTATCCTCTCTGATCAGGGTCACTTGTGTAATGAGGATGGAGCCGATGCTATGATTCGTACCATCGGTAATAAAACTAAAAAGATTTATCTGGGTCACCTTTCTAAAGAAAATAATATCAAGGAATTGGCCTACATGACGATGGAAAATCAGTTGGCTCGCGCTGACTTTGGTGTTGGAACTGACTTTAAGATTTTTGGTACCTCACCAGATACGGCGACCCCACTAACAGATATTTAGAACAATAGCAGAAGAGCTGCACTAATAGTTTAGTGTGGCTTTTTAAAAGGATAGTATATGTGAAAATAATGTATCTCTCGCTAGGGATGGTGTCGCTTGGTTTGGGAATTCTTGGAATTCCTCTACCTATCTTACCCACAACACTTTTTCTACTTTTAGCCATCGCTTGTTTTACTAGAAGTTCCAAACGTTTTGAGAAATGGTTATATAATACCAAACTTTACCAAACTTATGTCGCCGATTTTCGAGAAACAAAATCGATTGCCAAAGAACGAAAGAAAAAATCATTATCCAAATCTATGTTTTGATGGGAATATCGATAGTTTTCGCGCCTATTATTTGGGTGAAAATTGTGCTCTTTTTCCTAACGCTCTTTATCACTTATTGCTTGTTTAAGGTTATTCCTGATAAAGACGGATAAAAGATAAAAAATGAGGCTTCCAAAAGGAAGTCTCATTTTAACTACTATCCATTAATGTTTGCTGCGTAATTTTTTACGGACTTTATAGGCAAAGTTGGCTAGGCCATAGAATGGGCTAACA
>OGPF01000816.1_pt1 | contig 16927 bp, 16 predicted proteins | sample 1552871 | NCBI WGS metagenome assembly OGPF01 (sample SAMEA2580276, study PRJEB22360) | human gut metagenome | biome: human gut; feature: human-associated habitat; material: faeces | place: Denmark | collected 2008/2010
AATACATTATACATGTCGGCAATCTCCTGCATGGTCATCCATACAGTATCGGTCGACATGGTTACCGTTCCGCTCTTACTGATTGTTATTATCCCTCTGTTCATCTCCCGTCCTCCTTATTTTTATTCTGGTCAGTTTCTTTTGTTTCTCTGCGCTGCATCAGCTTGTCCATGTCCTTGGATATCTTGTCATCGGTGATGACGGCATAGACCTGGGTGCTTCGCAGGTTGGAATGCCCCATCATCTTGGCGATGCTTTCCATTGATATGCCCGAAGTAACCATGTTTACTCCGAATGTATGTCTTGCAACGTGTGCGGTAAGGTTCTCATTGATACCCAAAGCCACACCGAGTGAATGAAATTCAAACCACATGGAATCACGTGAAGAAAGAGGGAAAACGGGTTTGCTATCATCCGCTGTATTGTATAGCGACATTATTTGTTCAGCTATCGGATGCAAGGGAATGAACGCTTCGTTGTTGGTCTTTGCTCTTTTCTCACGGATGTATTTTCTACCGTCTGCCGTCATCCCGATATGGTGTGGATACAGGTTACGTAAATCGACATAAGCCAAACCTGTAAGGCTGGAGAAAACAAACATTCTGCGTGCCAACTCCAAAGCCTTATCCTCCATAGGAGTCTCCATAATTAGCAGCAAGTCATTTCTGGATATATGTCTACGTTTTGGTGAGCCTTTCTTTTCATATCCGACATCTTCCAATGGATTGAATTTCAGCAGACCTCTGTCAACAGCGATATAAACCAAGCGTTGCAGCCAACAAAGATTATGGTTCGTATTGGATGCACTATACCCTTTGCCAATCAAGAACAACTTATAAGATTTGCCAAATTCCTCAGTCAAATCTTCAAATGCAATGTCATTCATTCCTCGTAACCCGATGAACTCTCGCAAGTTGAGCTGCGATGTCTTAGATTGGCGATAAGAAGATGTTGAGTTAATACGGATAGAGCGCAGCCTAAGGCGTTCACGCTCCTCCTCGCCAGTGGCAAGCAATGTCATCGGGATAGTATTTGCATCAACAATAACATTCTTCAGAATCTCGGCGGTAACGATGCCCTTTTCCTTTGTTGCCTGCTCGTAGGCTTCGTCAATTCTTTGTCTGAACGCTTGCAGTTGTCCGTTCACTCTTGCATTCTTGGCTTCACCTTTTTTCGTGTCCCATTCTTCGGGAGCACAGTAAAGACCTGTTGCTATGGCTGACACTTTGCCGTCAATCGTGATACGGCAAAATATAGAGGTGGTTCCGTCTGCCTTTACTCTGCCACGGTTGATATAATAAAACTGCTTGTATGTACTTCTCATTGTTATGTTCCTTTCTTATTTTGTGAAAATATTACAGGACAAACTTGAAGTCCTTGTTGGCTTCAATGAACTTATCCATATCCTCAAATAGTTTTTTCGGGGTGACACGTGCATAGATTTGCGTGGTCTGAATATTGTTGTGACCAAGCATTCTGCTGATAGTCTCTATCGGAACACCTTCTTCGAGCGTAACGAGCGATGCGAAACTGTGCCGTCCAACATGATAGACCAAATCCATACTTATGCCAGATAGTACTCGGAGACTTTTCATGTTACCTCTCAGCACTCGAAATTCCTGTGGCGGTAAAAGAGTAGGTCTTGTCGGGTCTTTGTATTTCTCCAACATGGCAAGCGCCTCTGGCAGTAACTTCACACGTGCAAGCATCTTGTTCTTCTTTCTGTGGTATTTCAGCCAAAGGCTGCCCTCCTCATCACGAAAGAGGTTTTCTTCCGTGATAGAAACAGTATCGGCATAAGCCGTACCTGTATAGCAAGCGAAAAGAAAAAGGTCACGGGTCAAAGCCAACGATTTTCTTCGCTCTGGTATTTCGAGGTCACGAATTTTCAGGAAGTCCTCACGTGTCAATGCCTTTGGTGGATTTTCTTTCTTTTGAGGTAGCTTGAAGTGCATGAAATGATAACGCTCGGAGTGTCCTGCCTTGAAAGCTATTCGGCAGGTCTTCTTCAAGATGGCGAGATAGTGGCGGACTGTATCAAGTGCAAGACCTCTCTCGTCCAAGCAAAAGTCCATGTACTCACGGATAAACTGCTCGTCAAGCTCACCGAATGCCACATCGTCAGTTCCATAACGCTTCTTGACGAACAATACCAATGTCAGGCGAGTGTACTGGTAGTTTGGCAGCGTGCCTTTCTTGTAGTCGATGCCGATTCTTGACTCAATGTCCGCAATGATGGCGTCAAGCTGCTTCAACAAGGTCATCTGAGTGTCTGCACTGCATTGAAACAGATCCTTTATCGCCTTTGCGTCAAAATCCGTCTTGCGCTCCACAAGTGACTCGTAGGCTGAATTTATTGCCAGCAACAGCTTGTCAATCTTGGCGTTCACTTCCACAGCCTCCTTGCTCTTGCCGTCAAGTCTGCTCTCACGTGGATTCCATAACTTTGGCGTACATGACAACTTGCAACCGAACTGCGCCATTGTTCGGTTGAGGGTGATGCGTCCCATGATGGGAGCCTTACCGTTCTTGTCCAATCCGCTCTTTTTGAGGTAGAGCAGCACCTTGAATTTTTCAACTTTCATCTGCTTACTTTTTTAGTTTGCAAAAATAATCAATCAGTAAGCATTCTCCGTCATTGAAAGTTGTGCAGAACAGTGCAACAAACACTGGTGACAAACTATTTGTTTTTCACCTCGTTAGCAGTGTTGGTTTCGGTAACTGACCGCTAACGGTTTGGTAACTGAAATAACTCAATATCCTGCTCGGCTTTGCTTTGCAGCCAATTGGCAGAATTATGAAATATTGCTCATTCTCAACCACTTGCAGTTCATTCCTCTCATATTCACTTTCCGTTGCTTTTGCTTAAATTGTGCATGTCTCCCGGCACTCGTATGCAACAATCCAAATCGCCTTAGGCACAGACATTTACACGGTTTCAAAGATGCTTACCCATAAGAATGTAAGCACAACACAGATATATACCGACCTCGTGAACGCAAAGAAAAGAGAGACAGCAAATAAGATTTCTCTTAAATAAATCCATTGCATTCATTTCATGGTACCCGATATTGAAAAAATGTTCAATATCGGGCTTTTTAGTTAAAGGCTCCTAAAAGTTTTACGTGAGTCACGCGTGACTCACGTGTCAGTTTCTTCAGTTTTTCCTATTTTTGCGCCACAAATGATTAATAATACGCAATATGAAACAGTTTAAAAAAGAATTTTTGACACAGCATTTATTGGTTTTGTGTGCACTGTCTATCATTGGTGCACTTGTTCGCAACGAAGCTATGCAATATGGTGTAGACACCTTTAGCTGCAACTTGACGTTCGTTATTTCAACCACCATACTGATGGTTGTTTATCTCCATGCATTAGATAGTATCGTACGATTGCTTGCCCCATGGTTTAAGCATATCTTTTGTAATACAGTAAACAATACAGAAAGAAAGCGTCTGTCTTCTATTGTCATCAATGAAACAAATACATATGACGAGGGGGAAGAGCTAAACCTGGAAGATGTAACTTTCGTCTATGCAGATGAAGCCTCTTCTTGTATTACAAGCTATGAACAGTTGAGACAGGAAGCATTGGAAGACAAAGCCAAAAAGGAAGAGGTCTTGTTAAACTCAGCTATCGATTATACCAGAAGAACTTTTGCTGCCTACATGAAAGAGGAGCATTTGAACCAACTTTGTGACAACATCGCTATTTTCCAGTGTTGTACCTCTACGCACATGAGACATCATTCATTGATTGTTGATAAGGCTATTCGTACTATTGACTTAATGCATTATGCTTGGAATATAGGAAACCTTTTCAAGAAGAAAGGCATTGATACAGCAACCTTTATAAAACAAGTTTTTGCTGATGCGCTGGTAGATGTGGAAATATCCACTATTATGAGGAAGTTAAGAATGGAAGGTACCTGCATCATAGAATTACTACCAAGCTTAGAGGTTCAAGGCGGAATCAAGACACATTATTGTTGCTGATAAGCATTGAGCGGTTATTCAGAGGTTATATCTCAGTGATATTTATCTCCATTACATAACTCATTTACTTTGTACCCGAATAATAAAAAATGAATAGATATGATAAATGAAAGTATCACCTTTGATAAGTTACCACAAGCGGTATCTTATTTAACAGAACAAGTTATCGAGTTGAAGCAAATGGTATCAGCACTTCAACCTACATCATCAGCAAATAACCATATATTGGTTGAGATTGATGAGGCTGCTATTATTATAATGAAGTCGAAGCCAACCATTTATCGATTGGTTAACCAAGGCATTCTGCCATCCTATAAAAAAGGTAAGAAGCTATACTTCTATAAGGATGAGCTGCTTGCATGGATTGAGAATGGTCGAAAAGCTACCAAGGAGCAGAACCATTCTGAAATGCTAAAAGCCATGCAAGGAGGAATGAAGCGCAAACCCAAGTCAATGTATAATTTTTAACTCTATGCCAAATGACAGCTTTAAATAACAATAAGGAAACTTCCATCAATCCAATGATTATCATGGATAAGGCTATTGATATGAGTACTCGCCTATCAGGTAGCCAGTTTCCCGTAAGCATCTTTCCTGCCAAGATTCAGAGAATCATCAAGGAGGTACACGAATGCCACAGTTTTCCTACCGACTATATATCAGCAGCCATACTCACTGCATTGGCTGTTGGTATCGGCAACACGCACTTGGCACAGATGAAACAAGGTTGGCTTGAAAGTCCTATCTTATACATGGCTCTTATCGGAAGACCAGGAGCCAACAAGAGCCACCCACTTAGCTTCGCTATGAAGCCATTCCTCGATTACGACTATGAGCAAAACAAGTTGTTCGAGGAGCAATACAGTAAGTTTGAGGAAAAGATGTGCATGTCTCGCAAGGAACGCATTGAAAATGGAGAGGATGGATTTCCGCAAGAACCTGTACGCAAACGTTTCTTGGTCTCTGATGTCACACCAGAAGGCTTGAGCTATATTCATGCGCAGAACAAGAGGGGTTTATGCCTATGGACTGACGAGTTGTCTGCATGGTTCAAGAACTTCAACCGCTATAACAATGGTTCAGAGGAACAGTTCTGGCTATCTGTCTTTAGCGCCAAGACAACCATATCAGACAGAAGAAGTTCCAAGAGTTCCATTTTCATTAAACGTCCCTATATCTCAGTAATCGGAACCATCCAAAAGAAGATACTTAGTGAGTTGGCGAAAGGCGAACGCTCCAGCAACGGCTTCATCGATCGCATTTTGTTCGTCATGCCTAACCTTCAGCAGAAAGCGAGATGGAGTGACCGAGAGTTGCCCGATAATATAGAGCGAGATTGGCAAACCATCATTCAACACCTTATTGATATGGAGTGTCCAATAAATGAGCAACAGGAAATCGAGCCTCATGTCTTATCATTCACTGAAGAAGCTAAGACAAGGCTCTATGAATGGCAGCATCATTTCTCCGAGCAATGCGACAATGAAACAAATGATACAATTGTCAGCATCTATTGCAAGTTGGAGATATACATCATCCGTTTCAGTCTGATTATTCAATTGGCACGATGGACGTGTGGAGAATGTGATAAGGAAGCCATCGACCTGCTGAGTGTAGAGCGAGCCATCCGATTGACAGATTATTTCAAGAACTCTGCCATATCAGTACAAAATATCCTCAACGAGAATATGCTCACCGCTCAACAACAAGCAATCGTCAACCATCTTCCTGCAACATTCACCACGGCCCAAGCTCATGATGTCGCCAAAGAGAACGACATGAAACCAAGGACATTGGAAAGATTTCTGAATGATAACATCGGAGTCCTATTTCGCAAAGAGAAGCATGGGGAATATTCAAAGATTAACTCGTGACGGTATTGTCGGAATTGTCGCTTTTGGCGGTTTTAATACCAAAAGCGACAAAACCGACAGAACCGCCACATAAAAAAAGAAATGAAATGAGTACACATAGATTCATATTAGAGCCATACAAAGGCATCGCTACCCGACATACATGTCCAGGATGTCATAAGAAACGTAGCTTCGCCCGATATATTGACACAGAAGGGAAGATTGAGTTTCCTCCTTACGTGGGTCGTTGCAACCATGAGCAAAGTTGTGGTTATCACTTCACTCCCAAGGATTTTTTTGAGAAGAATCCTGAGAAGAATGAGACATTCACAAAGGATGAGACTATTTCATATAAGAAGAGAGAAATGCTGAAGCCATTACCCACTTCTTATATAGACGAGAACATCATGCGAAGTTCTCAGAAATGTTATGAGGCAAACAACCTTTTCTTGTTTCTATCTTCTCAATTCGGTGAAACAGCTACTCTTTCTTTGATGGAGAAATATCATGTCGGAACTTCCAAACACTGGACTGGTGCCACGGTATTTTGGCAAGTTGACAATCAAGGCAAGGTGAGAACTGGTAAGGTAATGCTCTATTATCCCGAGACTGGTAAGCGAGTAAAAGAACCATACAACCATATCTCATGGGTACACTCGCTTATCCCCCACAAGGATTTCAATCTCTGTCAATGCTTCTTTGGCGAACATCTTATCAATAAAGACAAGACCAAGCCTATAGCATTGGTTGAAAGTGAGAAGACAGCCTTGATAGCCTCCTACTATCTTCCTCAATTCTTATGGATAGCAAGTGGTGGTAAGAATGGTTGCTTTAACACGAAGTCGCTATCTGTTCTGAAAAACAGAGATGTGATCTTATTCCCTGATTTGGGAGCGACAACAGTTTGGCAAGATAAGCTGCCAATGATGCAAGTTCTCGGCATCCGTGCAACACTTTTCGACTTTTTAGAGCATCAAGCCTGCGAAGAAGATAAAGCGAAAGGCTTGGACATTGCTGATTATTTGCTCAAAATCAAGCCTGCAGAAGCAAAACTTCAAGCCCTCTTCAAACAGAATCCTGCCATTCGGAAGTTGATAGATGTCTTCAAACTCGAAATTGTTGACGAGCCTCAACCACGTTTCCGCACTCCTAAAAGGCAACGTGGTTTCAGACTCTGAGATGATTTGAAAAATCGAGGTATCTGACGATAGCAAGTTATGTTTTGAGTTACTCAAAACCTTTCGAGTTACTCTCGAAAGCACTTGCCTATCGGTAGATACCTCTCCAAAGTCGAGTATCTGAATCAACCTATCGGTAAGCAGAGAATTGCATATATGATGACTTACTGTCGTATAGATTCATTGATTTACTGTCGTATATATATGCATGTCATATGATAAAACGTTTTACATGGAATGAGTAGAAAAAGCCAATTTTTTCTTTCTACTATATATGTCATCGATTAATGATTCCTATTCTTGCGACAACTCCCAAGGCATACACCTACTATATGAAGATAAAGGCATTTGCTTGTCATCATACTCTTGTACGATTTGTTTGCGAAATGAAAGTCCAGAGTCATGTTCTTCCCACTTTATGCCCGTCACATAAGCCTTACCTTCTATCATTTTAATACCTATGTCTGAAGCATTTCGCTGTGGTTTTCCATCAGAACAAGCCGTTAAAGCAACAAGTCCAGCTGCAATGCCAACGACCTTGATGGCCTTTCCTGCAATCTGCTTACGTCGCAATTCATACTCCAAATCTCTCACATCTTGCTCGCATTTGGGGCAAGTTCCCTTGCACTCACCAGTGAAGTGACATTCTTCTGGTGAATAGGCAATCCCATTAGCATCTGCTATTTGTTTGCGAATGGCTTTGAGAGTGTTGCAAATGTCTCTTCCTCTTGCCATAGTTTATTTTCTTTTATGATTATGTCTCTTTTTGATAACAACAATTTCCCCTGTGAGTCCTCCACTTTCTGTCAAAGTGATAACATTGAGCTTTTCGAGGTTCATTTCAGAGAGTTTGCGTTTTCTTATCGCAGTTAAAAATGCAATAATATAGCCTATTCCAAAACAATTCTATATACTTCATATAGGCCTCTCTTTCTTTGAATTGGTTCTCTTTGAAATAAAAGAATAAATGGCATACTGGATACAAATTGGCAGGAGATTGACTATCCCCAACCAAACAAACACTATGAGGCTCAAAGATAAAGCTGCCCCATTGGTTACAACTAAGGAAATAATGCCTATCAAAAGCAACGTCACAAGACTATTCAGTATTATTTGTCTTATCAGCAAAAATTCCTTTCTAACAGATTTTGCCCAAAGCCAAGCAAGCAAAGCCATACTCAAGTTAAACAAGGAAATACAAATCGTAAGCATAAAGCCCATAAAATATCCCAAGTACAAGACCACTGCAGGAATAATATAGGCAACAAATGTGGCCACAAATACTGTGAGCAAATATTTCTTTGTATCTTTATCTCTTAGTTTCATATTACGTTCATTATATTTTACTTTGTATTGTACATTACAATGAAATGCTGTTTTATACTCATTTCCTGCTACAAAAATAACATTTTGTAGTGATAATCGGTTATAATCCCTTGAAAATCTACGATTATGACTTTCTTAGTAATCTTTCTTGCATTAAAGGACTTCTTGTAGTTTACAAGTCCATACTCCACTTTGCAAGCACTTCTCTTGGACGAAGACGAGTAATGCTATACGACTCAATGGTGTTGCCGAGAGCTCTTCGTTCAAACTCGGAAGTACCTATAAGGTTGTTTGCTGTGACAGAGAACTCCCAACGCTTAGCCTTGTATGCAATGGCAAGGTCAAGAAAGTGGTTCATGCTGATGCTCTTGTCGTTGGTATGGAAGAGTTCGTTCTTCACGCTCAGCATCCATCCTTTAGCAGGGAAAACGTATAGTTTAAGGAAATGTTCCCAGTCGGTTGTGGGGTCGGAAGAGAGTTCGGGAGCCGTGAGGTTCTTCTGCTTGTAAATGTTCACATTCGACTTACCCTCAACAGAAAGAAATCTCGCTGGACGCAATGAGTAGTTGAACGAAACGGCGGTTGTGTTCATACGTGCGTCATTCACTATGCCCGACACAAGCATATTATAATCTGTGATGTTGTGTGAGGCGCCAATACCGACAAGTGTCTTTGCCCATCCAAACGATTTGCTTACACGACCAGAAACGCCTATTGTCTGCATGGCATATTCCTTGTCGGTAGCAGTCATGGTATAGATGTTGCTGTTCATCGCACTCTCGTAAAGGATGTTTCCCGACATTCTATTATATGTAGGGCGAATATTAAAGAACAGTCCCGACACAGGATTGGTGTATTTATATGCTGCCGTTGCATAAAGAGAGTGGGTAGCATCCGTCTTACCTCTATTCACTTTCTGCGTGCGATAACTTGTGAAGATAGGAGTGTCATAGATAGACCTTCCCATCAATGGAGCATTCGCATAACCAACATTAGCCGAAAACTCAGAAACAACAGTTGCCTTCCAATTCCAGTTGGCCGAAGGGTCTATCCACAGATGATTGTTTCTTGACTTACGATAAGACTGACGGGCATAACTTATCTTCGACTTTATTCCAATCCGATGCTTTCCGAAAAAGAACGACATGGAAGGAGTCCAATACGTGCGAAACAACTGATACACATTCGTTTTCTCCGCTTCCTCGCCCATTGCCACACTAATGCTCTGATAGTCGTAGTTCACTCCCAATTCATTGTTGAGATAGTGTCTGCCGACTTTCAGTTTATATTGTATTTCATTCTGTGTGGAGAAGAAACCGAGATTCAGCCGTTCTGTCATTCCGGCAATGGTGAGCAACTGTCCTGGCAGATAGCTATAGGTCCAATAACTTTCAACGTTGTATATGTTGCCCTTTGTCGTGGTGTGCGACATCTGAAAATCCTCAGTAATAGTGCGCTTGTGCGGCTTCACCATCATGTCGGTGCGCTGGGAGTTGTACATCATCGTGCCGACACTCTTATTGAAGTCAATATAACCTTTAAGGTTGTTCTTGATGAAACTCTTGCTGCCGTTGTACTGATAGTTAGCCTCACCCTTCCATTCGCTTCGGGTGTTGCAGACATTCTGCTCCTCAACTATGACTGGCATGTCGGCAAGGGTGAGATAAGTGGATGAACTATAGTCCTGCATGTCGGTCTTGTCTATAAATCCATTGCCTTGCACACGCAGTTCCGAATCCTTGCCAGTCTTCCAAAGCCAATTGCCGGCTACAAGATGACTATTGTTGAAAGTATAGCGGTTGTCTGCAAGGTCGGGAGCTGCAACCGACATCATTGAGAGAAAGCCCGATTCAGAACCTGTTCTTCCTTTCAACAATGCAGCAAGGTCGAGCACCTCATTATCGAGTTGCTTGCCGATGTTGTTGTTCTTGTACATCATCAGCGTCTGATACTTCTTGTTGAAACGCATACCCATCAGTCGGCAGTCGTATAGAAAATCATCACCCCAACCAAGACCAATGTCAGCCGTTCCCGTCCAAACAGCTTTGGCATCATCCTTCAATACAAGGTTGAGAGCAGCTTGCTCGCTAAACGCTACGCCACGCAACGACTTCACCGACTGATGATTCTCCAACACCTGCACACTCTTTATCTTATCAGCTGAGATGTTTTGGTTGGCAACGCCATATTGCGACCCCATTAAGTCAAGTCCTTCGATATAGAACTTATTGATAGGTGTACCTTGGTATTCCACCTTGCCGTCAGCTTTTACTTCAAGACCTGGCATCTTTGCTATTACATCAGCTATGCTTCGGTCCTGTCTTTGGCGGAAACCTGCAACTGAATATGTGAGCGTGTCTCCCGTACTCTTTATACGCTCCGCTTTTATCTTTACTTCCTTTAGCTTGAAGCCACCTTCTACCAACGTGATAGTCATGCCATCCTTCAAATCAGCAAACGGCATTGTCTTCTTCTGATAACCAATATAACTTACCGTTATGCTTGCAGGATTTTTTCCTTTAGGAATATTCAGCCTATATTCACCCTTATCGCTTGTGAGACAATACGCCACAGTTGACTTGCTCTCAGTCGATGCCACAACCGAGGCACCTACCAAGAGTTCTCCTTTCTTACCCTTCACCTTTCCTGTGAATGTTTGTGCAGAGAGCGAAAGGTTGGTTAGCAGAAGTAAAATAAAAACGGCAATTCTCATTCTTTATCCAAATGGTTATATTTAGGCACTTCAACCTCGTTATCGACTTTTGCATCAGTCCCAGAAACAGTATAAACAATCACTTTTTCACCCGATGTCGTTTGACTAAGAATTCTATCTACAAGTTGGTCTTTATTGATTCCTTCTGACTCTGAGCGCAGTTGCAAGAAACGTTTTCGGGTACACTTTTGGTAGCTGTCTTCTTTGTAAACCGAAACCAAGGCATTCTCAGGAGCATTCTCTACACCAACAGCTTTGAAATCAAACAAGCCATCCGAATCCCTTGCCGCCATAATCAATCCTGGCAAACCATTAAGAATGTAAGGACCGTAATTGAGAGGCAACTCTATAGAATACCATACAGTCCATGTCCGGCCATACACGGAGCCAACCGCCTGCTTGCATTCATATTCACAGATGGTCTTTGTACTGTCTGTCAACTGCCATTCGATAACGGGAAGCGCATCAACATATTTCAATCCGGAGTTGAGAACCTGCTTGTAATAAATGTATTCCCCTTTCTCTGGAGAGCCAACAACAATCTGGAGATCATTCTTTGGGAAATACTTTCCGCCAATTACTGGCAGTTGGTCAATCATCGCATTGTCGCCTCCTTGTGCCTTCACTTTAGCCAGTTCACTACAGTACAACCTGTAGTTGTTATTATAAAATATGGCGGTAGTCTCGCCTATATCAAGCGTCCATCTGTAAGTATTGGTCTTGCCTGTTACAACCTGCGCATCACAATCGTATGTAACGCGATATTTTGCTTGCACTTGAGCATGAGCCATTGAGCAGAAAATCAGGAAAAGAAATGTTATATATATATTTCTCATATCACTTATTCATATTTGTCCATTAAACAGGCGTTGAAACTCCGTTGTGCCTTAGGCGATTCACTATATCCACTGCCTTGCAAGCGGTTGGTAGTATTCCATTGGTCTTTCCAGTAATCTTCAAGCAGACGTTGAAACTTGGCAGGAGTTGAACGCAAATAACGTTTGTGGTAAAAGCAGATGGTTGCTGTTTGCCGCATCTGCTCTATGCCTGTAGCTACAAACGAGAATTCATGTCGGCTTTCAGAAGCCGCCAATATGAGTCCGGGCAAACCACCTAACTTCCATGGACCGTTATCAAAAGGCAAGTCCAACGAATACCACGCTGTCCAAGTGCGCCCACGGAACTGACAAACGGCTTTATGGCAGGGATAACCTATAATAATAGTGTCACCATCGGCAAGTTCCCAAGTAAAGGTCGGAACAGATTCCTCATAATAGAAGAAAAAATCATTGTGCAGGACATCCGTATAAGTGAGAGTGCCCCTCAGCGGAATATGCTTATAAACTTCATACTCGCGTCCTTTCTTAGAGCCAAACGTATTTGCCAAGAATTGCAAATAGCTCATAGGGTCGGTATTCACACTCTTTACAGAGTCGCGTTGATGCAGAAAATGCTCAAACCGTTGGCTATAAAACCGAGACGAATGACTGCCTATATCCAACAGATTTATATCATCATACGCTTCCTTTTGCTCCTGCGTGTGTTTATACAATGCACGATACTGTACACGCACACTTACCGTGTCCACCGCCTCTTGGGAATGGACGCATGAGGCAAATAAACAAAATGCCAATAAACTGAAGAGTATTTTCATAAGCAACAATTCTTTTTATTTACTTCAACTCAAAGGTTGCCATAAGCAGCACCTTATTGCCATCTATGTTTTCTTCGTAGAAGAAGCGATAGACGCCAGGATTGTTTGGCAGAATATCGGGAAAAAGATGAGCCGTGATGGTGCCGCTTTGACCATCGTTTAAAACATGACCGATGGCCGTGAACGAGCAATCGGTTGGCACAACAAACCAATTACCATCCGCACCTTGGGCTGTGATGCTATATGCTTCGCCATACATGAATTCTTTGCCACTATGGTTGGTAATCGTGAATCTGATCTCCGTGGTGCCCAATGGATAGGAAGGCTTCTCTGCCTTGAGGGAGATGCCTTGGTAGGTGCTCACGCCTTCCCTGTTGTCGATGATAGGGTCCAACTTGCCCTCAAACCTGATGGCGGGCGAGTTGTAAATCTGCCTACGAAACTCCTGCTGCTTCTCCTTCGTGTTCCAACGGAGCGCAACATCAATGGAGTTGGATCCCATTCCAAATCCAACAACATTTCGCAAGGCCGGGGTCTTGTCTTCCGACAGGAATTTCCGCTCAAGTATCCGCATAATGGCGTTCAGTTCCCTATGCGAATATTTACGCGCCGAAGCCTTGCGATAGGTTTTCTTCTTGCTCTTGACAACTCTCTTTTTGCTAATGGTCGTTACCTTCTTTTGTTGAGCGGCAAATGACTGTTTGCAAGCAGCAAAAGCTGTTTGCAATGAAAGGAACATTGTCAATCCTAATATTATTGCATTGAGGAGTTTTGGCTTCAGTCTCATAGTTATCAGCAATTAATAATTTAACATGTAGAGAGATATGAACTCTTATAGTATATTTCTTTTCTTATGAGAAAAGTTCAATTTATTTTGCAAATACTATATTTTAGTTTATCCACAAAATGATGCTATGATATTATTTTGTCTCTCATAATCTCTTTAATCATTGCGTTCCTTTTTGTCCGTGATAAGTTCTTTCATATCCACAGACAAGAACTGTGCAATTTCAAGAAGTGTGGTAAGGTTGGGTTGAGAACGGTTGCATACGTAAGCATTGACCGTACTGAAACTCCTTTCCAACTTCTTTGCAAGCCATGTTTGGCTTATCCCTTTGTCCTCTAAAACTGCTCTTATGCGATTTAACTTCATCTTTTTATCGTTTTTATGCTACAAAAATAACGTTTTATTTTGATAATCCATCCAAATCCCTTGCATATCTGCTGTATTCCGTCGTAATTTAGACAAAATAGAAATATAATCTGCAAAAATGGAACTAAGCAATTGATTTCCCAATATGGCAAGATACATATATGCGTTTATGAATATGTTCTTTTTGCCATACTCTTAAAATGACGTTACATGAAAATTACTGTTGGTAACTACTCTTTTACCTTTGCAAAGACTAATCTTAATATTTTGTAAAATCACAGCATAAAATGTTGTTTTTCAGAAATTAGATTTAACTTTGCACTCGAAATCAAAGCGTTCTTTGTATATTGCAAAGTTGTGAAAGAAAAAGAATATAGCTCGTTTCTAAATCGTTAGCAGTCACATTCTTTAAAATACTCAACTCGCTGATATTCAATAAATAAAAGAATTTACTGTGACTCAAGCAATGGAATGAAAATGGCTTAGTGATTCCTGCCTTCTTCAACCATGCTTTAAGGGGATGGTTAATCATGCTGCGCTTCAATCCTTTGAACACGATACCCGTGCTTGGTTCACCACATAGTTCGTATGCCTCGTTGCTGATAGGCAAGGTTGCCTCGGTCTGAGTCTTCTGGGTACGAATACGCAAGCAATAGCCTTGGTCGGGAGCTATCTCGAAGTCTTCCCAACGCAATTTTAAGATGTCGCTGATTCGCAATCCTGTGAGGCAAGCAAAGAGGGAGGCAGACTTCAGTACAGGTATATCGCAAGGAGTAGCTGCCAACTGCTTTACTTCATCGAGGGTAAGAAACTCCTTCTTTACATCTTGTGGCTCAATCTTGTCCAGATAGTCATTGATGTTCTCACGCAGCCACTTGTCACGATAGGCGATTTTTAAGAGACCACGGAAAGTAGAGTAGTAACCTGCTGCAGAGTTGAGAGATACCTTTTGTTTTGTTCGATTCAACTGATTTGCATTCAGAAGATACACTCTGAACTTTTTGCAAAGTTCCACTGTCACATCCCCAAATGTACAATGACCTTGAACAAATTTGAAGAAATGCTTGTAGACACATGTCCACTTGTCATCTTTCTTATGTGTCATCTTCTCAAAGTATGCCAAAAAATCAGCTTTCTGTCGTGTTTTGTCCAAAAAACCAAATTCTTCATTGATGAGTGATTGGGTTCTGATACAACGGATGGCCTCTGCTTTGTTGAGCATATCTGTATTAAACTCACGTTCCATCTCATTCTTTGGATGAGCATAGATATAGATACCTAAATATTCTCTGCGACTCATTTGCATAGTCTCAGGGTTGCGTACTGGTGGATAGAAATCCAAATAAAGAGAAATACGGTCGTTTTTAATCGCTCTTTGGCGAAGAGAAACTCTTGTACATGTATTTACCATGATGTTTACTTTTTATAATGTGATACTTATGTTTCATATATGATCCCGTATTAAGAGATCTTTGAAATCGATTGCAAAATAATAGAGTTATGTAATGGGGTACAACTTAACCTTTTGATAACCGCTAAATAACCTTAGGCTTGCCGATAGCTTTCTCTAAATCTCGCTTGGAAATCTTGATATACTTGCCAATCTTCACCTTTTCAATAGCGTATTTCTTGATACGCTTATAAAGCTGGTCCTGACTTAAACCATACAACTTCATGGCCTCCGGTATTGTATAATAAAGTTGGTCTTCTACGGATTCACCTTTTGCCAATTGTACATGACGCTTGGAATACAGAACATTGTTACCTTCCATTTTTCTTGGAATAGCATTGTGACTAACGAAACTATATACGGCTGTTTTCGTCATACGATATTTCTGTTGAATGTCCATAACAGTCATCCATTCACTGATGGTTGGATCTGGAGACAGGTGTGCAAAATAATCATCCACCTCTTTCTTGTTCCAATATACTCTTCCTTGTATGGATATTCTTGAAATCTTGACTTTCTTGACTATCTCATAGATGGCGGTCTCGTAAGTGTTGTGGACTTCTGCAATTTCCTTGGCAGAGTAATACTCTGGAACTGGTAGCTCTCGGTTTGCATGAACTGCTTCTTTTGAAGCACTTTTTTTTGTGGTGTATGGCAAACTATCAACAAGATAATCTATATCTCGCTTTCTGATTAAAGATAAACGAGAAGTAATCTTGGATGCTCGCAACTTACCACTATACACCATATTATATATGGTCTGTCTGCTTAGTCCCAAAAGTATAGCGACCTCTTGAATAGTGAGGTATTCTTTCACGAGGATTTCAGACATGGATTTCTCGGAAGCTTTTCGGTGGCTCATAGTCTCAGCCATCTTTACTTTCTCCTCACGCCTTGCTGCCTTATAGGCATAACTGTTGCATTGCTTGGAGCAATAACGAGTTGTGGATTTTGATGCATAGAAGCTCTTCCCACAATACTCGCAAATTTTTAGAATTCTTTCTTTGCTTGCTGTCATTTGTACGCTTTTTATACTTTTTTACTAAATTTATTGTAGAAAAAGTCGTCTGTCATTACTCCGTATATTTTCAATAGTCTTATATCATTGTCCATCATTGTCCAAAACTCTCGGCAATCTTGCACTCATTAGCCAAAAATGGAGTCTCAAATTATTACTTTTGAAAAGTGGAGGTACAAGAGCGGTACAAAAAGGTGCTAAAAAAGCCTTACCATTGATTATAACCAATAGTAAGGCTAAAAAGAAAGGTGCTCATTTTGAGCACCTTAACTATCATTTGTTGTCGATATTAATCGTTGTTTATCACGACTTACTTTCCGATGCAGAACGAGGAAAAGATGTTGTTGAGCGTGGCCTGGGGCGTGATGCGCTCTACGCCCGTGGCATCGCCGAGGGTGTGGAGGACCATGCGTAGGTCTTCGGCCACGAGGTCGGAGGGCAGGTCGCTCTGGAGGCCATCGACGACGCGCTGCAGCTCCTGGGCCGCAGCGGTCAGCAGGTCGTACTGGCGCGCGGAGGTGATGACGACGTCGGCCTCGTGGATCTCGGGAATATCGACCGCCTGGCGGATGGCTGCCTCCAGG
>OGPF01000840.1_pt1 | contig 16387 bp, 10 predicted proteins | sample 1552871 | NCBI WGS metagenome assembly OGPF01 (sample SAMEA2580276, study PRJEB22360) | human gut metagenome | biome: human gut; feature: human-associated habitat; material: faeces | place: Denmark | collected 2008/2010
TGGGGTAGCATTGTTGCTTACTATCGTTACATGTAATATCTATGGATGGTTCTGGGCATACAAGATGGGCGAGAAGATTGACGCAATAAAGACAAAGAATGGTCAGTCAGCAGGAAATTCAAGCATACTTTTCCTTCTGCTCCAGTTATGTGGACTTGGAATTGTATCATATGCTATTATGCAGGATACCATCAATAAAAATGCGTAATGAATCAAATTGCATACAAATATACATTGAAAAATGTATAGATGCAGTTGCGTACAGACAAAATGTATGAGAAAATAGTCCCGTAGACTGAGTTGTGTCTGCGGGGCTATTCTGTTATTTTTATTGCAGTTATGCAGTGGTTTACATATGAGTGGAATAATTGCAGTCATACACAAGTCCTACATAATTCAATTAAGGATTTAAGTTTAAGGAGGATTATCAATTATGATCAAACAGAGGAATATTGGAATATGTATTCTGCTTTCAATTGTGACATGCGGAATATATGGATTGTATTGGTTTGTTGTGCTGACAGACGATATCAATCAGGAGTCAGGAGAGACAGATGCAACAAGTGGTGGAATGTCGCTTTTGCTCACTATCGTTACATGTAACATCTATGGATGGTTCTGGGCATATAAGATGGGCGAGAAAGTTGATATCATAAAGAATAAGAACGGTGTACCATCAAGCAACTCAGGCATATTATACGTCCTTCTTCAGGTATTTGGACTTGGAATTATTGCATATGCGCTTATGCAGGACACTGCAAACAAATATGCAGAGGCTATACCTCAGATGAATACAGGATATGGTCAGCAGGGTTATAATCAGAACACATACAACCAGAATGCGTATGGTCAGCAGCAGGGATATGATCAGAATGCATACGGCCAGCAGCAGTATAACCAGAATGCGTATGGTCAGCAGGGATATGATCAGAACGCATACAACCAGAATGCGTATGGTCAGCAGCAGTATAATCAGAATGCATACGGACAGCAGCCATATGGTCAGCAGGGATATGACCAGAATGCATATAACCAGCAGGCATACGGACAGCAGCCATACAGCCAGCAGGGATATGATCAGAATGCATACAATCAGCAGGGATATGGTCAGCAGGCCGGTTTAGACCAGAATACATTTGGCCAGCAGTCAGATCAGAATATTAACACATCAGCAGATGCTTCAGGCAGTGATAACAGCCAGCAGTAGTCGGCGGAGACAAAGAAATACAGAGCATGGATCAGATACAGAAATCAAGAAGAAATGCGATAATTAAAAGGGATGCCATCCTCGTGGGGATAGGCATCCTCTATTATATATTCATAAGAGTGACAGGACTTGCCATACCATGTATATTCAGAAAGATAACCGGATTTTTATGCCCAGGATGCGGGATAACACGGGCTATCCTTGCGGCCGTAAAGCTGGATCTTGCAAAGGCATTTGCTTATAATCAATTTATGTTTATAGCTCTTCCGGCGTTGGCATACATAATTGTAAAAAACGATTATGTATTCGTAAGATATGGAAACAGAAAATTATCGCGATTTGACAATATACTTATATTTATATGTATTGCCGGGGCGGTGATGTTTGCCGTTCTCAGGAATGTGATGCGCTTTTGAGAGAGAGACGATGACAAGTTTATTGGCAGCGTTATAGAATGACCATCGTAACAGACTTATTTAATATCCCATCTTCTTGACAATAAATAATAAAAAGGCATATAATTTACAATTACCGAGGAGTTTTTCGGTAAAGTTGCACAAGCATTTCATTTGTGCTTGTAGTATTTTTTCAGGGAGGGTTTTTGAAATGGCAAAAAAACCGTATTATATTACAACCGCCATTGCATATGCATCAGGTAAACCTCATATAGGCAACACCTACGAGATCGTGTTGGCTGACAGCATTGCAAGGTACAAGAGATTCGCAGGTTATGATGTAAGATTCATGACAGGAACAGATGAGCATGGACAGAAGATCGAGAACAAGGCTTTTGAGAACATGCAGACCCCAAAGGAATTCGTTGATGAGACATCAGGTGAGATCAAGAGAATATGGGATCTCATGAATACTTCATATGACAAGTTTATCCGTACAACAGATGATTACCATGAGAAGCAGGTACAGAAGATATTTAAGAAGCTGTACGATCAGGGTGATATATATAAGGGACATTATGTGGGAAAATACTGTACACCATGTGAGTCGTTCTTCACAGACGGACAGCTCATAGATGGCAAGTGCCCGGACTGTGGAAGACCTGTTCAGGAGGCCAAGGAGGAGGCATACTTCTTCAAGATGAGCAAGTATCAGGACAAGCTCATGAAGCATATAGAGCAGCATCCTGAGTTTATACAGCCTGAGTCAAGACGTAACGAGATGGTTAACAACTTCCTTAAGCCGGGACTTCAGGACCTGTGTGTTTCAAGAACATCATTCAAGTGGGGAATTCCGGTAGACTTTGATCCAAAACATGTTGTATATGTATGGGTTGATGCGCTTTCAAACTACATAACTGGACTTGGATATGACGTAGATGGAAAGAGCGATGAGAAGTTTTATAAATACTGGCCGGCAGATCTTCACTTGATCGGCAAGGATATCCTGAGATTCCATACCATTTACTGGCCTATCATGCTGATGGCACTTGGACTTCCGCTTCCAAAGCAGGTATTCGGTCATCCTTGGCTCCTCCAGAGTGATGGCAAGATGAGTAAGTCGAAGGGCAACGTAATGTACGCTGACGATATGGTCAATATATTTGGCGTGGATGCTGTCAGATTCTTTGTTCTTCACGAGATGCCATTTGAGAATGATGGAGTTATCTCATGGGAGCTCATGGTTGAGAGACTCAACTCAGAGCTTGCAAATACACTTGGAAATCTGGTCAATAGAACCATATCGATGTCAAACAAGTATTTCGGTGGCATTGTGACAAATACCAACGTCACAGAGCCTGTCGATGAGGATCTTAAGAAGGTCGTTATGGACTGCAGATACAAGGTTGCAGAGTGCATGGATAAGCTCAAGGTTGCAGATGCGATCACAGAGATATTTGCACTGTTCAAGAGGTGCAACAAGTACATAGATGAGACAATGCCTTGGGCACTCGCAAAGGAGGAGGACAAGAAGGACAGACTGAACACAGTTCTGTACAACCTTGTCGAGAGCATCGTTATAGGTGCAACACTCCTTGAGCCATATATGCCTGAGACAACTGAGAAGATCATGGCACAGCTCAATACCGAGAAGAGAAAGGTCACAGAGCTTGGAAAGTTTGGTCTGTACAAGTCAGGAACAAAGGTAACAGAGCAGCCTGAGATCCTATTCGCACGTCTTGACGTGAAGGAAGTTATGGCTAAGGTTGCCGAGTTCGCTCCAGTGGAGAAGGAGTCCATGTACGAGCAGGCCAAGAAGCAGAAGGAAGAGAAGGAGAATTCTGCTGAGACCAAGAAGATCAAGATAGCTGAGGCGAAGGTCCAGGCACTCAAGGCCAATCCTGATGTAGTTGACAAGCAGGAGATAAGCATTGAGGAGTTCCAGAAGATGCAGCTCATGATCGGCGAGATTGTTGCATGTGAGGAGGTTCCTAATTCAAGAAAGCTTCTCTGCTCACAGGTAAGCTTTGGCAAGAACAATGTAAAGCAGATAGTATCAGGAATCAAGGGTACATACTCAGCAGAGGATATGGTAGGTAAGAAGGTTGTGGCTATAGTAAATCTTAAGCCATGTAAGCTTGCCGGAGTCGTATCAGAGGGTATGCTTCTGTGCGCAGAGGATTCTGAGGGCAATCTGTCACTCCTGACCACCGAGAAGGACTTCCCAGGTGGATGCTTTATAAGCTAAGATATAAAATAGTGGATATAATGAGGGAAGCATCACAGGCCGGGCACACGGCCGGGATCCGTGGTGTTTCCCTGTTTTTATTTATAAAGCTGAAGTAAATTTTATGTTACAAAGATTATACGCAGAGGCCTTTCTGCATTGATTTATTAGATGTTTCATGATAGAATTTTGCTAGGTGCACGGACAGGAGGAGTGTGCCTTTGGAAAGATTTAGAAATCTTAGCGCCATGACCCCTGGGCTTTGGCTTTCAGGGATAACGAGGTTGAAGGTTATCGAATATTCGGCGGATGCCTTCACGCAGAGTCTGGATGCGCACATGATATCCAAATATGGGGGTAACTCCAAAACAAAGAATCATGACCGGACACCCATAGCTGTTATGTATGGTGGCTTCACCTTTTTTAAGTGCGCCATATTATAATATTATCAGTATACAGCGTGGTTATAAGCCGAAAGGAGATTAATTTAATATGTGTGGAATCATAGGATATGTAGGAAAGAAACCAGCCAAGGACATTCTTATTGACGGACTGGCAAAGCTCGAGTACAGGGGATATGACAGTGCGGGAATAGCACTGCTTAATGATGATGATACACTGACGATCAAGAAGAAAGCCGGCAGAGTGGAAGACCTCAGGGAGATGTGCAGCGACGACAGTCCTGTGTACAGATCAACCTGTGGAATAGGCCATACGAGATGGGCTACTCACGGCGGAGTTACGGATGTGAATGCACATCCACATAGGTGCGGAGATGTGGCACTTATACATAATGGAATTATAGAGAACTATAACGACATTGTGAGAGAATACGGACTGGCCGACAGGTTGGTATCCGAGACGGACACAGAGGTAGTAGCAGCACTTCTGGACACACTGTACGATGGCAATCCCATCGAGACTATCAGAAAGGCTGTTAAGGCTATAGCCGGTTCATTTGCACTCTGCATTATGTTTGCAGACAGACCGGGCAAGATATACGCAGTGAGAAATGTAAGTCCGATGATCGCTTCATACACAGATGAGGGATCGATCATTGCATCAGACCTCACAGCGATAATATCATTTTCAAAGGAATACTTTGTTGTGCCGGAGTATCATATACTGACACTCTCAAGCACAGGCATCAAAGTAGAAGACATGAAGGGGAACATGGTAGAGCCGGAGATGCTCAAGATAACATGGGACATAACGGCAGCTCAGAAGGGTGGATATCCGCACTTTATGCTGAAGGAGATCTATGAGCAGCCAGAGGCACTGAGAAACACGATAACTCCTCGTATAGTGAATGAGCTTCCTGATTTCACTGAGGACGGCATCGATGATGAGGTGTTTAAGAATCTTGAGAACATCACAGTGGTTGCATGCGGAACAGCTATGCACGCCGGAATAGTCGGCAAGGCCATGATTGAGAAGGAGTTAAAGATTCCTGTTAATGTTGAGATAGCATCAGAATTCAGATACAAGGAACCACTCATAAATGAAAAGACTCTCGTAATAGTTACATCACAGTCAGGAGAGACTATTGACACACTCGAGGCACTCAGACTTGCCAAGAGATGTGGATCAAAGGTTCTGTCCATAGTCAATGTAAAGGGATCGACCATCGCCAGAGAGAGCGATTACGTCCTTTATACACATGCCGGTCCTGAGATCGCAGTTGCAAGTACCAAGGCATATTCGGTACAGATGGCTGCAATGTATCTCATTGGATGCAGACTTGGCTATGTCAAGGGTATATACTCTGAGGACAGGGCAAAGGCATTCATCAGACAGCTTCAGGGCGTTATCCCGGTGATAGAGGAGACACTCAAGCAGGCAGATGAAGTAAAGACAGTTGCAAACTATATAAAGATGGCTCCGGATGCATTCTTCATAGGAAGAGGACTGGATTATACACTGTCACTGGAAGGTGCACTGAAGCTGAAAGAGATTTCTTATGTTCACGCTGAGGCTTATGCGGCAGGGGAGTTAAAACATGGAACGATAGCACTCATAACTGAGAACGTTCCGGTCATAGCTTTGGCTACACAGGAATCTGTATACGGAAAGATGATTTCCAATATACGCGAGGTTAAGGCAAGAGGCGCATACGTCATTCTTGTCAGCATGGATGAAGAGTACAATGATAAAGATGTATGTGACAAACACATATCCATACCAAAGCAGGATGGATTGTTCACGGTATTTTCGGCTGCTGTCATCCTGCAGCTTATAGCGTATTACACGTCCGATGCAAAGGGGTTGGACGTAGATAAGCCACGTAATCTGGCAAAGTCAGTTACAGTAGAATAATTGACTCCGGGACTTACATGGATATCGTGCGATAAATATCGGAGGGTTTTATATGAGTGATAAGATGTATTTGTGTGATGAGTACAAATTGTACTTTAAGATTGAAGACGATGTAGAGGTTCTTCACAATGAGGTAGAGCTGTACAATGCTCAGTTTGTGGGCAATAATGCGTTCTGCCATGAGGAATATATAGATGGTCAGAGAGCTCTGACATATTCTATTCCAGCCATGACTACCATGAATCAGTTCCTTGAGAAGAAGATACACAAGGATGAGCTGGTTGATCTGATATTCAGTATTGCAGATCAGCTCATGTATCTCAAGGCGAATGATCTGTCCATTGGAAAGGTTATACTGAATAAGGGATATATGTATATAGACTTCCAGAATATGGCTGTTCAACTCATATTCCTGCCTATAGATAAGCCTATGGACAGATGTAATATGGAGAAGTTTATAAGGGATCTTATGGGCAATATGAAGTTTGCGAATAAGAAGGCATCCGATGCCGGATATGAGCTTATCAAATACTTTGATCACAATCCTACATTTTATCTGTCAGAATTTTATAAGTTTATAACAGACCTGAAGAATGACAATATAGCACATCCTGAGGATGAGCAGGAGCTTATGAAGTCAGCGGGAGTCAGCCCGGTCAATGTGGCTAAGGTAGAGGTTCCTGAGACTCCTCATGTTACAACTTCTTCATTCAAGCTTGCAAAGGAAGTTAAGGATTTCTCATCAAATGATATTGGATTTGATGACAACGATGACGGTTCGACAACAGTTCTCACAGCCAACAACCGTGGCAAGAGCGGCCCTGTCATCATAAGAACCAGAACAGGTGAGAGGATAAGGATCGACAAGCCGATATTCTGTATCGGTAAGTCTACACAGGGAGTTGACTATCAGGTAACTGACAACAATTCAGTCAGTCGCCGCCATGCTTACATTATCAATGTCAACGGCGTGTACTATCTGAGAGATAACAAGTCGACCAACCACACTTACCTTGGTGGCAAGATCATAAGCAGCGGAACGGATATGATGCTCATAGATGGTATCAGATTCAAGCTTGCGAACGAGGAGTTCACCTTCAAGGAGAAATAAAATAGTATATTATACTGGATAAGGAGACTTGTTTATTATTATAATGAGTCTCCTTATTTTATAATAAATCCCCTGCATGGGCGCGCCGGAGTACATGTGGGTAAAGGGGTAATATAAATAGAATGTGAAAAAAGGGGGAGTATCAAAGATTATGAAAAGAAAAGGAAGCTTATCGGGCAGGATATTGTGTAAAAAAGCGGCAACCGTGGTAATGTGTGCAGTGCTGATGCTGACGGCAGGTATTCAGACGACAGGTATTCAGACTGTCAAGGCCAGTACCCTTGACCAGCAGATAGAAGAGGCTCAGAGTGAGCTGGAACAGGTGAAGAAAGATCAGAGTGAAGAGATGACCGTATATGATCAGGGCTCTATAGGTTTTGTAGACTGGATGCTTGCGAAAAGCAACCTGACAACAAAACAGAAATATGATCTGAATCGGGCCAAGACTGTTCTGCAGGAGGCATGTGAGGAAGATTTCTCCAAGTGGGCGGGAGGAAATAATACAGGTCTTCCGGAATCGAGAAATAACAAGGTTGTTGTTACCGGAGATAAGAAAGATGCCATATCGCTTGAAAACACAAAGGCGACATTTGCGGTATTGAATAAAATTAATTCGTTAAGAGACACAGACGAAAACTATGTCGGGGCAATGAAGAGAAATGCGGCTAAGACTAATTTCTATTTCATGGCGGTGGCACAGTCAGGCGCGGACAGAGGTGCAGGACTCACAAATCATTCACTTCTTCAGGTGTCATGTGAGAATCTGGCGTTTGGATATACTGATCCGGCGGCAGGATGGAACAGTGAGAAGGCATCTTTTAACAAGATAAGGGATGAGCTGGGATATTCATCCATAACTTCGCAGAGTCAGCTTACAGCTGTTGAACAAAAGGCGGATTCGGAGGGAGTCACGGTTGGACATTATACCAATATGTTCTGGGCAGCAGATCAGGTGATGGGAGTCGGATTCACACTCTATGGCAGGTATGGCAATACTTCATGCTTCAATGCAAGCAAGCTTTCAAACTATACTAGCAAATATGAGGTGTACACAATAGCTGAATTTGAGAAGCTGTTTGATGAATATTATGAGACTGTAGATCCGGAGAAGTGGCAGAAAAAGGTGGATGCAGCGCAGGCCAAGCTGGATAAGCTGCTTGGACAGCGGTATGATGCATGCACGGAGCATGTGTATGGTGAAGGTGTGAAAAAAGAGGCCACATGTACAGAGACAGGTGGAACAGTATACACATGCGCTAAATGTGGCTACAAAAAGATAGAGGATGAGGTTCCGGCTCTTGGGCATAGCTTTACAGATGGCGTATGTACGAGATGTAAAGTAACAGGGCCAAAGACGATGTACGTGTACTGGAGATTATCGGAAACTGCTTCATCAGCCACATATGATCAGGAGTTCGAAGTAGGAAAGGATATAGAGACATACATATCTTTCTCGACGGCATCAGATAGCAAATCCGATGACAAATTCGTGTTTGATATAGCAGACCCGTCTATTATTTCGTATACCCCTTCGTCTAACTATGCTGGAACATTCCATATGAATAAGATAGGTGAGACGACGGTTACTGTATATCCGGTCGTGAATCCGGATATGAAGAGGGTAATCACTGTGTCGGTAACAGATGTGGGTGGTCATGACTATGTAATAAGTCAGGCAGAACCGGGATCTGGAGAGACAGAAAAAATTTGTTCAAAGTGCGGGACGACAAAAACGGTGACAATCCCGACGGCAATAACACGTACTGTATGGTGGAGTGATAGTAATGGATATTACAAGCCTGCTGATGTGGAAGTAGGTGATGAGATCAATCTGGAAGTAGATTATGCACCAACGAAGGTCGACAACTCTGAGTTTATAGTTACATCATCGGATGAAGGTATTGTAAAAGTGAGTGATCCGGAATCTTCTTATAGAAGATATGATGCTAAGCTTACAGCGGTCGGAACAGGTGATGTAACCATAAGAATAGTTCATAAATATGACAGCTCAATTTGTCAGGAATACACGTTCAATGTGGCAGATCAGGGGGGACATGAGTATGTCATATCAGAGGCAGATGAGGGTGAAAGCCAGACAGTAGAGACGTGTTCAAAGTGCGGATATGAGAAGATCGTGTCACTTCCTACCAGTATCAGATATGTGTATTGGCAGGGGGAGGGGAGGGAGAAAAAGGATACCTAGTGTATGAACAGGACTACTTCACCAAGTGAGTATGAAATTGGAGCGGAACTGAGTATAAATATAATGGATTGGCCAACGAGAGCGGACATACATGAGTATGCGGTTACATCGTCGGATGAGACTGTTGTAAAGGTGAATGAAGTGTCTAGGACTGCGGCATCACTTTCGGCAATCGGCAACGGCGTTGTAACGATTACGGTTGCCAGTAAATATAATCCGTGGGTGAAGGCTGAGTATGAACTTGATATAACAGAGATAGGCGGACATTCATACACTGCGGAAATAGTAAATGATGAAACTGGTGTCTTGATACCAGTTAATATTGATCAGGCTGCTTTTAATGAAACAGTTTCGGATATTATGAATAAGATGGATATTCTGAAAAGTGAATCGCAAAAAGACATTTACACACGGGGATAGCCTGGGACATGATTACGCCCCAAAGTATGAGTGGTCAGCAAATGGCAACACTTGCAAGCTGGTTCTCACCTGTACCAGAGATTCGAGTCATGTGATCAGTGAACCGATGACTGTAACAAGCAAGATAACGCAGGCATCCTGCGAGAACGATGGTGCAAAGGTGTGTACAGCAAAATGCACGCTGAATGGCAAGAGTTATCAGAGTACCAAGAAGATAGCCATTGGTGCATTGGGACATAGATGGGATTCAGGCGTGGTTAAGAAAAAAGCTTTGTGTGCAGCAGAAGGTCTGATCAGATACACATGTGAGCGATGCCAAAAGACAAAGGATGAGAAGACAGAGCCACTCGGACATACCCAGGGAAAGGCTGTGTATGAGAATGTAAATCTGGCTACATGTCAGGCTGAAGGCAGCCGAGACAAGGTTATATACTGCACCGTGTGCAAGGCAGAACTCAGCAGGACTACTGAGATTCTTCCAAAGACAGACCATGATAGAACGCTTGTAGGAGAGAAGAAAGCTACCTGTATGGGCGGCGGATATACAGGAGATGTTGTCTGCAGCATGTGTGGTGAGATTTTTGAAACCGGTACAGCAACAGACCCAGTCGATCACAGCTACACAGCAAAGAAAACAACTGCACGATATCTGAAGAAGGCAGCAGATTATGATTCTACGGCAGAGTATTACTATGCATGTGTATACTGTGGAGAAAAGGGTGAGACTAGCTATGCGTATGGCTCAAAGCTCACGCGTAAGAGCATATCGTCAGCAAAGGTTACACTTAACAAGACAGAATATACATATGATGGTAATTCGAAGAAGCCGGCTGTAACAGTAAAGCTTGGCGACAAAACGCTGGAGAAGGATACAGATTATACGGTTTCATACAATAAGAACAAAGCAGCCGGAACAGCAGAGGCTGTAATTATAGGCGCTGGCACATATCAGGGACAGAAGACGATCAATTTTACGATCAAAAAGGCGCCGAACAGCATAACGCTGAAAAAGCGCAGCTACAGAATAGAGATGTCAACCAGCTCGAAGAGAATATCTATTTCACAGAGCGTGAGCGCACGTGCCGGAAAGCTCAGCTACAGCTCGGATAACAAAGCTGTAAAGGTAGACTCTGCTGGAACAATAACGATCGCAGCCCGGTATATAGGCAAGGCAAACATCTCCGTATATGCTGGAGATTCGAATCATGTGAAGGTGAAGAAGATAATACCTGTTACTGTCAGCCCGAAGATACCAGGTATAAGCCAGATAAAGAGCCCATCGGCTGCGTCTGTAAGATTAAAGTGGGGAAAGATAAGCTGCGCAGATGGCTATCAGATCCAGTATTCAACAACATCAAACTTAAAAAAGGGTACATATGCATTCACGGTGTTAAGCGGTGGAAGCAAGACGACTGCGAGTCTTGGAGCAAAGCAGCGGATTAAAGGCGGAAAAACATATTATGTAAGGGTTAGAAGCTTTTCGAACAAGTTTGGCAAAAGATGCTACTCAGCATGGAGCAAGACAAAGTCAGTCAGGGTGAGAAAGTAGCCGGAGATAACATATATATAAAGCTCAGCCTGTGTGATGGATTCAGTAGAAATCACACAGGCTGAGCTTTTCTTAATGTATATTCTTAAGACACATTCTTAATGTATATAGTTACTCGGCGGTCTCGCCACCCGAGGAGATATTGCCTTCGTCTGAACTGTCCTCGCTTGAGCTGTCAGAGCTGTCAGAGCCTGAGCTCTGCTGGGAACCCTCTATTGCAAGCATGGATGCATCAACCTGGGACAGTAATAGTCGCCGTCATCGGTTATCTTCACAGAGACCACAACAGGACTGCGGTAATCCATGTCTGCGGCTTTATTCTGAAGGATATCCGACACGCCCTGGGCAAATTCTTTCTCGTAATCTTCCTTTGTGGTGTTGTTGAAATCGCCGGCGCTGATCTTCTTGTTATAGTCGTCGATATATGCGAACACATCGTCAAATGCCTGATTGAGAATGTCCATAGGATACACGGTCACGTCCACATAGTAGTCGCTTCCGCTCTTATAGGCTCTTGACACCTCGTATTTGGCCTTGGAGTAGATGACCTTTGCGGTCTCGTCAAATATAGCATCCACCTCGTCTGTCTCTGCGTTGTTCAGTGAGTAATGATTGATGAGCTGGCCGGCCAGATAATCTATGCTGTCGCTGTACATGGCTGAGGCGTCCTCCTCGGAGCCGTCGTTGTCCTTCACGTATCCGTCAAAGCTTCCTTTGTAGTTGACGTCGAGAATGTTCTGCATGTATGTCTGATAGGTGGTCTTCTTGCGGTGAAGACAGCCTGTGAGTGATGTCATCACGAGGGTTGCCGCGAGACCTAATATGACAAGTTTTGAATGGTGTTTCATCTATATGATCCTCCGTAAAATTTAAATTCAATGAGCAGTTACAATATAGCATAAAAAAAGTGGTTTGTAATCATAAAAGGTAAAAATACTTTGCTTACAGAATTATGTGTGCTATAATTACGGAGTATCTACAATAGGATTAGTTTTTCGGAGGTAAGGTCATGGCAAAACAGGTAGAAGATGTTGTAACTGACGATAGAGTAGAATCACTGAAGACAGTGAAGTTTGGTGGATATGATAAGGCATCCGTTGATTACTATATTGATGAACTTAAGGAAAAGCACAATAAAGAAGTAGAGGAGCTTAAGGCGAACGTCAACAAGCTCAGCGAGGCTGTTCTGAGTCTCAAGACCATGAGAGAGGTCAATATGACAGAGTCTTCCAAGACCATAGAGACTCTCAAGAAGACCAATTCAGAGCAGGAGAGCGAGATAGAGTCACTCAAGGAGCAGATCAATGCATACAAGCAGAGAGAGCTTGAGAATGCAGGAAGATACGAGTCAATATCAAGAACACTTCTTGAGGCCCGTGAGAGCGCAGACGCACTGATCGCACAGACTGAGAAGGAGTGCACAGACAAGAAGAATACTATAACTGCAGAGCTCGAGGCATACGAGACAGATGTCAAGGAGAGATGCACAAAGCTCCAGACAGATACAGAGATACAGTGCCAGCAGATGTATGATCAGACCGAGGCAAAGTGCAACAGCATGAAGGATGAGGCATACTCAGAGGCAGAGAAGACAAGAAATAAATCTCACGCAGATGCAGAGGCTCTGTCGGCAAAGACAGATTACGAGTGCAAGGTTATGAGAGAGGAAGCTCAGAAGGATGCTGCCAATACAAGAAATGCAGCCACAGATGATGCAACCAGACTTCGCAACAATGTGAAGAAGGAGTGCGAGAGCGTAAGCAGATATATGTCAGATCTTCTGTCATCACTGGACAATGTTATTTCTGCATGTGCTTCAACAAAGGATGTTGCCGACAAGGCATTTACCGGACTGAAGAGCGAGGCAACTGCTATGGTTAGTGATGCTGAGGATGCACAGTAGTAATATATGATATATGGTAACATGAAACTTTTCTATGTGATGGGACATAGGAAAGTTTTATGTGCATTAAGGGGTAAATAATATACGGGGTGTATAATAATGGGATAAAACTGCACTTGTGCAGTGGATATATGGAGAGATATTTATGGAGATAAACAGACTTAGTGGTTATTCAGATTTTCTGGGAATAGTTGTATATCCTGCGGTTGTGTTCTGCGAGGATGGTGAAGTCCTCAGCATAAACAATGCCGCAGTTAAGATCGTGGGTTCGGATGTTGAATCCATTGCCATGGAGCCGGATAAGTTTATGGTCAGCGATGAGTTCTGGCCGACACTTGACGACAAGAAGGCTATCATATGGCACAGACTTGGACTTATAGTTAACGACAAGGACAGATATGTAGTCAGTGGATTTGTCAACCAGTTTGAATATGGTGACAAGAAGGCGTATATGGTATTGTTTGAGCTTCGATCAGACGTTACGATAGGAAGCGTGAGTCTTGAGAGGATCATAAACCATATAGGCGTTATAGCTCTGTATCTGTATAAGCCGGAGGGTGTATGGAGAACGAGATACGTATCTAAGAACATATCTGAGTATGGATATACAGATGGCAATTTCTACAGTGGGCTGGTGGGACTCAGCGACCTGCTCCCTAAGAGTGATTATGACCTTCTGATCGGACAGCTCTACAAGGTTCAGAATACCGGAGTGGATGATTTTGAGATGGAGACTAGGATCGTATCAGCTCACAGAGATATAAATAAGATGAGACTTAAGTGTCACATCGTGAGAACCACAGATGGCGACATGGATGGAATAGAGCTCCTGTTCATAAAGGACAAGGAGACAGGATACAATGAGGATCAGGCGGCGTATATATTATCTGCCATGTCTAAGATCAAGAGCTTTGTCATGGTACAGCAGTACGAGAATGGCAGACCGATCTTCAAGTATATAACCCCGAACGCCAAGCAGATGGGAATAAATGTGGATGCCATCAAGCTTGGTGACAGACTCATAGAGGATTATATCCATCCGAAGGACAGAAGCAGGGTTATGGCGAATGTCAGAAACGCCACGAAGCGCGAGGACAAGGACTACGAGGAAGAGTTCAGGATAGTCAACGACAGAGGCGAGGTTATCTGGGTGAAGTCCCAGAGCTCTGTGACACAGGCGGCTGATAACACATACACGGTTGAGTATTTTATATCTGATATTACGGACAAGAAGGCTCTTGAGAACAGTGTTGAGCGCGCTAAGAAGGAGTTCGATGACAAGCTCTCATACATTATGAAGACAAATACCCAGTCGGATGAGGAAAGGAATCAGATAGATACCGAGAAGTGGACTCTGATAACGAAGGCGTTCTCTGCACTCACAGGACTTTATACAACTATCATAGATCCTGTGGGCAAGAAGATGGTTGAGCCGGCCGGCCCTCAGAAGCATATGGGTTATTTCTATGATATGTTTGAGAAGCCTCAGTATAAGCAGATATATATGAAGTTAAATGAGGTAGTTCTCAGGAACAATGTTCCGGTTATGATGGAAATGGACGATGACATCACGGGAAGTATGATCTGTGGTGCACCGATCATGATAGATGGCAAGCATGTGGCAACATGGATATGCTGTTCATATGATGACGAGGATGCAAAGAAAATGGAGAGCGTATACAAGGTGCAGTGGCAGCTTGGACGCATTTTCTCCGAATACGCATTCAGCTCTCAGATCCTGGCAAAGGAGGCGATCCGTGCCAAATCAGAGGAGGTCATAATGGAGAACAAGCTGCAGTGGCAGAAGATTCTGCTTGATGCCCTGAACACTTCAGATAAGAGCTCCCAGCAGGTTATCAATGACGTGATAGCACAGGTGGGCGAGGTCTTAAATGCTGACGTGGCAGCCCTGTATGTGAAGGACAAGCAGGGAGATCTGGATTGCCAGTATATCTGGTCCAAGAATCAGAGCATGTCTGCGGAGGAGTATGTGACAGAGTGGCAGCGCGCCAACATGAAGTTCAGATCATGGCAGAATGGTCAGGGCTCGGGCAAGCTGGTGGACAAGGGATACCTTGTGATAGATGCAAAGCATATGGATGAAGCAGCTAAGAAGATCATGTCAGGGGGGCCTGTTAAGAGCTTTACCGCAGTTCCTGTGTATGTCAATGGCAATTATGGAGCGGTATTTGTGCTGGCGAATACCTCTATCAACAAATTGTGGACCACAGAGGAGATTGAATTTGTAAAGCAGACAGGTGATGTACTCAGAAGTGCCCTTGAGAAGATAGAGAGCGATGACAGTGTTAAACGCATAAACAGTGTTCTCCTCGATACATATAACTATATTGATGAGGGTATATTTATTAGAGAAGTTGATACTGGAAGAGTGCTGTTCTCGAACAGGACTCTGAACGATATGCTTGGATATGATTTTACAGACAAGGACAGTAAGCTCCTTATAGAGAATCTCAGAGATAAGTACAAGCTCATGGGAGGTCCGGATCAGCATCTGGCTACGGACAGCAAGGAGGTCAACTGGAGAAGCTATATAAGAAGTCTCGACAAGATCATGGATTTGACTGAAGTTAGCATGAAATGGCTTGACGGCAGCAATGCATCTCTTGTAATATTAAGGGACGTGAACGAATAGAAGGGAGACTTGTGATGGCAAGCGCAGATATTGGTATAGATTTAGGTACAGCCAGTATACTGGTGTATGTGAAAGGCAAAGGAGTCGTACTCAAGGAGCCTTCAGTAGTTGCATACGACAGGGATACTAATAAGATAGTGGCTATTGGTGAAGAGGCGAGACTTATGCTTGGGAGAACTCCGGGTAATATAGTGGCCATCAGACCTCTCAGGCAGGGCGTAATCTCTGATTATACGATAACAGAGAAGATGCTCAAGTATTTCATACAGAAGGCTGTCGGAAGGAGTTATTTTGGAAGACGACCTAGGATCAGCGTATGTGTACCTTCTCAGGTTACAGAGGTTGAGAAGAAGGCAGTTGAGGATGCAACTTATGCGGCTGGTGCCAGGGATGTGTCCATAAT
>OGPF01000847.1_pt1 | contig 16342 bp, 14 predicted proteins | sample 1552871 | NCBI WGS metagenome assembly OGPF01 (sample SAMEA2580276, study PRJEB22360) | human gut metagenome | biome: human gut; feature: human-associated habitat; material: faeces | place: Denmark | collected 2008/2010
TCTGCCGCAGCCGACGGGGTCGGCGCACGGCGGTCCGCCACAAAGTCTAAAATGGTAAAGTCTATCTCATGCCCAATAGCACTGATAAGCGGCACTTTGCAGCGGTAAGCTGCCCGGGCGATGACCTCGGCGTTGAAGACCCAGAGGTCTTCCCTGCTGCCGCCGCCCCGGGCTACGATAATTTCGTCTACCCGGCCGCTTTTGTCCAGCTTTCCGATGGCATCTGCGACCTGCTGCGCCGCCTCAAAGCCCTGCACATTGACCGGGCAGAGCAGGAGTTTCGCCGCAGGCCAGCGCCGACCAATGACATTGCGAATGTCCTGCAATGCCGCGCCGGTCTTGCTGGTGACGACGCCGATGCATTTGGGATACGTGGGCAGCGGCTTTTTGTGCTCTACCGCAAAAAGTCCCTCCTGCTCGAGTTTGGCTTTCAGCTGCTCAAAAGCAAGCTGCGCCGCACCAATGCCGTCCGGGAACATCTCGTTGACATAGATCTGGAACGCTCCGTCCCGTTCATAAAGAGTAGCACGACATCGCACGACTACCTTCATGCCCTCTTCCGGGCGGAAGCCCAGCCGCCGCGCATCTGAGCGGAACATCACCGCTTTGACACTGGCGCTGGCGTCCCGGAGAGAGAAATAACAGTGGCCGCTGCGGGCGTTCTGTACGAAGTTTGCGATCTCGCCCCGCAGCGCCAAATCGAACAGGATGTCATTTGCATCCAGCAGCGTCTTGACATACTGGTTCAGGGCCGAGACGGTGATCACTTCAGCCATAGCCCGGCCTCCCGTGCGGCGAGGATAGATACGCCGATGGCGTTGTCACTGGAATACTGGCCGGGTACGAAATACACCTGCGGGAGACGCTGCTGCACCCAGCTGCGAATGATGTCACTGCTCATCACGCCGCCTGCACAGACCACAGCAAGCCCGGGATATTCCTTCTGAGCCGCTTTGGTCATCTTGACCACGGTATCTGCCACGCAGAGCAGGCAGTACTTACAGACATAGGCAGGGCTTTTGCCAGCTGTCAACAAAGCATTGCACTGGTTTTCCAGCCCGGAAAGGCTGCATTCCATGCCTCGGACACTGGATTTCGGTTTTATCGTCACATCACATTCCGCGGCCAGACGAGAGACTTCGACGCCAGCCGGGAATCCAAAGCCCAGCTTGACGCCCACACGGTCCACAGCCTGTCCGGCGTAGAGGTCGGAGCTGGTCCCCAGCGTCTCGATATGCTTCACTTCATCGCAAAGGAGCAGGTCAGTCGTGCCGCCGGAAATATGGAACAGCAGTGTTTTCTCGTGGAAGAACTCTTCACCCTTGGCCGCAAACAGTGCCGCCGCCGCATGGCCCTGCTGATGGGTCGTGCGGACGAGCGGGATGCCCCGGGCCAGCGCGAACGCCTCGGCAGCGCTGACGCCCGCCAGAAAACAGGGCATATAACTGCCCTCTACCGGACGGGGCTTTTCCGACACGCCTACGGCACTGATTTTGGTCAAATCGAATTCACCGCTCAGTTCTTTCATCATCTCAGGCAGAGCGGCTGTGTGATGAAAAAGGGCGTCGCTCTGGCGCAGCCCAAGCTGGCCCTCCTTCACCGGAAGGAAACGCTTTTTTGCGCAAACAACCTCTCCGGCTGTATCAAAGACAGCCAGAGAGGTTGCATAATTGCTGGTGTCGATGCCCAGCGTATAGCTGCTCACAGCTGCTCAGGCTCTGCGTCCAGACCCTGCTCGCGTGCCACCGTACCCAGCAGACCGTTGACGAACTGATAATCCTCGTCTGCGCCATACTTTTTGGTCAGCTCGACTGCCTCATTGATGACGACGCCAGGCTTTTTCTCGTCGCCGTACAGCATCTCGGCCAGACCCAGACGGAGCACCGTCAGGCTCACGCGGGGCAGACGCTCCATCGTCCAGTTGCGCAGATGGGCGCTGATGAGGTCGTCCACCTCTGCGGAATGCTCATAATAAGCCCGCAGCAGGCGCTGGCCAAAAACATCCACCGGATGCTCTTCATCGCACTCGTGGTGGTTGTCCAGAGCCTCCTGCAGGGGAATGTCACCAAAAGTCTGAGAAAATGCCAGCAGAAATGCATTTTCGCGTGCTTCACGACGGGGCAAAATATTTTCCATAATGTTCCTCTCACAGCGGCAAGGCCCTCCCTTTTGCGGGAAGGCCGACCGCAATTCTCTTTTACGTTTTGTTTCTCGGCTCAGGCCTGCGGCTCAGCCGCCGGGGCCAGACCGGCAATGACGAGGTCAACGCGGCTGACCGTAACATTGGTCATGTTCTGGACGGCAGACTTGACGTTTTCCTGCACCTTTTCAGCCACAGCCGGGATGCGCGCGCCAAAGGCTGCTACAATTTCCAGAGTGATCTCTGCCGTGCCGTCTCGCATCTCTACGGTAACGGGCGACTGGACGTTGGCGCGCTCGAGAAGGTCTTTCACCTTCCGGTTCTGCTTGCCGCAGGACACTTCTGCCACGCCCTCGATCTCCAGCGCTGCACAGCGGGCGATCTTGCCGATGACCTCTGTGGAGATCTGCAGACTGCCGCCTTTAAGATCCATGTTCTGTAAATCCATTCTATGGCCCTCCATCCAAAATGAGCGAATGCCCATTTTATTTTATGCGTTCCATGCAAAGAGAGTACCCCTTTGCAAAACCTTTGATGTCATTATACCATTTTCTCCGGTTTTATACAACACCTTACTTCACTTCCACCACAGTAATATTCTGCGCAGTCACCTCGCTCTTGCTGAGCACGATGTCCCGTATCTGGGCCACCTGTGCCGCCGTCAGCGCGTCGCCGGAGGTCATCACGGTCAGGTCAGCCCGGCCGGACTGCAAAAAGCAGAGGCAGTCGGCAAAGCCTTTCGCCTTGACCAGCGTTTCTATCTCATTTTCTGCGTTGAGGTCTTCGAGGTTGGAAGTCAGCTGCTGGGTATAACCTTTTTTCTCCTCGGCGGAAAGGCCCGAGGTCTTGAGGGTCTTCTGGATCGTGTCCATCGCTTCATCGTGAGCTTTCTGGCGCTTGAGACGGGCTTCCTCAAAGAATTTTGCGCCTGCGTCGTTGGCCACGCTGACGAGCTGGGCCTCCCCATAATTCTTGTTGGCACTGGATATTGCTTCGGCCTCCGTCATCAGCCCATCGGTAACGGGTGCCAACCTCGACCCTCCACAGCCACCGCTGAGACGTTGACAGCCTCTTCATCCACACCGATGCCGGTGCGGGCATACTGCCAGTTAAGGTATACCGCCACGACCAGCGCGGCCGCAAGGGTCAGCGCTGTGACCCTGCGTGTGTTTTTGGTGATAGCTCTCATTTGTGTCTCCTCCTTGCATAACTTATATTTCATCGCTGCAAAAAATCATTCCCGGCGCTGCTCTACGCAGATGCGGTTGGACGGAACATCCAGCAGCGCCCCCACCAGCTCGGTGATTCGGGCGGCGACCCGGACATCTCCCCCGCCCTCGCACACCACGGCCACCCCGCACACTCTGGGGGTGCAGACTGTCTGTGCCAGCGCGGTCCCGTCGTCCAGCAGCACATGGGTCTGCTGTTCCTGGGTCTGTCCCGAGAGCGTGTCCAGAGCATAGATGGTCTCCTCTCCGCTTTCCAGTGTTATCATCACGGTGGTCTTTCCCGCGCCCTCTACCTGCGCGATGAGGTCGGAAAGCTGCTGCTCGAGCTGCTGGCGGTAGACGTTGTCATCCGCCGGGGCGGCGCTTGTTGCGGCGGTCTTCTCTGAAGGGGTGAACAGCTCCGACAGCAGGATGAGCAGCATGGCCGCCGCGCCCAGCAAAACCGCCAGCCGGGCGCGTTTTTCCTTCTGCGCGAGGTCCTTCAGCCGTGAAAAAAGCTCGTTGTTCATAGCACATCCTCCCCGCTGGGGCTGTTCCATTTAATGCATTCCGGTCCCAGCTGAAGCTGTCCTTCCAGCAGCGCTTCTATTGCCCGCTTCTGCGAGGCAGTGACGGCGTCCTGAGGGACGATCTGTACCTCAGCCGCTTCCACGCCCTCAGCGGTCTGGCTCAGAATGATATTCAGCCTGAGCGAAACACCCGCCTCGCTGAGACAGCGTTCTTCGAGCGTACGGGAGAGTTCTTCTGCCGTCTGTGCCAGAACAGCATCCTCCAGACTGCCTACCGAGACCGCCGGCACCTGCGGCAGTTCCAATGCGGCAAACTGCGCCTTTGCGCCGGGCAGAGCATCCGCAAAGACTACTAGAATATATAGCCCTGCCACCGCTTTTATGCACTTCTGCCCCCAGCCCTGTCCGACAAAGCGGGAGAGCAGCTCGGCGCAGATACAGGCCGTACAGAAGACCGCCGCTGCCCGTTCCAGTGCCTGCATCATGAACCACCTCCTACGATGAACAGCAGTGTTACCCCTGCCGCCGCCAGCCCGAAGAAAAGCGCCACCACCGCTGCCATACAGCGCACCGCCTCGGCAAAACAGTCGAATAATGCGCGGCAGCGGGAGATGCCAGTGAGACTGCAGAGCAGACTGCATCCCATCAGAAGAGCCAGCTGTATCATCAGCCCCAGATAGAGCGGCACGAACTCCGCGCCCAGCACCGACAGAGCTGCCAGCCCCAGCCCGCTCTTGAGGAGCTGTATCCCTGCGAGGATGGATTCCGATGCACTGCTGAGAGTCTGCCCGATGATGGGAACGCTCCCTGCCAAAAGCTGGCCGGTACGGAGCGAAAAGCGGTCCAGCTGGAATGCTGCAGCCCTCTGCAGGCCCAGCAGAGCCACCAGAATTTTTCCGGCCCAGCCCAGCGCCTGACGGAGCGCACTGCCGACGCCCTTGCAGAAAACGCCGAGGGCTGGTTCAGAGCTGACGCAGCAGGCCATGCTGAGCATCAGATAGCAGTGGAGCAGCGGCTGAACGAAGGCCGCTGCCAGTTGAGCCAGAAAGCAGAGTGCCGTCAGCAGCGCTCCACTGGCCGCACTGCCTGCTGCTCCTTCCCCTCCCATCGTGAGGACACCGGCATAGACGGGAAGGAACCCCAACAGAAAGCTGCGCCAGCTCTCCACCTGTTCACAAAGCTTCTGGGCTTCTTCCAGCAGACTCCCCCAGAGCAGGACGCCGCAGCCGCCTGCCGCCACCAGATCCAGCAAGGCCCCATCGGTGCATTCCCCGGCAAGAAGCCCCAGCACCGCTGTCAGCGTCAGGAACAGGAGCACTGACGTATAGCGACTTGCCGTCTGGCGCACCAGTGCGCCGAAGGATCGGGGCAGAAAGCTTTTCAGTGTTTCCCATGGTGAGGATGCCGCCTTTTCGAGGTCGATGCGGCTCTGCTGCAAATAGGGCTCCCAGAGAGAACTGCCCGGCAGAGCTGTGCTCGAAGCGGCCATCGCCGCCGGGGCCGCGAGTGCAAAGCTCGTCCACAAGAACAGTATTGCCAGACTCAAACGGAAAAGCTTGTCTCTTTTCATCCTGCGATGCTCCCTATCTTCTGGCCGATCTCTTCCAGCAGGGGCCACGCTGCCGCAAGCACCAGCACCCGGCCGGCCAGTGCCGTACACCACGCCAGCGATTCAGCCCCCGCCTCCTCGCAGAGCGAGTGGGCGTAATCGGCCAGCAGGATGATGCCTGTACACCGCAGCAGACAGGAAAAGGCGTCGCCGCCTGCCCGCTGTTCCAGTTTTGTCAGCCCGGAAAGCACGGTCTGCGCCGCTGCGCTGATTTTCCACAGCACAAGGACAGCGGCTCCCATTGAGACAAACAGCCCGAAAGCCGGGGCGCTTTTCTGGAACAGGGTGTACAGCACAGCCCCCATCACCGCAAGTCCCAGCATCGTTAGGGCGCTCATAGCGCAAAGAGGGACTTGATGGTGACAAAAAGCACGCTGATCTGCTTGACCAGGATGGACAGCACTACCACCAACCCCGCCAGTGTGGTCATCATGGCCTGGTCTTCCCGGCCTGAGCGGATGAGCAGCTGGTTGAGCACCGCCACGATGATGCCGATGGCCGCGATCTTGAAAATCAGGTCGATGTCCATACACATTCCCCCTATCTTTCATCAGAGGCAGAGGATGGCCGCCGCCAGTCCGGCAGCAAATCCCAGCTTGTGACTCAATTCCAGCTGAGGGCGGGCGTGTTCCTGCGCCTGCTGCAAAAACAGCGTGAACCGCTCTTGATAAAATGCCAGCCGCTGACACTCCTGCTCTGCCTCCATCCGGCCAAGGCCCGAGAAGCACTCGATGAAACAGTCGCGTTCCAGGCGCGTCAGACCGGGCAGCGGACAAAGGCCCCGGAAGCTTTCGCCCGTGACAAGCCCCTCCTGTTTCAGTCTGCGGAAAAGCAAGGTGAGGTCCGTGTGACGATAGTTTATCTCCTGCCGGACGCGCTGCAAAAGCAAAAGCGTCTTTTCCAGCGCCGCCAGATGCCGCCGCGTATTCTGGCAGGCCGCATCCCCTGCGCACCAGCCGCAGCCCAGCCAGAACAGCGCACAGACGACTCGAAGCGTTTTCACGAAACACGCACCTCTTTCAGCTGCCCCGGCGCAGTGCGGCCTTTCAGAAGCACTGCCACATGGAGCGCACCGCACTTTTGCAGATACTGCACCTGCGGGCGGCGGGCAGCTTCTTCCCAGCTGGCAGCGTGAAGTGTGGCGATAAATTCCACCCCGCTGAAAAGTCCCTGCTCCAGCGCGTAAAGCTCGTCCATCCCGCCCAGCTCGTCCAATAAGATGACCTGCGGCGAGAGGGTGCGCAGAGCCATCTGCACCGCCTGTCCCTTGGGTATGCCGCTGAGGATGTCGAGCGGAAGCGCCGCGCTTTCCTCCGAGGGGAATATCTCTCTCCGCTCGTCGATGACGGCCACGGCCCTATTCTGTTTTGCAAGTTCCCGGGCGACACCTCGCAGAAGGGTCGTTTTGCCGCTGTCGGGTTCCCCCATCAGGAGCATCCCGATAAATCGCTGCTGTAGAATATCCCGGAGTTTCTGTGGCAGAGGAAATTCCCGGTTCCGGGCAACGCGGACATTCACCGAGCGCAGCTCCTGCAAGACGGCGCTCTGCCCCGGTGCGCAGTAAAACTGTCCGGCCAGCCCGGCGCGGCACCCACAGCTGAGCGTGACATAGCCCACCGCAATTTCTGTCTCGTGGCTGTGTACCGACCCGCCGCAGAGGGTGACGAATATCTCTTCCATCTGCAAGGGCGTCAGCCGGAGCTTCTGCAAAGCAGGCAGCTCCGCCGGGCAGCAGGGCTTTCCGCCGATGGTCAACTGTACTCCACAGCCGACCCGGAGGCGTATCTCATGTACCTGTTCTGCAATGCCCGGCGGCAGGGCGCTCAAAGGCCGTGCCAGCCATGCGGGCAAAGCCCGAACAGCGCGGTAATACTCGTCCATCTTGTTTCTCCTTCGGTCTCGTCATTTTGGCTTCTTGCTCCTACTGTATGCGGCGTCAGAGTTTTTAGAACGCAAAAAAGGCCCACACAGCGGGGACACCCACTGCATGAGCCTTTTGAGTCTATTCTATTTAAGCTTCCGGTTCATCCCGCAGCATGGCAAGGAATTCTTCCTCCGTCAGCACAGGTACGCCGAGGGCCTGTGCCTTGGTCAGTTTGGAGCCTGCTGCTGTGCCAGCCACAACGTAAGCCGTCTTTTTGGAGACTGAGCCGCTGGCTTTGCCGCCGTTTTTGACGATGAGAGCCTCTGCCTCATTGCGGGAGAGCGTCTCGAGGGTGCCGGTGACGACCAGCGTCATTCCCGCCAGCTTGTCGCCCTTCGGTTCGCCCTTCCAGGCCATGTTCACCCCGGCGTCAGCCAGACGATGGATAAGGTCTGTGGTGCCGTCCTTGGCGAAGAACTCTACCACGCTCTGGCCCATCACGCCTCCGAAACCGTCGATCTCGCTGATTTTTTCAATATCTGCCTCCCGGATGGCTTCCAGTGTGCCGAAGTGCTCAGCCAGCAATGCAGCGGCCTTGTCGCCGATGTTGCGGATGCCGAAGCCGAACAGCAGCTTGTCAAGATTGTTCTGCTTGGAATTTTCGATGGCGTGGAGAAGATTCGTTGCGCTCTTCTCCTTGAACTTTTCCAGTGTCAGCAGCTGCTCGAGCGTCAAATCATAAAGGTCTGCCGCCGAGTGAACGAGGTCCTTTTCCACCAGCTGTGTCGCTACGGCAGTTCCCAAGCCGTCGATGTCCATCGCATCGCGGGAAGCAAAATGGATGATGTTGCGCAGAGACTGGGCCGGACATTCCGGGTTGACACAGCGCAGGGCAGCTTCATCCTCGAGATGGACGACCGGTGCGCCGCAGGACGGGCAGGCTGTCGGCATCCGGTAAGGCTCCGCGTTCTCCGGGTGATGGACGACGCCGATGACCTCCGGGATGATGTCGCCGGCTTTCCGCACCTGAATGGTATCGCCGATGCAGAGGCCGAACTGGCGGATGAAATCCTCGTTGTGGAGGGTCGCGCGGGCCACCGTCGTACCGGCGAGGAAGACCGGGTCGAAGCAGGCGGTCGGGGTCAATACGCCTGTGCGGCCCACAGCGACCTCGATGCTGCGCAAGGTCGTCTCCTTGACTTCGGGCGGATACTTAAACGCGATGGCCCAGCGGGGGAACTTATTGGTAGAGCCCATCAGGTCGCGCTGGGCGAAGTTGTTGACCTTGATGACCGCACCATCCATGTCGAAATCGAGCTTTGAGCGGTTCTGTCCGATCTGCTCGATTTCCTTGATCGCGTCCTCAATGTCGTGGACGATGTGGTAGCGGGGAGAGACCGGCAGGCCGAGACTTTTGAGGTAATCGAGGCTTTCCGCGTGGGTAGTCAGCTCCTTGCCATGCACCTGCTGGACGTTGAAAACAAAAATCGAAAGGCCGCGGCTCCCGGTGATCTTGGCGTCCTTCTGGCGCAGCGAACCGGCGGCGGCGTTGCGGGGATTCTTGAAGGGTGCCGCGCCCTGCAATTCCTGCTCGGCGCAGAGGTGCTGGAACGCCTCATGGGGCATATAAACCTCGCCGCGCACCTCGAGAAACTCAGGGGCATTTTTCAGCTTTTTCGGTATCTTTTTGATAGCCCGGACATTGGCGGTGACGTCCTCGCCTACGACACCGTCGCCGCGGGTAGAAGCACGGACCAGTTCACCGTTCTCGTACTCAAGGCTGCAAGAAAGACCGTCGATCTTGATTTCAACGACATACTCCGGCTCGATACCCGCGTCACGCACTCTGCGGTCGAAATCACGCAGTTCATCGTAGGAAAATGCATCCAGCAAACTTTCCATCTTGACGGCATGTGTCACTTTTGCGAAGCGCCCACTGGGGGTGCCGCCGACATGCTGGGTGGGCGAAGCCGGAGTGACCAGCTCCGGGTACTGCGCTTCCAGCTCCTTCAATTCCCGCGTCAGGGCGTCGTATTCAAAGTCCTCGAGTTCGGGGGCGTCCTGGTCGTAATAAAGGCGGTTATTCTTCTCGATAACAGCGCGCAGTTCCTCTACGCGCTTCTTGGCTTGTTCCAGTTCCACAGTTCCACTCTCCTGCCTGACGCGGGACAGAGCGCCGCGTCTTGATTCTCTTGCGATAGTATACCACAAAACTTCGGGTTGCGTAAATATAAAAAGCGGAGCTGCACTTTCCGATGTCATGGAAAACACAGCTCCGTCGTATGTTCAAAAAATCAAATCGAAATCGTATTGCACACATCCACGAGGACCGGGTCGATGCTCTTGGTCATCTCGAGGGCCTCATCTACGGGGTAATCCACCAGCTCCTCACCCTTCATGCCGACGATGCGGTTATACTTGCCCTGCTCGAGCAGGCAGACAGCGTGATAACCCATAGCAGAAGCGTTCACACGGTCACGCAGCGTGGGAGAGCCGCCGCGCTGGACGTGGCCCAGAATGGTGGCACGGGTGTCGATGCCGGTGCGGGCCTGGATCTCGTTGGCGATCTCCTGAGAGTGGCCGATGCCCTCTGCGACGATGACGATGAAGTGACGCTTGCCGGTGCGCTGGGTCTCGACGATCTTATCGAGGATGTCGCGCTGCATATCGAACTCCTTCTCGGGCAGCAGCACGGCCATAGCGCCGGAGGCGATGGCGACGTTCAGGGCAATGTAACCAGCGTTGCGGCCCATGACCTCGACGACGCTGCAGCGGTCATGGCTCTGGGTGGTGTCGCGCAGCTTGTCGATCATCTCCAGAGCGGTGTTCATAGCGGTATCGTAACCGATGGTGTAGTCGGTGCAGGCAATATCGTTGTCGATGGTGCCGGGCAGGCCGATCATCGGGATGCCGCGGTGTGCCAGCTCACGGGCGCCGCGGTAAGAACCGTCGCCGCCAATGACCACCAGCGCGTCGATGCCCAGCTCACGGCACTTGGCTGCGCCTTTATCCTGGCCCTCTTTGGTCTTGAACTCAAGGCAGCGTGCGGTGTAAAGGATGGTGCCGCCGGCAGAGATGATGTTCGAGACACTGCGCAGGTTCATTTCGAAGCACTCGCCGTTCAGCAGACCGTTATAGCCGCGCTGGATGCCGATCATGCGGAAGCCCTTGTGCAGGCCGGTACGGACCACGGCACGGACAGCTGCGTTCATGCCAGGGGCGTCGCCGCCGCTGGTGAGAACACCGATCGTCTTGATTTGCTTTTCCATAGAGAGATTCCCTCCAATTTGTTTCTTCACATACCACTCGGGGCGCGCGCATCCCCTTCTTCCACAGATGCGGCCCGACTCGATGCAACATATTTGCTATGGCTTGCCTTAGACAAGTATATCACAAAGTTAATCATTTGAAAACAGCGCGGGCATAATGATTGATGCACAGAAATGTCATTTTGTTGCAACATTGCGTTCACCAAGCAGACGCTTCAGCTCCTGGAACAGTAGTGGATGGCCCGAAGCATAGAGTCTCCGGGGCGCGGCGAGCTTCTGCTTGACATCCTCGAGATAGAAAATGACGGGCATATCGCCGTCGAATATCTCAAGGAGATTGATGACCTTTGCATACTCGGGGCAGCTGCGGGACGGCAGGCGGACATAGAGCCGCTGGGCGGCATCCCGCATGAGGTTGGGGCGGTTGGCCTGCGGGCGTTTGGGGTCATAGCCCTCGATGGGCGAGATGTTCTCAGCCATCAGCTTGGAAGGCTCATCTTCACGCACGGAGAGGCGTCCCTCGATGACCACGACGGCATTCTCCTTGAGCGCATCGCGGAAAGTATCCAGTACCCGTGGGAAGACGATGACCTCCATCGTACCGGTCAGGTCCTCCACGCTGGTGAAGGCCATCATCGTGTTGGATTTGGTGGTCATCATCCGGTTTTTGACGATGGTACACACGATACGGACATGATTGCCGTCCAGCTTGTGAGCGTCCTCGCCGGTGAGCTCCTTGATGCTGTTGGACGCAAAGCGTGCCGACTGTTCCCGATAGGCGTCCAGCGGGTGGCCGGACAGATAGAGGCCGCTGACCTCTTTCTCCTGCTGGAGCAGTTCGGTGTGGCTGTACTCCGGGAAGGGCTTTATCTCGTAGCTGTCGGTGTCAGCAGTCTGAGATTCTCCGCTCATCACCGAGAACAGGTCCAGCTGTCCCTCAAGATTGCGGCGGGAGTCGCTCTCCACGCTCTTGATGATGCCGTCTACGGCTTCCACAAGGCTGTGGCGGTTGACGCCCATACTGTCGAAGGCACCCGCCTTGATAAGACATTCCACAGCCCGGCGGTTCAGCTCAGTGCCGTGCATCCGCTTACAGAAATCATAGAGGCTCGAATAAGGCTTCTCTTTTCTCTCTTCCACGACTCGCTCGATGAGGTTGCGGCCCACATTCTTGACCGCATTCAGGCCGAAACGAATCTTGCCGTTGTCCGCCGTGAAGCCGCCGTTCGAGATATTGACGTCCGGCGGAAGCACCTTGATGCCCAGGCGGGCGCATTCGCCCGAATACTCGATGACTTTGTCGGTATTGTCAAGCACACTGGTGAGCAATGCGGCCATAAACTCGCTGGGGTAATGACACTTGAGATAAGCCGTCTGGAATGCGACGTAAGCGTAGCAGGCCGCATGGCTTTTATTGAAGGCGTAGGACGCAAAACTTGACATTTCATCGTAAATTTCGTTGGCAACTTTCTCGGAGATGCCATTGGCGACACAGCCCGGGCATTCGTGACCCGGCTCGGTGCAGCCGTGGACAAAATGCTCGCGTTCTGCCTCCATCACCGCGTGCTTCTTTTTACTCATGGCACGGCGGACGTTATCTGCCTGTCCGAACGAGAAACCGGCCAGCTCACGGAATATCTGCATGACCTGTTCCTGGTAGACGATGCAGCCGTTGGTGACGTCAAGGATGTGGGCCAGCTGAGGGGTCTTATAGCTGATTTTATCCGGCTCGTGGCGGTTGCGCAGGTAGGTCGGGATGGAGTCCATCGGGCCGGGGCGGTAAAGACTGATAAGAGCGATGACATCTTCAAGGTTCTGCGGCTGCAGACCCACGAGAACCTGTTTCATACCCGAGGATTCGAGCTGGAACACGCCCTCCGTTTCACCCTGACCCAGCATCTTATAAGTCGCTGCATCGTCATAATCCAGCTTTCGGATGGAGAAGGACGGGTCTTTTTTCTGGATGGCCGCCTCCGCGTCCCGGATGACCGTCAGGGTACGCAGGCCGAGGAAGTCCATTTTCAGCAGGCCCAGCTCTTCGATCTCGGTCATATTGAACTGGGTGACAGGCAGGCCGTCGTTGGTGGCCAGGGGCAAATAATAGTCTGTCGGTTCCGGGGTAATGACGACGCCGGCCGCATGGGTGGAGGCGTGGCGGGGCATACCTTCAACTTTCAGCGCAGTGTCGATAAGTTCTGTGACCTGCGGGTCGCTGTCGTACATCCGCTTGAGCTCCGGTGAGACCTCCAAGGCGCGTTTCAGCGTCATTTTCAGCTCCATCGGCACCTGCTTTGCCACCACATCCACGCTCTGGTAGGGCATACCCATCACACGGCCCACATCGCGGATGGCGTTGCGGGCGGCCATGGTGCCAAAAGTGACGATCTGGGCCACATGGTCTGCGCCGTACTTCCGGTTGACGTAGTCGATGACCTCCTGACGGCGCTCATAGCAGAAATCGACGTCAAAATCGGGCATACTGACGCGCTCGGGGTTCAGGAATCGCTCGAAGATGAGGTTGTAGCGGATGGGGTCGATGTCGGTGATACCTACACAGTAAGCCGCGATGCTGCCCGCGCCCGAGCCACGGCCCGGGCCTACCGGAATGCCCTGACTCTTGGCGTAGTTGATATAATCCCAGACAATGAGGTAGTAGTTGGTATAGCCCATCGACTTGACCACGCCGATCTCATAGGTCAGGCGGTCCTTATTGGACTGTGGGACGTCCGAGCCGTAGCGGCGCTCGAGGCCGTCCCAGCAGAGTTTCTCGAAAAACTCCTGATTGTCCATCCCGTTCGGGGCTTTGTAATATGGAATTTTGGTGTGTCCAAAGTCGAAGTCAAAATTGCACTGGTCCGCAATTTTCTGGGTGTTGGCACAGGCTTCCGGCACCATTGCGAACAAATCATACATTTCATCCGTCGTTTTAACGTAAAATTCGTCGGTCTGGAACTCCATCCGGTCGGCATCCTGAATGGTCTTGCCTGTCTGGATGCAGAGCAGGATGCTCTGCATCTTGGCGTCATCCTTCCGCAGATAGTGGGAGTCGTTGGTGGCTGCCATCGGGATGCCGGTCTCCCGCGCCAGTTTGATGAGCTGGGGCAGGACGATAGTATCCTCTTCGAGGCCGTGGTCCTGCAGTTCGATGTAGTAATTGCCCTTGCCGAACAGCTCCTGATACCACAGGGCCGTGGACTTTGCCCTCTCGTAGTCTCCCGCCAGAATGGCTTGCGGGATCTCGCCTGCGAGGCAGGCAGACAGGCAGATAAGCCCCTCATGATACTGCTCAAGAAGCTGCTTATCTACACGAGGCTTGGAATAAAAGCCCTCCACGAAGGCAGCGGACACCATCTTGATGAGGTTCTTATAGCCGGTCTCATTCTTGCAGAGCAGGATAAGATGGTTGTTGCCGTCGATTTTGTTGACTTTATCGAAGCGGGTGCGGGTGGCCACATAGACCTCACAGCCGATGATTGGCTTGATGCCTGCCTTTTTTGCGGCCTTATAGAACTGGACACAGCCGTACATGACGCCGTGGTCCGTGATGGCGATGGCGCTCTGACCACACTCCTTGACGCGGTCCATAAGCTGGTCGATACGGCAGGCACCGTCCAGCAGGCTGTATTCGGTATGGATGTGGAGATGAACGAAGTCTCTCCCCTGACGGTTCCCTTCGGTCACATCGCTCATGCTCCTTCCTCCTCTGTTTCAGTGTGTTCTTCGAGCCGCTGACGCAGGGCGTCGGCCAGCGCTTCCAGCTTTTTCATCCGGTGAGAAAGGCCCGATTTGCTCATGGGCGGGTCAAAGCATCCGCAGAGCGCCGCCAGCGATAAATCAGGATATTCCAGCCGCCGGGCTGCTGCCTGTTGCAGCGCCTCGGGCAGCGTTTTCAGTGCCCCCTGCTCTTCCAGAAAGCGGATGGCTTTGAGAGTCTGGGCGTTGGCACGGGCCGTCTTGCCCAGGTTTGCAGTATCGCAGTTTGTGTGGCGGTTGATTTGGTTGCGCATCTGCTTGACAGCCTTCTGAGCGCTGAGCTGGGCCGATGCCTCCGCCGCTCCCATAAAGGAAAGGATGCGCTCCACGTTGTCGCAGCTCTTGACGTAAACAAGGTTCACGCCGTTGCGGCGGGTGCGGTGGGGCGCAAACTCGTGCTCCGCCAGCAGGGCTTCGAAGTCGCGCGCAAGGTTCGTGCGGCTGGTGAGAAACTCGATGTTATACTCCTTTTGCGGGTCAGTGACCGTGCCGCTGCACAAAAAAGCTGCCCCGATGTACGCGCTGACGCACGTCTGGCAGCGAATCAGTCTGGGGTCTATCTGCAGGCTCGTCTCGGTGCCGGTGGTGCCGAAAAGCTCGTGCATCCGCGCCACCTGCTCCGGTGCACGGATGCTGAACTCATAGACCACCCCGCTGGGACGCTGCTTCTCGATGATGTCGCCCTGTACGCCGCAGCGCGCAAACAGCTGGGAAGCCACCTGCGTCGTCAGCTCCTGTTCCGTCTGCAGCACCAGCCCGCTGGCGTCGAAGTACTTGGCGAAGCAGGCAATTCCATAGGCAGCAGCGCGGACGCAGCAGTCCTTCTGCAGACTGCGCCGGGCGATCTCCTCCCTTGCCTGGGATGCAAAACTCATGATATGTTTATCCTTTCAACGGACAGAATCGCGGTGCTGGATGCCGGGCTTGTAGCCAAGCTTTTCGCAGTATTCCGCGATTTTCCGCGCAAATGTGATGGAGCGATGCTTGCCGCCGGTGCAGCCCACTGCGATGGTGAGCTGGCTTTTGCCTTCCTTGACGTAGAGCGGAAGAGCATATTCCAGAAACGATTCATAGCGCTTCAAAAGCTCCTGCGCCTCCGGGTGGCTCATGACAAAATCGACGACCTCTTCATCAAGACCTGTTTTATGCTTCAGTTCCGGGACATAAAAAGGGTTGGGCAGACAGCGGACATCCAAAACAAGATCCGCCTCCGGTGGGATGCCGAACTTGAAGCCGAAGGACATGACTGTCAAACGCATGGCGCTCTTCGCGCCGCCGTTCTGGTTGAACAGGTCGCAGATGCGCTCTTTGTTCTGCGAGGTGGAGAGCAGGCCGGTATTGATGGTATAATCTGCCCGGTCTTTGAGGGGCTGCAAGATCTCGCGCTCCCTGCGGAAGGCTTCCCGGGTGGAAAGGCCGTCGGAAATGCTCATCGGATGGCGGCGGCGCGTCTCACTGTAGCGGCGCATCAGCACATCGTCCGGGGCATCAAGGAACAAGATCTCATATTCTATCCTCTGCGCGTCCAACTGAGAAAGAGCTTCTTCGATTTCTTCCGGCGTGCGGCAGCCGCGGATGTCCATACAGAGAGCCACCCGCTTGAGCTGGTTGTCACCCGCTTTCGAAAACGCTGTGATGCTGGGCAGCAGTGCCGCCGGGATGTTATCAATGCAGAAAAAGCCGATGTCTTCCAGTGCATTCATGGCGACGGATTTGCCTGCACCGGAAAGGCCGCTGACGATGAGAAGATTCATTTTGCACGCCTCTTTCTTTTATGCTTCCACCACACGAATTTCTTTTTCGAGGTCGTAGCCGGTCTTTTCTTTCACGATGGCACGCACCTCATCGCACAGAGCCAGCACATCTGCACAGGTCGCTCCACCCAGATTGACCACAAAGCCGCAGTGCTTGTCACTGACGGCTGCGCCGCCATGGCGGTAGCCCCGCAGACCGCACTGGTCGATGAGGG
>OGPF01000852.1_pt1 | contig 16284 bp, 11 predicted proteins | sample 1552871 | NCBI WGS metagenome assembly OGPF01 (sample SAMEA2580276, study PRJEB22360) | human gut metagenome | biome: human gut; feature: human-associated habitat; material: faeces | place: Denmark | collected 2008/2010
TGAAGCCCGTTCCGCCCGTCACTAAAATTGTCTGTTTCATGTCAGTTTTTCTCTTTTAGTTTCTGTAAATGTTGGCTATGGCAAAGCCGCCCCGGGGCAGGTCGTGTCCCGGATCCGCCATCGCCACGCTATTGAAATAACGCCAAATCGTGTTTTTTATTTCCTCTAAGTGGCAAAAAGAGCCACAAAGGTTTTGCCAAAGCGCGTCCCGTGGCATGGTTTTGCACGGTTGGCGAGCAAAAAACGGGCTGGAAGTCGTGTATCTCGTTTTTTATTGCTACTTTTGCATTTTGAAATTACAATACAAGAATGGACCATATACGGAATTTTTGCATCATAGCCCATATCGATCACGGCAAGAGCACCCTGGCCGACCGTCTGTTGGAGCGCACCAAGACCATCCAAGTCACGGAGGGTCAGATGTTGGACAACATGGATTTGGAGCGCGAGCGCGGCATCACCATCAAGAGCCACGCCATCCAGATGGAGTATGCGATGGAGGGAAAGAAATATTTGCTCAACCTGATAGACACGCCGGGCCACGTCGATTTCTCCTACGAGGTGTCGCGAAGCATTGCCGCCTGCGAGGGCGCGCTGCTCATCGTCGATGCCACACAGGGCGTGCAGGCGCAGACCATCAGCAATCTCTATATGGCCATCGACCACGACCTGGAGATCATCCCGGTCATCAACAAGATAGACATGCCCAACGCCATGCCCGAGGAGGTGGAGGACGAGATCGTCGATCTGCTCGGCTGCGAGCCCGGGGAGATCATCCGGGCCTCGGGCAAGACGGGCGAGGGCGTCGATGACATCCTCCGCGCCGTCGTGGACCGCATCCCCGCGCCGACGGGCGACAAGGAAGCGCCGCTGCAGGCCCTCATCTTCGACTCGGTCTTCAACTCCTTCCGCGGCATCATCACGCTGGTGAAGATCGATAACGGCGTGGTGCGCAAGGGCGACAAGGTGAAGTTTTTCAACACCGGCCAGGAGTATGACGCCGACGAGGTGGGCGTGCTGAAGATGGACATGGTGCCCAAGGCGCAGCTCTCCGCTGGCGAGGTGGGCTACATCATCAGCGGCATCAAGGACGCCAAGGAGGTGAAGGTGGGCGACACCGTCACCCACGTCGAACGGCCCTGCGCCAAGGCCATCGAGGGATTCCAGGAGGTGAAGCCGATGGTCTTTGCCGGCGTCTATCCCATCGACCCCAACGACTACGAGAACCTCCGCGCCTCGCTGGAGAAGCTCCAGCTCAACGACGCCTCGCTGACCTTCCTGCCGGAGAGCTCCCAGGCCCTCGGCTTCGGATTCCGCTGCGGATTCCTCGGACTGCTCCACATGGAGATCATCCAGGAGCGACTGGACCGCGAGTTCAACATGGACGTGATCACGACCGTCCCCAACGTCAGCTACATGGTCTATGACAAGCAGGGAGAGGTGAAGGAGGTACACAACCCCTCGGGGCTGCCCGACGCGACGATGATAGACCATATCGAGGAACCGTTTATCAAGGCCAGTATCATCACCTCCAGCCAGTTTATCGGCCCGATCATGAAGCTCTGCCTCGACAAGCGCGGCGAGTTCGTGAGCCAAAACTACGTCAGCGGCAACCGACTGGAGCTCGTCTTCATGATCCCGCTGGGCGAGATCGTCATCGACTTCTACGACAAGCTCAAGAGTATCTCCAAGGGCTACGCCTCGTTCGACTACCACATCGACTCGTTCCGCCCCTCGAAGCTGGTCAAGCTCGACATCCTGCTCAACGGCGAGCCCGTCGATGCCCTCTCCACGCTGACCCACGAGAGCAACGCCGTGGCCTTTGGACGCAGAATGTGTGAGAAACTCAAGGAACTGATACCGCGACAGCAGTTTGACATTGCCATCCAGGCGGCCATCGGAGCGAAGATCATCGCACGCGAGACCGTGAAGCAGGTGCGCAAGGACGTGACGGCGAAGTGTTATGGCGGTGATATCAGCCGCAAGCGCAAGCTGCTCGAAAAGCAGAAGAAGGGCAAGAAGCGCATGAAGCAGGTCGGCAACGTGCAGGTGCCTCAGAAGGCGTTCCTAGCCGTGCTGAAATTGGACTAACCGCCGGAGGATCATCTTTCGGCCAACAAGATATATAAAAGGAGAAAAGAGGAGACACGATGAGAGAACCGATAGCAACCCCCAGGGAGGTGGCCCGCGAATTGGCACGCAAGTACAGTACGATGACCCACGAGGAGCTCGACGTGCTGGAGAGCGTGCTGGTGCCCATGAAGTTCAGCAAGGGCGAGATAATCCTAAGGGAGGGCGAGGTCTGCCGCAACATCTACTATGTGGAGCGCGGACTGATCCGCCAGTTCTACTTCAAGAACGGCAAGCAGATCACGGAGCACCTGGGGGTGGACCACACCATCTTCATGTGCATCGAGAGCCTGTTTCACGAAGAGCCCACCCATCTGCAGGTTGAGGCCCTGGAGGCCTCCTATATCTATGCGCTACCCAAGCATCGCCTGGAGCAGGTGGCCCTCCACAACGTGAACATACAGATCCTCTTTCGCAAGATATTGGAGGAGAGCCTCGTGATCTCGCAGGTCATGGCCGACCTCGTGCGCTTCGAGACGGCACAGGAGCGCTACCGCAAGTTTTGCAAACTGGCACCACAGATCGTCCTCCGCGCACCCCTGGTCTATGTGGCCAGTTTTCTCCAGATGACGCCGGAGACGCTGAGCCGCGTACGCAGCAGCACCCTGCTCGATTAGCCTCGAGTGGGGGAGGGCGAGCGCCTGGGCGGGCTCCGGAGGATGGGGCGCCGCGCGAGCGCTATATAAATGAGGTAGAGAGAACAAAGTATAATCATGACAAAATCATAAAAAGACATGAAACCGACATTACTTCTTTTGGCTGCCGGCATGGGTAGCCGCTACGGCGGGGGGGAGGGAGCCGGCGGGCAGAACGGCTGAAGCAGCTCGACGGACTTGGACCCAATGGTGAGACCATCATGGACTACTCCATATACGATGCCATCCAGACGGGCTTTGGCAAGATCGTCTTCGTCATCAGAAAGGACTTCGAGGAGCAGTTTCGCAAGCAGGTCCTCGCCAAGTATGAGGGCCACATCCCCGCAGAGCTCGTCTTCCAGAGCCTCGACGCCCTCCCCGAGGGATTCACCACGCCCGAGGGCCGCGTGAAACCGTGGGGCACCAACCACGCCGTACTGATGGCCAAGGACGTCATCAAGGAGCCGTTCTGCGTCATCAACTGCGACGACTTCTACAATCGCGACACCTTCATGGTCATCGGCAAGTATCTCTCCGAGCTCCCCGAGGGCAGCAAGAACCGCTATGCGATGGTGGGCTTCCGCGTGGGCAACACGCTCAGCGAGAACGGAACGGTATCGCGTGGCATCTGCACGACCGACGCCGAGGGCAACCTGGCCACCGTCGTGGAGCGCACGAAGATAGAGCGCAGGGACGGCGCCGTGCAGTATAAGGACGACGACGACCAGTGGGTGACGACGCCCGACAACACGCCGGTCTCGATGAACGTATGGGGATTCACGCCCGACTATTTCGACTATAGCGAGGACTACTTCAAGACGTTCCTCTCCGATCCGGAGAACATGGCCAACCCGAAGGCCGAGTTCTTCATCCCGCTGATGGTCAACAAGCTCATCAACGACGGTACGGCGGCTGTCAAGGTCCTCGATACCACCAGCCATTGGTTTGGCGTCACCTACCGATCGTCAGGGCGTCGTGGATCGCATCCAGCGCCTCGTCGATGAGGGCGTCTATCCCGCCAAACTGTTCTAATCGTATCACCAACCATTTCTACATGGAAATCAACCTTCTGGACGACAGTCAGCTTGCTCTGTTGCGGCAGCTGACTGCCGATGCCAGCTTTGTGGTAGTCACAGTCCATAAGTCGCCCGACGGAGATGCCATCGGATCGATGTTGGCCTGGGCGCAGTATCTGCAGGCCCTGGGCAAGGACGTCACCTGCGTGATCCCCGATGCCGCTCCCGACTTTCTGATGTGGCTCCCGGGATCGCAGACGCTGCTCCGCTACGACAAGCATCCCGACCGCGCGAAGGAGGCCTTCGACAAGGCCGACCTCGTCTGTTGTCTCGACTACAACGATCTCTCGCGCACGGGGGACATGGCGGACGTCATTGCCCAGTCGAAGGCGCCCCGACTGCTCATCGACCACCATGTGGGCCCGACCGTCGAGGCGGCGCTCTCCGTCTCCCATCCCGCGATGTCGAGCACGTCGGAACTCGTCTTCCGCCTGCTGTGGCAGTTGGGCGCCTACGACGAGATGACGCTGCAGATGGCGCAATGTATCTACTGCGGCATGATGACGGACACGGGGGCCTTCACCTACAACTCCAATGCGCCAGCCGTCTATCTCATCATCAGCCACCTGCTGGAGAAGGGCGTGGACAAAGACCGCGTCTATAACCGCGTCTATCACAACTACTCGCCGCAGGCCATCAAGTTCAGGTCCTATGTGATCTTCAAGAAACTGCGCGTCCTGCCGGCCTCCCATGCGGCCTACTACACCGTCACGCGCGACGAGATGCGACGTTTCCAGTTTGTCAGGGGCGACCTGGAGGGCGTGGTCAACATCCCGCAGAAGATCAAAAAACTCAAACTCTCCATCTCGCTGCGCGAGGACACCGAGAAGGACCAGGTCATACGCGTCAGCCTCCGTTCGGGCAATGGGTTCCACTGCCGCAAGATGGCGGAGGAGTTCTTCAACGGCGGAGGACACGAAGACGCGGCAGGCGGACGCCTGGAGTGCTCCATCGAGGAAGCCGAGCAGGTGGTCCTCCGAGCCATCATGGCCTACAAGGAGCAGCTGCGATGACCCCTCGCGGCCCAGGATCATGGTCCGTAGGGCAGTCTTTAATGTCAAAAGTAGCTAAAAATGGGCGTCGTCTTATGGTGGAACAGACGATTTGCTATAACTTTGCAGTAAGATATTATTGAACGTAAAAGATTCCGATGAAGAAAACGCTTTTTCTCCTCCTCCCGCTCGCAGCTCTGCTCTGGTCGGCGTGCAGCAATGACGAGACCTATGCTGACCAGCGCAAGCGAGAGAACGGAGCCATCCGCCAGTATCTCAACGACAGCAGCGTGACGGTCATCTCCGAACGCCAGTTTTTCGATCAAGACACGATGACCGACGTGAGCAAGAACGAGTTTGTGCTGCTCGAGTCTTCGGGCATCTATCTCCAAATCGTAGAGAAGGGTTGCGGAGAGAAGATCAAGGATGGCGAGACGGCCACCGTGCTCTGCCGATTCACCGAGCGCAACCTCCTCACCGATAGCATCATCGCCACCAACAACATCCTCTATTTCAGCGCGCTGGTCGACAAGATGTCGGTCACGAACACCTCCGGCACCTTCACGGCCTCCTTCGACCCCACGTCGAGTGTGATGTATCAAGTCTATGGAAGAAGTTCCGGCAGCACGCAGGTGCCCAACGGATGGCTTTCCCCGCTGCCTTATATCAAGGTGGGTAGGCCGCTCTCGGCCGACGACCGCATCGCCCGCGTGCGCATCATCGTACCCTCCACCGAGGGCACCTATGCGGCTACGATGTCGGTCTATCCGTGTCTCTACGATATCACCTACGAGCGCGGAAGATAACATGCAATTACAAAACTAAAGAGAAAATATGACACTGATCAAATCCATTTCCGGCATCCGTGGAACCATCGGAGGCCCTACCGGCGATACGCTCAACCCGTTGGACATCGTCAAGTTTACCACGGCGTATGCCAAGTTTATCCGTCAGAGCGACCCGACGGGCAGCAACTGTATCGTGGTAGGCCGCGACGCGCGCATCTCGGGCGACATGGTCCGACTGGTGGTCTGCGGCACACTGATAGGAATGGGCTATGACGTGCTCGATATCGGGCTTGCCACGACGCCGACCACCGAACTGGCCGTCCGCATGAGCCATGCGGCAGGTGGCATCCGATGGTTCCGGTGGGAAGGCGGCCCCCCCCCCCCCCCCCAGCCACAACCCGCGCCAGTGGAACGCGCTCAAGTTGCTCAACCACGAGGGTGAATTCCTGACCAAGGACGACGGCAACGCCGTGCTCGCCATGGCGGAGAAGGAGGACTTCGACTATGCTGATGTCGATCATATAGGCACTTACCGCCAGGACGACAGTTTCGACGACCGTCATATCGAGGCGGTCCTCGCCCTCGACCTGGTCGATACGGAGGCCATTCGCAAGCGTGGATTCCGCGTCGTCGTCGATGCGATCAACTCCGTCGGCGGCGTCATCCTGCCGAAGCTCCTCGACCGACTGGGCGTCGGCTACACCATCCTCAATGGCGAGGCCAATGGCGACTTCGCCCACAATCCGGAGCCGCTGGAGAAGAATCTCGGAGGCATCATGGGCGAGGTGGCAGCAGGAGGCTATGACCTCGGCATCGTCGTCGATCCCGACGTCGATCGTCTCGCCTTCATCCAGGAGGACGGCAAGATGTATGGCGAGGAATATACGCTCGTCAGCGTGGCCGACTACATCCTCGACCACGTGAAGGGAGCCACCGTCTCCAACCTCAGCTCTACACGCGCCCTGCGCGACGTCACCGAGCGCCATGGTTGCCAGTATTTTGCCTCTGCCGTCGGCGAGGTCAATGTCACCACCAAGATGAAGGAGGTGGGTGCAGTCATCGGTGGCGAGGGCAATGGCGGAGTCATCTATCCCGAGAGCCACTACGGTCGCGACGCCCTGGTCGGCATCGCCCTCTTCCTCAGTTCGCTGGCACAGAAGGGACTGACGTGCAGTGAGCTTCGCAAGACGTTCCCGACCTATTATATTGCCAAGAACCGCATCGACCTCACGCCCGACACCGATATGGATGCCATCCTGGGCAAGGTCAAGGAGCGCTTCGGATCGATGGACGACGTGCGGGTAACGGATATTGATGGTGTGAAACTCGACTTCCCGACGAAGTGGGTCCACCTCCGCAAGAGCAATACTGAGCCCATCATGCGCGTCTATAGCGAGGCGGCCACGATGGAGGAGGCCGACGCCCTGGGCAAGGAGCTCATGGACGTGGTCTATGAAATGACGAAGTAGGAGAGGGTACTACCCCCTACAGCCTGTATCTTTATGAGGCATCTGCCTGGCGTCAAGCGCCGGGCAGGTGCCTTGTCCATAAACCTATTTTCCTATTCCAACGAGTTCTTTTGCCCTATGGATCATCTGTTTCTGCTGCAGTTCGCATGCTTCCTGTTCATGCTGTTCAATGCGTTCACCCTCGCCGTCACCCGTCTCCAGACGCGATGGCTCAATCCGCGCTATGAGCGCGCACGATGGTTGATCTTTGTCGGCATCATGGGCTTGGCGGCACACTATCTGATGCAGATGCGCTTTGGTTTCAGGGCCGTTGACGACGCGGTGGGTGCTACGGTCAATGCCCTCGTCTATGCACCCTGTTTTTCGCTCATCTCGATGGGCATCTTCCATATCGAGGCCACCCATGTCCGGCGGAGGAGGGTCTATGCGGTCTGCGCGGCGATCAACCTGGCGATCTTCGCCTGTTTCTTCATCGGCTGCTTCCACTATGGCAGCATGCGCATCGGGGCCTGGCTCTATGCTATGGAGGCCCTCTTTGCCGCCAATGTGGTCTATTGCATCGTCGTCATCGTCCGCGAGATCATCAGGCGCTGCCGTCTGCTGGAGACGATGGCGGGCGGCGACATCATGCCCTATGTACGCTACTCCCGCGCCAGCCTCCTCATCCTCTTCTTCCCTGCCTTGGTATCGCCCTTTGCCATCATCTCCACCAAGTTGCTTTACTTTTTTGCGCCCCTGGGGCTCATGGCTTTCCTCTTCTTCGTCCTGAGTTTCGTGGCCCTGGGCTACAGTTATGTGCCGACTGAGGCCCTACTCGACGCAGATGCGGATACCAGTCCTGCTATCGTAGTCGCTCAGCAGGAGGAAACAAATACAAAACAGGCCGTCCCGCTCCATGGCGACGCGTGCCATGACGTCGCAGCCCTTGATAGCGACAAGGAGAAGGAACAGCAAACTGCCACGTTGCTGCCGGAGGATCGAAAAATGCAGATCCAGCAGCGGCTGGACGACTGGTGCGCGGCGATGGGCTATAAGGATGGGGGGGTGAACCTGCTCTCCCTCTCCCATTCCATCCATATCTCAAAGGACGATCTCACGCTCTTTTTCGATCAGTGTTTGAACACTACGTTCCGAATATGGCTGAGCGACATCCGCTTTGCGGCAGCCAAGAAGATGATGATCGAAAACCCTGACTATAGTAATGACATCATCTCCTCCGAATGTGGATTCTCTTCCCGCACCCACCTCTACCGCATCTTCAAGGCGCGGGAGGCGTGTACGCCGACTGCCTGGCGGGAGCGCTATTTGGCCGAAGCCCACGATTCGGATGCGTCTCTTTCGTAGCAGGGAGACGAGCCCTTTTCTCCGTATCAGAAGATCCCTTTTCTGATATTTGACGGCTCTTTCCTTGGTTTCTTAAAATATGTAAACGCAACCGCTCCTGGCTATGAACCATTGTCTCTTTGGTAGGAAGGAGACAACTATTTACCACCAAGGAGACACCCGAACAGGACAATGCGACACCCTGTCTCACTACTTTTCCCTACTTTTGCGCTAATGATCGCGTCGGAAAGAAATCCATGTGGCGAAGGCTGAGTCCTTGTCGTGTGCGCCCGACGGACTAATCGTGAAGACAATAATCAAAAACAAGAAATAAAAGTATGAAGAAAAAAAAGTATCTCAAGCCCCAGGTTGACGTCGCGCAGACTGGGCCGTGCATGATGATCAACCCCTCGCAGGTAAAAATTTATAAAGGGCACTTTCAGACTCGACAGGAACTGGAAGAAGCAGGACTTATCTTAGACGAGAAAGGTTTCCTCTGGGGGGAATAAATAGCCTATTGCCCCTTCTTTCTATCACAATCAACGAATGGTGCCGTGGTGCACCCAAACTAAAACAAAAATGACTATCAACATGATCAAGAAAATGACCCAATATCTATTGCAGCGCCGATGCGCGCTCTCGCTCTTGCTGATGCTTGTGCTCCTGCAGCCCGTGATGGCGCAGATACAGGATCCTATAATGTATGCGAGATTGAACCGAGAGACTCAGACCCTCACGCTCTATTACGACACGAAAATCGATTATTGGCTCGACCGCTTGATTGTTGATAATCAGTCCTTGTAGCTTGATGGATCTGAAAGAAAAAAAATAAAAACCGTGGTCTTTGACGAGAGTTTCAAGCATGCACGTCCCAAATCATGTGATCAATGGTTTTACCTCTTCGGAGGTCTGACAAAGATAGAGCACTTGGACTATTTAAACACGTCAGAGGTCGAAAATATGGGATCAATGTTTTCCAACTGTACCAGCTTGGAAACACTTGATTTGTCTTCTTTTAATACGGAAAAGGTCACAGACATGCAAACTATGTTTGAAGGCTCTACGAATCTTCGCACAATCAACTTGCCCAAAGGTTTCATAGGCAGCAACGTGACTAATCTCAATGCAACGTTTAGAGGTTGCGCAAGCCTTACCGAACTCGATCTATCTGGTTCTAATGCTGAAAAAGTGAAAAACATGCGCAGTATGTTCTATGGTTGTGTCGCACTTTCCAATCTCAATCTTTCCGGTTTTAAAACTGGATCTGTGACCGATATGCGGTACTTGTTCTCTTCGTGTCAGTCGCTTGAAAGTCTCGACCTCTCTGGTTTCAATACTGAAAATGTGACGAGTATGGAGTCAATGTTCTCCCAATGTTCGTCGCTTCGGAGTCTCGATCTCAGCAGTTTCAATACCAGCAAGGTGATTGATATGTATTTAATGTTTTATAAGTGCACCAACCTTGAAAGTATTGATTTAAGCAGTTTTGATACGGAGAATCTGCAGAAGATGGCTAATATGTTCAACTCATGTACGAAGCTTGAGACGCTTGATCTCTCGTCGTTTGCAACGCCCAATATGACTTCCATGTTAAGTGCGTTTCAATATTGTAAAAACCTCAAGACGATTTATGTCACTTCTGCATTTACTACAGATAAAGGAACCGATGGCCGTACAGCTTTTGCCGGATGTGTTAATCTGCCCAACTATAACCCTGATAAGACGGGTGTGGAAATGGCGCACACGGGAGCGGGAGGTTATCTCACGGCTGCTACTGCCAGTTGGGTGCGATGGGATGCGCCAACCGGCACGCTCTCCTTCCATCGCAGTGCCACGAAGCCTGCGGGCGACAACATCCTTGATTTGGGCTATGGAAATTATCCGAATTGGGACACCCATGCTGCAGAAATTAAGAAGGTGGTCTTCAAAGCCGGTTTCCGGGATGAAACCCACACGACGTGCTCCAAATGGTTTAGTGGTTGTACGAATCTTACCAGCATAGAGGGTATCGAAAACCTCAACACGTCCAACGTCAAGTATATGAACGAGATGTTTGGCCAGTGTTCGAACCTCGAAACGCTCGACCTGTCCCATTTCAACACAGAGAAAGTAGGAAATATGAGCAATATGTTCAATGGATGCACAAAGCTCCGTGATCTCAACATTTCTAGTTTTAATACGGAGAATGTGACAAACATGTACGGAATGTTCTATGGCTGCTCAAGTTTGGATTCGCTCGATTTGTCTCACTTCAATACGAGGTATGTGCGAAACGATCAAATGAACTACATGTTCAATGGTTGCAGTAGTCTTAGCTCTCTTGACGTATCCAACTTTACAACTGATAAGCCCGGCATGCAGCTGGATGGGTTGTTCCAGGGATGCAGTAGCCTTCAAACGCTTGATCTGTCCAGTTTCGACATCAGTGGGGCAGGTTCTGTTAATTACTTGTTTGACGGATGCTCCGCGCTTCAGACTATCTATGTCAGCGATCTTTTCAAAATCAAATATGGAGTCAAAAGTTCAAATATGTTCCGCGACTGCCATTTACTGAAAGGCGCTATCTCCTTCGAACCTACAAAGAAAGATGAAACTTACGCGAACTACAAATCGGGTTATCTCACCAAGAAGGTTGGCACGAATGGCAATGAGAACATTGGAGCCACAGGCTACCCACTCACCATCGACGCACTGCCTTTGGATGACAGCAAGGCATACACGCTCTACGAAGACTGCGACGTGAACGCCGCTTCCTACGAGCGAGAGGTAAAGTCTGAATGGGCTACGCTCTGTCTGCCCTATACCATCCATCCCAGTTCGGAGGACAACACCTGCTACTTCTATACCCTAAAGTCGGTAGGAACGGAGAGTGTGGAGCTCGTGCGCGTGGAGGAAGGCGTGATAGAGGCAGGCCAGCCTGTCGTCGTTCGCAAGAAGAACGCTGATCAGACCAGCTTCCGCGTCGTGAGTGGTACGGCTACTCCCGAAGAGAAGGCGAAGGCCGTGAGAAACCCCAAGACGGGGGAGAATGATCAGCAGAATGCAGCGAGTGGTCAGCAGAATGCTGAGAGTGGTGAACAGAATACAGAGAATGGTCCTCGTCTGATCGGTACGTTTGCGCCCATCGAACTCAAGGACGACTGCTATTTCATCGCCAAAGACCTGTTCCGCCTGGTCAGCGACTACAAGCCTGCTGCCAAGGGCGTGAAGATAGCTGCTTACCGCGCCTATATCCAGCCCGATGCTACGCAGAAGGGTGGATCCGCCCAGCTCACCATCGGCGTGGATGAAGGCACCAGTCAGGTAGATGCCGCTACCCTCGTCGATCTGCTAAACGACACCGAGGCGGAATACTACGACGTGCAGGGCCGCCGCATCCCGCAGTTGCAGCGAGGTATCAACATCGTCAAGGTTGGCTCCAAGGTCATGAAGGTCTTCTGCCCCCGATAACTTCCCGTAGCGACTCGCCTTTGCGCTTCGCCTCCCGCGTGTCGCTTCCCGTTTCGCTTTCGCGCTTCGCTTCCCGCATGTCGCCCCCAACCACGCATAAGTAAGCCGCCCGAACCAGTCAAAAGCTGAGTCGGGCGGCATCTTTTTTTATGCAGTCTTGTTCAGGAGGGAGCGTCCTGAGGCGGCTACTTCTGCAGCATTCTCCGCACGCTGCCGTCGGAGAATTTCACGATGACGAGGCCGCGGGTTTGGGCGTTGGCCCTCCTGCCGTCGATGGTGTAGCGTCCCGTCTCATGGGCCGTCACGGTGGCTTTCGGTCTTGCCACGTCCGATGCTACTGCCACTACCTGGTAGGCCGAACGGTCTGATCGGATGAAGTCGCCGGCAGTCGTAGCACGCAGGGCCGTGACGCCGAAGGCGTAGGCGTGGTGGTCGGCTGGTGTGGCAAGGTCCTCGACGCGGTATTGCGTCGCGCCTTGGTCGATGGCGTCGGAAGAGGCGATGTATTCGAAGACGCGGTCGCCTGCTTTCAGATCCTGGCTGATCTCGATGTCGTCGATGATGAACGGGTAATGGCGGGCCGTGGTGAAGACCACGATATCGTCCAACTGGCCTCCCGTCACGTCGCTCTCGAACACGCGCCACTCGTCGGGGCTGAGCTCACACTCCACGCCCTGTCCGCTCTTGCGGCTATAGACCTGCAGCACGTCGTCTTTCAGCATCGAGCGCGCCGTCACCTTGACGTGGTAGAGGCCGTTGTTGTTGGAGAGTGTCAACTCGGGCGTGAGCAGTTCGCCACTGATATTATACTCCGTCAGCCCCGTTCCCACGAAGCAGCCGTCGGCGTATCCTCCCCACAGACACTGCCACCCATCCCGGTACACCATGTCCATGCCCAGTTTTTTGTAACTGGAGTTTTGAAACGCAAAGGGCCGCTCGATTCCTACGCCCGTGTTGGCTATCTTCGAGAAGTCCTCGGTCAGCACGATGTAGCTACTGGCATCGGCGGGAGCGGTATAGACATCATAGTGGGACACCTCGTAGGCCGTGGCCTTTGCCACGGATCGCCAATGGGCCGTGAAACCGTTGGCTGTGACCTCCGTGGCAGCCTCCTCGACAGGAGCGGGCAGTCCGTTGGCCTGTCGTGCTGTCGATGGGGCAGAGACCGCGTCGTCGCTGCACGCCTTCACGCTGTAGGCGTAGTCCGTCGTCTCGTTGAGACCCGTCACGGTGTAGTGGTTGTCCTCCACGCGCAGGTCGCGGATGTCATACACCGTGGTGGAAGACCGCCGTGTGGACCATGCGAAGTCGGTCAGTCCGAAGGCGCAGTCGTCGGGCAGTCCTGACAGGCGGAAGCGCACGCTCTGACACTTATACTTGTCCTTCTCCATAAACCGGCTCCAGTCGATGTCATGGATCAGTTGGTTGCCATACTCCGAAGCATCGACCTGGATGGTGGTGAAGTCGGACCAGCTCGCGCCGTTCCACAGTTCGACGTGGATCTCCGTGCCCCAGAGGTCTTCGGGATTTTTCGGCAATTTACACTCGATGATCGAGAACGTCAGCGAGGTGATCCTGCCTCCGTCGTCGGGCATCGTGACCACATCGCCATTGCGCAGCATCAAGGCCGAAGCCACGCCGCCCTCGCTGTTCTGATAAACCGTCGGGGCTGCTCCCGTCGCCGACTTGTAGGTCCATCCCTCGGGCAGCTGGCCCGACGATAGCGAGGCAAAGTTCTCGGTGTAGGCATGGTCCTCCGTCACGGGTGTCGCCTCGTTGTGGAAGAGGGAGAACAGGTAGTGCGTAGCGCCCTTCACTGCTGACCAATGGGCCGTGAAGCCGTCGGGGGTGTAGTCGGTGGCCTTGTAGGTCGTCGGGGCGCTCAGCGTCGTGGACCTTTCGACCGACACATCGTCGATGACCACCTGGTCGTTGGTGTAGAAGGCGACGAACATACGGTCGCTCCCCGCATAGGACGTGTTGTTGAACTCGTAGGTGAACTCCCGCCATTCCCCCTTCGTCGTGACGAAATTCTCGTAGTAGTTCGTCTGATTGTATTGGTTGGCGGCATCCTCCCACAGGCCGATGTTCAGGCGTGCGTAGTCCTGCTTGTTGCCCGGCAGGGTCTTGGCGCGCACCTTCACGACATAGGCGCCGTCATAGTGGCCCACCGCCGTGTTGAGTTGGGCTCCGTAGGCGTCGGGGTTGATCAGCGCACAGGTCCCGTTGGCCTGGTGTACGCCGTAGCCCGTCCATCCCGGCTGGTGGAAATAGCGCGACGGGATCGTACCGTCCGTACTGTTGATAGCGGTCGATGGAGCCTCCTCGCTGCCTGCTGTAAACAGGCTGAAGTCCTCAGCGATCGACTGGTCCGCCTGTCCCCATGCCCCGATGGGGGCGCAGGCAGCCAGCATGACCGTGGCGACGAAGCCCTGGAGTGATTCTTTGATTCTACACCTCATAAGCATTGATCGTTTTTGTTTGTGTTGTGCTTGTTTTTCTGAAAAGTAAAACGAGGGTGCGTCAAAAACGACCGTTTTGACACACCCTCTCTCATTATGGTAATGGCGGCTCGTCTCGCAGACAAGCGCCCCATTTTTTAGTCTTCGTCCTTCTGCTCAGCCTCATGCTCGGCGATGAGCTTCTGCTGGATGTCGTTGGGCACCAGCTCGTAGCTTGCAAACTTCGTCGAGAAGCTGGCGCGTCCGCCCGTGAGGGAGCTGAGCGCGATGCTGTAGTTGGAGAGCTCCTTCAAAGGAATCTTCGCCTGCAACTTCTGGTAGCCAGCCTCGCTATCCATGCCCATGATCATGGCGCGGCGGCCCTGCAGGTCGCTCATCACGTCGCCCATGTAGTCGGCCGGCACATAGACCTCCAGGTCGTAGATCGGCTCCAGAATCTTCGGACCAGCCTGCTTGAAGGCGTCGGAGAAGGCGTGGCGTGCGGCGAGCATGAAGGAGAGTTCGTTGCTATCCACCGGGTGCATCTTGCCGTCATAGACGATCACGCGCACGTCGCGGGCGTAGCTACCCGTCAGCGGACCGTGCTCCATGCAGTCCATGATACCCTTGAGGATGGCGGGCATGAAGCGTGCGTCGATGGCACCACCTACAACGGAGTTGATGAAGACGAGCTTGCCGCCCCACTCCAGGTCCACTTCTTCGCGGCCCTTGATGTTCATCTTAAACTCTTGACCGTTGATGTTGAACGTCGTCGGATCGGGCATGCCCTCGGCGTATGGCTCCACAATCAGGTGGACCTCGCCAAACTGTCCGGCACCACCCGACTGCTTCTTGTGGCGATAGTCGGCGCGAGAGAGTTTCGTGATGGTCTCACGATACGGGATGCGCGGCTCCTCAAACTTCACGGCGAGTTTCTCGTTGTTCTCCATACGCCATTTCAGCGTGCGCAGGTGGAATTCTCCCTGTCCGTGAACGATCGTCTGGCCCAGTTCCTTGCTCTGCTCCACCACCCATGTCGGGTCCTCCTGGCGCATCTTGAGTAGGGCTGCCATCATCTTTTCCGTATCGCTCTCGTTGACGGCCTTGATGGCGCGTGAATACTTGGAGTTGGGATATTTGATGAAGTCGAAACGCTCCTCCGTACCCTTGCCGTTGAGTGTGTTGCCCGTCTTGACATCCTTCAGTTTCACGGTGCAGCCCAGGTCGCCCGCGTTGAGCTGATCCACGGGGATGCGGTTGGCACCCGCGCAAGCGAAGATCTGTCCGATGCGCTCCTTGCTGCCACGGTCGGCGTTGGTCAGGTCGTCGCCCGACTTGATCGATCCGCTCATCACCTTGAAGTAGCTCACCTCGCCGATATGCGGCTCCATACCCGTCTTGAAGAAGTAGATGCTCTCCGGACCGTTGGAGTCGGGAGACACCTCCTCACCACGCGTGTTGTGGACCTTCGGCATCTCGCTGACGAAGGGCACGACATTGCCCAGGAACTCCATCAGGCGCTGCACACCCATGTCCTTGTGGGCATCGACGCAGAACACTGGGAAGATGTTGCGCATCACCAGGCCCTTGCGGATACCCTCGCGCATCTCGTCCTCCGTGAGCGTCTCCTCCTCGAAGAACTTCTCCATCAGCGCCTCGTCATTTTCGGCGGCTGCCTCCACGAGCGCCTTGTGGAGCTCCATGGCTTTCTCCATCTCCTCGGCGGGAATCTCCTCGCGCTTCGGTGCGCCACCGTCCGGACCCCAGGAGAGCTTCTTCATGATGAGCACGTCGATGATCTCGTGGAAGTCGGGACCCGTCTGGACGGGATATTGGATCTGCACGCACTTCGGACCATAGATGTCCTTCATGCTTTGGATGAGTTGATCAAAGTCGCATTTGTCGCTGTCAAGCTGGTTGACGAGGAAGATGACCGGCTTGTGCAGCTTTTCGGTATATCGGAAGTTGTTCTGTGTGCCA
>OGPF01000856.1_pt1 | contig 16239 bp, 14 predicted proteins | sample 1552871 | NCBI WGS metagenome assembly OGPF01 (sample SAMEA2580276, study PRJEB22360) | human gut metagenome | biome: human gut; feature: human-associated habitat; material: faeces | place: Denmark | collected 2008/2010
CCGGATATTGCCGGCGAGCCAAGAGATGTGGAAATAGAGGCGGTATTAGAACTTGACCTGAAAGCTTATCGGGAATTTAAAATGCCTTTGCTTAAAGATATGTATGCAAATGACCGAAAATTAAAATTAAAAACCAGTCCGATTACATTTGAAAATCTCATTTTCCAGAATAACGCGAAAACAAAGGTAAGTCAGCGGGTGGAGGCAGCAGGAGAGATTCATAAACTTTTACAGGTTCTTAATGTAGAAGGAAATGTACGAATCGAAGACTTTCAGCTTACTAAACAGGGCATCGCAACGGAGGGACTCATTTTCTGCAAAGTTCTTTATATAGCAGGAGATGATACCGCGCCGATTCAGTCCAAAGAAATCGTTATTCCATTTGAATATTTAGTAGAAATCCCTGAAGTAATGGAATCCGACCGCTGCGAAATCCGGGGAGTATTAGAACAGATCGGCGGTTACGTCGTAGACAGCAACGAATTAGAAATCAGGGCGGTTGCCGGAATCTATGTAACCGGTTTCTCACCACAGACAATGTATATGATTGATGAAGTAGAGGAAATTCCGTACAGTGAGGAAGAAATTTCGAGGATTCCGTCTATTACAGGCTATATCGTAAAAAGCGGAGACACTCTCTGGAATATCGCAAAACATTACGGAACGACAATAGAAAAAATGAAGCAATATAATGAAAATCTCACAGAACCATTAGAAACAGGGCAGAAATTGTTCCTGTTAAAAGAAATGGAAAGTCTCATAGGGGAGTGACATCCTCCACCTGCCGTAAAGATGGGAGACTTCTTGCTGGAAGAGGATAAATACATAAAAGTAATGAACAAAAATGCCGGGGTCAGAGTAATTTCTGATTCCGTCTTTTTTGTGCTTAAAAATATATAGAAAAAGTACGCATTTACATTAAATAATTGCGTTTTATGTAGTATAAGCAAGAAAATGATAAAAATATTGTAAAAAAAAGGATAATTCTTTTCAACTTATTGATAAGAAAAAACGAGGATTGTAAAATAAGAAACATAAATAAGACACGGCATTAAGACGTATATACAACATCTATATTATGGGGATATTAGATGGATCATGTATGACGTTGCAGACATTAATAAGATTGAGAGCATAATTAAGAATTAAAAGCCGGGGAAAGGTTTAGTTATGGCAGAGAAAGAATTAAGAAGGATGAGTCGTCCTGAATTAATAGAAATTATATATGCGTTAAAATCTAATGAGGAATCTTTGCAGAAGAAGAATGCAATCGTACGATTCAGATTTCAGAGGCAGGCTTTATTGCAGAGGCTGCCCTTCAGTTGAACGATATATTTTCTACTGCCCAGGCCGCAGCCGATGATTATCTCACATCTATTAAAGCAGCGAACGTTTCAATGGAAGAAGAACAGAAAGCCGCAGAAAAGGAGCAGATGCTGAATGGAGCGGACGAGTAAAGAGGAAGTAAACATCCCCTCGATTAAAGAGATACGTCTTGAACGTCGGCGGTTAGCACGACAGAACCGTAAGCGACGCATATTTTTTAATACAACAATTACATGGGATGGTACAAATCGTACAGGTGTGCTTACTAGTTTGACTGGTAATCAGGAAGATGGAAAGATTACATTTGCACCTAATGATGACAAGAGTGAATTAGTTACAAACGTAGTCAACAAGAAAGGTTCCACTCTCCCATCCACCGGTGGTATCGGTACAACAATCTTCTACGTTGTTGGTGCTATCTTAATGGTTGGAGCAGCAGTTCTTCTTATCACAAAGAGACGTGCTGAGAACTAATCCGTTCTGAATGTTTATAACAACAATTTGATATTATGAGATTTTCAGGGGCAGGGGCTTTTAGCTCCTGTCCCAATCTTAAAGGTAAATATATGCCTGCACAGTTACACAAACAAGATTTTGTGAGAGCATAAATATACAAAAGGAAATGACATCAGGGAGAGAACTATGAAGTCTGGAAAGAAGTCAGAGAAAAAATCAAAGAAAACATTGAAAAAAAAGAAGTTGAGTTCGAATATTACCACTATCATTTTAATATTGATTTTCCTCGTGGGGCTGTCCGTGATGTTATATCCGACCGTGAGCAATTATATTAATCAGAGGCATCAGTCAAAGGCGATTGCGGCATACGATGAAAAGGTGTCGGAAATGAAGCCGGAGGATTATACGAAGTATTTTGAAGCGGCGGAGAAGTACAATAAGAAGCTTGCGAAAAATCCATCTGCATTTTATAACCCGGATGAAATTAAAGGTTATGAGAAAATACTTGATATTAGTGGTACAGGTATTATGGGTTATATCACAATCAAGAAGCTTGGTGTAGAGCTTCCGATTTATCATGGAACAGATGAGGGTATTTTACAGATTGCGGCCGGACATTTGAAAGGAACCAGTTTTCCGGTTGGCGGAGACAGTACGCACAGTGTTATTTCTGCCCACCGTGGTCTGCCGAGCGCAAAGCTTTTTACAGACCTCGATAAAATGGAAGTAGGAGATACATTTACTATTACAATTTTGAATCGAGAGATTACTTACGAGGTTGATGATATTTCTATCGTTCTTCCAGATGAAACGGATAGCCTGCAGATTGAAGATAAAAAGGATTACTGTACCCTGATGACCTGTACACCGTATGGTATTAATACACATCGTCTGCTTGTGCGTGGCCATTGTATCGGAACCGGAGAACCGCAGCATATCCATGTTACAGCAGAAGCGTTCCAGATTGACCCGACAATCACGGCATCCGTTATGGGAATTATTCTTCTTATCATGCTTTTAATTCGTGTCCTTATCCGTACACGGAAAAAAGGACAGGAAGGAAAACATTTAAAATGTAATCAGGTGTTTCTTCATCTGAAAAGGGGAGATTTGATAGGCAATAATAAAAAAACAAAATAATAAAAGGCATTTAAAATGAAAACCAGCCACAAAGAGCAGATTTTCTCTTGAAGGAAAGAGATGCTTCTTGTGACTGGTTTTGTATTTTGTAAATTTTGCATAATAGGGATGCCTGACTTTCGTCCGCCCTTCCTATGCTTCCTGAATGTTATTAATTACTTCCTGCTGCTGATTAAGCAGATGTGTTTTCATCAGTTCCTTTGCCTTTATAGAATCTCTGCTGGAAATGGCATCAAGCAATTCCCGATGTTCCTCCACAAGATTAGAGCGCTGGCGAATATCTTTCACATATTCCATGCGGTAACGATAGAACTGTTCGCGCAGATTATTGATAATAGAAATAAGGCGGTCATTGTTTGTTGCGCGGAAAATGGTATCATGGAAAGTCTCATCTTTATCTACGATATCGAGAATATCCCCATTCTCTACGGAACGGATGAAGTCCTCATGAGCCTGACGTAAATCATGAAGCCCAGACTGATCAATTCGTTCGCAGGCAAGAACAGCAGCGAATTCTTCAAGAACAGTACGGATTTCGATGACATCACGAAGATTTTTTTCTGTGATTCTGGCTACTTGAGCACCTTTTCGTGGAATCATGATAACCAGGCCTTCCAGTTCTAACTTACGAATAGCTTCTCTTACAGGAGTACGGCTTACACCGAGGCGGTTGGCAAGAGAAATTTCCATGAGACGTTCTCCCGGTGCGAATTCACCAGTAATAATTGCCTGGCGAAGTGTGTTAAATACAACGTCACGAAGTGGCAGATATTCATTTACATTAAAGTTAGTGTCTTTCATTAGTTGTTTCTCCTTCCCTTTTTCGCTGTATATTTATCCCCCTGTGTCAGCGAACTGTTTTTTTTCGAAAAATGATTATGATTTTTCTGCGATTTCGACCGTGGGAGATTTTTACTAAATGGGCGGACAACGGCGGTCTGCCGGATTCCCGGGTCATTATGGAAAAATTCAGCTGCCTTTCCGGCGGCTTCTCTTGAGGTAAATATACCAAATACGGTGGAGCCACTTCCGCTCATAAGCGCATTGACAGCTCCTAATCTTCTCATATCTTTTTTTATCTGTACGATAGCTGGATAATGCTTTTCTGTAACCTGTTCTAATACATTACCCATACGGTCGGTGATACCTGTAAGGTCACCGTGGCTGATGGCCTGAATCATTCCGTCTATGTCTGGATGGGCTGTCTGTTCATCGAGATGCAGGTGCTCATATACAAACTTTGTAGACATAGAGAAAGATGGTTTTACAATTAAAAACCAGCATGGCGGAATAGAAGGAAGAGGAGTTAATATCTCACCGATTCCTTCAGAAAGTGCGGTTCCTCTCATAATGCAAAATGGAATGTCTGCGCCAAGGGTAAGCCCATGTTTAATAAGCTCGTCCTGTGTTATTCCAAGAGAAAATAGCTGATTCATGCCTACCAGAGCAGCGGCAGCATCGGTACTTCCGCCGGCCATTCCTGCAGCAACAGGGATGTGCTTTTCAATTGCTGCATCAACACCGTCTGAAATATTATATGCAGTACGTATCGTGTCAATGGCCCGATAGACAAGGTTCTTCTCATTGAGGGGGAGGTAAGGCAGATTCGAAGAAAGACGAATCTGTCCGCATGTATTCTTCTGTAAAGTAATGTAGTCAAAAAGCTTCACTGTCTGCATAATCATTCTGACTTCGTGGTAACCGTCTTCCCGCCTTCTAAGTACGTCCAGTCCCAGATTCACCTTGGCATATGCTTTCAAATGTAAGGGCTGAGTCATAAAAATTGTACCTCCTCTGTATCTTGTATACAATTATTATAACGCATTTTTGCAAAAAATCAAGAAAGAAACACCTGTATAAAAAAGAAAAAATTTCTCAATACTAACAGAGTATTTTTGCGGAAAATATAGGGAGAAATATTCTTAATGTTATGCGGGTATAACAATTTGAGATTCCAGTAAAATATTAAAAGTTTATAAGCCTGCAGGCAAAAGTTTAAGAATAATAAATAAGAGATTTTAGTGGCATATTTTTAGTGGCCTATTAAAAAGAGCTGGAGGGGAAAAGTGCGAATAAAGTATAACAGAGACCAGAAAATAAAAGGAAATCTTACCCGGAATTTTGATAAAGATTATGCATTTTTGGAGAAAGCATTAGATCGGAGCGGGGATATTGTAAAGAATGTATTTTATGTAGGAGACACCGCTGATATACAAAGTATTATGGAAGAGCAAACAGATGCAAATACGGACAGTGACGCAAACAGTATTATGGAAGAGCAAACAAATACGAATACAGACAGTGACATAAGCAGTGCTACGAAGGGGCAAACAGATGCGAATACAGACAGTGACATAAGCAGTGCTACGAAGGGGCAAACAGATGCAAATACGGACAGTGACATAAACAGTGATATAGGTAGAAAAACAGTTTCGAAAAGAATAGTGAAAACTACGCAGAACAATAAAAAAATAAAGCCTAAAAAAGCAGCAGTCATCTATGTCGATGGAATGACGGATGCAGATATGGTGGAAGACTTCGTGATCCGTCCTCTCCTTAAAAATAAATGTGAAAAAACAGGGCAGGATTTCCTCTCTTATGTAGAAAATCATGTGATGGAAACAGTGGACTGGAAAGAGGATGAAAGTTTTGAAGATATTTTAACAGATATCTTATCAGGAAATACCCTGCTTTTGCTGGAAAGCTGCCCGAAAGCAATTATTTTATCTACAAAGAAATACCCATCAAGAGGGGTAGGGGAAACCCAGCAGGAAATGGTTATCCGCGGTCCGAAAGATAGTTTTACAGAAAATATGCGAATAAATACGGCATTGATCAAGATGTGGTGTATCCTCATTCGTTTCGACACCGCTTTGCAAAAAACTTTATTGAGAAGAATCCAGACATCGCTTTCCTTGCTGATCTTATGGGACATGAAAGCATCGAAACTACCCGTATTTACCTCAGAAAAACAGCCACAGAGCAGAGAGAAATCGTTGATACAATTGTAGATTGGTAAAAAAGGAAGGCATACACATCGGAGCATTGCAGTGTATGCCTTTTTTTACATATTAGCGACCACAGAAAAAATTTGATTGATCTTTTGGACAATACGAAACTGTTCGCCTGTCGGCGGAATAGGAATAAGGATAGAATTCATTTTTTCTTGATTCATTTTGGGCTGAGCTGTTCCAGTTACATAAGGTGCAAGGTTGATTGCATTGATATATACGGCGACATACTCCAACAGTAATCCGTCTGACGAATCAATGACATGAGCGTGGTTGTTAACCCAATATTGACCTTTTGCAATAAAAGCGATTGGTTTGCTACGTGTAAGTAGGTTTGCTCCATCCTCACCTATTAGAAGTAAGGGGGTTGAAAACAGATACCGATCAACTTTGTCGATAACGCCAGATGCGCCATAGTAATCATATATTTTCTGTAGCTTCTCGCGTTCATTAACAGAAAGGGGAATTCGTTCAGCATCACGGTTAATCATTGCTGTTCCAAATCTTGCCCATACCCAATTTTCAGGAATATCAAATGGTATTTCATCGTCAATGCAACGCTCAATTCCGTCCAACTTCTCATAATGAGAATTATCCCGTCTATAAATGACTGATTCGTACTTATCGCGCTTAATTTTTCCTTCTTGAATCAGCCGCTTTTTCTCAGCACGGATACGTTCCAGAAGGACGGAAGCCGGTTCGTCTGACGGCTCTTGTGGAACGAGCTTTCCCTGGACAGCTTCTTGTAAGATAGATTTTTTTAGCATCTCCAAAATCTTCGAATTATATTGCGTTAATTCTTTTTGTTTTATTCCATAATCATCAACCAATGGAAGAATCAAATTAAGTTTTTTTATTATTTTCTTTTGTTCTTCAGCTGGCGGAATCGGAACTAAAATAGAATTCATTTTTTCTTGATTCATTTTAGGCTGAGCCGTGCCAGTAACATATGGTGAAAGATTAATTACATTTATATATGTTGCAATATATTCTAATTGCAATCCACCTATTGCCTCTAAAACATGGGCATGATTATTTACCCAATATTGTCCTTGAGCAATAAATGCAATAGGTTTACTGCGCAATAAAAGATTAGCACCATCTTCTCCAATTAGTAAAAGTGGTTTTGAAAATAGATAGCGGTCTACTTTGTCAATAATTCCCGATGCACCATAATAATCATAAATCTTTTGTAATTTTGAGCGTTCATCTACTGATAACGGAATTCTCTCTGCATCTCGATTTAGCATAACAGTACCAAATCGCACCCACTCCCAACTTTCCGGAATCTCAAACGGCACCTCATCCGCTATGCACACCAGTTCATTCTTGCCGACTTTCTCATAAGGCAAGTTATGAGAGGTGATGTGAACTAGATGATACATATTACATATATACCGTTTGGAGATTTTATATTAATAAGGCGCTTATTAATAGATATTAAAAGATAGTTATATGATAAGAAAAGCTTTACTGTGAATGTCAGGAGTGCTATTATACAAGCAATCAAGGAACTGTTCGAGGTGGAAAATTTCGTACCCGTTCACACGCCGCTGGCTTGACAGGGGAAACCCGAGAGATGCAGGAGAATGGTACGCCTGCCGGACAGTTCCTATGAATTAAATTGCAACATTTTCATATTATTCTTTTCGGTCTGATTTTTTAGGTTCAATTTTGGCAGAGTCTATTCGTATTTCCAAATAGCATTTTGAATTACTAATACAACAAAGGTTAAAGTACTATTTACAGTAAAAATATATTTTACAATTGCTTTTGTGTAAAATTGTGTATAATATAAAAGGAGAAAGAATGCACTGATAAAGAAGCAAATATAGAAGGAGGTAAATGATATGCAATACACATATACTGCTGTTATTACTGAAAAAGACGGCACTTTCTATGCGAAGATTCCGGATGTGGACGGGTGTATTACAACAGCACCGACTTTGACAGAAGCGATTGCACTTATTACAGATGCATTGAATCTTTGTCTTGTTGGTCTGGAGGATGAAGAAATTACTCCGAATGCGCCTACACCCCAGGCAGAGATTCCTCATTTGCCGACAGATATCCTTACGATCATCCAGGCAGATACGATTAAATATCGCAGCATGACTGACACCAAGGCGGTCCGAAAAAATGTCTCGCTTCCGGCATGGATGTCTAAACTTGCCGATAAACGTGGGATCAACTGTTCAAAAGTATTGCAGGAAGCACTTACTACCAAACTTTTATAAAATCAGTATTTTTACAAAGGAGGCCCCTCTATGTCCCACCCCATCCAATCCGAAGCCCATCTCACGACCTTCGAAGCCATCAGCATGATCGTCGGCAACAGCATCGGCACGGGCATCATTGCCGTTCCGTATCTTGCCACGAAGAACAGTATGCTGGATGTCGTGTGGATGGTATTGATTGCATATTGTGTGAACGTGATTCTGCACCTGATCATTGCCGAGTTGTCCTATAACAACGGTGGTGTCCAACTGGTGAAAAGCTTTGAAGGAGAGCTGTTCCACGGCACAATGAAACAGATCTTCAGCTGGGGCGTATTTATTGTCTACGGGCTGGCCATCATGATTGGTGTCAGCGGCAACATCAACGGTGGCGCCCAGATTTTTGTGAACTGGTTCGGAATGCCTTTTGTGGCGGCGCAGGTTTTGTACTATGTGATCGCCGGAGTTGTGGTGTTTATCGGCATGAAAGCCGTGGGCATCGCGCAGAAATACGCAGTCATTGTCCTCATGGGCATTGTGGCAGTGATGACGGTAGGCACATTTATGCATCCGCTGAATTCTTTGCAACGGGCACAGTTCCACTGGAATAATCTGCTGGCGCTGTACAGCATGGTGGTATTCGCCACCTCCGCCAATCAGGCGGTGATTCAGGTGGTGAAAGGTCTGGATGGCAACGCGAAACAGATCCGCCGCTCCATTTTCATCGGTTTTGGGCTTTCCTCAGTGTTTGTCCTGATCGTAACGGGCACGGTTCTCCTGGGAACCAAGGGAGCGCTGGAAAAAGAACTGGCATACATGCAGTTGGGAGAGAGTATCGGTACCTGGGCGATGATCCTGGCAGGCGTATTTTCCCTGTTTGCTTTACTTACCACGTTCTGGAGCAATACTCTCGCCCTCCGCGATGTGGTTCATGAGCAGATCGGCAGCGGCAACCGCATCAGCTGGCTGATCGCCACAGTTCCCTGCATTCTGTTTGCTGTGTTTGGCGTGAACAGCTTTATCGTTCTGACCAGGATCATGAGTGGCGTTGTGGTACTGGTGAGCATCATGCTGGTGCTGACCTATGGAAAGTCCAGGAAAAAAGCCGGCAGCAGTCCTATCTGCGGTGTGATCGGCACGGTGCCTTTTCAGGTGCTGATGGTGCTGTCTACGCTGCTGTCTGCAATCGGTGCGCTGATCCCATTGAGCTGATTTCAAAAAAACTCAAATACAATAGTGAAACAGATTAAGTAACAGAAAAGAGATTCCTATGTATACTTCTCAATATTTTCAAATTCGGGACGAAGAGACTTTTTCCCTTTGCATCCCGACGGACAGAGATTATAAAATATTGCAGCTGACGGATCTGCACCTTGGGTTCGGCCTTTTTTCCGGGAAAAAGGACAAACTGGCTCTGGAAGCGGTGACGGAGCTGATCCACCGGACGGAACCGGATCTGATGGTCCTGACCGGAGATTCTGTTTTCCCGTTTTTCCCGAAAAGCGGTACCATGAACAACCGAAAGCAGGCAGAAAAACTGCTGGCATTTCTGGATGGTTTTCAGATTCCCTATACTCTGGTCTTTGGTAACCATGACTGTGAAATGGGCTCCACCTGCAATAAGGAACAGCTGGCGGAGATTTTCACTACGGGGAAATATGCCGTTTTTACCAAAGGAAGATATGAGCACAGTCCTCAGAATCCCATTACCGGCGTAGGGAATTTTGTAGTAGACCTCACAGATGATCAGGGAAAACTGTTACTTCCGCTGATTCTGCTGGATTCCAACATGTATGGTGACGGCTGGTTTTTCAGCGGTTTCGACCGGATCCATGAGGATCAGACGGACTGGTGCATGGAAAAACTGAACGAGAGAAAAGTGCCTGCCATGGCATTTTTCCACATGCCGCCCGCAGAATTTAAGGAAGCTTATGAGAAAATGAAATTGGGCGATCACAGCGTGATTTATGAACACGGCAGTATCGGAGAAAAGGACGAGTACTTCGGAATATCGAACCGACCGCCTCATTTTTTCGAAAAAGCGGTGGATAACGGCTGGCTGAAATGGATATTCTGTGGACACGATCACCTGAATACATTATCCCTGATATATCAGGGCATCCGCATGACCTACGGAATGTCCATTGATTATCTGGGATATTCCGGCATTGCGAAGCAATATATCCAGCGTGGAGCTACGCTGATCACGAGGAAGACAAACGGGAACATAGATATCACTATGGTACCGTTGAAAACGGTTATTTCGACACGAGTAAGGGGAGCCTGATGAAAGGCTCCCCCGATTTGTACGAGAATGATTAGTAATTGATACCGCTGATGCCGAGTACTCCGTTCTGGACATTGAAGGTGATGTTAGGACCGTCGCCGGTGCTGTAGAGGGTGAAGCCTGCCATACTGGGGCTTAATTCGGACAGATCAGCATTAGCCATAGAGTCTTTCAGCTCAGGGGTGAAGATTTTGTCTGCACCTAAGGCAATCAGGTCTTCCCTGGTTTCGATCACACTGCCATCGCCCAGAGCAACATAGACCGGATAATTGACCAGATCAGCGAGAGCATTCAGGTCTTCAGCGGCTACGGCATCCTGGATCTTTTTAGCGAAAGCAGTAGCATCCTCTGTGGAAACTGCAAAGTTGTCTTCATATGAAGTACCATTGGCCGCATCAGCAGAAACTTCTGTAGTTGTCTCAGCACTAGCTTCAGCAGCAGAACTTTCAGCAGTAGAAGCCTCCGCACCGCTTTCGGAAGTCACCGTACTTTCCGCCGAAGCTGCTCCATTTCCCTGACTGCCACAGGCAGCAAAAGACAATACCATCACAGTAGTTAAAAGTGCACAAATCATTTTGTTTTTCATAAGTAAAACTCCTCTCTTAAATAAAACCATATCTTACAGGTCTCTGATGGTTAGACTATGCATCTGCTGCAAAAGTTTCAAAAATATCAAAAAAATATCAAAAACATCCACCCAAAAGAAAAACCTTCTGTTAAAATGTAAAAATAAGACAGATGAAAACAATAGAATAGGAAACTACCATGGAACCATATTACTATCAGAAAATGAACAAGCCCCAGCAGGCCGCCTATCACGCTATGCAGCAGGGAGTGCTGGCGCTGGCAGACGAGATCCAGTTGCCGCGGATCCCGGCGGAAGAATTGTATGACGTATTTTTCCGACTGCGGCTGGATCATCCGGAGATATTCTGGGTGGTGAGTTATCGGTATAGATATTATCAGGACTCCCCCAACATCATCTTCGTGCCGGAGTATCTGTTTGAGAAAAATAAGATCAGAGAACATCAGAAAGCCATGCAGTCCCGGGTGGAAAAGCTGGCAAGACCTGCCGCAAAGTTCACAGAGTGGGAAAAAGAGAAGTACATTCACGACTTTATCTGCGAAAATATCACCTACGATAAGTTGAAAAAGCCCTATTCCCATGAGATTATCGGACCGCTGGGACAGGGCGTGGGTGTCTGCGAGGGCATTGCCAAATCGGTGAAGGTGCTTTGTGATGCGCTGGGTGTGTGGTGTGTAATCGCTATCTGCGGCAACAATCCGGAGAAAGGGATCAAGTACCGTCACACCTGGAATATTGTGCGGATCGGCGGGCAGTATTATCATCTGGATGCCACATTTGACAATACATTGGGAAAACATCAGGGCAATGCGGAAGCACCCGGAGAGATCCGCTACGACTATTTCAATCTGGGAGATAAAGCAGTGTTCCGGGATCATGAACCGTTGATCGCCCCGGCACCCGGCTGTCCGGACAACGATCATTTTTATTACAAGGAGAAAAAACTTTCCTTTACGAAAACGGAAGAAGTATATAAAAGAGCACAGCAGATGGCGAAAAAAGGCCGGGCCATGACGTTCCAGTGGCGGGGAGGCTATCTGACCAGAGAAGTCTTGCAGGAACTGTTGGAACTGATCCGCAAGGCAGGCGAGGAGCGGCAGAAGACCGCCCGGATCAGCTTCAACTGGCCACAGGCGGTCATTCATTTCAGCTATGTGGAAAATGCAGGCATCCCGGAGCCGGAGGTCGTCATGGAAGACGCCAACGAAGGGGAACAGTTCGACACCGGGGAATAAAGGTATGGGATGATGTCAGGATCAAGAATTCTCCGACTTCAATGCGCACTCCCGGAATAACGCATTGACGGCCAGCTTATAGTCGCTGGTATCTGTGGCTTTGCGGATCTTTTTTACGTATTTGTCCGGAGATTCGAAGCTGTGGCTTAAGAAAGTCCAGAGATCCTTCATCTTATAGAGCGTATTGGTATCGCCGGACATGATCTCCTGATAACCGGTCAGGAGGGAAGTGTGGAATTCCTTCAGGACAGCCAGCCGTTCTTCACAAGACGGCAGCGCAACACTCTCCGTGGAGGCAGCCTTCAATTCCTGCAATAATCCCGGATTCTGCAAAATTCCCCGGCCGATCATGACCGTATCGATACTGGGAAGCTTCGTAAGAATCTGCGTTAGCGACTCCGGAGAGGTAATATCCCCGTTATAGCACAGCGGACATTGCAGGGCTTCCACCGCCTCTGCGAAAGCTTCCAGATGGGGTGTCCCCTTGTAACCTTCCTTTTGCAGTCTGGGGTGAATGATCAGTTCCTTCATGGGGAATTTTTGATATATTTTAAGCAGTGGAGCCCATTCATCCATGTAGTCCATGCCGATGCGGGTCTTGATGGAGATTTCCAGTGGACATTTTTCAAAGATCTCGTCCAGAAAATCCTCCAGTTCCCGGGGCGTGCCTAAGAAGCCGGCACCACGGTTTCTTGCCACCACCGTCCCGGAAGGACAGCCCAGATTCAGATTGACCTCGTGGTAGCCATATCCGGCCAGCTGCTCTGCCAGCGACAGAAATTCCTCCGCCTTATTGGTCAGGATCTGCGGTACGGTGTACATGCCCACATTATGTTCCGGAAGCACATCGTTGCGTTCTCTGCTGTTCATGTGCCGATTGGAGATAAAAGGGGTAAAATATTTGTCCATGCCGCCGTAACAGCGGTTCCAGTTAGTGCGGAAATTATAAGTGGTCAGTCCCTCCATGGGGGCAAGATAATATTTCATAAAAAATGTATGCCTTTCCGTAACCTGCAAGCGTTCCACTGCATTCCGGCGTATGCTTTCGCAGATTGTACTTTGTATCGGGTGTTTTGCCAAATCCCTTATTCAGAGATATTCTCAATAACGGGATTGCCCTTTACATGATTATAAACAGTTACTATTATAATAGAGATAGTAAAAATTGCAAAGAAAACCGCAAAGATCCAAAAAGAAAGCGGCTGGAAGAAGGAATAAAGATCATGACTGAAAAAACAGAAAATAATACCATAAACCTAACCACCAACGAACGCACCCAGCAGGAGATCACCATCTCCGGCAACCCCGGGAAACCGGTCGGGGAGGATGGGGAGAAGATGCTGCGCCGCATGAACGAAAGCCACTACGCAGTGACCGGCTGGGCGCTGGAACACTGGAAGATCCGGGAGAATGACCGGATTCTGGACATCGGCTGCGGTGGAGGAGCAACTCTGAAACGCATGAGTGAAGAGGTGCGTGACGGACATCTGACCGGAGTGGATTATTCCGCCACTTCACTGGAGCTTTCCGGGAAAACCAATGCAGAAGCACTGCAGCAGGGAAAAATGGATCTCGTGGAAGCCTCAGTGGAAAAACTGCCCTTTGCGGACAATGCTTTTGACAAGATCATTACGGTGGAAAGCTTTTATTTCTGGCCGGATCCCGCGGAGAATCTGAAAGAAGTCTACCGGGTATTGAAGGAGCAGGGAACCTTTTTACTGGTGGCCGACATTTACCAGAAGGAGGATCTGCCGGAACAGGTGCGGGAAAACATTCAAAGATTCCATCTGTTTAATCCCACACCGGAAGAATTCCGGGAACTGCTGGAAAATGCAGGATTTGAAGAGGTACGGATTCACTTAAAAGACGGCGAGGACTGGATCTGCGCGGAAGGGCACAAATAAGCAGTAGAACCCTTCGGAAAAACGCAAAAACCGGGTGGAAGTCCGAAACGGAACACGCTAGAATCAGAAACGTAGAAAATGTGAAAGTATCCATGAAAATATTCAAAGGAGAAAACAATAACCATGTATAATCAGAATTATAAAGTAGAACTTCCCCAGTTCCCGGACCGGGAGGTGTCCATAGCAGAATACGGCGCGAAGAGCGGCGATTTGCAGATCGAGACCGGCAGACACAATGCGGAGGCCATTAACCGCGCGATCTGCGAAGTGTCGGAGCAGGGGGGCGGTACGGTAAGAGTTCCCGCAGGCATCTGGGCGGTGGCTCCGCTCCGGCTGTTAAGCGGTGTCAATCTTCATCTGGACAGTCAGGCTATGTTAAAATTCATCAAGTCCAAAGAGGACTATCCGCTGCGGATCACCAGCTATGAAGGTCAGGACTGCATTCGCACCGTATCTCCCGTTACCGCGGAAAATGCAGAAAACATCGCCATTACCGGAGAAGGCATCATTGACGGCAGCGGTGATAAATGGCGTCCGATCAAGAAGTTTAAGATGACGGAAAAACAGTGGGATGCGTTGTTTACCATCAGCCCTTATGTGTTAGAGACGAAAGAAACAGCGATCTGGATGCCCACAGAGTCGATTTTAAAAGGAAATCACCACAACATTCAGGGAAACACCGAGGAAGCACTGGCCGCCGCGGCACCCTATTACGATTTTTACCGCCCGGTGATGATCAGTCTGCGCCATTGCAAAAATGTGCTTCTGCAAGGCGTAACGTTCATGAACTCTCCGGCATGGAATATCCACCCCTATTTCTGCGAGAACCTTACGGTGGAGCATATACAGGTCCGCAATCCTTATTATGCCCAGAACGGTGACGGCATTGATGTGGAGTCCTGCACTAATGTGCATATTCATCACAGTGTTTTTGAGACCGGAGATGATGCCATCTGCATGAAGTCCGGCAAAAATGCCATTGCCCGCAAGATTCAGGGACCCTGCAGCAATGTTTACATCCATGACTGTCTGGTGAACGAAGGCCATGGCGGCTTCGTCATCGGCAGTGAGATGTCCCGCGGAGTAAAGGATATTCTGGTGGAGAACTGTACTTTCGTGGGAACCGATGTGGGTGTCCGCATGAAGAGTGCGCTGGGCCGCGGCGGCGTGGTAGAAAATATCACTCTCCGCAATATCCATATGAGCGAGATCAAGGGCGAGGCAGTGATCCTGACCATGTCCTATGTGCTCAATTCCCTGAACCGGGAAGAGACTATTGCCATGGAAAATGAGGACGACATCCCGTATTTCAGAAATCTGCAGATGGAGAATATTGAAGTCACCGGCTGCAGACAGTTCACAAAGATCGAGCCTTTACAGGGCAGGCCGGAGACAATTCAAAATGTAGTCATTAACGGACAGAAGCTGGCATAAGTGCCAGGACTGGAACACAGATTTCCGGTGCCGGAGAAGAAAATTTTGAAACACAGTATCAGGAGGTAATGATTATGCCATGTACAACCATATTAGTAGGAAAAAAGGCATCTTATGACGGTTCCACCATGATCGCCCGGAATGACGATTCTCCTTCGGGGCAGTTCACACCGAAGAAATTCGTTGTGGTGCATCCGGAAGAACAGCCGAAAAAATACAAATCCGTGCTTTCCCATGTGGAGATCGATCTGCCGGAGGATCCCATGCGTTATACCGCAGTCCCCAATGCACTGGACGGAGAGGGTATCTGGGCAGCGCACGGTGTCAATGCGGCAGGTGTGGGCATGACGGCCACAGAGACCATCACTTCCAATGCCAGAGTTCTGGGAGCGGATCCACTGGTGGAATATGTTCCGGCGAAGGATGGTGTGGAAGAGATCTCCGGCGGCATCGGCGAGGAGGACATTGTGTCTCTGGTGCTTCCTTACATTCACAGTGCCAGAGAGGGTGTCACACGTCTGGGAAGCCTGTTGGAGAAATACGGTACCTATGAGATGAACGGTATTGCTTTTTCCGATAAAAACGAGATCTGGTGGCTGGAGACCATCGGCGGGCATCCCTGGGTTCCCCCGAGGGGATTCAGG
>OGPF01000860.1_pt1 | contig 16192 bp, 9 predicted proteins | sample 1552871 | NCBI WGS metagenome assembly OGPF01 (sample SAMEA2580276, study PRJEB22360) | human gut metagenome | biome: human gut; feature: human-associated habitat; material: faeces | place: Denmark | collected 2008/2010
AAATTATTTGGTTTTGAACGCATTTGCAGGAGCTGTAGTAATTCTTAGTGCTCGTGAATTAGTAAGCCCCGAAACCGCGTTCAAAACCAAATAATTTCCGGAGCGTCCCCTTTTCACTCTAACTTACGGACACATCGGCACCTGCAGCAGTCCCTCAGCCTCCTTAAATCCAAACATCAGGTTCATATTCTGCACAGCCTGTCCCGCAGCACCTTTCACCAGATTATCCATAGCCCCCATCATAATAACTCTATGAGTTCTCGGATCGATCTTAAAGTTCACATCCACATAATTACTTCCTTCCACACACTTAGTCTGCGGACAAACATCCTTATCAAGCACACGAACGAAAGTCTCCTTCTCATAATACTTATCATAAACTGCCTTCACTTCTTCATAAGAAACATCCTTAGTCAGAGAAGCATAAGCAGTCACCAGAATACCACGATTCATAGGAATCAGATGAGGTGTAAAATTAATCAGCACCTCTTTGCCACACGCATAACCAAGCTGATCCTCAATCTCAGGTGTATGTCTGTGAGTTGCAACACCATAAGCCTTAATATTCTCATTTACTTCACAGAACAGATTGGCAACCTTGGCTCCACGTCCTGCTCCTGAAGTACCGGACTTCGCATCAATGATAATCGTAGACGGATCGATCAGCCCCTCTTTGATCAGCGGATAAATAGAAAGTGTAGAACATGTGGGATAACATCCCGGATTCGCAATCAGTCTTGCCTTCTTAATCTCCTCACGATTAATCTCACATAAACCATAAACCGCCTCATCAATAAACTGCGGAGCCTTATGCTCAATTCCGTACCATTTCTCATATTTCTTCACATCTTTAATACGGAAATCCGCACTCAGGTCAATTACTTTCGCTTTGGAAAGAATTCCTTCATTAATTAAAGAAGCACAAAGTCCCTGCGGAGTAGCTGTAAAGATCACATCCACTTCATCAGCTAACGCTTCCATATTATCATCCATACATTTCGCATCTACCAGTTTAAAAAAGTTCTGATAAACATCTGAATATTTCTGATCAATATAACTTCTTGAACCATACCATGCAATTTCCACATCTTTATGTCCCAGCAGCAGTCTGACAATTTCGTTCCCTGCATAACCAGTAGCACCGATAATACCTGCTTTAATCATAATCTTCTCCTCCATATATGCAATTGAAGGTTACCGGACTAAAATCATATTTCCAATTATTATCGGAATGAACCGTCGTACATGTTCCATCTTCGTAGTTAATAACCAGCTCAAATAAAAGTGTGGGAGGACCAAAGCTGATCTGTAATTTGCGATAACGCCCCCCCTGCACATTATAGAATCCATTCCCCAATAAGATTCCTACGACATTTTCACCACGCCGCAATTGTTCCGTCACATCGTATGTGTTATAGTAAACAGTTTTATCATAATCACTCCACAATGGGGCAAACTCACTGTTACCCACCTTTTTGCCATTCAAAGAAAACTCATAGAATCCCAGACCACAAACGTATGCCGTTGCCTCCACTATTTTCTTGCCCGGTTTACGGTTTGCACCCCCTTCTTTCGCATCTCCTACCTGGAATGTTCTTCTCAAACAAATACTTTTCTTTGCCAAAGTATCCACAGCATCCCAGGCGGCCTTTGCCTCAGGCTTTTTCAGTTCACTGCCATGATATTTCCGGCCTTCGGGGATGCGGGCATCCTTACGGGTAATAGCCCCAATCCATTCACTGCCGGCGAAAGCCGCTTCGGAAGTCAGGATACTGAAATCAGAGGGGGCACTCCATGCCGAAGGCGTATCAGCCTCATCCCAGACACGGACACGCCAAGTATAATGCCTGTCCTTCTCCAAGACCGCATCCGCACAGGAAACCAACTGGCTTTGAGCGGATTTTACTTTGCCGCTGTTCCAGACTACTTTTCCTGCCCATACATCCCGAATCTCTATCTCATAAGCGGTCTGCCGCGTGCCATTTTCCGGCGAACTCATCTGCCATCCCAAACGAGGGGTATCAGAGGTGGTCACTCTTCCGTCGCGCATCTCACACGTCAGGCGGGTAACAGTTATGTCCTTCGCCTGCACGGCGAAAGACATAACTAACAAAGCGGCTATTAAGAATTTTCTGTAATTCATTTTTCTTTCAACAGTCTGTTTATTATCTTAAGACATCCCCTTTATTCAAATTTATAGCACATTCTCACAAAGGACACGGGTCAATGTATCGGCGTGTCCCACTTCCTTTCCATCCACATAGATATGCAGACCTTTTCCACGCTGGTAACGGCTGCCGTCCTTATCCCACAAAATAGTGAGGTTACGGCCATGATACAACACATTATCCAAACAGAAATAATCCCACTTTCCTTCGGGAATCAACGGATTCACCTCCACTGTGTTATCCATGCGCGGACGGAGCCCTATCAAACCGGTAATCATCAAATCATTAAAAGTAGAATGATTGTAATAACGGCTGCGTTCCTGATCTCCTTTCAACCAATAACCGGTCACCTCATCCAGATACTCGCCTATGTAGGGGCGGCCACGGTGATGCTGCGACTCCACATAGCGTTCCATGTGATGGAAATACACGCTGTCTGTCAATACAGTCTGAGGATAATTATTCATGAAATTGGCCATTGCGGTCAAAGTCTGTGCAGATGCAAACGGCCAGATAGCCCCATCCCATTCACACTTACCTACGCCATGCGTGCGGAACTCAGGATGACGGCGCTCGGCAGTGGTAAGTCCGTAAGGTGCGGAAAAACCTTTCTCGTCCATCACTTCCTTCCATGCCACAGTGTATTTGGAAGAAGCATCCGGCAAATTGAAATACCAAGGGATATAGCCGATAGCCTCGCGTACCTCGGCGGACGCATCTCCACGCATCGTTTCAAAGAAATGGTGATCTGTGTTCCACAACTTATCCTGTACCAATGTTTTAATGGAATCGGCTTTCAATCCATATTTCATGGCCATGCCCTCATCTCCTGTCATGATGCCGATAAGAGAGAGTGCTTTGGCGTTGCCATACATATAACTGTTGATAGTGGGACGGGCATATTGCTTACGACGGCCTCCGCTGATGGATTCTTCCATGCCATCCTGCACATCTCCCTGCCAGTAAAGTCCATTGGGCAGGCGGTTTGTCTTTTCCCAACGGGCATATTCCGCTTCCAAATCCTTTACCATATCCAACAAGAACTCCTTGTTTCCATCGACCATGTAACGTCCCAGTACCGCATCCGCATTCCACGAGCTGAACTTGGTCATTTTAGCCATCGGGCCTCCTTCGTTACCCCGATACCAAGTATGGATAATCTGATTCAAGTATTCCGGATTACGCAACCAGCGGCTCTCATAAATATGATGGCCGATGGCACAAGCTATCAGATTGTATTTATCGGCATACGAACGGTTTACCAAAAATTCGGTCATACCATAGCCCACCGGAGTTTCCTTGATGTGCTTGCGCAGCGTCCACCAACGATAATAATACATTTCCTCGAAGTTCTTTTGAGAGCACTCGAAAAGAGGAATGTTTTCTTCCATCCATTGAGATGCGCGGGCATTGGGAATAGCCTGGGCTATATTCTCATCCTCCATGCTGTTTAAATAATCCACATAGGGCTTGAAATCCTTATATTTCAAGAAAGCCGCACCGGCATCCTTATCAGCAGAAGCCGTCTTGAAATGAGCTATACGATAGGTGCACAAAGGTTCTTGCTCACCTGCATTCGGCAGAATACCATACCAGTCTGCCGGGGTATCCACCGTAGGATAAGTCCGTTGCGCTCCGGTGCGGAACATCACTCTCTCGATGGTCGGAACGGGTGCAAAGAACATACGTTGCCCCACTTTCTTTCCATCCACATAGACAATTACCATGCGGTTGGCAACAGAGAGTTCCACTTCCACCTTATACGTCTTGCCCGGTTCATACTTCAACAAATTACCAAACCGCGCACCTCCTTTGGCACGGAAAAGTCCATCGGGAGTCAGTTCCAGACGGGAACAGGCAATGCCGTTTTCATCCAGAAATTCTATCTGCAAAAGTCCTTTATCGTTCTGTTCCGCCATCAGTTCGAAAGATACTTTCAGTTCTTTTGTAGCAGGTATCTTACGCTCCACACGGGCATAATCGAATAAGTCCTTGTCTTGCAGCACCAGCCATTTTCCATCCAGTGATACGGGAGCCCACTGCAAGGAATACAAATTCCAGTCGGTCAGTTCGCTCAAATCTTTGTAGCCGGCAAAATCGTCGTCAGCATGCTCGCTGGCGTGTGCGCGGACAGGCACAGGAATATGAGACACCCACATATCCTCTTTATTCATACTGTAAGTCACCCATAAATCACCATCGGGAGGAGTCCCGTTACCTTCCTGAATACCCCGTACATACTGAGGACCGAATGATTTATAATTACCTCCGTAACGCATCGGTGTAATCTCGCCGTGCACCAGATTCAAGGTCGTATATTCCAGCCCGTCCTTACTGAGCGAGATAGCCAGCGGCCAACGGAACTCGGAAGGATTATACACCGTGGCGTATGTACCGTCACTCAAACGCTGCCCCCAAATCTTCGCATTACTGTTTACAAAACCTTTCGCACGTTCCACCGGTTGCGCCCATGTGTTCCCGCCATCCTCGCTGATGGAAGTCAGGGCATGTTTCCACAGGCTTACCAAACGGCCGTCGGGCAAGGTATAGTCACAATACGCTTTGTATTCTTTGTGTAAAGGAATCAACGGGTCATTGCGGTCGGCTTCCTCCACCCACTGCATACGGTAGCGGGGATTATCCAGAATCTCCTGACAGGCTTTTACAAACTCCTTGTCTTTACTCCGTTTAAAATAAGGATAAGAGGTATTCTTTTCATTGAACGCATGGTTATAATAAATGAAATAAATGGGGCCGAAGGAACCGTCCTTTTTAATTTCGCGAACCACACGGCCTATTCCGTTCCCGTCATTCGGGTCATCTTTCTTGTCCAGTGCCACACCATAGTTTCCCATGGCTATCAGTCTGCCGCTCTTTGACACATAAAAGCCTACACGCTGATGCATGATGGCATCCAGATCTTTCGCCTTGTCTGTGCGTCCGGGCTTGGTATAGCCATCGGGAACCCGGTAGATAGGGAAAAGGGTCACCGGGTTTGTCCAGTGATAACCGTCTTTCGAGGTCATCAGGAAAGTTTGTGAGGGAGGAATATGCTCGTCCGAAGGATCGGAAAGATAATGCATATAGAATTGTCCGTTCCAATAAGCCAACATGGACTGATGATTGTATGTCCATCCATTGCCGTTATCGGGTGCAGGATGTTCCCGGTTGGCACGCATCACCTGAATATTGTGTACCCCTACCACGGGTGACAATTGCCCGTCATGACAGGTAGGGTTAGACAGCTCCGTGCCTGTATAGTGTACTCTATCTTGCGCCGATACCGAAAGTGCCAGCGAACAGGCTGCTGCAAAGGTAAAAAGTTGTTTCAGTTCCATTTATTTACTCCTATGTTGTTTTTCCATTTATTAAAATGAGGTTTCTCTTCAGCTTGATTGACCTGCAAACAAGCAAAGCTCTACAAAACTACGAATTTCTTCGTTTCCCGATAAAAGCTCCGGGCTTTAAAAAAAGACGAAAGCACAAAGCAAATGTACTCTATAAAATAATGCTATTTATAAAAAGCGTCTTTTTGTTAATGAATTTGCATAAAAGAAGCTTTTTTACTATCTTAGCAGCATGAAGTTAACAGTTTGATAACTTTTCTACGAGAAATATGTTATTTATAGTATTCACTTTCTTAACAACCGTTTGCTTATGAAACAAAAGAATAAGATGTTATCCACCCATGGCATTAAAACACTATTCGAAACCCGATTAACCCAACTCACTTCATTGGCTTCAGAAAGCCAGGATGAAACAGCTTTCAAAAACAAGCTGAACGATTATCTATTATCCGGTCCTATTTACAATCCTGCTGCCGCAAGGCAAATTAAAAGACTGATAGATAACGATGGAAAAACCATTTACGAAGCCTCTACAGAACAGGAGATTAAAATAGAAACCATCTCACTGCTTTGGAAGTTTTTAACGAATCGTATCATCAATGAAGAGATTTCCGTTGATTTATGGATTGACCTGTATCACCAGTTCGACCGGCTTTATCACGAAGAAGAGGAGCTACCTGATGAAAAACAAGTGCAACAGTGGATGAAACGCTGGCCCAGCGGACTGAATGAGGATGTCCGGGCTATCCGCCGACAAAACAAAGAACGTATCATCTCCCTTCTTATCCAGAAAATAGAAAACAGACACGCACCCTCCAGCCGCTACCTTTTTCCTGAAGGAAGCACGGAAGAGGACAAACGCCGGCTGGTCTGCCAATGGTGGAACGAAGCCCGTTTTCATCTGGCAATGGCCGTAAAAAACCCTACCGAACTGAACCGGATGCTAGGCAACTCCCTGTCCGAAGAAACCTTGCAGCTTTATCACAAAGCACGCAAGAAAGGAATGCCTGTCTTCATCACCCCTTATTATTTGTCATTATTGAATCCTACCGGAAAAGGATATGATGACGAAGCCATACGCAGCTATATCTTGTACTCTTCCCAATTGGTAGAAACTTACGGTAACATCCACGCATGGGAAAAAGAAGATGCAGTAGAGGACGGAAAGCCCAACGCTGCCGGATGGCTGCTGCCGGACGGACACAACATTCACCGCCGTTATCCCGATGTGGCCATTCTTATCCCCGACTCGATGGGACGTGCCTGCGGCGGCCTATGTGCATCCTGCCAGCGCATGTACGACTTTCAAAGTGAACGTCTGAACTTCAACTTCGAGGAATTGAAGCCGAAAGAGAGCTGGGACAAGAGGTTGAAAAAACTGATGGAATATTTCGAGAACGACACTCAGCTCAGGGATATCCTGATTACGGGAGGCGATGCATTGATGAGCCAGAACAAGACCTTGCGCAATATACTGGAAGCCGTCTACAAAATGGCTGTCCGCAAACGGAACGCAAACCTGCAACGCGCCGAAGGAGAGAAATATGCGGAACTGCAACGAGTACGCTTGGGCAGCCGGCTCCCGGTATATCTGCCCATGCGAATCAATGACGAGCTATTGGATATCTTACGCGAGTTCAAAGAAAAGGCATCTGCCGTAGGAGTCAGCCAATTTCTGATTCAAACGCATTTCCAGACTCCGCTGGAAGTAACACCCGAAGCGCGTGAAGCTATCCGCAAGATACTGGCAGGTGGACTATCACCAACCAGTTAGTATATAATGTGGCGGCTTCCCGTCGCGGACACACCGCCTAGCTGCGCAAAGTATTGAATGGGCTGGGTGTACTATGCTATTACACCTTCTCGGTAAAAGGATTTGAGGAGAATTATGCCGTATTTGCACCTAACAGCCGCTCCTTGCAGGAGAAAGAAGAGGAAAAGGTATGGGGAAAACTTTCCGCAGAGCAAGAAAAGGAGTTTTTGAACCTGTTGAGAAACAGTAAAGACCGTGCGGCAGCCGTACAACGTTTCTGCACCTTCCATCAGATTCCTTTCGTAGCAACAGACCGCAGCGTACTGAACCTGCCGGGTATAGGCAAGAGCATGACTTTCGTAACTATCGGTATGACAAAAGAGGGAAAACGGATACTGGAATTTGACCATGACCCAACCCGCCAGCATAGTCCGATTATTCATCAGATGGAAAAAATATACATCAAGGAAAACAAGTCTATCTGGCAGTATATGTTGCAATTGCAGGAAATGGGCGAGAAGAAAGAAGAATATGCCAGTCTGTGGAAATATATGGAAGGAGAAACAGAACACCGCTTCCCCTTATATAATTATCCCGATCCGGGATTCCGGATTACAGAAAAGTATAGTCACTTGTCAGTAGCCGGTAATAAATCAATCTGCTAATTTGTCAATGTGACAATGTGCTAATGTGCCATGTGGAACAAAGCGTAACCCATTGACATATTAGCACATTGACCAATCAGCAGATTATTCAATTCGTAATCTTGATCCCCACAAAATACGTTCTAGGCTGTGTAGGCCCATAGAAATAACCCGAGTCACGATAACCACCTTTGTCCAAATCCTTTTGGAAAGCATTAAAGATATTCTGCACTCCACCGTTCAATTGCAACTTGATATGGTCATTCAATACAAACGTATAATTCAGTTTCACATTCAAATCAAAGAAATCAGGAGTATGCACCATTTCATCTTTAGCGATATATTGTCCTATATATTCCTCGGGCAATTCTGTCGGTGCGAAATGCGGCACATGCATCCGGCCTGTGTACACACCGGACAAGGAGCAGTCGAAATTCTTGAACGGAGCAGATGTCAATGTGAAATAACCGTAATAGTCAGGAGTACGGGGCATCCGCTTCACCGGCGCTACCTCAGGATTCTCACTCCATGCCTCCAGCTCAGTATATTCGCTGCGCTGCACCGTGAAGCCCACCTGTAAAGCCGCATCACGTCCATGTGCAATCTTTCCGTCCAGATTCACGCCATACACACGTGCCCCGTTACCGTTACGACGCTCCTTCACCTTGTTACCATTCTGGTCATGGCCCATATCCTCCAGTACAAACACGTCATCCAATCCGGTATAGAATCCTTCCAATAACAAATTGGTCTGGAAATGACCGATATTCGCCGTCCAGTCAATGGAGCCGCTGATGCTGTTAGAATGCTCAGGCTTCAGCCCTTCCGCCAACTTGATAAGCACGCCCTCACCTCCTACTGCCGTAACGTGCAAGTCTTCATCATAAGCCTGCGGCGCACGGAAACCGGTGGACCAAGTGATGCGCGCCTGTAGTTTGTCACTGGGCTTATAGAGCAGGTTCAGACGGGGGCTGAAGATGGGATTGTCAATCAGGTTATGGTCATCCAGACGGAAGCCGGCCAGGAATACAAACTGATTCATTTTCCATTCGTTCTGCACAAAAGCGCTGGCAATGCGCACATCCTGTTTCATATCACGGTGATAACCGGTCATAACATCGTGCAGGGAGTTGTTCTGATACTCCAGCCCGGCGGTAAAAGTAGCAGGAGAGAATAAAACTTTCTCAAAATTACCCACATACATGCCGCCTGCCACCCAAGTCAGATCTTTCGTCTTTCCGTATGCATTCGCATCCTGTTGCGCACCATAATAACTGTTACGGTCGGTATGCTGGATGGAAGAATAGAAAGAAAGCTTATGCTTGTATTCTTTCCAAAACAGATCATAACTCAATCCGCCACTATTGATAACGTGCTTGGTCTGTTCGGTGATATCCGTTTCGTGCGGCTGCAAATCAAATTTATTCCCTCCGCGGCGGAACTCATTCGTGGTATGATATTCCAGACTGATACGGCTGAACTGCGTAGGACGGTAATAGGTGCGCAGCCCGAACGTATTCATATTCAGCTTTCCCAACTCCGAGAAACCGTCCCCGTCCGCATCATACGGATTACGGTTCCGATAAGACTGATACAAAGCGATGCCATACGTATTGTCTTTTGACACCAAAGAGGCATTGGCTCCCATATACTGTTCCCACACCTTGCCGTTCATATTGGACATTGTTGAAGAAACCTGAAATGAATTGTTGATGGGGTCTTTCGTGATGATATTGATGGTTCCGCCCACTGCATTAGCACCAAACAAGGCCGACCCTCCTCCGCGGACAACCTCTACACGCTCTATCATATTCACCGGAATCTGCTCCAAGCCATACACACCGGACAGAGCACTGACTACCGGACGGCTATTGATAAGAATCTGAGAATAAGGTCCTTCCAGCCCATTGATACGCACTTGAGGGAAGCCGCAGTTCTGGCAGTTGTTCTCCACACGCAACCCCGACTGGTAATTCAAGGATTTAGCCAAATCGGTAGAATTCACCGATTCGAACAGCTTGGCATTCATCACATTGACTACCACCGGAGCCACCTTGCGACTTGTTTCATTGCGATTGGCCGATACGACTACCTCGTCCGTCATAATACTTTCGTCACTCATCAAAAAATGAACATCTACCGTGAAGTCGTTACTGACGGTCACTTTCTTTTCCTGTGTCTCATAGCCCAGTAGCTGAACTCTCAATGTGTACTTTCCTGCCGGAACCTTCTTGAAACGGAACTCCCCGTCCTCGTTACTCACCGTACCTTGCCCGGTTTCCACAATCAATATGGTAGCATACGGAAGGCTGTTCTCCGTGCCTTTTTCCACTACATGACCTGAAATCACATTTCCTTCCTTCACAGGATTTACATCTTCTGCATACGCATGGATACCCGCACCCATCACCATGAGCACGAGTAACAGAATATATTGTTTCATCTATTTTTTCTATTACTAAAATGTTTCGGTTTATTCAATTAAAGAATGTGTGCAGCTCTACGGCAAAAGCACATCCGCATCTGTTGAACGGATTATCCGAATGTATCCCGTCAACAGATATACCTTATGTTTCAGCAATAAAAAGGAGGAGCGCGCAAATGGATACATTGCGCACAAAGCACTTTCGCGCGGAAAGTATTTGTCTTGTATTCCAAAACATACAACACAGGACGGAATACAGTCATCTCTGTCTGCCCCCCGGGCTCCAGAGTCTGGATAGTGCTCAGATGAGCAATTGAGATTACCTGTCCTGTGGTATGCGTATGGTGTTTTTCGGACGAAGGATGAGAGTGCACAATCATCACCCCGTTCACAATATGAACGTGGGTAAACAAAGTGATACTTACCTGATACGTTAAAAACAGCGCCAGCAGTAATAACGGGGCTACTATGTACCTTCTCTTGCTCAACTATTTATTTCTTTTCCTCGCCAAACAACAATTGATAGTCTTTTTTCGCGGCAGGCACAGTCCATTCCTCCGGAATAAACTTCCACTGGTGCATAGCATGAGGATGCAGCACTTTTTCCTGCTCAATATATTGCATCAGATAATAACGCAAATCCTTATCGGTTGCAAAAATAATACGTTTTGCCAAATCTTCCTTGGAAATTCCAGCTCCAAGAGTCAGTAAATCTCCGCCACCGTTCCCACGGTAAGAATTCAAAGCCACTTTATAAACCTTATCCATACTGAAAGGAGTCCCGTCCGACATGCTCTGAATCGTGATTTTCTCTCCTGCCGGCTTGGTCACGTCCACCGTATAATTAATGCCTGCGGCAGAGTCAAAGTTAAAGCTGAAATTCTTGAAATTAGCACGCTTCCCCTTCTCCACCGGCTCCTTGAAAAGCATCAGGTGGTCCTCGGAACTCTTCATCTGATTAGTCCAGATGGCGTATGCCATTTCCAGAAAATCTTTAATTTCCTTGCCCGAAAGTTCCATCACATACAGCATGTTCTCGTACTTGTACAAATTGAACATATCACTCACATAGATGTCTCCTTCTTTAATCTCTGCCCGGAAGGACAACGGAGCACAGAAAGACACTTCAGCACCCGAAATTTCCAATTGCAACTGATGAATCAGGTCTATGAAAGGAGAAGAACCGAAATAAGCATCCTTCGCTGTGATGGTACGTGAAATTGTACCGATTTTACGGGATACAAAGTCATTTACAGCCTTGTATTGAGGGGCAAACTTATCCATAAACTCCCGGCTGACAGGATACTTGTTCATATCCGCCAATCTACCTTCCACCGACTTCTCCACTACTTTCCCGTCTTTCTTTGTTACGGTCAGGGTCACATCCGAAACTACATTGGCATTGTTTGCCGGGTCAATGACCAGCACACTGTCTCCTGCCACATTCTGCACCTTTACACATTCCCTAGTATGGTCGTGCCCCATCAGCACCACATCAAAGCTCGGAACCCGTTTGGCTACATCCATAGAGGCATCTTCCACCACCTGTCCCAACACGTTGCCCGACTTTCCGGCATGAAACAATCCCACAATGACATCAGGATTCTCTTTTTCCTTTATAATCTTCACCCATTTGCGTGCGCAGGGCTCCATTTCCTCAAAATGCAGACCACTCCATAATTTCTCCGGCAACCATGAAGGAATGGCCGGAGTAATCATACCCAGAACCGCTATCCTCACTCCGTCGCGCTCCAACACCTCGTAGGGTTTCAGATAAGGTTTTCCAGTGGCATTGTCTATTATATTAGCCCCCAGTACCGGAAAATCGCACTGTTTTATCCAACGGTCGTACACCGCATGCCCCGTCTCTACATCATGGTTACCCATATTACCTACCACATATCCCATATAATTCATCATATCCGCGGCAACATGAGTAGACACGGTATCCATAAAATTATAATAGTAAGCTGTAGGCTGACCTTGCAGGATATCCCCATTATCCATCAACAGGCAATTATCCCCATATTTCTCACGCTGTTCTTTCACAAAGGAATGAACACGGGCAAGACTTCCACTCCATTCTTTCCGTTCGATAAAGTTATACGGAAAGAAATTCCCGTGCACATCACTGGTTTCTATAATCTTGATAACCACTTCTTCCTGATTATTGGATGCAGACAACTGCATACCTGCCCACAACAGCAGGGCACTGATACATATTCTATATTTCATTTCTCTATTCTTTATTCTTTTTTAGTCAAAGGATGCGTGAATACAAACCGGGCGCCTTCGGTATAATCCTTGTCCACCCATATCTTACCTCCCAGATTCTCGATTATCAGCCTGCTAATGGCCAATCCCAGCCCCGTACCTTGGGAATATTCATTCAATTTCTCGAAACGTTCAAATACCTTTTCACTCTTATCGGGCGGAATACCGCAACCGGTATCCGACACTGACAATTCCAACTGCTGATGCTGTTTGTCTATGGCAACCGTCAGTTTGATAGAACCGGACGGAGTAAATTTTGCGGCATTGGACAGCAAATTAATCAACACCTGCTTCAGACGCTGGGCATCCGTCTTGACAACCAGCGAAGGCACAGGAGTTTCAAACAGAAACAAAGCACTGGTCTTGCGTCCATACTCCACTGTAGACAAAGCCGTCTGACACAACTCTACCACATCACATTCTTCCCATACGAATTTTATCCTTCCGGATTCCATACGCGAGATGTCCAGAATATCATTTATGAGGTGCAACAACAAATCGGAATTCTTCTGAATGATATCACAATACTGCTCTTTCTCGGCAGGAGAGGAATCATCACTGACCAACACGCTGGAAAATCCCACAATGGCATTCAAGGGAGTGCGTATTTCGTGACTCATATTGGCCAGAAAAGCCGTCTTCAACCTGTTGGATTCCTCCGCTTTCTCCTTGGCTACCAGCAGTTCCTCGCCGGATACTTCCAGATTATGTTTCAAGTGGTTGATACGGATAATATAATATATGGCTATCAAGAAACAGGCTATCAGGAACATGAACGCCGAAACAACCCCTATGACCCAATATTTATACTGCTCATAAAACGAAGGAGTCTTGTTCACCAACACCGCTCCCTGAGGAAGATTCAATGAATCCAATTTGAATTCATGCAAACGCTTTATATCAAAAGTATAGTTTCCGGGAATAGTCACCAAGTCCACCCCTTCTCTATCCCCTTTATCCAAAAAATCATAAGTAACCGCGCCTATATTCTTTCCTACCGCATGGTACTCGGGAGTATATCCTCCCAATGCCCAATGTCCCAGCCCCACAGATGCAATAGTAAACACAGGCAGGGTGGGATTCGCATCGCGCAGCATATAAGTCGTATTACCAATAACATAACTCTCCGTACAGTCTACACGCCATGTTCCCAATAACACACACGTATTTTGAGGCAACCTGCGCATCCTTTCACTCACTTCCATAAAGGTTTCTGTACGGCCGTCCAGCCAAATTGTTTCTAAATCGGGGTACTTCTTCATCTCCTTTTTAACCAAGGCTTGCATAGACAACCCGCCATAGGTATTATCCGATATAAATGCCACACGGCGCATATCAGGATAAAAACGACGCATCAGCTTTATGTTTTTATCGACATCATATTCATATACATAACCGGCAACAATATTATAATCACTGAAATCCGTATAAATATTCTTACTTTCAGGTTCCCATACCCGCGTGTCGATACTATCATCGGGCAATACCAGTCCGTTGACACTGACCATGCCACAGATAGACGGAGTCTTTTTAGCTATCTCCGTGTCTTGTGAGATATAAGCCGACCATGCCTCCTGCCCCAACAATATAACCAGTGACGGACGGTTTTTCCCCTTATACTTACCAAGGATGGAGGCCATACGCGATTTCCACAGATAGGCCTCGGACAAATTCTTGCAGTTCATACTCTCTATGATCGGAGTATACTTGCCGCCACGCTGTCTGTATTCATCCATAAAAGCAGACAGGTTGTCAGAAATACTACGCGTTTCGGGATTATAAGAAGTGACAATAAGGATAGGCCCTTCCGAGGTCGTTTCCGCCTTCACAGGACACAGAGCAACCACAGGAAGCAGCAGGACTAATAGCATAAAAAACCTGAATATGATTGCCAATCCCCTCATTTCCTTTAGAATAATTTCTAAAAATTCGCTGCAAAGATAATAAAATAAAAACAGAACACAACCAATTGGCATGTATTTTGTTTCTCTTAAAGCAGATGAAATTTAACAAATATATAATATGGCTTACATAGACTATTACAAAGTATTGGGAGTGGACAAAAGCGCCACCCAAGATGATATCAAGAAGGCTTTCCGTAAGCTGGCCCGCAAATACCATCCTGACTTGAATCCGAATGATCCTGGAGCCAAAGATAAGTTTCAGGAGATAAATGAAGCCAACGAAGTACTGAGTGACCCGGAAAAACGTAAGAAATACGACGAATACGGGGAACACTGGAAACATGCCGACGAATTTGAAAAACAAAAGCAACAATATGGAGGTGCTGGTGGATTCGGAGGGTTTGGCGGAGCCGGAAGCGGATTCGGTACGGACGGTAACGGCAGTTACTGGTATTCCGGCAATGGAGGAGAAGAATTCACCGGTGCACATTTCGGTGGCAGCGCAGGTGGTTTCTCTGATTTCTTTGAAGAACTGTTCGGGCATCGTGGCGGTGCAAACGGCGGACGAAGCGCCGGATTCCGTGGACAGGACTATAATGCTGAATTACAACTTTCATTGCGTGAAGCCGCCGAAACACACAAACAAGTGCTTAATGTAAACGGAAAGAACATACGTATCACTGTTCCGGCAGGTATAGCCAACGGACAGACTATCAAATTGCGTGGTCATGGTGCACCGGGGGTAAACGGTGGTCCTGCAGGCGATCTGTACATCACCTTTGTCATTCCAGACGATCCTGTATTCAAACGTCTGGGAAATGATTTATATATCCATGCTCCGCTTAGCCTCTACACCGCCGTACTGGGTGGTGAAGAAACCGTGGACACACTGAACGGCAAGGTAAAACTGAAAGTAAAACCTGAAACCCAGAACGGAACCAAAGTCCGTTTGAAAGGCAAAGGCTTTCCTGTTTACAAGGAAGAAGGCAAATTTGGCGATCTGATAGTAACTTATAATGTCACCATTCCTAGCAACCTGACCGAACATCAGAAAGAGCTGTTCCGCCAATTAAAAGATAGTAGCAATTAAAAAAAGAGAAGGATTATGCAGACCGATTTAATTATTATCAACGATTTTTGCGACCGTTGCCATGTGGACCCGTCGTTCATTATGGAACTGGAAGAAGACGGACTGATCGAAGTCCGGGTGATTGACGAGGAACGCTACCTCCCCACATCCCAACTAGCGGAACTGGAGCGTTACACGCATTTATATTATGACTTGTCCATCAATATTGCAGGAATCGACGCCATTCACCACATGCTGGAACGTATAGAACTTCTGCAACAGGAAGTGCGTTCATTGAGAAACGAACTGGAATTCTACCGCTAAAATCCGTGTCCGGAGAGGGAAAGCGAAAACTGCACCCACTTCTCTTTCCGGCACTGTTCATTTACTTTTATATTTCTGTTTTTACCGTTGTTTCTATACGATAAGCAGGAGTGCCGAACCGATCATCACCGATTCTCTTCTCATTATTATATATACCAAGAAAAAGTAATGGGCTGTTCCGCTCTTTCTTCGTTTTTCCATTTATTTTCTTACTTTTTTCCGCTTTATTATCCTACGTTTAACCTAAAATCACTATCTTTGTAGACTTAAAAGCAGCCGGCCGG
>OGPF01000862.1_pt1 | contig 16158 bp, 12 predicted proteins | sample 1552871 | NCBI WGS metagenome assembly OGPF01 (sample SAMEA2580276, study PRJEB22360) | human gut metagenome | biome: human gut; feature: human-associated habitat; material: faeces | place: Denmark | collected 2008/2010
GTGTCACGGACGCCTGCAACCAGTCTCCCCGGCTGGTCATTGCTGATGTTAATATCCCAGGTAGCTGAGGTTCAGATCCACATTGCCGCTGATGCCGCTGACTTTTCCTGTGGATTTGTATTGCCACAGATCATAGCGTCCGGTGTAGGTGGGTGCTGCTGCATACTGGGCCAGCCAGATCTTGTAGCCACTCAGTGCACTTGCATCCATCTTCTGGCTGAGCCAGGTCTTGTTGGCATACACACCTGCGGTGTATCCTGCATTCTGAATGGTATTGCAGAATGCCTTACATACTGCCGTTCTGGTAGCGGAATCGATCTTATCACCTCTTCCGCCGCTTCCTTCCACATCCAGGAATACCGGATAGGAAATCTTGTAACCGCTGATACGATCCAGTACCATGGAGGCTTCCTGTACTGCCTCGACCTCATCCACTGCCTGGGTAAAGAAGTATACACCCACTTTCAGTCCTGCTGCCGTAGCTCCCTTGATGTTGGTCTTGAAGGTAGGGTCATCGATCAGTGCTCCCTGAGAGGAACCGCGATAACCCACACGGATGATCACGTAGCTGACACCGGAATTCTTCACGGCGTTCCAGTCAATTTTTCCATTCCACTTGGACACATCGATTCCCATGGTGCCGGAACCAACTACCAGAGATCCGTCACTGGCAAAATTGTATTTTGCGCCCTGAATGACCTGTTCTCCGGTAACCTTGTTGCCATCCGCTGTAAAGAAATAAAGCTTTCCGTCCAGTGTCTGCCATCCGGTGTATTTCACATCACCTTTGATAAAGAACTTAGAGGCAGTAAAGTAATCCGCATTGACTGCTTCACGATAGCTGTCACCATCCTGTACATACAGCTGTACACCGCTCTTGTCTTTCAGCTTGGTAGTTTTATCTTCTCTCGCATTGGAAGCCTTTACTGTTACTGTGCACTTGGCTTCCACCTTGTTGCTGCCTTCTGTATACGTTACCGTTACCGTAGCACTTCCCGCTTTCACACCGGTGATAGTAATGGTCTTGCCGCTTACAGCTACAGTTGCTATACCGGTATCGCTGGAAGCCGCACTTACGGTTCCACTTCCGCTGACTTTTGCGGTAACTGTATCCGTTGCCTTCTGATAAGTCGTCACTGCCGTTTTATCCAGAGTAATTGTCGCCGCCGGAGTCGCTGTAGGGGTTGCCGTAGGAGTCGCTGTAGGAGTTGCCGTAGGGGCCGCTGTCGGGGTTGCTGTTGCCGCCGGGGTTGCTGTTGCCGTCGGGGTTGCTGTTGCCGTCGGGGTTACTGTCGGAGTCGCTGTGGGCTCTGCAGTCGGGGATACTGTCGGTTCTTTTGTAGGTTCTGCTGTGGGCTCTGTTGTAGGTTCTGCTGTCGGTTCCGCTGTTGGTTCCGCTGTTGGTTCTGCTGTAGGAGACACTTCTGCCATCCGCAGGAACTTACCGCTGTAAGCCACCGTTACGGTCTCCGGATCGGTAATGGTATCCTTGGATACTTCTTTATAAGTATTGGCAGTTGCGGTACTTGCCACCCACTGCACAGTATCCTGCAGTGTGGACTCTACAGTAGTATCCTTGATCTGTGTATCCTCTTTTGCAGCATTGATCTCAGATTCTTTCTTGATCTCATTGGAGACATCGACCTTTTTATAGGCGATATCTTTCTTTACTTCTACTTTCTGTGCTGCTGTCGGCAGAACATAGTCCTTGTATTTATCATCCGTCAGTGCGTTTACCGCTACGGAGTAATTCCCCGGCGTAATACCCTTTTTATAGATAATACCGTCCATATCGTCATCAGTCCAGGTCTCGGTCTTGCCGTTGGGATCTGTGATGGTTACGCTGAAGGGTACGTTGGAGATCAGCTTGGCGGTCTTTTTATTGTTAAATTTGATCTTCAGATCCTTCTGTACAGAGACCAACTCCAGTTCTACCGTACCGCCGTTGGTGTACTCTGCCTCTTCATATTCCTTCTGTTCTTCCGGATCTTCTTCTACCGCATTGGCTGCCGCGATCTTTGCCATCTGTGCGTCTGCCACTGCCAGAAGTCCCTGCTCACCGATCATCTGGATGCCGTCCAGCTGTGTTCCCACGCTGACGAACTCCGATACCTGTCCATCCACTGCCCGGGCACTGGCATAGACACTTCCGGTCACGATAGCCAGAATCAGTACCGCCACTCCGGTAGCTGCCATGATCCGGTCCATGGTACTCAGGTTCAGGAATTTTGTCCAGATTACAGCGATTCCGCCCTGCTTTTTGCCCCCGGTCTTTCTCCTGCCCGTGGGAGCCGGCTCTTCCTCGTAATCCTCGTCGGCATAATACTCTTCATCGTCACTCTCTTCGATGTACTCCACATCATCGGCATAGTACTCCTCACCGTCTTCTTCTCCGGTGTGCTCTTCCTCATCGGCATAGTACTCCTCATCGTCTTCTTCTCCGGTGTACTCTTCCTCATCAGCGTAGTACTCCTCACCGTCTTCTTCTCCGGTGTACTCTTCCTCATCAGCATAGTACTCTTCGCCGTCTTCTTCTCCGGTGTACTCTTCCTCATCAGCATAGTACTCTTCGCCGTCGTCTTCTCCGGTGTACTCTTCCTCATCGGCATAGTACTCTTCACCGTCGTCTCCTCCGGTGTATTCTTCCTCATCGGCATAGTACTCTTCGCCGTCAGTCTCTTCCGGATACTCTTCTTCGTCGGCATAGTATTCCTCGCCGTCGTCTTCTCCGGTATATTCTTCCTCGTCCCAATCGTAACCATCCTGTACGTCTTCTTCCCAGTTACGGTCCGGACGTTTTGTATGGTTAAATAATTTTTTCATCTGATCTATCCCTTCTGCTCATAATTCTCGGTGTAACAATTCCGTAACATTATAGCATTGTATTTTCCCCACATCAAGGCATTCACCCATTTCTTCAGAATTTCTTAAATCTTTCTAATATTATGGACTTTCTTTTCGTATAATAGTAAAATCAATATAACTCTTTTTACCACTACATTATTGAATTACCTGAAACGGAGAGAATACATGAAACGAAACAATAACAACCATAATATCCACGCATCTTCTGTGAATGACATGCCGGATATTGAGATTGTAGATCTGGAAAACGACACAATGCAAGACACAGATTCTGGTAATTTCCATTCCGGGAATACTCGTTCCGGTTCTGTGCACAATTTCCATACCGATTCCGATGACGACATAGAAGACCTTTACGTAGATGCCGATGAAGAAATCCCTGAGGGCGAAGAGTCTGTGGCCCCTGCCGGTATCCGGCGCTTTCTGAATTTTCACGTACTGTTTGCTCTCGTGCTTCTTATTGTTGTCGGCGTGGTAGGATACCGCGTCACACACTGGGGACAGAGGATCAGCCAGTCCGACATCTTCAAGGACGGACAGGGTTCCTACGACGACAGTTGGGATTCCATCCTTCCCCTGACCGACGAAAACGGTCAGATGATCATTAATGATGCTTCCAATATCGTTGTCTTCGGAAATGCTCCCTTCGCAGATGACAGGGACTCTTCCGACAATCTGGCCAATCTGATCGCCAAAGAGACCGATACCACCGTTTATAACTGTTCCATCAGCGGAAGTTACCTTGCTGCACAGCAGTTAAACTACGACCCCACCGTTGCCCCCATGGATGCTTACTGTCTCTACTGGCTGGTGAACCTGGCCGTTGGGGTTCCTCTGGATGGCTACTACACCGATGCAGCCAATGCTCTGGGCGACAAGACACCGGCCGAAGCAGAGGAAGTAATCAACACACTGAAAACTCTGGATTTCAACACGATCGACACCGTTGCCATTATGTATGATGCTACCGATTATCTGTCCGGCAATGCCATGTACAGTGATGAGAATCCCACGGATCCCACGCAGTTTACCGGCAATCTGGAGGCCAGCATTGAAGTATTGCAGAACTATTACCCCCAGATCCGCATTATCGTCATGTCTCCGACCTATGCATATGCTGTGGATGAGAACGGCGAAGTGGTGGACGGCGACAGGATTCTCTATGTGTGTGGTAAGTACATGATGGAGCAGGGCGCGCTGAAGGACAATACCATCGTTACCACCGTTATGTCCAATCTGGGACTTTACAAGGCCTGCGATCAGGTGGGACTGCGTTATGAGAAGACAGCAGTCGGTGACAAATATGTATTTGAATCCATGATGGAGCATGGATATTCTATCGGCGGCGAACAGTCAGGACATATCATCTTCTCTAAGTATGCTTCAACAGGTGATGGTATCCTTACCAGCCTTAAGATGATGGAGGTCATGATGGCTAGGAAACAGAAAATGAGCCAGCTCTGTGAGGGACTTAGTATCTACCCACAGGTGCTTCAGAATGTGCGCGTAGCTGACAAGGCTGAGGCACTTGCCAATCCTGAGGTTCAGGCGGCTGTTGACCAGGTTACTGCAGAGCTTGGCGATACAGGACGTATACTTGTGCGTGAGTCGGGTACAGAGCCTGTTATCCGTGTCATGGTTGAGGCAGAGAGCGAGGAAATCTGCCAGAAATATGTGGATATGGTCGTCGCAAAATTAAAATAAAGGTTAATGCCAAAGATAATACACGTAAGATACAAAAGCTGTGTGAGAATATCATGCAGCTTTTGTTGCTATCAGGGTTCATAAATGAGTGAATTAAGATAAATTAAGTGGATATAATTTAATCTGTAGAGAGAATAGTAATTAAATTCTGCCGGAGGAAATAGTCTATGCCTGAAATCTTAATTATTTTTATATTATGTGCCGGTATTATTGTAATTGGCATAATATTGTGTATAATTATTAAAGTGAGTCATATGTCTGATGACGAACAGAAAAAGGACGATGAACGACAGCTGGAGTTCATTCGTGCCTACAAGGAGCATAAAAAAGGACATTGAGTTTAAAGGATTATATAATAAGAGACATACAGGAAAAGTTCAAATACCTTCCGTCAGCGGTATATTTGGCTTTAATCTGCATTGCGATGTATATTTTTGTGTGCCTGCTGCGATATCTTTTCACAATGAGGGAGGTATCACAGGCAGATGAGAGAAGAAAAAAGATAGTGGGCAAAATCTGGCATATGCTGTTCTGCGGCACCTTTGTGGCCTATATGTATACGCTTATAATGATAGTGTATTATTCAAGGGAGCCGGGAAGCAGAACCGGCGTCGCCGATATGGTGCTGTGGAGCAATTGGGGCATGACACTTCAGATGCACGCTTATTTTATAGAAAATATAGTATTGTTTATACCATTTGGGCTTTTATTTCCACTGGTTTTTAAAAATTGGATGAGATGGTTTACAATACCTGTTGGTGCTCTTATAAGCGCAGCAATTGAGTACACGCAGCTGGTTACCGGAAGGGGATATTGTCAGCTTGATGATTTTGTGACAAATACGGCAGGAGCAGCAATCGGATTTTTTATTTATTTGATATTATATGCAGGGTGGCTTATATGGAAAAAAATAAGATAAGCATTGTGGTACCATGCTTTAACGAGAAAGAGGCTCTGCCTCTTTTTTATAATAAAATAACTCAGGTGTTTAATCAGATGAGTCAAGAGAGTGAGACAGCGGGATTGTCCTATGAACTGATTATAGTGGATGACGGTTCTATGGACGGGACGCTCGATGTCGCAAAGGAGCTTGCCGTAAATGATTCCGGTGTGAAATACATATCCTTTTCACGTAATTTTGGTAAGGAGGCAGCCATGTATGCAGGTTTGCAGCATGCGGTAGGTGAGTATGTGGCGATAATGGATGCTGACCTTCAAGATCCGCCGGATATGCTGCCTGAGATGTACAAGGCTCTTATGGAAGACGGTTATGATGCTGTCGGTACAAGGCGAGTGACACGCAAAGGTGAACCAGCGATTAGATCTTTTTTTGCCAGAAAGTTCTATAGGCTGATGAGTAAGATTTCAAAGGCAAATATGGTTGATGGGGCACGTGACTACAGGCTGATGAATAGGAAATATGTGGATGCACTGCTGTCGCTTAAGGAATACAACCGGTTTTCAAAAGGACTGTTTGGATGGGTAGGCTTTAAGGTGAAGTGGCTTGAGTTTGAGAATGTAAACAGGGTGGCAGGTGAGACAAAGTGGTCATTCTGGCAGCTCTTTTTGTATAGCCTTGACGGAATAGTGGCATTTTCAAACGCGCCGCTATACATGGCTTCAATAGCCGGAGTGTTCAGCTTTATTGTCGCAATAATTGCAATGCTCTTTATCATTATCAGGAGACTTGTATTCGGAGATCCGGTAGCCGGCTGGGCTTCGACCGTTGTTATTATACTTTTTATAGGTGGGATACAACTGCTTAGCATAGGCATTTTGGGACTTTATCTGTCGAAGCTATATCTCGAGGCAAAGGACAGACCGATATATTTAATAGGAGAATCAAATATAGAAAAACCTACAGAAAAAAATTAAGGCTTTCTTAAGAATTCTTAATTCGATAGCACATGACATTTTTTTCGGATGTTATGTGCTATAATTTTTTTCGGCAACGTTTATTAATGCATGAAAGAGGACTAAGATGAAAAACGTACTGGAGTGGCTTGAGGCCACAGTGGCAAAATACCCTGATAAGCCTGCATTTTCAGATACTGAAAGCAGCATTACATTTAGGCAGGTGTATGATATAGCAAGAAATACAGGAGCATATCTGGTAGAACAGCTTGGAGTGGACAGAACCCCTGTTGCAGTATTTGCCGGAAGAAAAATGGTGACACCGGCATACTTCCTGGGTGTGGTATATGCAGGCAGACCGTATGCACCGATTGATGCATCGCTTCCTGACAAGAGAATTGAAAAAATTCTTGAAAATCTGTGTCCAAGGGCTATTGTTGCGGACAGGGAAAGTCGTGAGCATGTGGAGAGCATAGTGGATGAGCTGGCAAAGGCAGAAGGCTTCGATAGACCGCAGATATTTATTGCTGAGGATATATCGCACTTCGAGCAGGTGGCGTGCGCTGATAGTAATTGTAAAATCAGTGAATCATCAGGAGACGCTGTGACGGATAGTGAGAACGATACAGATGGTGGTGTTGTGGCAGGCTGTGCAGGAAAAACAGATGACAGCGCACTGGAGAAGCTAGCAACAGTCCGCCGACAGATGTCCATGACAGACCCGCTGTACATTATCTACACATCAGGCTCCACCGGCAATCCGAAGGGAGTCATGACATCACATCTGTCACTTATGACGTACATCAACGCATATTGTGATGTGATGCATATAGAGGAAAGTGATGTGTTGGGCAATCAGTCACCGCTTGACTATATCGCGGCAATCAGAGACATTTATCTGCCGCTAAAGACCGGCTGCAGCACAGCGATTATTCCAAAAGAGTATTTTATGGAGCCGAATGCCCTGTTTGATTACATGAATGATAAGAAGGTCAGCAGTGTTGGCTGGAGTGTTTCGGCATTTACCATCCTCACATCGCTTGGGGCATTTGAGGAAGTAGGGCTTAAGAGTCTCAGAAAAATCTGCTTCTCAGGCTCAGTGATGCCATGCAGGGTGCTCAGAAAATGGCAGGAAAATCTGCCGGAAGCGCATTTTGTGAACCAGTATGGGCCGACAGAGGCAACTGCTTCGTGCACGTATTATAGTGTGGATCATCTGGTGGAAGAGGACGAGGTGCTTCCTATAGGAAAAGCCTATGACAATTACAGAGTTTTCCTGATAGATGAGCATGGAAATGATCCGGCTGTCGGAGAACAGGGCGAGATATGCGTATGTGGACCAATCCTGGCGTTGGGCTATTATAATGATCCGGAGAGGACAGCTGCGGCATTTACACTCAATCCACTCAACAGGGCTTATCCTGAGCGGATGTACCGCACCGGGGATTACGGAAGGCTCGATGAAGCCGGCATACTTCATTTCTGTGGACGTATGGCCCGCCAGATAAAGCACATGGGACACCGTGTGGAGCTTGATGAGGTGGAGCATGCCGCCAATGTGGTCGATGGAGTCGCAGAAAGCTGCGTTATATATAATAAAGCAAAAGAGGTGCTGATACTTTTCTACACAGGTGACTGTGACAGGAGAAGCCTTGCGCTGGCACTGAGGGATGAGCTCCCGGGCTTTATGGTGCCAAGGAAAATCAAGAAACTGGAGCAGCTTCCTAAGCTTCCAAACGGAAAATATGATATGAAAAAACTGGAGGAAATGTAAAATGAGAGACACAATTTTAGAGATTTTAGAGGAATTAAGACCGGATGTGGATTTTGAGAAGGAGACAAAGCTCATCGATGACAAAATTCTTGAGTCATTTGATATAGTTTCACTCGTATCGGAGCTGACTGATGAGTTTGACATCACAATCAGACCAAAGGATCTGGTTCCTGAGAATTTCAACTCAGTTGATGCAATCGAGAAGCTTGTGAAAGAGCTTGTGGAGGAATAAAGCATATGAGACAGACACCGTACTATGTATTTGATACGGACGAGTTTGCGAAGAGAGCAGCCATGATAAGGGCTGCTCTTGATTGTAAAGGAGGACGTAGGATACCACTTTGTTTTTCGATAAAGGCAAATCCGTTTCTGCTTCACAGGCTGCCGGCGGGCTTAGACCATGTGGAGGTGTGCAGCCCGGGAGAGCTTGAGATATGTATAGCACTTGGCGTGAAGCCGGAGAGCATCATCTATTCAGGTGTGATGAAGGAAAAATGCGATATAGAGCGAGCCGTTTCGTATGGCGCCGGCATACTGACCTGTGAAAGCATAAGACATGCGACGCTTATATCAGAAGTGATGCTTGAATGTATGTCTGAAGGCGCGCAGGAAGCCGGATTGGTCGAAAAGAAGGCACAGGTCATACTGCGCCTGACAAGTGGCAACCAGTTTGGCATGTCGCTTGAGGATATTGAATATATCATTTCGCATCCGGATGAGTTTAAGGGCATTGCGGTAATGGGCATCCACTACTATTCCGGCACACAGAAGAGTCTTCGCAAAATAAATAAGGACTTGGAAAAAATAAAGTCTGCACTTACCATGTTAAAGGACAAATACAGCTTTGAGCCACAGCTTGTAGAGTATGGCCCGGGGCTTTGCGTGGAGTATTTTGAGGATGACTGGCAGGAAAAGGAAAAACAATCACTTGATGAGGCAGCAGAGGTGCTTAGAGAATTTGCCGAGGAATATCCGCTTGGCATTGAGATGGGACGTTTCCTTGCAGCCTCATGCGGTAAATATTACACACAGGTAAAGGATCTTAAATCGACAGGCGATGCCAATTATGCGATTCTGGATGGAGGAATCCACCATCTGAATTACTTCGGGCAGAGGATGGCAATGCAGGTGCCGCCGATTAGTATATATAGAGCTGCCGGTGTGGAATTAACACAATTGCCGGACATAGACTATACACTCTGTGGAAGCCTCTGTACAGTGGCAGATGTGCCGGTACGCGAGGTGAAGCTCAAGAAACTTGAGCTTGGTGATGTTCTTGAGTTCGGGCACTGTGGCGCATACTCGGTGACAGAAGCACCGGCGCTCTTTCTGTCAAGACAGCTTCCGGCTATATATGCGTATTCGAAGGAGTATGGATATGAGTGTCTTAGGGAGCATATTCCTGCGGCTGAGATAAACCTGGCCGGAAAAAAATTGTAAATAAAAGCGCCATGGTAAATTGCCATGGCGCTTTTGAATATGACATAAACAAAGCATTTTGTGGGGAGCCTGACTATTAGCCAAGCTCCTTCTCACACATATCAAGTACAGAAGCAATGGTAGTATCCATATCATAGTACTTGTACTCGCCGAGACGACCACCGAATATAACACCGGTCTCCTTATCGGCAAGCTCCTTGTACTTGGCGTAGAGCTGTCCGTTTTTCTCATCGTTTACAGGGTAGTAAGGCTCATCGCCGGCCTTCCACTCAGAAGAGTACTCACGGCTGATAATAGTCTTTGGCAGATCATTTCCATCCTCATCCTTACCGAACTCGAACCACTTGTGCTCGATGATACGTGTCCATGGAGTTTCGCGGTCTGTATAGTTGACAGCGGCATTGCCCTGGAAGTTAGGAATATCGAGGGTCTCATTCTCAAAGCGCACTGAGCGGTACTCTAAAGTACCTAGCTTAAAGCCAAAGTATGCGTCAATCGGACCTGTATATACAACCTTGTCAGCAAGAGAATCAAGCTCAGCCTTGTGCTCAAGATAGTCGGTATTCAATCTGACCTCAATGCCGTCGAGCAGATTTTCAACCATCTTGGTGTAGCCACCGATTGGAATACCCTGATAAAGAGCGTTGAAGTAATTGTTGTCAAAGGTAAGTCTAACAGGAAGACGCTTTATGATGAAAGCCGGAAGCTCCTTACAATCACGGCCCCACTGTTTCTCAGTGTAGCCCTTCACGAGCTTCTCATAGATATCACGGCCAACGAGTGAGATAGCCTGCTCCTCGAGATTTTTAGGCTCACCGGTGATTTCCTTTTTCTGCTCCTCAATCTTTGCAGCAGCCTCCTCCGGTGTCACCACACCCCACATCTTGTTGAAGGTGTACATATTGAAAGGCATTGAGTAAAGCTCACCCTTGTAGTTGGCTACAGGGCTGTTTGTGAAGCGGTTGAACTCAGCAAACTGTGTGATGTAGTTCCAGACCCTCTTATCATTGGTGTGGAATATGTGGGCTCCGTACATGTGTACATTGATGCCCTCCTGCTTCTCGGTGTAAACATTTCCTGCTATGTTAGGACGTTTGTCCACAACAAGCACAGATTTGCCTTTGGCTTTTGCTTCGTGAGCAAAGATGGCTCCGTAGAGACCGGAACCTACTACTAAATAATCGTATTTCATTGTGTTCTCCAAATTAATTTAGATAGATTTTTAAAAGAGTGATTGATTTATCAACCACTCTATTGTATAATCTACTCAAAGGTAATCGGATGTTATTCCGATTTGCCCTCAGTGATTGATTAGTATAAAGATTAGCACCCTCACTTTAGGCGGTTGGGGTGCTATTTCTTTTTGTGGTTGTCTATATACGACAATGCTGCAAAAACTACTAGTAACAATGTAAGTACTTCAATTGTATTCATAGTAACATCATCCCCCTTCTGTAAAACTAGAGGGATTTATCAGAATTAACACCCGAGCTTTTTTCGACTACCCAATGATTATATCATAGAGTATATGGGCTATCAAGGAGGCAATTAGAGAATATGAAACTACCCGGCTACTACTCCTCAGGAGAATTTGCAAAAAAAGCGCATATTACAAAAAAGACCGTCAGGTACTATGACGAGCACAATATTTTAAAACCATCCTACGTAAACGAAAACGGAGCCAGATTCTATAATGATGACGACTTTGCGCGTCTACAGCAGATACTGTTCCTCAAATATCTGGGCTTTTCCCTGGATGATATCAAGGAGATGACACTCAGAAACACGGACAGCGATGTCATGTCTGAGTCGCTTCACATGCAGCTTGGTCTCGTGGAGGAGAGGATAGAGCAGATGAAGCTTATGAAATCAGCACTGCAGGAGGCTTCAGAGGTAATAGACGAGGGGCGAAGCGTGGACTGGAGTCATATGCTGGAGCTGGTTAATATAAACGAGATGGAGCAAAAGCTAAAGCAGCAGTACAGGGATGCTTCAAATATATCAGCCAGAATCAATCTGCACAGGGATTTCTCGATTAATCCGGTGAGCTGGTTTAGCTGGGTATTTGATGAGTGCAGCTTTTTTGAGGGGGAAAAGGTGCTTGAGGTGGGCTGTGGTGATGCCTCTCTCTGGACACAGAACATAGACAGGATACCGGCAGATATGCAGATAACCCTGACTGATATATCGTATGGCATGGTAAGGGATGCGACGAGAAATGTAGGCGCAGATGACAAGCGCTTCACATATGAGGTGATGGATGCCCACAGGCTGTATAAGCCGGATGCATCGTATGACTGCGTGATAGCAGACCATGTACTGTTCTATTGTGACAATCTGGATGCCGTGTGCAGTGAAATCCTAAGGGTGCTAAAGCCCGGTGGCGTGTTCGTGTGCAGTACATACAGCTCACGGCATATGAAGGAAATAAACGACCTGGTGCAGCAGTTTGATGACCGTATAGAGCTGTCAGCGGAAAGGCTGTATGAGCAATTCGGTAAAGAAAATGGTGAGGCAATACTTGGGAAATACTTTGGTGAGGTAAGCTGGCATGGATACGAGGATGAGCTTGTGGTAGAAAAAGCAGAGCCTGTGATAGAGTATGTGCTTTCGTGCCACGGCAACCAGAACAGGTATATTGTGGACCGCTATAAGGAATTTGCGGCATTTGTCAGAAAGAAGACAGAGAGAGGGTTCCATATCACAAAGGATGCAGGTGTATTTATTGCACGAAAATGATTCAAAAACAGGATATTATAAGCATATATTTTGTGAAAAATGCTAAAAATATAAAAAAGTACTTGAAGGTGCCCTTGGGGCACCTTTTATAATGCAGGTAAATGATGAATCAGGTCAGTGTATTCTATAGACCGAAAGCATCAAGTGCAGCACGTAGTTTCAGTTTGAAGGAGAACAACATGAAAGGTATTATATTAGCGGGAGGTTCAGGCACACGTCTTTACCCACTCACAATGGTAACATCAAAGCAGTTACTTCCAATTTATGACAAGCCAATGATCTACTATCCTATGTCAGTGCTTATGAATGCAGGCATCAGAGATATTCTGATCATTTCAACACCACAGGATACACCAAGATTCAAGGAGCTCTTAGGAGATGGACATCAGTTTGGTGTCAACCTCACCTACGAGGTACAGCCTAGCCCGGACGGACTTGCACAGGCATTTGTTATCGGTGAGAAATTCATCGGTGATGATACAGTAGCCATGGTTCTCGGAGACAACATCTTCGCAGGACACGGACTCAACAAGAGACTCAAGGCCGCAGTTGAAAACGCAGAGAGCGGCAAGGGCGCCACAGTATTCGGCTACTATGTAGATGACCCTGAGAGATTCGGTATCGTAGAGTTCGATAAAGAGGGAAAGGCTATTTCAATCGAGGAAAAGCCGGAGCATCCAAAGAGCAATTATTGTGTTACAGGTCTTTATTTCTACGACAACAATGTAGTAGAGTACGCAAAGAACCTTAAGCCATCAGCCAGAGGCGAGCTTGAGATAACAGATCTTAACAGAATCTATCTTGAGAAAAAAGCCCTCAATGTAGAGCTTTTAGGACAGGGCTTCACATGGCTTGATACAGGAACACATGAGAGCCTTGTAGATGCCACAAACTTTGTCAAGACAGTTGAGACACATCAGCACCGTAAGATAGCATGTCTTGAGGAAATAGCTTACTTAAACGGCTGGATTACAAAGGATGAAGTATTAAAGACATATGAGCTCGTAAAGAAGAACCAGTACGGACAGTACTTAAAGGACGTACTTGATGGAAAATACCGCGAGCAGTTATATTAAGGAGGAAATCAAAATGACAATTATCGTAACAGGTGGAGCAGGATTTATCGGAAGTAACTTCGTATTTCACATGCTTAACAAATATCCGGATTACCGTATCGTATGCTTAGACTGTCTCACATATGCAGGAAATCTCTCAACACTTGAGCCTGTAATGGACAATCCAAACTTCCGTTTCGTAAAGGAGAGCATCACAGACCGTGACGCCGTATACAAATTATTTGAGGAAGAGCATCCTGATATGGTTGTAAACTTCGCAGCAGAGTCACACGTTGACCGTTCAATCGAAAACCCACAGGTATTCCTTGATACAAATATCATCGGAACATCAGTACTTATGGACGCATGCCGCAAGTATGGTATTAAAAGATATCACCAGGTATCAACAGATGAGGTATACGGAGATCTGCCACTTGACCGCCCTGACCTTTTCTTCCATGAGGATACACCAATCCATACATCAAGCCCGTATTCATCATCAAAGGCAGCAGCAGATTTACTCGTGCTTGCCTACCACCGCACATATGGACTTCCTGTAACAATCAGCCGTTGCTCAAACAACTACGGACCATACCATTTCCCGGAGAAGCTTATCCCACTTATGATTGCAAATGCACTTAATGATAAGCCACTCCCGGTATACGGAACAGGCGAGAACGTGCGTGACTGGCTCTATGTAGAGGATCACTGCAAGGCAATCGACCTTATCATCCACAACGGACGTGTAGGAGAGGTTTACAACGTAGGTGGACACAATGAGAAGACAAACCTTGAAATCGTAAAGATTATCTGTAAGGAGCTCAATAAGCCGGAGAGCCTTATCACATTCGTAGGAGACCGTAAGGGCCATGATATGCGTTACGCAATCGACCCAACAAAGATCCACAATGAGCTCGGATGGCTTCCAGAGACCAAGTTTGAGGACGGCATCAAGAAGACAATCAAATGGTACCTTGACAACCGTGAGTGGTGGGAGACAATCATCAGCGGAGAGTACCAGAATTACTACGAGAAGATGTATGCGAATAGATAACTGCTACTCTTTGAGGCTTTTGTGCATGCCTAAAGAATATGTGATTGCGTATATATGTTGAGCCTGTTTACGAATAACAGCGTTAAGGAGACAAAAATGAAAGTATTTGTTACAGGAGTTGCGGGGCAGCTTGGTCATGATATAATGAATGATCTTGCGGCGCGCGGTTACGAAGGAATAGGAACAGATATTGCATCAGAATATAATGGTATCTCTGATGGTACAGCAGTGACACGCATGCCATATGTATCTCTGGATATTACTGACAGAACAGCGGTAGAGCAGGTGATAGGGGCGCTTAAACCCGATGTTGTAATACACTGTGCAGCATGGACAGCTGTAGATCTGGCCGAGGATGATGATAAAAAAGCAAAGGTGCATGCAATCAACGCAGACGGCACACAGAATATTGCAGATGCCTGCAAGAAGATAGATGCCAAGATGGTATATATCAGCACAGATTATGTATTTGACGGACAGGGCACCACACCATGGCAGCCTGACTGCAAGGACTATGCACCACTCAATGTATATGGACAGACAAAGCTTGACGGAGAGCTTGCAGTGGCAAATACACTTGAGAAGTACTTTATAGTGCGTATAGCATGGGTATTTGGTGTAAACGGCAAGAACTTCATCAAGACAATGCTAAATGCCGGCAAGACACACGATAAGCTTACAGTAGTAAGTGACCAGATTGGTACACCGACATATACACTCGACCTTTCAAGATTGCTCGTAGATATGATAGAGACTGATAAATACGGTTACTATCACGCTACAAACGAGGGCGGATATATAAGCTGGTATGATTTTACAAAGGAAATCTTTAAGCAGGCAGTGGAGCTTGGTCATACAGAGTATTCTGAGGACAGACTCACAGTAGTACCTGTTACTACAGCAGAGTATGGTGTGTCAAAGGCAGCACGTCCGTTTAACAGCAGACTGGACAAGAGCAAGCTCGTGGAGAATGGATTTAAGCCACTCCCTACATGGCAGGATGCGCTGCACAGATATCTGCAGGAGATAGAATTTTAGTGAACTAAGAAGCACAGAAGCTACGAAGTAGCGAGGTTGAGTTAGATGTTGGGATGTTCACGTAATACAAGAAAGGACATAGAAATCATGGGACAGATTAAAGTACAGAAAAATGTAGGTGGAATCGAAGGACTTTGCATCATCGAGCCTACAGTGCATGGAGACAACCGTGGATACTTTATGGAGACATACAATTCAAAGGATATGCAGGAAGCCGGCATTGACAGAGTGTTCGTACAGGATAATCAGTCATGCTCCACAAAGGGAGTGCTCCGCGGACTACATTTCCAGAAGGAATATCCACAGGCAAAACTTGTGCGTGCAGTAAAAGGCTCAGTATTTGATGTGGCTGTAGACTTAAGAAGCGATTCAAAGACATACGGCAAGTGGTTCGGAGTAGAGCTCACAGAGGAGAACAAGAAGCAGTTCCTTATCCCGGAAGGCTTTGCACACGGATTTTTAGTATTAAGCGATACCGCAGAATTCTGCTATAAATGTACGGACTTCTACCACCCGAATGACGAGGGCGGTCTCGCATGGAATGACCCGGAAATCGGAATTGTATGGCCCAAGCTTACCGGCTCCTATAACGGCACCCCGTCCGGAGACGGCTATAGCCTTGATGACGGCACGAA
>OGPF01000869.1_pt1 | contig 15964 bp, 16 predicted proteins | sample 1552871 | NCBI WGS metagenome assembly OGPF01 (sample SAMEA2580276, study PRJEB22360) | human gut metagenome | biome: human gut; feature: human-associated habitat; material: faeces | place: Denmark | collected 2008/2010
CATGCCAAGTGTCCAAAGAAATCCAAGTACCATACTACGTTGCAGAAGATTTTCAAGAACCATAAGCGTGGCCACACCCAAAGCCAATGTAAACATCACATTATGTGTCCCGTCAGCACCATTCAGCAGATACCAGGGTATTTCACTGATTACTGCAAATCCCAGTAGGGTAAAGAAATACCTGTACCTGCTTCTTGTATGAATAAACCCTTCCGCTATCAGGAAGGCAAACACTGGAAAAGCGATGCGCCCTATACAGCGCATCGTTTCATATAATAGGGTACCGTGTTCCATCAGATAGAGAGCAACATGGTCTATCACCATGGAAATCATGGCAATGACTTTCAGGGCACTGCCGCTAAGTCCGGATTTTGATTTTAAAGTCAGATTCATAGGCTGTATATTTAACTGATACCGAGAAGTTCCTTTACCATATCCTCCACTTCCTGGTTCACACGCTTGAAGTTACGGTTCAGCAGGATTTCCTTCTCTTTGTCATTCTTGAACTCATAGATTTTAGGAAGAGGAACATAGTGTTTTTCCTCGTCCTTAATCTTCTTCATATCAAAGTGCGTCTTACAGAAATACTTGGTAGTCCTGAACTCTTCTGACTGCTCGATGTCAAAATGGTCAAGCATACTGTCATCGGTAGCCGTAAAGTCACGTGCCGCCTGTCCGGCCAGCCAGCCTGTTGCCATATCCGCAATCTTGGCTGCAGGAACCAGAAAGTCCATCTTCTCAGATATTGTGGTTGATACCTTGTGGTCATTGATGGAAACGGAGCGTGAAGTCTGCTTTGCCTTTCCGAACACATCATTCTGTGCCCACTCCAGCGTCTCCTTGTTACGTGCCGCACCCATGAAGATATTACCGCAGGTAGTGATAATTTTCTGCATACCGACCTTGCCGTAGTCAGCTTCCAGCTGTGGAAGCTCCTGGAAACCTAAAGTCACGGCAACCTTGTTGGAACGAGCCGTACCGATAAGACGGTCTATCTTGTGAAAGTACAGGGTCGGAAGCTCATCCACGATGATGCTCACCGGGATATTGCCCTTTGAGTTCACCCTTGTAATCAGACGGTTCAGTACCAGTGCATTCAGCGAGCCGATAACCTGTTCCTTTTCCGGGTCATTGGCAATCACCAGATAGCTCGGATTTGCCTTGTCAGAAATCTTCAGATCGAAATCATCCCCAGTGAATACCCAGTATGCTTCCGGAGATACAAGGCGTGCGGCATTCACACGTAGCGTACCGACCATACCTTCCAGCTGGTCATTCGCCTTGTTTTCGTAAGCACTCTTGAACGGAGCCATCAGCGAAGCAATCCTGTCATCCTGCATCAGGATATTAAATACCTGGTCGTATGGCCTTCCAAGGAATGAAAGTACATGCGGCATGTCCGAGAATTCGCCGGTTACGGTATCCGGTTCCACCACATTGCCATGCTCGTCCTCATACCAGCACCTTTGAATCAGAATCTTTCTGCCTGTCCGGTCCTTATAGCTGTATCCGTTCAGGTCCACAAACATACGGTCCTCGTCAGTCGATACATCATTGCCGTTCTCATCCACGAAATCAAGCACCACATTGCCGTCCTTGTCGATGGCGTTGAAGTCATCCCAGTTGCGTATGACAATTTCCAGCTTCTTTCCCTCCAGTGATATGAAGCGTCTAAGCTTCTTTCCGTTCCTGAACCCGACCGGATGGAAGTTTACAAAGAAATAGATGATGGCAGCCAGAAAGTTTTCCGCAGAGTTGGTGAAGAAGGCTTCCGAACCGCCCTTCTTCTCTCCACCTCCCTTGTTGAGCGAGGCCAAAAGAGTAGCCGCCGTTTCGGAAGCAGCAGCCAAATCGGGGATATATTTCCGCTGAATCGGATTGATACGGTTGGAGTATTCCACATCGGTAAAATTTACTATACGGAATCCGCAGTTCTGAGGCAGTTTACCAGCTTTCCTGTTCTTACAGTACTGATAGAAAAGCGTCTGTGCAAGTGTCGGAAACTTGAAGTCATATACCATCATGGCAAATCCCTTTGCTGAGTGCTGCCTGATGAACGGGTCAATGATACCGAAAGACTTACCCGAACCCGGCGTACCCAGTACAATCGTGCCACGGAAAGGATTGATGATATTGATCCAGCCTTTGTGCATCTTTTTCTTCCAGTAGTATATCATCGGAATGTTCACCGAGTAATCATTGCTGACCAGCGTTTCCGACTGCTGGAACGATTCGTTCTCAAAGTTGAAACGGTCCTCACCAACCTTGTAGTTGTAATACTTGGCAATCCCGTCCAGTCCCTGATGTACCAGTATGGTACCTACCACCGAACAGACCGCATACAGAAGCCTGTTGGCCGGAAATCCCAGCCAGCTGAATCCGAAACTCATGCCATGGAATACAAAACAAAGCCCCACAAGTGTCAGACCGGCCAGTACAGGATAGATGACCATTGTCCTTACATTGAACTTCAGGGACTTTTCAGCCTTTGTGCCGATACAGACAATACAGATGCATATCAGTTCAGCCATCTTACATCCCGATACGGAATTGAATACCCTGAAGCGTGCCAGCAGGTCGAGTACGAACTGTGTAACCCTATTGTCTGCCGAAACAGGCAGGTTCATGATGATTTCAATAATAAGAAAGATATAGATGCAGCTCCTGAAGTAGTTGTACATCTGCTGCTGTTCCCTTGTCTCCTCAAATGCCATACGCTCTAACTGTATATGAATTTACTAAAATGGAACCTTTATCCCTAGCAGCAGACCGTTGCGGAAGGTATCTCCATGCAGGAAGTTCACATTGTTCTTCTGTATGACAGAGAACTCCAGTCCGCTGCGGAACACATAGCTGTATTCAAATCCGGCCTCCAGTCCGAAGAAGAACTTCTTCTGTACTGCACCGAACTGTGGCCCCAGACGAAGGCGCATCATGCCGTTCTTGTACCGTGCCAGACGGTGCTTGTAAACCATACCTCCATCCCAGAAATATCCTTTCCAGAAATTGTGACATACCGGTTTCTGCCAGTGATTCCCGACCTCACCGTATACTTCGACCGCATTTCCGTATGAAAGCGGATACTCATAACCCAAAGTGGCATTCAGCGTACTTGGAAAAAGGAATCCTGCATTGACGGAAACCTTTCTGGTCTGTGCCGATGCACCGATGAATGCAACCGAGCAAAACAGAATGAACAGAATCTTCTTCATGGCCTATCTTTTTATGGAATGATCAATATAATAGTAGGGGTAATAGTCGGCACCGTCCAGAATATCCGAGTCGAAGCCGTCCGCATTGAGAATGTCCTCATACTCGATGGTGAGTACCACTACACGTCCACTTATCTGGTTCTCGGAAATCTCCAGACGGAGCACCTTCTCTTCAGGGAAAGTCAGCTTCGGAATCACAAGCACGTTCCTGTAGTCTTTCCTGAACTTACGGGTGTTGTTCATGGAGAATACCGGAGTAAGCTCTATTGTCTGTGAATTGGTTGCCTTTGTCTCCTTTTTGTCAGTAAGTTTTACCCTTATTTCCTCAATGTCGTATGCAATCCTGGTCCTGTTCTTCAGCGTATAGTCCAGAAAGAAATAGTCACCGATGGAATAGATATTGTTGATGTATGCCTTGATTCCGTTTTTGTTTGATACAATCTGGTTGAATTTTCTTCTGCTTCCATAGACAGCCCAGGCATATCGTGCAATCTCGGCCATAGGCATGGAAACCTCCGGATTGATATAGGACTGTGTCTCATTGTAGGATACATTGTAGATGGTAGAAGCATATTTGGGTGATTCGGTATAGAGGATGTCATACTGTGCGATATGACGCTCACCGATAATGGTGAGTGTACCCAGCAGTTCGTTTTCCTTGTAACCTTCCGACGATATGGAATCATTCTCCAGATAAGGCTTGATGCGGACGATATTGTCCGTACACTGGTTGCCTATAATTTTAGTAGTGGAAATATCCACCATTTTTATGTTCTCAAGCATGACAATGTGCGTGGTCACTTCCCGGTTGATGTATATCTTCTCGTTTGCCGACAGATGTACGGCTATGCCTGTGATAAGGCATATTATCAGAATAATCCTGGTTTTCATATTCTACTATTATATTTTGATGATGACATTAATATTTATATTGAAAAACTGCACTTATCTTGCATCCTCTGAATTTATCAGATAAACAATAGTATTGTACTTGATTTTCGCCTTGTTCTTTCTGATATTGGAAGATATGGCAGAAGTTGCAGAGTTATACATGTTCTGCAGTGACTGGAGTGCAATGGCCTCCGTGGAAATACCTGTACCGTAACCGTCACTGGATTCAAAACTGATATTCTGCTGTACTGTATTGGAACCTGCATCCTTCATGAAATCACGGAAAGCCGATTCAGGCACATAGAAACCTTCCATACCGTCATTGTCAAAGACAGAAAGCTTAACCTTGATGAACCTGTCGCCGACAAGAATACTGGTTATGGAAGCCCTGACACGCTGCTGTCCGAAACCTGTTACCGTTCCATAGAGGTAAGTTCCCTTTTTCAGCCTTGTGCCGCTTACCGTCACATCGTCCAGAAGCTTGAACCGTAGACGTGTGCCTTCATGCGCCTTTGTAGTCTGGTCAATCATGGCACGTATCAGCTTGTTTTCGGCAAATTCATCCGGAGCAGTAACTGTATTGAACCTGTCGGCATTGGTGTCATCTGACTTGATTACTAGACTCGGACGGTTGCGTTCCCTTTCCTCCTGACGTACTTTAGCTATGGAATCAGCCCTGTGCTTTCTTTCCGCTTCCTCTGCTTCCGGGTCTTTGATACCCAGTCCGCTTTCAATGGCCTTCTGCCGTTCATAGCTCCTTCGCTGAATCTCTGCAAGGTCACGTGCAAACTCGTCCTGTGAGGAATATCCCGTACCGCCGGAAGCCGTTTCACTGTTTCCCGAAGGACCGTTCCCGTAGGCATATGCATTGATATGCTTTCTTGATTCTGCAAGGGAACGCTCCAGTTCTTCAAGCTCCTGCTGCTGCCGCTGTCTTTCAGCTTCAGCTGCATCCAGACGGTTCAGTTCCTCCTCGCTGTAGCCGTGTTCCAGTTCCTCCTTCTTCTGTTTTTCTTCTCCGATACCGCTGACGGCTGTGAAGGCATCCTCGTCACCGAAACGTCTGGACATCTCATACATCTTGTCTCCGGCTTCCTCGGCATTGGCCTGGGGAAGTTCCATGTTGATACGGTCTGTAGCTACCGTTCCGGCAGTCTCCTCACCGCCAGAGAAAGTCTGCATCACAAAGTATACCAGTGCACACAGCGGAACGAATATGACCAGCGGAAAGATATACTTGGGCTGTTTGAAATTAATCTTAATCATGGGTTATCATTGTTTTTAATGGATTTGACTATATTTTCCAGCTGCCGGTATTTGAGGATGATCCGCAAGGAATCCTCACGGCTCTTTACAGGTATGGCAATCATGGAGTCCAGTTCATGATGCAGTAACTGTCCCTTCACCGTCATGTCCGTCAATGCACTGCGGTGAATGTCCTTGTTTGCCTGGATGGTACGGAATCCATGAAACACCGGCTCCATACCGGCAATCGAACTGACATCCGGTTCACTCTGTTTCCCGTTGCCCGAATCTATGGCAACGGTACTGACAAGTAGCAGAAGCAGCGTTCCCGCCACACCTGCGAATGTCGCTTTCGGATGCTTTGCCGCCCATCTGTTGGCCAGTCTGATTCTTGCGGACAGACGGTATCTTGTACCGATGGCACCCAGCTTGGGCTGCAGCCACGACCTGACAAGCAGATGCGTTTTCAGACGGCTTTCCTGTATCTTTTTTCTGAATGATTTCATAATGTCAGCATATCAATAGTCCAAATCCCTGTTTTCAAGAGTCCTCCAGCCTGTAATGAGCAGACCGTGCGGATTGTTCCTTGTCCTCGGTACGGACTCGATGTAACCTGTTGTCACCATCGAGCGTCTGATGTCCCTGGTCCTGCGCTTGATAAGCTGCGTACCATAATAGGTAAACTTCCGTTCATGTTCGTCAAACTGAATGGAGTCACACATGATGGTGCAGACAGCCGAAGAGGAAATGATGTCCGAGTAGAAACCGTTCTCGTCCATGGCCTGTTTCTGTTTCAGTGCAGTACCGTCAGCCATATACATTGCTTTCCCTACCGTCCATTTGATATAGTCGTTGTCGGGCGGCAGGTTGAAGAAATACTGGTGGAACAGCTGTATGTGCGCCTTGGCCTCCATTGTGAAGTTGGCTTCCAGCCGTGCACGCTCGGCAAGAAACGGAATGTCTCCGTCAAGTACATAAATCTGCTGCCTTTCCTCGTTGACAAGGGAAATGCAGCACCAGACCGTAAAGGCACAGATGACGGTGCAGCCTCCAATTACCGCAAATACCGTCATCATGGCCAGTCTGGTTTTCTGTGCAAGTGATTCGATAAGCATATAATGAAAGATTTTAAGTTATTTGACCAATGACCTGACAGCTGAACCTGTTCCTTTCATGGCAGAACCTGCCATACTTCCGGCCATACCACCTGCAGCCGAAGTGATGCCCATTGCAGCCGAACCGGCAACGGAACCCGTACCCGAACTTACACCTCCCGGAATCAGCCATGATGCCACTTCAGGAACGAAGCGTATGATATAGGCACCCACGAGCATACCCATGGCATACATACAGTTGGAGCCTATTCCCTGCAGTCCCAGTGCGCCAATCTGTTCCCAGGAGTTTACCGAGCCATGAAGCAGATGGTCGTATGCTACCAGATCCTGCTGCAGGTTATAAAGAAGGATGAAGTCTATATAATAGATGCACATATAGGTCACGAATCCCCATAACGAGAGGGAAAGGAACTTGGACATCCACTGGCTCCAGGCCGAGTTCCATGGCGGTGCCAGCGAGAGGGCAAACATGATCGGACAGAATATCATCATGATGGCCATGAAAATCCTCTGTGCCACGAGCATCCCGTAATACGACATCTGGAAAATCAGTTCTCCGACAAAGCGTATTACATCGTTTATCCATTCACTGACCTTCGTCTCAGCCGCCACGGCAGCCCTCTGGGCGTAGTTGTTGATGGTCGAGCCCAGATTTTCCACATTATATATCAGCTTGTCCCACCATGCAGCATCCTGACCGATTTCGGCCACCTGCTTTGCCGTGGCAATGGAGTCCTGCACGGTTCTCAGCCTGTCGAGATATTCACTCTGTTTCTGTGCCACCTTCAGCTCGAAGGCCGCTACTTCCTTGTTCTTTGCCTTGGCCATAGCCCATGTAGCGGACTCCAGACTCTTTCCCGGAACCTGCAGAGCCGAGCATATCCATGAAGAGGATGAAATACACAGGGAAATGCCGATGATACGCAGCAGCTTCATGACATCCATGCCACGCCTTCCGAGCATCATCATCCAGCATTCGTATGAACCGACACACAGGGCCAGGCACAGACCGAGAGCCTTTGCCATTGAAACGGCATCACCGAGAACGGCCACATTGGGAAATGTCTCCATGGCCGTCAGCAGCTTTTCCAGACTTTCGTCAATGGCCGGAAGTCCTATTGTCAGTGGAATAAACAGTAAATTCATGATTGACTATATTATTTGTTTAATATTATTACCTGGATTATTATCAATTATAGAGAGTGTCTAATAGTGTGTTGCAGCAACGGCACAAAGGTGTGCAGTCCTGTTGACCAGTTCTGCCATCCTGGATTTGGCTTCCTCGTATGCCTTCTGTCGCTTGGCGTTCTCCAGCCCATAGCCGACACCGGTTTTGTGTATATAGGCTATATCCGCACAGAGTATTTCATTCTGGCGGCTCAGCTCGTCCACCTGATAGCGGAGCTTGCCGTCACTCTTCTGCATACAATAGAGCAGTCCGTCCGTGATACAGTCCTGCATACGGTTGAACTCGTCCTTGTAGGTGGCATACATCAGGTCAACATTTCTGTCAGCCTCCCTTGCCAGTTCTTCCTTATACAGTTCCTCGATATATTTGCGCTCACTCTCCACTTTCTTGATTTTCTGCCTCTGCGTCTCTTCGGCAGTCACACGCACCGGCATGATACGTTTCACATCAGACTTGGGTTCCTTGAAACGGACACGGAATCCGGAGTTGAACCAGTCCCATTTCCAGTACATTTCCGCACCTGAGTATTTCTTATGCAGGAAAAAGTAATACCAGTCCGGAGCGAAATCCCATGGACCGTTCTCCATTGACTTCCACTGCTTCTGCTTTTCACTGTCACTGACTATGCTTTGGGCATTGGATGTAAATATGATACATGATACAGCCAGACACATGATTATTGTAAATATTCTTCTAACCTGCATAACCCTGATTCCATTTATTGATTACACGCTCAGCTATCTCATTCTTCACATTGGAGTTCAGTATCTCCCAGATATAGTCCGGCTTCCATCCGCAGTCCGTGACAAGGAAACAGTACAGGTTGGCATTATCTATTATGTACCTTGCCCTGTCGATGGAAGCCTTCAGTGTCATTACCAGATTCAGCTTTTCATCCATGGAAGCCTTCATCAGGTTTATACCCGAAGCGGCTACGGATGCATACAGTCTGTAGCAGTGCTGTATCTCCCTTGATATTGCCACGTTGGCATCGGCATAATACCATGCCACGAAAGGCTTCTTCGATACATGGCTGAAAGTATTACCGGTAAAGTCCTTGTATTCCGTTACCAGCTGATACAGTGAGTTGGCCGTTGAAGAAATGGCACCGGCCAGTACCAGGTACGAATAGGCATTGTTCAGCCTTGTATCCAGAGTGGTACGGACATCATTGAACTTTTCCGCACCCTTCTCAATGAGCGACTGCTCGCCATAGCTTGTGGCCACCCTTGTCAGTGCCTTGTCCTCGTCCTTCTTTATGGCCTTGTGCAGGGCTATGAGTGCTTCGATAGTCGGCAGGTCTTTGGGTATTATGAAAGCGGACGCCTTTACAGGCATCAACAGCATTATAATACCGGCTGATATGATACTTATATTCCTGAGTTTCATGACAGAGATATATGAAAGGTTAATAATTTGAAGCCACCAGTCCGTTCCAGTCCTGTACAAGATTTCCCACATGATTCTTCATGGTCACCACATTTGCCCATCCTTCCGGGTCTATGGCAAAGAAGAGGTCGTTTGCAGTGGCATACTGTGCCATCAGAACCATCCCTTCCACCTTGTAGCGTATCCTGTTCAGGTCAGTATAGATGCTGTTGGCCAATGTCAGCCTTTCATACCTGTCCAGCAGGTTGTAGCCGTCATCCTTTTTTTCTGCAGTTGCCTGTCCCTGCAACGGATTGGGAATTCTGGCATTGTTAACGATATTGACGAAGTTGCCGACCAGCTGCTGGGTTTCCGCTACAAGGTTACCGAGTTCGTTCAGACAGAGCAGCCTGTTTGAAAATTTGGCCCTGTTTACCGTACTGACGAGTACCGGAACATTTCGCAGAATATCCAGAGCGCACAGGCCTATTTCCTTATAATAAAGACTTTCAGTCCCGAAACCGGATATGTTCTCCATACTCAGCTTGTATAGTTCCTTCATGGTAGCCATGCTTACCGTATAGAGTTCCACCTTCTGTTTCTTGGCAGCGATGGTATCTACACGCTGGTTATGCTGTTCCTCGATAAGCTTCTGTGAAGCGGTATTGGCCATAACAATCTTCAGACAGTTGCGGTCGAATACGATTCTCCAGGCAGCATGTGCATTAATACAGACAGCAGACATATTGGCTGATGCCGATACAAGCAGTACCGCAATCAGCATGAATCTGAATTTTACCATAGTGACATAACTTTTTGATGTTGGTTGACTTTTCTTGCAAACTCCAGATACAGAAGCCCTCCGTCAGCCTTGCGGTCTTCCTCGATACGGGTGATGGCCTCCTGCAGCGTACCGTACCGGGCAAGATAAATCTTCAGTGCCTCCTTTTCGGTACGTTCTGTAGTATATGCCCAGTAGCATTCAGGTGCTTCCTCTACGCCGTACACATCCGAGTGCTGTCCCCGGCAAATCCACACCTCCTTGAAGTAGCTTCTTCCCTCGTGGTTGTTCAGCGCATTGATGGTGAATATCTGCTGACGCTGTATGTCTGTGAGTCCCAGAATGGCTGCAATATCCTCATACCTGTCCTTGAACTTGGTCTGGTCAAGCAGAATCTTCACGTCCGAGTTGTTGATGATGGCTTCCTTCACAATAGGGGAATCAATCACGTCATTAAGCTCCTGTGTGACTACACCGGCAATGCCGTGGAACTTCCGGACGGTCTTATACAAATACTTTATATATTCCGCCATGGTAGGTGAAGCAATTGCCTTCCATGCCTCTTCAATGATAAGAGCCTTCCGTCCCTTCTTGATACGCATCTTCTGCAGGAACACGTCCATGATAATAAGCACCACAATCGGGAATAGCACCGGATCATCCTTTATCTTGTCAATCTCGAATACAATGAAACGCTCGTCAAACAGGTTGATGTCCAGGTCGGAGTTCAGCGTCATCTCCAGCTCGCCGCCACGGTAGAACTGTTTCAGTATGGCCGCAAAGTCATGTATATTGAAACTGATTTTCTCCAGTTGTGTAATCTGCGGTATGCGCTCCAGGGCAAACTCGTAATAGGAATTGAACGATAGTTCCTGAACCTTCAGCCTGCGCTTCTGTTCCTCCATGTGGTCAATCTGCCTGTCTATCTTAATCAGCATGGAATTGTTATAAAGTTCCCTTTTATATTTTTCTATGATGGCAAGTGCACGTTCCTTTTCCGATTCTGTGGCCGCTTCATCATTGATCAGAGCAGTCAGTGAGCGGCACTGTCGGATAAGCTTCAGACGGCGTACTTCGGAAGGCAGCAGCAGGGCACGGCTTTCAGCCTTCTCCTGAACCTCTTCCGCGTTTATCTGCCTGTCGATGTCCTCCATGCTGTGCGTGAACTGTTCATAGTCATCCTCCATCTTGGCGGCTACCAGCAGTTTCTGCCTCAATGCCTCACGCTCATTGTCGCTGAACCCTTCAAAAGGATTGAAATAGGCTTCGTAATATTCCACGATGGTCTGGTTTATCAGCATGTCCTCAATCTTTGTTGGAAATGCGTTGCCCTTGAATATCAGGAATATCAGCGATTTGAGGAAGTTCTTCTTCTCACCGAAATTAAGTTCATACTCATCCTTCGTGACCTTGAACGGATTCATGGAAATGGGCTTCTCCTTCGAGTAGGCTATGTATGTACCCTTGTAATATCCGCATATGCCTTCGTAGGAATCACCCGTATCCACCATGACCACATCCGTATTCTGTTCCAGCAGCTGACGTACCACACTGTTCATGTGGAAGGACTTGCCGGAACCTGAAGGACCGATACAGAAGAAATTGGCATTGTCCGTCATCTTCTTTTTGCCTTCCTTGCCGGTAATGTCGATACAGACAGGCAGTCCCTGACGGTCTGTGTAATATGTGGTCAGCGGTGTATCCTCAGACTCCTTCAGATGCTCCTTGAAGAAAAAACACAGGGCTGCATCCGAAAGCGTCAGGAACAGGTCATAGTCCGGGTTGAAGGCATAGCCGTTACCGGGAAAACAGTCCATGAAAAGTTCCAGCTGGTTGTAGGCCGTCCTTGACGGCATGATGCCGCACTCGTACAGCTTGGTCTCCAGAAAGGAAGTTACCGGAGTAACCTTGTCAGGCGGGCAGCTTACCAGAATGTTAAAGTTGCAATATACAAGCATGGTACTGTCAACGGCCAGCCTGTCCAGCACTTCCTCAATGTCGGCCTTTGCAATACGGTTGCTCGGGTCCGGCATGGAACCGTGACGCTTCGCCTTGGCCTGAAGCTTGCGCAGCAGCTTCCTCTGTCCCGGTATCTGAATGACCTGGTTGAACACCACACAGTCCGAGTAGGGGACGCCGGTCAGGAAAGAAAGCAGGTCAGTTGCGATACCGTATCCGTTGATGTTCATCTGTGTGTACGGCTTTATCATGGAAGGCAGGTTTATCTCGTCAATGTCCACCAGCGGATAGGAACGGATAATCCGGTCACCTGTCCTGAGATATTCGTCCGAAGCCTTGAAGTTGGTCATCGAGAACGGTCCGTGCCGGAACTGGAATGCCATGAAACGGTGGCAGTATTCGCTGACTTCCTCCTTGCCGAGCTTCCTGTGTCGGATATGCTTCTCCGTCAGAATATCATCCGTCTTTGATACCTTGGAATGGAAATCGAGCCATCTCTTCGGGTCGTACTGGATGAACTGGTTCTTCTGTGCCTCCTGGGTGAGGATTAGAAAAGTCCTTATCTCTGTAAACTCCCTTCCCTCGAAGTATCTGAAATAGCTCCTTGTCAGGAACTCCGCATCATCCGGTACATCATGGTGATATGCCTGTCTGCACAGAATATCCTGCTTCTGCAGTGCATATCCCTCACCGATGGTCTGAAGAATATTGGATAGCACGTCATGAAACAGCATGTACTGCTGCGCATCCGTACAGAGCTGCTGGACCGGATTGGTTATCTCAAAGATAACGGACGGCTCACCCCTGGCCGAGAACAGCACGACATTGCCGTCCGTCTCCTCCAGCTGCGCATAGAGTCCGTCAAATATTCTTTTCCTTTTGTGTGCCATACTGTATAAAGTGATTTACTGTTCTTTTCTCAGACTTCTGTAGATATAGATACCTCTTACCCTTTTCTTGTTGTGGAGTCCTCCACGCTGCTTGATGTAGATGGTTATCAGTCCCACCAGTGCCATGACCATCATGGCTATGAACCCTGCAATCTTTCCCAAAGCGATTGAGAAACCGATGAAGCCTACGAATGATACGCCTATGGCTGCCGCTGCCAGAGTGAGGAAACGGCCGCGTATGCCCATAAACTCCAGCGGCTTCTGCAATCCCTTGAACACAGGGTAACCTTCCTGATTCATTGTCATGCCGGGAAAGGATTACTGGAAGAACAGCGGAAGAGCTTCCGAAAGTGCGATGAATGCGATACAGCCTCCGATGGTAAGCATGATGGTCTTCTTCACGTCCTGGTCTCCGTTCTGCATCTTGAAATAGACGTTGAATGCACCGACCAGAACGATAACGGCTGCAATGGCCTTCATCAGGTTCGATACCGGAGTCTGATAGGAACTGACTTCCTGGGTGGCCTTGGTAAAACCTGCTGCTCCCTTGCTTCCTGCCATTACATTTGATGTGGAAATAACGAGTGCAATGGCCGCCATCACACACTTCTGTCCAAAACTTGAACCGATGAATCGCTCCGTAAGATTCCGGGCACTTTTCTTTATTATCTGCATTTCTGAATAATGTTAAATGATTTCATCGCCAAAGAAACAGATGTCACTAAAGGAACGGTATATTATATCAGGCATTCTCACAGCTGAAGATAACGGCACCGAGGTCACTGGTACCGGTCTCTGCCAGCCGGTTTATTTCCTGAATGATATTCTCAACCAGAATGCCGTCAGTCATGATGGCCTCCCGGTAAACGTGTCTGGAAGATTCTGATTTGGATGCAGATTTCTCTGTACCGTCAGAATTATTGCTTTCATTATTTGATTCGGGATTTTCCGTATTACTCTGTTCTGAACTTTGTTCTTTGGATTCAGATTCATCCCGGTTTATTCTTATCGGTCTGAAGCTTCGTGCCTCTTCCGATATGTCTATGTCCTCTTCTTTATGGCTGTCCTGCTCGGCATTCTGTGCGGCCTTTGCCCTTTGGAAGTCCATGAAAATCATTGCCGCATAGTAGAATACCATTGCCACGAAGAGAAGGAATACTATCTGTCCGTACTGCATGGCTGTTGTAATATGATGTTGGATGAAATAGCGGAGCTGTTTTCCGGAAACGGAAGAATATGCAGTCCCAGTCTGATACCCCGGCTTTCCAGACGTTCCCTGCGTTCCGTAGTGCCGGTATAATAAATCACGTTGTGTTCCTCACTGATGATGTATCCGTTTGACTTCATGTTTGAGCGCACCCTTACCTTCGCCCTGTTTGAAATGACACGGATACCCGTTACCGGTTCCAGTCCGAAGACGATACGCCGTCTTTCCCTCTTTACCATCTGGGTACGGATACGTGAGGAAATCTGGTGTTTCTCTTCACTGCTGCGTTTCAGTCCGAGTGCAGCGGCTATGCGTCCGACACTCATCCGGGTAATGCCGAGAGCTTTCCCTATCTCAGAGAAGGAACACTCCTGAAAGTGGTTTCTGATATAGTCGGCACGCTCCATCCATCTGGATTTGGCCATTTTAACAAGTCCAAGCTCACGGGCTTTCAGCTTGACGGTCGATTCGCTCAGATTGAGAACGGCAGCTGTATAGGCCGTGGTCTCTACCGGATACAGTTCGACAAGAGCGGCAAGCATCCTGTCGGTCCAGTCTGTCTTTTTCATATCCTACAGATTATAACTGTTAAACAAAGATTTCTTTTCCCTTCTGTATTCTGCCAGACGTGGCAGATATGACTTGAAGAATGCCCTTACAATGGCATTCACCAGGTCAGAGCGGCATCTGCCATGTATATCGCAGTCGTCCAATGAATCCGCAAGGTCACGGTCAAGCTTGCAGACAAGCCTTTCAGTCTTATCCGTTCCGAAACCGTCCGATTGCAGATAATCCATGAAGTCATCCCAGCATCCTGTATCCGAAAGGGAAACAGCAGTATCCTTTTTCAGTGTTTCATTATTATTTTCTTTTTGCTCAACCTGCGTTCCTGCGGTATCTTCCGTCAATATAAGTTCTGAATCATTGATACCTCTTGTCAGGTCATCTATTTCCGGTATATCCTTACTCATAGTGCTATGGTTATTGAAGTTTACTGATTATTCTGGTTCTTTATTCTGATTTTCGTTACTGTCCTGTGAAGCTTCATCAGACGGCTGTGCCTTCTTTTTCTTCTTAGGTTTGGGATTCAGATTTTCCGTCAGCTGTATGCCTTTGAGTTCTTTTTCCCTTATCGGTTGAAGTGTATCGAAGATACTCTGATAGACCTTGTCAAAGACTGGTGTAACGATAGTGGCCTGCATATCCAGTGCTGCCATGGTACTGAAACGTTCCATATCCGCACGTTTGGGAATCTTTGCTGTAACATACCCATAGTTGGAGAAGGTATCCCTTGCATTGTCCCAGATAAGCAGTTCGGAACGTTTGCCGATTCTTCCGTCATTCAGATTGGGAATGATGAAGAGTCTGGCTTTCATCCTTTCACCGACAGCCTTTTTCAGCCGGTCAACAAACATGAGGAAACTGGCCGTGGACGGAACGGTTACCAGATCATAATGAAATGGAACTATGATGATATCCGAGTTGACGAACATGGGTATCAGCCCTTCCGCTTTCAGACTGCCGGGAGAGTCCATAAGCACAACGTCAATTTCAGGATCGTTGTGAAGCTTTTCCATAAGGGAAGTCATCATTGCCTTATCGTTGGCTTCGTATGCCCATACCTCGTAAGGCATTTCCTGTTCGCCGTATTTTCTGATGTCAGCCTTTCGGCATTTCATGATGGAATGCTGGAAGTCGCAGTCTATGACCACAACTCTCACACCCTTTGTCACCAGATAGTTGGCAAAGGTGACGCAAAGGGTAGTCTTTCCTACACCCCCTTTCTGATTGGCAAATGTCACTATAACCGGAGTCTGTATCATTTCAGGTATTGATTTATTTTGTGACAAATGTATAAACCAAGATTCTCAGGTAAGAAATGTGCAACACATTTGTGATTTTGGTTCGTTTAACTGGGATATTCAGAGATATTTTATTGAGTTATTCGGTTTCTTTAAGCTGAAAAGGTTACAAGAGTATATTCTTATAATGATATGAAATATTGATGCTCATACAGTATATACAATGAAAAATATCTGATATAATTAATTATCAATTTTTTATCTTATTGCTATTTTGTAACTTTACAAACATATCATGGAACAGT
>OGPF01000880.1_pt1 | contig 15866 bp, 10 predicted proteins | sample 1552871 | NCBI WGS metagenome assembly OGPF01 (sample SAMEA2580276, study PRJEB22360) | human gut metagenome | biome: human gut; feature: human-associated habitat; material: faeces | place: Denmark | collected 2008/2010
TATAGAAGATAAAATGTGGGACAATTTTGCTTTTGTCTTCTATAAAAGATAAAAATCTTCCTCGATTTGCACTTTCTGATCCAAAGACAAAGCTGCACTCGGCAATAAAAAAGAATGTGATTCTTTTTGTATTGCCCTCGATTTGCATTATCTTTTGATAAGATAAAGCTGCACTCGGCAATAAAAAAGAATGCGATTCTTTTTGTATTGCTCTCGATTTGCATTATCTTTGTATAGGATAATCAAAAAAACTGTATCAGTCTAATAATCAGCATAGTTGTTCCGACTGGCTTATTTATGGTAACGATTTAGCGAAAGTCAGACTACTTCTGCCTGCTTTACTTTGCATAATGGTTCAAACAACTCTTGCGCTTGCAAAGAAATGGTATTTATTTGATAACGCCAAAAATATCCGTAGCCATTTTTACTACGTTTGAAAAAATGCATAACTTTTACCATTATTCTTGAATGCGATAACTTTAAGATATAATGGTTACTGATCTGTGATGTAACAATGAAAAATCACAAATATTTTACATCCTCAAAAACTCCGTAAACCGTTACATTCATTGGCAGGTGCAACTGTTATGGAGTAATACTCTACGCACTTACTTCTTTATCGTTAATAATGCGTAAATATTGGGGTTTGTGTACGTTTTTTAATGTATTGCACCTTATCTTTGCTTATCGGAAATCATCCATAACCAAAGTAATAGAAATAGAAAATGGCAAAGAGCAAAAAAGACTTTACATTACTTCTCATTGCGCTCTTTTGCAGTTCTTTGGCTCATGCACAAAAGCAAGTTCCTGCAGAACGGAAAGATTCCATTGACAATGGAAGTAATATAATAAAGATAGTTGGAAATCATTCCAACAAGGGTGCGGCCAACAACGCCCTCGACGTGTTGAGTGGTCAGGCTGCTGGTGTCAATGTGACATCCAACGGTCTGGATCGTATGGCAATGCTCAATAGTGTGCGAGTACGTGGTACAACCTCCATCATCGGAGGCAATGACCCTTTAGTGCTGATTGATGGTGTCACTTCTGACGTACTTACCCTATCAACCATCTATCCTGCAGACATCGAGAGTTTTCGTATATTAAAAAATGCTGCGGAGACCGCCATGTATGGTTCACGTGGAGCGTCTGGTGTTATAGAGGTGAAAACCAAGAAAGGCACAGGACGAGGATTCCAAATCTCGTATGAGGGTAATGTGGGGTTCGAGCAGATGTACAAACACTTGGAGATGCTCAATGCTGCTGAATATGTTGCAACGGCAAAGGCATTGGGTATCTATTGCAACAACGGAGGTTTCAATACCGATAACTACAAGGTGATAACACGCACGGGTATGGTGAACAATCATTACCTTGCATTCAGCGGAGGTACGCCACAGTCAAACTATCGTGCATCTTTCGGAGTAATGGACCACAACACCATCATCAAGAAGATGGACTATAACGTTTTTGTTGCCAAAGTTGATGTAACCCAGAAAGCCTTCAATGACAGGCTAACCGGAGAATTCGGAGTTTTCGGATCTTCATTCAAGAACCATGACATCTTTGATACGCAGATGCTGTTCTATTCCGCAGCATGCCAGAACCCAACTTTCCCTGCTGGTACTGACGAGCATGGAAACTGGCTGAAAAACGAATCGGCAACGCATATCAACCCACCTGGAATATTGCTTGAAGAGAAAAACGACTCCAAGGATTTGAACTTTGACGCGCACATAAAGCTGAGCTACGATTTCAATAAGAACTGGCGTGTATCCACCTTCGGCTCTTACCTGTATGGCTCTACCGAGAACGGACAATTCTGTCCGACATGGGTATGGGCACAAGGCAACGTGTACCGTGGTGAGTTCAAGAAAGAGGAATGGCTTGGCAATGTATCTCTTGATTTCAACAAAGGGTTCGGCATACATAAGGTCTCTGCTGGAGTAAGCAGTGAATACAGAAAATTGAGAAAAACAGCTTTCTGGGTGTATGCCAAGGGCATACCTACAAACGATTTTCATTACGACAATCTGGGTGCTACGGCAGCCCGTCCATACGGTGGAACAGAAAGTACATACGAAGACCAGTCTCTGGCTTCTGTAATGGGAAGCATCACTTATAATCTGCTTGACAGATATACCTTAGCAGTTAATGCACGCGGTGACGGATCGTCAATGGTTGGTGACAACAATACATGGGGCTTCTTCCCATCCGTATCATTCACTTGGGACATGAAGAAGGAAAGCTTCCTTGCCAACATAAAACCGCTGTCAATGCTTAAACTCCGCACGGGTCTGGGACAAGCTGGCAATCTTGGCGGTATCACAGCCTACACAACCATGAACACTGTAAGGCAGACAGGCATTGTTCCGGTAAAGAGTTCTCCAACCGTAACCCTTGGTATGGTAAGAAACAACAATCCTGATTTGAAGTGGGAAACGAAGACAACGTTTAACCTCGGTGCGGACATTGGTCTCTTTGCCAACAGGCTTATGCTTACAGCGGAGTATTACTATTCCAAGACCACCGACATGCTCTACGCCTACGAGGTTCCGGTTCCACCATTCGCATACAATACATTGCTGGCAAACATCGGTTCTATGTCAAACCGCGGATTTGAGCTGGGCTTGTCCGTGCAGCCAATAAGCAAGAAGGACATGGATCTTAACATCAATATGAATCTGTCGTTTCAAAGCAACAAACTCATCTCGCTAAGTGGTGATTACAATGGAATGAGCATGTCGGCAGCGAACATCACCGCTATTGGATCATTGGATGGTGCTGGTCAAAATGGCGGCGACAACAACGTGGTCTATCAGATAGTTGGACAGCCGCTTGGCGTTTTCTACCTACCCCATTGCAAGGGACTTGTCAAGAACGAGAACGGCAGCTTTTTTTACGACATAGAGGACCTTGACCATAATGGCAATGTGGACTTAAGCGATGGAGGCGACCGATACATTGCAGGACAAGCCACACCAAAGGTGATCCTTGGCTCAAACATCAGTTTCAGATACAAGAATTACTATATCTCCATACAGATGAATGGAGCATTCGGGCACAAGATTTTCAACGGAACAGGACTGGCTTACACAAGCATGGCTTGCTTCCCAGACTACAATGTCTTTAAGGATGCTCCAAAGAAGAACATCATAGACCAGAGAGTCTCTGACTACTGGCTTGAAAAAGGTGACTACCTGAACTTCGAGCATCTGACAATAGGCTACAATGTGCCTTTGAGGAGCAAGCTTATTCGTTCTTTGCGTGTGTCATGCAACATTAGCAACATTGGAACAATCACCGGATATAAAGGTTTGACACCAATGATAAATAGCTATGTTGTCAACAGTACGATGGGTATTGACGACAAGCGCAACTATCCATTATACCGTACTTACTCATTGGGACTGAGTGTACAATTTTAAAACGAAAAGAGTATGAAGACTATTATTAAATACATATTAGCAGTACCGTTAATGCTTTGTTTAAGCAGCTGTCTGGATGAGCATCCCAAAGACCAGTTGGACCAGGAGGCTATCTACAACAATGCTGATAATATATACAAAAACGCAGTAGCTTCCCTGTACAACTACATAGGGAGCAATCAGGAGTCGGAAGGGCTTCAAGGAACTTGCCGGGGTATTTACGACTACAATACCCTGACCACTGACGAGGCAATGATTCCGATCCGTGGTGGAGACTGGTATGATGGCGGTTTGTGGGAGAACATGTATCAGCACAAATGGAATGCCAATGATATTAATTTATATAATGTATGGAAATACCTCTTCAAGGTAATAGTTATATCTAACCAGTCGCTTTCTATCATTGACAGCCATAAGAGTCTGCTTTCTGCAGAACAGACAAGAGATTTCACGGCAGAGGTAAGAGCTGTACGAGCCTTGTTCTACTATTATGCGATGGATATGTTTGGGCGTGTTCCTATCGTGACATCATACGATGTAAAATTGGAGCAGGTAACGCAAAGCGAAAGAAGCGAGGTATTCAAATTTATTGTTGACGAGTTGCAGGATGTTGCCCCACAGCTCGCCGATGAGCATTCCAACAAGGAGGGGAACTATTACGGACGTGTGACACGCCCGGTCGCAAACTTCCTGCTTGCAAAGCTTGCCTTGAATGCGGAAATATATACGGATGATAACTGGACCGACGGCAAGCGCCAAGACGGGAAAAGCATTTACTTCAATGTGAATGGTGAGAAAAAGAACGCTTGGGAAACCTGCATCTGGTATTGCGAGCAACTGCGGCAAGAAGGCTATGAGTTGGAGAACGACTACGCATCGAACTTTGCGGTTCATAATGAAAGTTCCAAGGAGAACATCTTCACAATCCCATTGGACAAGAACTTATATTTGAACGAATACCACTATCTTTACCGCTCACGCCACTACAAGCATGGCGGAGCTTATGGTGGTTCTTCCGAAAACGGCACATGTGCAACTGTTTCAACCGTCAAGGCTTTCGGTTACGGAACGGACAATGTTGACAATAGATTCAAGATAAACTTCTATGCAGATACCGTGCTTGTTGACGGAAAGAAGATATATTTGGACAACGGGAAGCCGTTGGTGTATATGCCGCTTGAACTGAAACTGAACCTCAGCGACAGCCCATATAAACAGACGGCAGGCGCTCGTGTAGGCAAATACGAGGTTGATCGAACCGCCTATTCGGACGGACGTCAGGTTGACAACGACATCGTCCTTTTTAGATATGGTGACGCGCTGTTGATGGAAGCAGAGGCGAAAGTTCGCAATGGCGAGGATGGTTCAATAGAGCTGAACGCTATAAGAGACCGAGTAGGAATGCCTCATGTGGAAGCCAATTTGGACAACATTCTAAAGGAGCGTCTGCTGGAATTGGTTTGGGAAGGTTGGAGACGTCAAGATCTCATCCGTTTTGGCAAATATACCAAGGCATATGATCAAAGAACTCCATTAGAAAAGGAGTCTACCGGGTTTACAACAGTTTTCCCAATACCACAAAGATGTCTGGATTTAAACAAGAAATTAAAACAGAATCCAAGTTATTGATATAGTTGCCATAAGCTTTTCATTCACATGTCTGCCATCATCATCGAGTAGGCTTCCTGGGATTGCTCATAACATTAGGCATCGTGTTTGGAGATATCTTTTACGTTGTTTTTCTTAGTATAATTGTACATTATGTTATAGATTGCGTCCTCACTCTGAGAAATCAGAGTGAGGACTATTTGGTTATCTCACAGGACGAATCACGAATTTGAATGCATAGTCCTGATAAGGAAGCATATATTTCTCAATAGGTAATGCGCCCCATGTATCGATACATCCCAATCCCATCTGTCTCTGACTAATGTGTACAGAGGTAAAGTCTCGTGGTACAAGGTCTCCAGAATGTTCTTGGTTCTTTACCGGTCCGCGGTAAAGATCTGAAGTCAGATAGTTCAGGCTTGAACACTCCATTGGCTCATTGGAGAAAAACTCCAGACCTTTATTGTCTTTTGTCAGAACCTTCCAATATCTTACCTGCGTCTTGTTGCCAGACTCCTGTGGACGGACGTATGGATAATACTGATCCTTTACCAACTGGGTAAAAATGCCCAATCTGTCGGAGTTGTTACGGTCTGCATAATTCTCGTTAGGACCCTTTCCGTAGAATTCAACTCTATCAAACTCCTTAGGCATCTGCAATTCCATTCCATAGCGTAGAAGATTTGGCTTGTTCTCCGCATCAGGATTTACCTTCAGATCTTGTTCAACAGTCAGTTCTCCATTATTATTCAATGTATAGGTAAGAGTCAGTGTAGTCTCTGTTTCTTTGAGATACAACTCGGCAACAACAGAACCATTCTCCTTACGGGTAAAATTCTTCAGTTCCATACTTGACTTATTCCATGCTGCACTTAATGTAGGCATATGTGAACCAAAATCGTTGTCTGTGCATGCTCTCCAGAAGTCTGGAGTCAAATCAAATCCTCTTACAAGCATAGGTGTTTTGTCAACATCCAAATAAGAAACAAGTCCTGTTGCCTTACTGATGGTAACATCCACACCATTGGCAGAAAGAACGAGATACTTGGCATGATCTACAGCCTTGACTTTGGCTGTTTCAGAGGAATTCAATACAGGGAACTTATAGTCGCTAATCACAAACTGCTGGTGGGCGATTTCTTCATCCTTACTTAGAAGAAGCGAATCACTGTTCAATTTGTACGAAAGAGTCAGAGTCTTTTCCTTTCCTCTGTACTTCTTGTCTGCAACTATCTTTGCATATCCAGGAATTGCAATGGTCTTGCTTGTCTGAGGAAGAATATTGTATTTGCCAAGGTTGATTAAACCGTTTGCCATACTTTTTCCCTCTACCTCTATTGAATATACGAGATTTACGTTATTCAATGGAACAAAGAAGTTCTCGTTGAATACAGAGACTGTACCCTTGACCTTGTTCTCAAGTTTGCTCCAGATGTTCTGATGGAAGTATTTCACTTCGTAAGCATGAGGATTTGGTCTTCTGTCCGGACTAACCAAGCCATTGTTGTTGAAGTTCTCGTCAGACATAGGGAAACGACCATAATCACCGCCATAGGCATAGATCTGATTACCAGTTATCTTGCTCTTGTCGCGCAGACCCTGATCAACAAAATCCCAAATAAAACCACCCTGATACTGAGGATACTGACGGACCAAATCCCAATATTGCTTGAATCCACCCATAGAATTACCCATGGCATGGGCATACTCCTGCTGAAGAAGAGGTTTGTCACAATAGTCCTTTTCCAGATATGCTCTACAACTGTCGTAATCTGCATACATAGGACAGAAGATGTCTGTCTTGCCAGCCTTCAGACCAGCCAACTCGTATGACTCAACAGGACGGGTTTCATCATGCTTGCCTGTTGAACATGCCATTTCGTATTGTACTGGACGAGAACTATCATATGCCTTTACCCAATCGTAGGCATCCTCAAAGTTCTTACCATAACCTGCTTCGTTACCAAGACTCCACATAATGATACAAGGATGGTTTTTGAGAACCTTCACATTGTTCATGTTTCGCTCAATGTGTGTCTTGTTGAACAACTCATTTTTAGCCAGAGTCTCTTTACCAAATCCCATTCCGTGGCTTTCCAGATTTGCCTCAGCCATGACATAAATACCATATTCATCACACAAATCATACCAGCGTGGGTCATTTGGATAGTGGCTGGTGCGTATAGCATTGATGTTTAATTGCTTGGCAACCTTTATGTCACGAATCATGTTCTCTACACTGACAACATATCCTCCATCAGGATCTATCTCATGACGGTTCACACCCTTGATAAGAACAGGCTGTCCATTTACCAAGAGCTGTTTTCCCTTGATCTCGATCTTTCTAAAACCGACATTTTGGCGAATGACTTCCAATACTTTATCTCCATCCATCAGTGTCGCTCTGAGTGTGTACAAATTCGGTGTTTCTGCTGTCCATTTGGCTACATTCTGAATGGTTGACTCTACTGTTGAACTGCCACCCTGTAACTGTTGCTTTCTTTCAAAAACCGTATTGCCAGTTTTCTTGTCTATCAATTCTACCAGAACATTCTTTCCATCACATGATTCTGTAGAAAAATGAATGGCAAAGATACCGTCTTTATAATTATCGGACAAGGAAGAGGTTACGTTCAAGTCCTTAATATGTGACTTCGGCTGAGCATAGATATAGTTCTCTCTGGCAATACCGCGAAGTCTCCAATAGTCCTGATCCTCAAAATAAGAGCCATCGCACCATCTCATCAGCTGCATGGCTATCAGATTCTCTTTTCCTGGTTCTACATATTTAGTGATGTCAAATTCCGCAGCAACCTTATTGTCTTCAGCATAGCCAACAAACTTTCCATTTACATATAGGTTGATATTGCTGGAAAATTCGCCGATGTGCAGTATTATATTGTCACCATTCCAATTCTCAGGAATTACAATCTTACGTCGGTAAGATCCGACATAGTTGCCAAGATCCTGCACATAAGGAGGATTTGTTTCCCATTCATTTTCCCACTCATATTTTATGTTGGTATAGACTGGCACGCTATAGCCATTCAACTCCCAACATCCAGGAATTGGCATATTACCCCAATTAGAATCATCAAGATTGAGAGAATAGAAATCTAAAGGACGCTCATTGGCATTCTGCACCCAATTGAATTTCCAATTTCCTTCAATAGACAAGAATCTCTTTGAAAGCGTCTTGTCATTTCTGTCAGACAGTTCCTTATTCTCATAGCCGAAGAAATCAGAAACAGGCTCGTTACGATTGATGTTGTTCACCAAAGGGTCATTCCATGGTTCTGTCTTCTCTTGAGCACTACAAATGCTTGGGATGACCACGCAACAAGATAAGAGCAAAAGTTCTCTTCTCATAACTTTAAAACATTAAAAACGCTAAATACATAATGGATTTATTTCAACCATGATGATGGTCTCCTTGCCAAGAAACCTTTCTATCTTGTCGATATATGATTGACGAATAATAGTTGCCATGATTTTGTCTTTTGTAGAAGAAATTTTTTGCAAATATACGACTTTTATCTTTTATAGAAGATAAAATGTGGGACAATTTTGCTTTTGTCTTCTATAAAAGATAAAAAACTCCCTCGATTTGCAATAAGATAAGCTGCACTCGGCAATAAAAAAGAATGTGATTCTTTTTGTGTTGCACTCGATTTGCATTATCTTTGTACCATGATATTCTATTTCTCAGGCACAGGAAACACGCTATGGGCAGCACAGACGCTTGCCGAGCGGTTGGGAGATCGGCTTGTCAATATGGCCGACGAGATAAGGGGAGAGGGACGTTATACCCTCGGAGAACATGAGGCCGTAGGCTTCGTCTTTCCCGTTCATGGCTGGCGTACGCCCCGCCTTGTCCGGCAGTTTATCGACCAGCTCTCGATAGATGCTGGTGGAAAGTCCCACTACGCCTACCTCATCCTCACGGCAGGCGACTCCATCGGTCGCACCGTGGAGCGTCTGCTGCCCCATCTGCGCGCCAAGGGTATTGATCCTCAGCTCTTTGCCTCGATCATCATGCCCGAGTCCTATGTCGGACTGCCCTTCATGGATGTCGATACGCCCGCCAAGGAGCAGAAGAAGAAGGACGAGGCTGCCCGCCAGCTCGACGCCCTCGTTGAGACCATTGCCCGATGGGACTGCAGACGGCGTGACGACTCTTTTCGCTCGCTCACACGCGGTCCGATTCCAGGGTTCTTCTCCGGTCCCGTGGGGAGCTTCTTCGAGCGTTTCCTCATCACCGACAAGCCCTTCCATGTCGTTGCCGATCGCTGCATCAAGTGCGGACGTTGTGCCAGCGTCTGTCCCGTAGGCGATATCGAGGGCGGCAAGGGCCGTCAGCCCCAGTGGCTTCACCACGACGACTGCCTCACCTGCTTCTCCTGCTACCACCATTGTCCCACCCACGCCATTGAGTTTGGCGGACGGACGAAGCACAAAGGACAGTATTTCTATACGCGCAGGTAGTAGGGCGGGGGAGGGTTTGTCCTCCCGCCTTCGGGATGGTCTCGGGACGCCTTCGGGAGAAGACCTATCGCTCCCTCTGCTGGATGTACTGATATGAATCCTAACTTTTCAAGCCCACAGGAGGAATAGGCGTTGTCGAATCGTTGGTCTGAATCCTGTATTCCCAATCCTCGATGGTTCTGGTTGTGGTACTGAAGTTGATACCTATTTTAACGAGCTTTCTGCCATCAGCCTCAAAAGGAACCATATAGCCTTTGTCGGCTATTTGGGCTAAGGCTTCCTGGGCGGACTTGTTGATTTTTATCTCGAAGACGAAGATGGTGCTGGGAGAGAACATCACGGCGTCGGCTCTTCCCCTACAACTCTTTACCTGTGTGAGAACAGCTATGTTCATCATCGAAAGCATGATGTAGAAAACGGTCTCATAATAATACTCGTTTTTCTGCATATCTGCCAGTACATCCTTTCCGCCTTCTAGATAAGGTATAGAGGCAAAGTAGGATCTCATCAGCGTCATCGCCTTGTCGATATCTCCATACACCAACGCCTGATAGAATTTTGCCGCAAAGCCAAGCGAAGTGCCATCGCTCAGATTCGTGTAAAGCGGCAGCAGGTTCTCCATCAATCCTCCCTTTACTTCCTTGTTTGGAATACCCAGATAGTATCCATTGGTCAAAGGATCATATCTTTTGATAGTAAGATAACCGCTCTGGTAAAGCAGCGGGAGGGCATCCGTCATTCTTTCCGTAGGACGGTCGAATGAGGACGGAAAGGCGAAAACCTCATCCAGATTCATAACGTCTGTGTTGAATCTTTGCATCTGATGAATCAGATAAGTAGGAGTGCCTGTGGCAAACCAGTAGCTGCTGATGTAGCCGGCGGCAAAGCAACGCATCAAACTGAAGGGATTGAAGATATCCGGACAGTTGCGGCTGAAATGATAGCCATCATAGTTTTCGGTCAACTCTTGCTCCATTCTTTCAAAAGTCAATCCGTTGGTTGCTGCCAACTGCTCAATGTCCTGTTTCAGAGTAGTGGTGAGTTCTTCCTTGGTAATGCCGCAGATGGCAGCGAACTCTGGGTCCATGCTGATATTGGCCAGATTGTTGATGGTACTGAAGATGCTGAGCTGTGAGAATTTCGTGATTCCCGTGATGAAGGCGAACCTGATGTGGGCGTCATTGGCCTTGATTGGGGCATAAAACTCCTGCATGACGGTCCTGATCGCTGCGAGTTTGTCCTCGTCGTGGAGCACATCAAGAAGCGGAGCGTCATATTCGTCTATTATAATGACAACAGGTTTGCCTGTGTGCTCTTTTGTCGAGACAATCAGGCTTTTGAGTCTGTCTCCGGGAGTTTTGCTTTCTGGACTCTTTCCCCAAATGCTTTCATATTGGGAAAGCAAGACGTTGAATTTAGATTGTAAATCTTTGAGATCGCAATTCTTGAATGTTGACATGTCGAAGTGAAGGACTGGGTGTTCCGTCCACTCCTTTTCCAAGCCCTCGATGGCAAGCCCTTTGAACAGATCTTTCTCACCTGCAAAATAGGAATGAAGCGTACTGCTGAGAAGGGATTTTCCGAAGCGACGGGGACGGCTGAGAAATACATATTTGTACTTCTTGGTCATCCGATAGACGAGTGCTGTTTTGTCTACATAAACGCATTGTCTTGCGATGAGGTCGCTGAAAGTCTGTATTCCCACAGGATAAATTCTTTCCACCATGGTCTTTGCTTTTTTTCTTTGTGGCAAAGTTACGAAAAGTTTTTGAGTATAGAGCGAATAAAAAGAAAAAGGTTTTTACGAGAAATAGGGTGACAAGGTCGTTCGTGTGGTTTCAATACAACTTTTGGCGTATAATAAAACCTGTCGGATACTAATAAAAACGGTCGGATACTACTAAGAACCCCAACCAGCCTCAGGCTGATTGGGGTTGATATGATAGTCTTCTGTCTATTCGGTTGGGCCTTCAGCTATATGACTTGTCTTTCAGACTACTCCATAAGTTTTCTGACTACTTCATAAGTCTTCAGACTACTCCATAGGTCCATGAGCCTTTCTGACTACTCCATAAGCCTTTTGACAACCTATTCTTCCGTCGTTCTGCTGTCGGCCAGCACCCGCCATAGTTTTTCGTCGGGCAGGGGCGAGACGACATCGATCGGCTGTTTGCTCACAGGATGTACAAAGGTCACGCGGTGGCTCAGCAGGCTGATGCCTCCATCGGGGTTGGATCGCGGCGCGCCATACTTCAAGTCGCCCTTGATGGGGCAGCCGATATGAGCCAGCTGCGTGCGGATCTGATGGTGGCGTCCCGTGAGCAGGTGGATTTCGAGCAGCACGTAGCGGTCGCTACGCCCGATGACCTTGTAGCGCAGCATAGCCTTCTTGCTGCCCGCCACCTCGTGGTCGTAGGCATAGGTCTTGTTCTGTCGCTCGTTGCGCACCAGCCAGTTGGTCAGCAGTCCCTCCGCTTCGGCCGGCTCATGCTGGACGATGGCCCAGTAGGTCTTGTGGACCTCACCCTTGCGAAACAAATCGTTGAGGCGGCTCAGCGCCTTCGAGGTCTTGGCAAAGACGACCAGTCCGGCCACGGGGCGGTCCAGACGGTGGACCACACCGAGAAAGACGTTGCCCGGCTTCTGATATTTCTCCTTCAACCATTCCTTGACGGTATAGGAGAGCGGAAGGTCGCCCGTCTTGTCGCCCTGTACGATTTCGCCCACTTCCTTATAGACGACGATGACGTGGTTGTCCTCGTAGAGTGGCTGCATCGTGCCTTACATGTTCATGCCGCCATCGACCTGGATGACCTGGCCGCTGACATAGCTTGAGAGGTCGGAGGCGAGGAAGAGGCAGACGTTGGCGATATCCTCGGTCTGTCCGCCACGGCGAAGAGGAATCTTGGCCATCCAGCCCTTGCGGATCTCCTCGGAGAGTTGGGCCGTCATCGGAGTCTCGATGAAGCCCGGGGCGACACAGTTGGCGCGCACGCCCTTGGGGCCGAGCTCCTGGGCGATAGACTTGGCCAGACCGATCATGCCTGCCTTGGAGGCCGAGTAGTTGCATTGGCCAGCGTTGCCGTGGACACCCACCACGCTCGACATGTTGATGATGGATCCGCCACGCTGGCGAAGCATGATGGGAGCGCAAGCGTGGATGAAGTTGAAGGCCGACTTCAGGTTGACGTTGAGGACGGCATCCCATTGTGCCTCCGACATGCGGAGCATCAGGCCGTCCTTGGTGATTCCGGCATTGTTGACGAGGATGTCGATGCTGCCGAAGTCGGCGTGGATCTGCTTCACGACGGTCTCGGTCTCGGCAAAGTCGGCGGCATTGCCCGCATAGGCGCGGCAGGTGACGCCCAGGGCCTCGATCTCCTGGCGTGTGGCCTCAAGGCCGGCAGCCATGTCGTCGTTGAGGACAAGGTCGGTGAATGCGATGTTAGCGCCCTCGCTGGCGAACTTCATCGCCACGGCCTTGCCAATACCACGGGCTGCACCCGTAATCAATGCTGTTTTTCCTGTTAAAAGTCCCATAAATCTTTTATTTTGTTGTTGTTACTGTCCTTGTTTCAAAGTCGTCTTGCCCAATGCGCCATAGACCACCTTGGCCACCATCGGCCGCGAGGTCTCCTCGGTCAGCCCGTGGCCCAGTCGCCCGTAGATGAACGGCACCTCCAGGCCCTTGATGCAGTAGTGGGTGATGTCGGCGACCAGATAGACGTCGTCGATGTCAAACTCGCCGTCGGCCTTGGCTTCGGAATAGACCTTGCGGAAGAGTTCGATCTCGTCCTCGTCGAAGTTCTTGCGCACCTGCTCCACCTTCCAGATGTTGCGGAAGAACTCCGCGCGCAGGTTGCCGTTGCGGATGACGGTCTCCTTGATCATGCTCAGATGGGTGTAGATGAGCTCGATGATCTTGTCCTGGGGACTGATCTTCTTGTTGGCCACTTCGTCCAGCTTGTCCGACAATCGCTCCAGCTCCGACTCGATGACGGCGGAATAGACGTCGTCCTTGCTTTTGAAATAGGTATATAGCGTGCGGCGACCCTTGCCCGAAGCTTTGGCAATGTCGTTCATCGTAGTGTTGGCTATGCCGTTCTTGGCAAACAACTGCCGCGCTACGTCAACTAGTTTTTGTCTCGTTTTCGATATGGACATAATCAAATATACCTAAATACTAAAATAACAGGTTGCACAAGAACCCTTTTCGTGTGCAAAAGTACTAATATTATTTGACAGCACCAAAACTTTCCCCTACAAATTGCACACTTTAACACGCTGTGCATGATACGGGTAGGTCTTGGCCCGTCGGCTCCTTGCGGGCGAGGGAGGATAGGCGCGTGGGGCAAGAATTCTCCTCGTCGTGGTGGTCCATGACGTCGCGATGGAGAAATCCTTTGTGATATTTACCGCCTTAAATTTGCCGTTTTGAAGAAATAATTGTATTTTTGCACAAACTTTGAATATGGCAGAGGAAACAAAAAATTATTGCGCTATGTTTCAGCCCTTTAGCTTCCGACGCGATCAGGACGCGTTCGGAGGAAGGTGGCGTGTTGGCCCTATTCAATCACTCATTAGAAAACACTTTTAAGCTAAAAAAAATTATGTGTGGTATTGTAGGATACGTTGGAACGAAAAGACAGGCTTACCCCATACTGATCAAGGGGTTGAAGCGATTGGAATATCGTGGTTACGATAGTGCCGGAGTGGCCTTGATCAATCCCGACGGCGTGCTGAGCGTCGATAAGGAGAAGGGCAAGGTGGCCGATCTGGAGCGCTATTGCGCGGACAAGGACACACGAGGCACGATCGGTATCGCCCACACGCGTTGGGCCACCCATGGCGAGCCCTCGGCGCGCAACGCCCACCCCCACTACTCGCAGTCGCGCAACCTGGCCATCATCCACAACGGCATCATCGAAAACTATGCCGAGATCAAGGCACGCCTGGAGGAGAAGGGCGTCCGTTTCCGTTCCGATACCGATACGGAGGTGCTCGTGCAGCTCATCGAGTACATCCAGGAGCGCAAGCAGATCGAACTGCTGCCTGCCGTCCAGCTGGCCCTCCATCAGGTCGTAGGCGCCTATGCCATCGCCCTGCTCGACAGTCGCCATCCTGACACCATCATCGCAGCGCGCAAGCAGAGCCCGCTGGTGGTGGGCATAGGCGAGGGGGAGTTTTTCCTCGGGTCGGACGCCAGCCCCATCATCGAGTTTACCGACAAGGTCGTCTATCTCGAGGATGGCAACATCGCCGTGATGAAAGCCGGCGAGGAGTTGCAGATCGTCAATATATATAATGAGAAACTGCTGCCCGAGGTCAAGACCGTCGATATCGACCTCGGACAGATCGAGAAAGGGGGCTTCCCCCACTTCATGCTCAAGGAGATCTTTGAGCAACCCGAATGTCTGGAGAACTGCATGCGCGGGCGCATCAACGTGGACCACAACCACGTGGCCCTCTCGGCCGTCATTGACTACCGCAAGGAGCTGCTCGCGGCCAAGCGCATCATCATCGTGGCCTGTGCACGAGCTGGCACGCCGGCCTCATCGGCAAGCAGCTCATCGAGTCGTTCTGTCGTGTGCCCGTCGATGTGGAGTACGCCTCGGAGTTTCGCTACCGCAACCCCGTGGTAGGACCAGGCGACGTGGTCATCGCCATCTCGCAGAGTGGCGAGACGGCCGACACGCTGGCAGCCGTGGAACTGGCCCGCGAGCGTGGCGCCTTCATCTATGGCGTTTGCAACGCCGTGGGAGCCAGCATCCCGCGCGCCACCCATACGGGATCCTACATCCACGTGGGCCCCGAGATTGGCGTGGCCTCGACCAAGGCCTTCACGGGCCAGGTCACGGTGCTCACCCTCTTCGCCCTCGCCCTCGGTGCCGCCAAGGGCACGGTGGCGCGCGAGGAGTATGTGCGCACCATCGAGGAACTGGCCAACATCCCAGACAAGATCCGCGAGGTGCTGAAGCTCAGCGACCAGCTGGCCGAACTCGCCCGTACCTTCACCTATGCACACAACTTCCTCTACCTCGGCCGTGGATACAACTATCCCGTCGCGCTGGAGGGGGCCCTGAAGCTGAAGGAGATCTCCTACATCCATGCCGAGGGCTATTCGGCAGCCGAGATGAAGCACGGCCCCATCGCGCTCATCGACTCCGACATGCCCGTCGTGGTCGTGGCTACCCACGACGCGATGTATGAGAAGGTGCGCTCCAACGTCCAGGAGATCAAGGCACGCGAGGGACGCGTCATCGCCTTTGTCTCGAAGGGCGAGCAGGACATCACCCGGATGGCCGACGCGACGATCGAGCTGCCCGACACGCTGGAGTGTCTGGAGCC
>OGPF01000882.1_pt1 | contig 15857 bp, 12 predicted proteins | sample 1552871 | NCBI WGS metagenome assembly OGPF01 (sample SAMEA2580276, study PRJEB22360) | human gut metagenome | biome: human gut; feature: human-associated habitat; material: faeces | place: Denmark | collected 2008/2010
ATGTTCACAGGGATTGGGATTGTATCCCAACAAGCAGAACACGCACGGCAAATTTTCAATGCCGTGCGTGTTTGAGCCTTTGTATATACAGAGGCACTGCTTGCAGATGCTAGAGCAATCAACAAATGCAAACTGGATTTTTTGTGAAAAGATACAGGAAAGACAATGAGATTGGTGTTTTAAGTCAAAACGCATTGCCTGCGAACGCGGCAGAGAGTATACTTTGATATAATAAATCATAAGTTGTCGAAGCACTACTTGTCCTTAGCAGAAAGAAGATGAGGAATCATGGCAAAACTGAAAGCGAACAAACCGACTGCGGATGTCCTGATGAATTCCATGCGTGCGATGGGATATTCCTTTGAGGCAGCGATTGCGGATATTGTGGACAACAGTGTCAGTGCACAGGCCCGGAACATCGTGCTGCGATTTCCGATAGACCCATCCGACTGCTGCGTTGCTGTCTGCGATGATGGTATCGGAATGAATAAGAAAGAACTGCTGGATGCTATGAAATATGGCAGCCAGCTGAAATCCGCCAATCGTTCTGAGGATGATCTTGGAAGATTCGGGCTCGGAATGAAAGCAGCTTCTCTGTCTCAGTGCCGCCGGTTGACTGTTGCGAGCAAAAAGGACGGTAAACTTTCGGCCTATATATGGGATCTGGACATCATTGAGGAAAAGAAAGATTGGTATATGGTTGACTGCTCAAAGGAGCAGATTGCGGAAATCCGATATGTTGACTGCCTGAGCGACAAAGAAAGCGGAACGATTGTTCTTTGGGAGAATTTTGATCTTATTGAGAAGTCGAGTGGAAATGTTTACGCAGAACTCGGAAAACACCAGAACGCAACAGCAGAGTATCTGTCCTTGATTTTCCACCGGTATCTGAATGGTGAGGGCCGGAATCCACTGACGATCATGGTAAACAATTATAAACTGACAGGATTGGACCCTTTCCTTGAAAATCACAGAAAAACGAATGTCCGCAGAAAAATTGAAATTCCAATCAAGGATTCTGACGGAAAGGAACAGATTGTAAGCGTTCAGCCATTTGTTCTGCCCTTCCAGAAAGACCTGAGTGCAGAAGATAAGAGATTGTCTGGTGGGATTGAAAATTATCGGGCAAAGCAGGGATTTTATATTTATCGGAACAAACGGTTGATAATCTGGGGAACATGGTTTGGCAGACATCGGGATGAACTGACAAAGTATGCCCGGATCAAGGTTGATATTCCGAATTCACTGGATGACATCTGGGGAATTGATATCAAGAAGCAGCATGCCACAATTCCGGCGATTATCCGCAACCGCCTGACGAAAGCTGTTGACGAAGCAATGGATCTTGCAGTGAAGGCACAGACCTATCGCGGACGGGTTGAGAAAGTGGATGAAAAGGTTGACTACATCTGGGACCGCATAAAAGAACGGGATAACCAGTTCGTATACAGGATCAACCGGAATTCCCGGATTTTTGACCTTCTGAAGGAAAAAGTGGATGATGAAACATGGAACCGACTGGATATGGTGCTGGACGAAATCGAGAATTCGGTTCCCTATCAGCAGATTTATATTGACAAGTCGCAGAACCGCGTTGATGATACTGTGGATGATGAACGGGTTGCTGAAATTGAGAGCAAGGCCAGAATTCTGATAAAGATGTCCATGGATATGGGCGCAGCTGATCGCAATGCCGTGATCGGACGCTTGCTCCAGTCCGAACCGTTCTGCAAATATCCGGAGCTGGAGGAGAAACTCAAGGAGGCATGAAATGGGACTCGATATTGAGAAGGTCGCTATGCTGACAAGCATGGTTGATAAGCTGATACAGATGAAACGTGTGGATAATGCGCTGGATGAAAGTGTTGTGGAAGATCTCATCCAGAAATCGCTGTTTATCAGTGGTGTGCCTTACAGCGATGATGAGATTGCAGCAGTCAAACGGGACGTCGCTTATAAATACCAGATACAGGCACATCCTGGTGAAAGTATTCTGGCAGATTACGAACAGACCAACTGGTATGACGACAGGAAAGCGGAAATACAGCAGAACTTCTGGACACGGTACAAGAATTATCTGATTGATGAAAAGCATTTCAGCCCGAATGTGGTCAGCACGCTCGGTAATGATACGCTGGATCAGAAACTGATGAATTATATTCTGGACCCGAAGGCTGACTACGGAAAGCCGGTTCTGAAACGTGGCCTGATTATCGGTGACGTGCAGTCTGGCAAGACCTCGACCTATATCGGCTTCATCTGCAAAGCAGCAGATGCAGGCTACAAAGTATTCATTCTGCTGACCGGCACAATTGAATCCTTGCGGCAACAGACACAGGAGCGTGTGGAAGAAGGATTTATCGGCATTGATATGTCGGCCAATACCACCGGAGGAAAGCGCGTTGGCGTGGGTCTCGACAACAAGCCGATTCATGCAATGGCCTTGACCTCCCGTGCAAGTGATTTCCGTGGGAACTCGGATAAAATAGCGGTGTCGCTTGGCGCAGATAAGGATGCAGTTGTCTTTGTCATCAAGAAGAACACCACAACGCTCACCAAGCTGACGAAATGGCTGATTGACCTGAATGCAGATCCGCGGACACACAAGATTGATATGCCGATGCTGATGATCGACGATGAGGCGGACAACGCATCCATCAATACAAGTTCTGACAAAGAGGATCCGACCAAGATCAATAAGCTGATCCGGAAGCTGGCTGATGTGTTCACAAAGTCCAACTATGTCGGGTTCACGGCCACGCCGTTTGCCAACGTTTTCATCGATCCGGAAACGACGGAGAAAATGGAAACGCATGACCTTTTCCCGGAAGATTTCATTGTGGCGCTTCCGACACCCAGCAACTACATCGGACCAACAAGAATTTTTCCGAAGGACGCAGAATTCCATTCGCAATTGGTTTATATAACGGATGCAGGCCGGGAAGAAGAAGACGGCTATTCTTTCTATTTCAAGCACAAAAAGGACTGGAAAGGCAAACTCCCGGAAAGCATGACAGATGCCATCTATGCCTTTTATCTGGCGAATGCAATCCGAGATCTGCGGGGTGATCAAAGAGAGCATCGGTCTATGCTGATCAACATCTCCCGGTTTGTCAAAGTTCAGAAGTATATCAAGGAAGTCGTCGAGAAGATTCATGCGGAAGCATACCGGTCGCTGAAGTATAATCTTTGCAGTGACTTTGAACTGTCCATGAAAGACCCGGTGCTGAACCGGATTTATAAGGTCTGGCAGACGCAGTATGAAAAATGCGGATTTACATGGAATGAAGTTGCAGCAGCACTTTTCGATGCGATGGAGAAAATCCAGATAAAAGTGGTAAACAGTTCCAAATCGTCGGAAAAACTTGAATATCCCAAAAACGAGTCACTCCGGGTTATTGCAATCGGTGGTTTGGCATTGTCCCGTGGATTGACGCTCGAAGGATTAATAATCAGCTATTTCTATCGGAATACCTGTACCTATGATGTTCTGATGCAAATGGGGCGTTGGTTTGGATATCGGCGTGGATACGAGGATTTGTTTCGTATATGGACTCATAAGGCATCTGCGGAATGGTATGCAGAAATTGCTGATGCAACGGAAAAGCTGAAAGATGATATGTTCCGGATGCGGGATTTGGGACAGAAGCCACGTGATTTCGGTATCCGGGTACGCAACAACTCGACAGAACTCAATATCACGGCGTACAACAAAATGCGTAATGCTACAGATGAATTTGAAGTAACAAGTTATTTCGGAAGCATTGTCGAAACTCCATATCTCCGATTCAATGTGGCAGCACAGAAAAACAACTTCAAGGCGGTGACAAACCTTGTTGCAGAATGTCTGGCCAAAGGATATCCTTTTGAGCGCAGGATGACTCCGTCTGGCAAAAAAGGTCGGTATATGCTTCAGGACGTACCGAAAGAGCTGATTGTTGAGTTTCTGGACAGCCTACAGATGTCCCGATATAGTTCAGATTTTGACCCGAAACAGATTTCGGACTTTCTGAGCAGTTGCGCAGATTCCTCCATTGATGTATTTGATGTTGCGTTTATGGATGGCGGGAATTTGGACAAAGCGGTGAATGTCTGCGGACAAAAAATTGCCTGTGTTGAGCGAAAAACCTGCGTTATTGATAGTGAACTTGATAGATTGAGCATTGGCAGGAGAGGAAAATTGGGTGGTCCCGGAGATGGCTTGACAGGAATTATTGATTTTAATGGGAAAACAGCTAAGGAAATCGTTGAAAATGCTAAGTCTTCCTTCAGACAATTTTATGAAAAAGAAAAAGGAATGCCTTTTGATGAAACCAGAGTATATCCGTCTGATACATGGTTCCGGTTTGTAGAAGACCGAAAGCCGCTCTTACTTATCTATTTAATTGATGTTGATGTGGCTGATGAAAACCAGACGAAGCAACGGGACGCTTTCCACTCTGCAATGGGCGATACTCCGGTAGTCGGCTTGGCATTGGGACTGCCGCGCAATGATAAAGAAGCAGGACTTACATCTACCCGGTATAAGGCTAATCGTGTCTATAACTGGTTTGACCGGGAAGAGATTCTTGCGGAAGGAAGGGAAGAATAATGGCAGGCGTCATAGAGGAACGTTTTGCGGCTTTTCTGAGACCCGGATATTTTTCGAGAGTGGACAATCAGCATCCGTTGGAATTGTACATTGGTCTGGACGAAAAAGGGCGAAAAGCCATCGAACTCCGGGCAAGGTTCACAGCCCGAAAAGTGACGGGCACATCGGCTATTGATGTGAATCAGTACAAGAATGAAAAATACAGTACAATCCGTTTTTCCTTGTGCGATGAAGAGATAAAAGGATTGTTCTTCAAATTTTGCGATGACCTGATAGAGCAATCGCGTGGCATCAGCGACAAGGGGCAAGGATATCAGACCATTGTCAACCGTTTCTTCCAGTGGAAGAAATTATTTGTGGGTTCCAAACATGTATTCCTTACAGAACCCGAAATCATGGGGCTGATCGGAGAAATCCTGTTCCTGCGTGGGAAACTGGCAGAGCAGATCGGGCTGGAAAATGCGCTGAAGAGCTGGAGCGGGCAGGAACTCACGCATAAGGACTTTTCCTATGGAGATTCGTGGTATGAGGTGAAAACCATTCACCGTGGGATACCAGCAGTGAAGATATCCTCCATCGAGCAGCTTGAAAGCAGCACGGACGGAGAACTTGTGGTTTTCTTTCTGGAAAAGATGAGTGCCGCTTACAATGGTGTGAATCTCAACAAGCTGATTCTGGAGACAAGAAGCCTTTTTGCATCGGATGAAGACCGGAATGATTTTATGGCAAAGGTTGCCCTTCAGGGATATGTGTACAATGACTACTACGATGACTTTATCTATGAGATAAGAAGCTGCAACCGGTATCGTGTGACAAACGGTTTTCCGAGATTGACGCATGAGTTGCTGCCAGAGGCAATCTGCAAGGCATCGTATGAAATTCTGCTTCAGAAAATTGAGCAGTACAAACTGAAAGATCAAGAGGCCGTATAATGGACTATCAGGCGTATAAAAAGGAATTTCTGGAATCTCTGCGCAACGATTCGGCCATCAACGGGACGGATACGGAGGATGAATTCCTGAACAGGACATTGAGTCTTCTGGTTGACTATGATGAAGTTAATGATCCTGTCCGCTTTGGTATGGGCGACAAGAGAGGGCGCGGAAATCGCCTGATGCGTGCAGATGGTTACTGTTTTGATGAAACGGATCACAGTCTGATTCTGTTCATCAGTGACTTTCAGGATTCAGAAAATGCCGCCAACCTCACCAGAAGCAGGGTTGACGAATTGTATTGGAGATTGTATTATTTTCTGGATGAGGTCTGCAATGGTCGGATGGAGGACTACTTCGATGATTCGGATGACATCCTCCGGGTTGCAAGGATGTTCCGCAAGCGGATGACCTGCAATATCGACGACCCGCAGCTGATTCTGAAAATCAAGTTCTATGTTCTTACCAATAAGGAACTGGACACAGCCTTGCTGGATGCCAATCTTCTGGAAACAACGATCCGGAAGAAAAAGGGAGCCGCAAAGAAAACCCGCACAACCAAAAAGATCAAGAAAGCAGACTTTAACGGGAAACCGCTGGAAATCAACCTGTGGTATCCGGAACGTTTCTATGAAATGGAAATGACAAACAGCAATGAGCCGGTTGTCATTGATATCCCGAAGGATTTTTCTGAAGTCGGAGTTCATGGTATTCCGTGCATAAAGGGCGACATTGGTGAGAACCTTGGGTATGAAGCCTATATTGCAATCATTCCGGGAAAACTTCTGGCCGAGATATACATTGCCTACGGAAGTAAGGTACTGGAAGGCAATGTCCGTGCCTTTCTGGGAACCAGTGGAAGCAAGAGTGTCAACAATGGTATAAAAAGAACAATAAACAACGATGCAACAAAGTTCTTTACCTATAATAATGGAATAGCAACAACCGCAAAGGGCGTGGAAGTTGAGAATATCAATGGACAGAATCTGATTACAAAGATAGTGGATTTCCAGATCATCAACGGCGGACAGACGACCGCAACGCTGGCGGATGCTGTTCTGAAAAAGACCAACGTTGAGCTGGAAGGCATTTATGTCCCGATGAAGCTGACTGTGATCGAGGACCGGGAAACGGAAAACGAGGACGGTGTCCGCTTCTATGACGAGATGGTGCAGGCAATTGCCCGCTATGCCAACAGCCAGAATAAGGTCACGGCGGCGGATCTGTTCTCCAATGACCCGTTCCATATCTGGATGGAAAAGATGTCGAAGAAGTGCCTTGCACCTCCGGCGAGATATACGATCCCGACAGGCTGGTATTATGAGCGATCCCGTAAGAAATACCAGCAGGAACAGGTGAAACTTCGCGGCGATGAACTGAGGCGTTTCCAGAAAAAATTCCCGAAGGATCAGGTCATCACAAAAGAGCAGCTGGGTATGTACCTGACAACGGTTGCCTGCAAGCCACACATCGTTTCCAAAGGCAAGAACTGGGTCATGAAGGAATTCGGAAATGACATCAGCAAGGAATACCGAGGAAACAATGATTCCTTCAATGAATTCTACTTCAAAAAAGGAATCTGCGCAGCGATTATTTTCCGGGCTGTTGATAACTACCTTGAAAGTCATAAGGACAGCGAAAAACGTCCGACGGGCTTTTGGTACAAAGTGGGCGGCTATAAGCTCAATATTGTACCCTATACGATTGCAAAGATCCTCAGCAAGATTCCGGATGGATATTCGCTGAACTGGAATGCAATTTGGCAGAAACAGGCATTGTCGCCTGCATTCATGCATGAAATTGAAATTGTGACCAAGCAGACCAATGACTTCATTTGCGACAGCCATGGTATGATTGTCACGGAATACTGTAAAAAAGAATCTACATGGGAAGATTATAAGGCCGATAAAACATATACCCCTTCAGTAGCCTTTATGGACGAGCTGGTTCCTGTATCGCTTATCAAGGAGGAAGAAACTTCTGCGAAAAAAGAAGCCAAGGAATCCAATGACCTCAAGGTTGTGATGGGTGTGGTTGCGTTGGGTCCTGGATATTGGAGCAAATTGATGGATGCCGGTATCAGGCGTTCAATGCTGTCTTATCAGGAACAGACGTTGTTAAAGCAAGTCGTGCAGCTTTCATCGACGGGAAATATTCCTGTCTCTGCTTCAGGGAAGGTGCCGTACAAGACAATGAACATGATCAGGTCGGTGCTTTCTATCAAGGAAAAACTGGAGTCGGAAGGAATATCAGTCACAAATGGAGAAAACGTATAATATTGTTGAATTGTTCAGCGGCATCGGAAGTCAGGCAGCTGCCCTGAAAAATCTTGGTGTAAAGATAAATACAGTCGGAACAAGCGAGTGGGATGTCCATGCAATCGTAGCCTATGATATGATTCATGGAGGAACAGATATTCCGGCAGATATTGCGCGGATGTCCAAGGATGAACTCCTTGAAAAAATGAGCCACTATACATTCAGCAATTCAGGAAAGGCACCACTGGAATATGAAGCTCTGCGTACATATTCAGTGGAATCCCTGCGATACATCTATACCAGCATCAAGCGAAATCATAACTTTGTCGATATAAGTGCTCTGGAAGGAAAGGAAATGCCGGACGGAATAGATATTCTCACCTATTCTTTTCCCTGTCAGGATCTTTCCAACGTCGGTGCATTCCACGGCTACAACAAAGGAATAGACAAGGATTCGGGCAGCCGATCCAGCTTGCTGTGGCAGGTAGGAAGAGTACTTACAGAGATGAAGGATACAGGAAAAACGCTGCCCCGGTTTTTGCTGATGGAAAATGTCCCGACACTTCTCTCCCAGCGCCACAAGAAAAATTTTGAAACATGGATCGGCGAGCTAAGCAAGTTGGGGTACGTCAGCAAATACTACCAGCTGAATGCTTCGTCTTTTGGCCTCCCCCAGAACCGCCCCCGCCGCTGAGGGCGGCGGTCAGGCCCGGCACCACTTCCACAACGACATCGGGAAACCGCTCGGCCAATTCCAGCAGGGGGCTGGCCATCCCGTAAACGCCTGCATCGCCGGAGCAGATGAGGGCGACGGTCTTGCCGCTTTGCGCCGTTTCCAGCGCCCAGCGGCAGCGGTCCAGCTCCTTGGTCATGCCGGTGGCGTAATATTCCTTTTCCGGGTAATAGGGGCGCACGAGATCCAGATAGACCGTATAGCCGCACAGCACCTCGGCTTTTTGCAAGGCGCTCTGCGCCTGTGCGGTCAGAAACTGCGGGTCGCCGGGGCCAAGGCCGACCACAAACACGGTGTTATTCATGCTGCCACCTCCAATCTGGGGCATAGGGGCGGAGCGCCAGCGCAAAGGTCACGCCGCCGCCCGCCTGTTTCGGGATGCGGATGGGTCCGCCCGCCGCCAGCACAGCCGCCCGCTCGCACACATTGTCCACGCCGGTAACGCTTTGAACAAAGTGCGAGGGCGTAAAGGTGCCGGGCGCGGCTTGGAGCTGCGCGGCGGAGTAAAAGGAAACCTTCCACCGGTGCGCTTGGCAGAACGCCAGCAGCCCCGCTTCGTTTTGTTTCAGGTCGATGCTGGCGGCGGCGCAGATGCAGGCAGGGGCAAGGCCGTGGATTTCGCAGAACGCGGCAAAAGCGGCTTCCAACTGTTCAGTGGTGGTGCCGCGCTTGCAGCCGACGCCCAGCACGCCGATGCGGGGGACAAGGTGCAGCGCATTTCCGGCAGGGAAAAGGGTCAGGGCGAAGTCTGCTGCGTCCTGCGTTTGGGTCGGAATTACCCCTGCAGGAGCCGCGCCGGGAAGGGAAAATTCCGACCAGACGGAAGCGGTCTGTCCGGCCAGCAGTTTCCCGCTGACGGCCTTGATCCGCGCCGGTTCCAACACCTGACAATTTTGATGCTTCGCCCACTCGTCCACAGCAAAAATCCCGTTGGCATCCGTCGCCGTGGTAATGACCGGCACCGCCCCGCAGAGCGCAGAAAGTTGGCGTGCCAGATCGTTGGCCCCGCCCAAATGGCCGGACAAGATCGGCACCGCGAAGCGTCCGCATTCGTCCAGCACGACCACGGCGGGGTCGCTGGCTTTGCTTTGGCAATGGGGTGCAATGGCCCGCACCGCAATGCCAACGGCTCCCACAAATACCAAGGCATCCGAGCGGACAAACTCCGCCGCTGTCCACTGGGCTAAGGCCGGCCCGCCATGGCCGCAGCGGGTCACGCTGCCGGGCAGGGAAGCGGCCAGTTTTTCAGCCAGCCGCAGCCCCCTTTCGGTGAAGGCGGCGTAGGCGGGGGTCACCGGTCGGCTCCTTTGCGGAACGCGGTAGTAAAGGCGGGGTCGTAGAGCTTGCTGCGCTCGTACCGGGTGCCGAGAAAATCCCCCACCACGATGAGGGCGGTTTTGGTGATGCCGTTCCGGCGGGTGCTCTCGGCCAGCGATCCGACGGTGCAACGCACGATTTTCTGCTCCGGCCAGCTTGCCTTATAGACCACGGCGGCAGGGGTGGCGGAGGTGTAAGCGCCCTGCAGCAGCGCTTCCTGCACCTTATCAATGAGGCCGATGGAGAGGAAGATCACCATGGTCGCCCCGTGGGAAGCAAGGCTTGCCAGCTTTTCCTTTTCCGGTACGGGGGTGCGGCCCTCCATCCGGGTGATGATAACGGTCTGGCTGACGGTGGGCAGGGTGTACTCGGCGTTCAGGGCCGCCGCCGCCCCGCAGAAGCTGGAAACGCCGGGGGTATCATCGTAGGAAATTCCGGCAGCGTCAAGGGCGTCCATCTGCTCCCGGATGGCACCGTAGAGACAGGGGTCGCCGGTGTGGAGCCGTACGGTGGTCTTGCCCGCCGCTTCCGTCTGCAGCATGACGTCGAGCACCTGTTCCAGCGTCATCTCGGCGCTGTTGTAAAGGGCGCAGCCGGGCTTTGCCAGCCCAAGCAGGGCGGGGTTCACAAGGCTCCCTGCATAAATGATGCAGTCTGCCCCTTGCAGAAGGGCGGCTCCGCGCTGGGTGATAAGGTCCGGCGCACCGGGTCCGGCTCCGACAAAATGTACCATAATGCGTTACTCCTTCCAGTGCTGCAGTAATTGTGCGGCGGCTTCGGTTTGGCCCAGCGGGCCATTCTGGTTTGAAAACAGGATCGCCCCCACCCGGAACGCCCCTGCCGCGCGGCGGTCAAGGTGGAGCTGGATGGCGGAAAGCAAGCTTTTCAGCACCGGTTCCCGCAGCCCGGCAGCGTCTAATATCTCCAGACAGGCGTCGGTGGTGGCGGCGTCCATCAAAGAAGCGCAGACTTCACGGGGCGCGCCGCAGAGGGCCGCATGGGTGCAGAACAGCTCCGTACGGCAGTCGGCGGTGTGGGAGTGGGTGTTCATGATGCCGCCCGCCAGCTTGACGAGCTTGCCCACATGGCCCACCAAAAGCACCTCCTCGAATCCGGCGGCAGCGGCCATATCCAGCGTGTCACCGATGAAGTTCGAGGTCTTCACCACCGGGAGGACGGCAAATTCCGGGTAAGTCCCGTGGAGGTAGTCCAGCCCGTAGTTGCCGGGCGCAAGGATGAGCCGCCGGGGGCCGGGGGCTGCTTTGGCCCGCAGGGCGGCTTGGTTCATTTCCAGCTGGATGGTGTCCAGAATGGCCTGTTGGCTCATGGGCTCCACGATGCCGCTGGTGCCCAGCACAGACAGCCCGCCCTCGACCCCGATGTGGGGGTTGAAGGTACGCTTGGCCACCTCTTCGCCGCCCTTGATGGAGAGGGTCACAGCAAAGCCGCCGGTGTAACAGGCATTTTCGGCCTCTCGTTTCAGCGCCTCGGCGATCATCTGACGGGGGACATGGTTGATGGCGGCTTCTCCGACCGGCTGGTCGAGGCCGGGTTTTGTCACCCGGCCTACTCCTTTGCCGCCGGAAATGCGGATGTCCGTGGTGTCGGGCAGCAGGGCGACAGAGGCGATCACCGGCAGCCCGGTGGTCACGTCCACATCGTCGCCGCCGTCCTTTTCGATGGCACATTCGGCCCCGGCATCCGTTTTGCGGCAGAACAGGGGAGCCACTTCCACCACGATGCCCTTCGGGGTGCGGAGGGCGACGGTCTCCGGGGGATTCCCGGTCAGCAGCAGCCGGGCTGCCCCCGCCGCCCCCAGCGCCGCGCAGGTGCCGGTGGTGTAGCCGCAGCGCAGCAGCTTCTGCCCGCTGCGGACGTAGTGCTCAAACTTGGGTTTCGGAGGCTCTGGGGGGCCGAACAGGGCTTCGTACTGCTCCCGGCTCAGGTCGTAAAGGGCTTGGATGTTCTCCGGTGCAAAGGCTTCTTTGGCCGTCAGTACGCCGGAAACGCTCTGCGGTGAGACGCAGACCACTGCATCCGCGATCTTCTGGGCCATGTCCAGCTCGTGCAGACTGACGATGACGGCAAGGTGCTGTTGGTGGGCCAGCTTTTGCAGGATGGTCAGCAGCTCGATCTTGCCCTTGATGTCCAGAAACGAGGTGGGCTCGTCCAGCAGGAGGATCTCCGGCTGCTGGCAGATGGCGCGGGCCAGAAGGATGCGCTGGCGCTGGCCGTCGCTGATGCAGTTGAAGTCCCGGTCCGCGAGATGCGCAGCTCCGGCAATTTCCAGTGCATCCTGCACGGCCTGCCGGTCGGCGTCGGACAGAATGCCCAGCCGCCCGGTGTAAGGGATGCGCCCGGCGGCGGCAAACTCAAAGCAGGTGGTCAGCTCGGTGCGGCGGGTGTGGGGGAGCATCAAGGCCAGCCGCTGTGCGCGGGCAGTGCCGGTGTAGGCGGCAAGGTCTTGGCCGCCCAGCAGCACGGTGCCGCCGAGGGGGGCCAACTGCCCGGCCAACGTTTTGAGCAGCGTGGATTTGCCCGCGCCGTTCGGGCCGATAAGGGTCAGGATCTGTCCGCGCCGGACGCCGAGGGCGATGGCCTCGGCCAGCGGTGCTTTGCCGTAGCCCATGGCTAAATTTTGCGTTTCACAGAAAAAATCGTTCATCGTGCGCCCTCCTGATTCCGGCGGACGAGCAGCCCGATGACCACCGGCGCGCCGAACACCGCTGTCACCGCGCTGATGGAAAGCTCGGTGGGGGCGAACAGGCTGCGGGCGATGAGGTCACAGAGCAGACAGAACGCCGCGCCGCCGAGGCAGCACCCCGGCAGGACATAGAGCGGCTTTGCGCTGCCCAGCAGCTGCTTGACGAGGTGGGGTACCGCTATGCCCACAAAGGAGATGGGCCCGGCAAAGGCGGTGACACAGGCGGCCAGCAAGCTGGAAAGCAGGACCAGCGCACGGGAAAACTGCTTGACGTTGACCCCGACGCTCTGGGCATAGGCTTCCCCCATCTGGTAGGCGGACATGGGCTTCGAAAGGCAGAACGCCGCCGCCAGCACGGGCAGCACCACCAAGGCGGCGGCCCGGACGTTGCCCCACGTCATACCGGAAAAGCTGCCCTGCGACCAGTTGTGGAGGTTGACGATGTTCGAATCCTGCGCAAAGGCCACCACGAATTCGGTGATGGCGGAACAGATGTAACCGATCATGATGCCGCAGATGACAAGGATGCTCATCCGCTGCACCCGGCGTGCCACGGCCAGCACAAAGGCCATGGCGGCCATGGCCCCCGCAAAGGCGGCGAGTATGAGGGTGACGGAATTGGTCAGCAGCCCCCGGTTCAGGAAGACCACCATGACCAGCGCCACGGCCAGCTTGGCCCCGCTGGAGATGCCCATGACGAAGGGGCCCGCGATGGGGTTGGCGAAAAAGGTCTGGAGCAGGTAGCCCGCCGCCGAAAGCGCCGCCCCCAGCAGCACGACCATGACCGCGCGGGGAAGGCGGAGCTGGGTGATGATGCCGACGGACAGGGCGTCCTGCCCGCGGCCCAGCAGTGCCGAGACCACGGCCCCCGGCGTCAGCGCCACGCTGCCCCAGAAGATGTTCGCGGCGAAGAGGATCACCAACAGGAGCGCCAGAAGCAGATAGGCTGCGGCAAGGCGTTTTTGGCTTGTCATGAGCGGCTCCTTTCGTCAGGTCACATGGGTGAGGAATTGCAGGTCGGCGGGGGCATCTTCGGTCAGGATGCGGTGGAGGTCCACTACGAAATCGGCCAGCTCCATGCTCTGCTGGAAAAAGCTCTGGGTGGTGCACCAGACATCGCCGTTCTGCACGGCCTTGAACTCGGCCAGCAGGGGGCACTTGGCCACCAGCTCGTCGATGGTGGAGACGACGCCCTCAATGGTGCTGTTGTAGAGCAGCACGTCGGCATCCTTGGCCCCGGCGTAGAAATCTTCCAGCGGGAGGTTCATGGTGGAAAGGCTGTTGCCGCTGTCGGTCAGGCCGGAAAAGACGTAATCGCCGCCCGCCAGTTCGATCATCTGGGCCACATAGTCGCCGCCCTTGCGGACATTGGCGAGGTTGTTGGCCGTGATGGAGAAAAAGGCGCAAGTCTTGCCGGTGGGCGCTTGGTCGGCCAGCTCGGCGATGCGCTGGACTTGCGCGGCGAACAACTGCTCGGCCAGCTCTTCTTTGCCCAGCAGGACGCCCCAGAATTTGATCCACTCCATCCGGGCGAGGGGGCCGCTCTCGTAGCTGGAGCGTTCCACCAGCGCCGGAATGCCGAACCGTTCCAACTGCTCCTTGACCTCCGGGGTGTGGAAGATCATGGTGTTCTCAATGGCGAGGCTGCAATTGGCGGCTAAAATCTGCTCGTAGTCCGGGGCGCTGTACTTGCCCGCGTAGGCGATGCGTCCGGCTTCCATGGCGGTTTTGGCCTCGTCGAGGTACCAGCCCTCGGCTTTGGTGCCGGAAAGAGTGATGGTGTCCAGCGCGTCGAGGTGGATAAACAGATCCATGACCGATGTAGAGACGAGGTAAATGTTCTGCACCGGCTGGCGCAGGACGGTCACGCCGTCGGGGAGGGCGTCCACTTCGGCGGCATCCTCCGGAACGACAAGGAACTTCTGATCCGAATCGGGGAGGGAGAGCAGGGTATAGCCCCCCTCGTAGCAGTCGGCTGTGAACTGGGTTGCGTAGTCCAGCGGGTAGCTGTGGCTGAACACCAGCTTGTCCGTATTGGCGGGGGCGGACTGCGCTGCGCAGCTGCTGAGCAGAAGGGCAGAGGCGGGAAGGGCTTTCAGAAAATTGCGACGTGAGATCATATCAGTTCAGGGTAAAGGTCAGGGTGTACTCGATCTCGTGGGGGGTGCTCATGGCAACGGTATCCGCCACGACGGAGAGGGGAGTGCCCAGCGCAGCCACGGGGATCTCAAAGGTGGAGTTGCCCTCGGTGTTGGTGGGCAGATACTTCTCGCTGTCCACGATCATATAGTCGTAGTTGGGGCTGCTCCACACGATGGTGGCGGTCATTTTGCCGTCTGCCACAGTCAGGGCGGCAGGGCTTTCCACGGTGGCACGGCCGGAGCCGCCCTCCAAGGTCACCTCGCAGGTGTAGCTGCCGTCAGCGGGCGTTTCAGCTGCGGCCTGTTCCACCGCATCGCGCACGCTGACGGTGTGGTCATACCACTTGCCCTTGGTGCCCAGCAATGCCAGCTGGAAGTCGGTGTCCAGTGCTTCTACCGGGATATCATAGCCGTACACTTCTTCGGTGGTGCCATCCGCGTAGGTAACGGTGTCCACGGTGGGGATGAGCCAAGCGGTCTTGTTGGCCTCGGCATCGGCGGCAAGACCGGGGTAGAGGTTTACGATCTTTTTGGACGCCAGACTGACATGGAAGGTCATCACGCCGTTTTCCACGGTCAGGGTACCCTTGCCGTTGCAGGCTTCGCTGGTGTGGAACATACTGCTGTCGGTCTCGAAATCAGCGGTATATACGCCGTCCGGCAGGGCAGTCTCAGCAGCGGCAGAGGAAGAGGTGGACTCCGCAGCAGAGGATGCCACAGTGGAAGAGGCTGCGCCCCCCCCGGGGGGTTTACGCAGGCGGGAGCAGCAGTCCCGCCGCAGCCTGCCAGAGAAGCAGCCAGCACCACGCCGGCCAGAGAAACGGTAATAAACTGTTTGCAGCGCATAAAATAAATACCTCAGTATCATAAATTTTGACCCGGAATTTGGCTTTCCGGGGTAGGGGCATGCTCTCCTCGCGCGGGGAACGCGCCCATAAAAGAAGCCCTCTCCGTGTGCAGGGCAGCGCCGGAGAGGGCTTCTGAATCCATTAGCCGTTCAGAAGATCCATAGCGGCCTTGGTATGTGCAATGTACAGCTGCTGAATGTCCGCAATGCGGCCCAGACCGGAGATCTGGCAGTCCACATTCTCAAAGCAGCCTGCGGCGGTAAACTGGCTCAGCCAGCTGTCGGCGTCCTCACCGGCCATATCGTTGTTGGCGTGGTCGCCTGCCACCACCAT
>OGPF01000896.1_pt1 | contig 15713 bp, 16 predicted proteins | sample 1552871 | NCBI WGS metagenome assembly OGPF01 (sample SAMEA2580276, study PRJEB22360) | human gut metagenome | biome: human gut; feature: human-associated habitat; material: faeces | place: Denmark | collected 2008/2010
GTTGTTTGCATAAGAAATACAGATTGTTAAAAACACAACAATATTATATGAGCCCTTTGAGTTGCGGTCTTAGGATACCGTGGAAAACAAGGACAGAAGCAAGAGGACACACCTACGCCAACGTGGTATATATGTATAGCACAGAGCGCACCCTTCCTTCAAGGAAAGGGTACACTTGTGCTTGCGTATATACACGCCATCGTAAGCATCCACCGCCATCTCCCTCTGACTCTCCATTTGAAAGTTCCTAAGTTTCAACTCGTCAGAAGCAAACGTTAGTAAACGCCTATTCTCTAAAAAGCCGTCCCGCCGCCGATTAACGCCGACAACTCCATGTCGACAATCTGCAATGGGACATTATATTTGTGTGCAAAGTTAGGTAAAATGACACAAAATAGCAAATCAAATAACAATAAAAATGGAACAACTGAGTTTTTAGTGCATTATTCCACGCTGTCCATTTTTTCAATGACCAAGAAACTCCTCCAGATGTCAGGCTTGGATGTTCTCTATACCTTTTCTATTTTTTCCAGCCTATTGTCCATAATGTATTTCTTGATGGGTTGACTTGTGCTGCAAAGATACGAAGAAAAATTCAAGTACACTTGAAAAAATAGCCAAAGATGGGCAAAAATTCAAGTGTACTTGAAAAAATTAGAGGATCTCCCTTGTAAAGCAGGGCTTGGTATGGTGCTTTTATAGGGTAGTTTTACACAAGATTTTTCCAGCAATTCGTGTGAGATCAGAAAAAGATGGTCATGGTGTTCACTTTCTATACCCTCTCAGTCCGTACCACAGCAAAACAAACTCACAGAAAAGCGCCACAACCCATGTGAACTGCCAGGAGCCTATCCAGTCGGCAAGCATTCCCTGAAGCACAGGGAATACGGCTCCACCAAACACGCCCATCATAAACACGCCCGAGGCACGCGACGTGTATTCGCCAAGACCATCAACGGCCAGGGTAAACACACAGCTCCACATGACGGAATGGAAAAGCCCTACCGAGGCAAGAAGCCAAAGGTTTTCCGTCAGCATGGCGGCAGTCATGAGCGCTATGGCGCCAAGCGTGACGGTGATGAGCATCGGACGTGGTTTTATGTTTTTCATGGAGGCAGAAACCATACGACCGACTAGGAAACCGCCCCAGTAGATTGTGGCAAGCAGGGCAGGCGACAGAGCAGCTCCGCTGGCAGTGAGTTCCATAGCGTGCAAGTTGATGTTGTTGCCAATGCTCACCTCCGTTCCCACGTAGAAGAAAATGGTTATGACCCCATACTTTAGATTGCGGAACGACCATACGCTTTTTGTTTTTTCTCCAGTAGATGTTCCTTTGTCGGTTTCAGCCGACGAAGAACGTGTGCCCTCGATGTCGGGCAGAGCAAGTCGGCGTGTGGTCATTGTGGTGACGACAATACAGAGCGTCATGAGTATGAAGGGTAGGGTGAGCTGCGATGCGGTGACGCTGTCGAGAGGCACTCCCGCGAACATGATACCAGTGACAAAGAGAGGGGCTATGGTCGTGCCAAATGAGTTGACGGCACAGGTGAAGTTCATTCGCTGTACCGCACTTGTGCCAGGCAACGGATAGGCTGCGATATATGGATTGATGACCACCTGGAGCATGGCCGCAGCTGTGCCCATAAGAAATGACCCCATGAGAAATACGAAATAGCCAAACGGCACGAAGTCGCCATTTACTACAATACCAGCTTCGCCGGCATACTCCGCGCAAAAAGCAGAGGCTGTGTAGAACAACAAGCCTCCGACCATCACGATCAGCGAGCGGATAAGTGTGCGCTTGTAGCCAATGAGGTTGAGCATTCGTCCTGTGCGCGAACTGTTGAGCAGATAGCCAAGGAAGAATGCGAAGGATATGAGGGTGGTCAGTGAGTTGCGCATGGTGGTGGCCTCGGAGAGGAACGCTATCTTGAGCGGTCCTTGACACTGACCGTTGACAGTAGTAAGAAAACCTACTATGAAATAGATGAACGTGAGTAGCAGGAAAGGTCCTGCGGTCTTTAGGCTTAGCGTTTTCATACGGATGTTAGTTTTGGGTGAGATGGTTGCTGGGGGGGAGTCCTATGAGGTGGGACGAGGGATTGCCCCACCTCATAGCAACTAACTTGTTTTTACAATATTTTCTCGAGGGTCTTCATCGCTCCCTCGTTCTTGATGCTCTCTACCATCTGCAGGTAGGGCTGTGTGAAGTTGTCGGCCTCACGCAGGTCGGTGCTTCGGAATGGAGAGAGGGCAAGGAAGTCAAGAGGCTCATTGCTTGCGATAAGCTGCTGGTCGTTGGCTGTAAGCCACGGGTCGGCTACTTCAAACTGCTCGCCATTGTCGTCCGTGTGATATTTGAGATAGTGGCGATAGGCTGCGAATAGATATGCCACGCGGATGAGCTGTTTGTCATCGCTGATCATCTTTTCAAGGTTGGGCATCACATACACAGGAAACTTCGATGCTCCGTCGAAGCAAAGACGAGCCACCTGGTCGCTGACGGAACGGTTGCCGAAACGCTCGCAGAGAGTCTGCTTGTAGAGCTCAAGGTCTGTGTCCTTGGGAGCCGGTACGTAGGGAGTGATGTCGATGTCCATAAACTGACGCACAAATTTGGCTATACGCTCGTCGTGCATGGCAGCGTCCACCTTGCGGTAGCCATAGAGGAAAGAAGGGTAGGAAAGCAATGTGTGAGAGGCGTTGAGAAGAGAGAGTTTCATGTTCTCAAAAGCAGTGACGTCGTCTGTCATCTGTGCGCCGACTTTCTCCCATGCGGGGCGACCAGCAGCAAAGTTGTCCTCGACGACCCACTGTATGAAGTCCTCACAATATACAGGCGCCTTGTCCTCTGTGCCATTCTCCTCGTTGAGTCGCTTGATGTCCTCGGGATGTGTGGCTGGAGTGATGCGATCGACCATAGAGTTGGGGAAAGTCACGTTCTCCTCCATCCATGCTGCAAGCTCCTTGTCCTGCGCCTCTACAAACGACATGAAAGCGCAGCGGGCCGTATTGCCATTGTGCTGAAGATTGTCACAAGAGAGGATGGTGATAGGGCCTGAGCCTGAGGCCACGCGGCGACGAAGTCCCTCGGCCACATAACCGAATGCAGTCTGCGGGTCGTCTGGATGCTCCAGATCGTGGACCACCTGCGGATTGTCGAGCATAAACTCGCCAGTCTGGCGTGAGATGTTATATCCACCCTCGGTGATGGTGAGCGTGATGATGCGGATGTCAGGGTCGGCTATCTTGTTGAGTATGGAGTTCTTCTCCTCAATGCCCCAATACAGTTCTACAAGAGCCCCAAGACGGTAAACCTCGTTGTTACCGTCGCGCCCACATACGGTAAGTGTGTATTCGCCATCCTGCGCCTTGAGTGCCTTGTACAGCGGTTCGTCTCTCTCCAGTATCATTGCCCCGCAGATGCCCCAGCCGTGCTGGGTGGGATCTTCAAGCAGATGGCTTGTCATGTATTCGAGATGAGCACGATGAAAGTTGCCTACACCGAAATGAAGGATGCCTGCCTTGACCGAGTTGCGGTCGAAGGAATACGATTTGATTGTGTTTGCTGTCATTTTTATTTCTATGCTGTTAGTTGTTATTTTTTGGCTTTTTCTCTTCTCGCTTACAAAGTTAGGGCAAAAAATAATGTAGGAAAAGAAATGTTTTATGAAAAAAAATGGGAACGTTTCCGCAAACGTTCCCAAAATCTGCAAACGTTTTAAATCGGGGGATCCATTGGGAAGGTAAGGTACAAAGTCTTATCTCCTACTCCCCAGTAGACCCCCGGTATTTCATAGCCGTACGCAAGACCACCTTTCTGTTCTCCGCCTCGGGATTGCGCACCTTCTCAAGCACAAGTTCGGCGGCACACCTTCCCATCTCCATCAGAGGAGGCTCGACGGTAGTGAGTTGTGGAAATACGATGGTCGATAGTTCTGTCCCCGAGAATCCAGCCACAGCCACATCCTCTGGTACGCGACGTCCAAGCTCGCGCAGGCGGTTCATGGCGCCTATGGCAAGCGTGTCGGTGAAGGCATACACTGCATCAAAGTCCACGCCTTGTTGCACAAGACGATCTACTGCTGCCGCACCATCAGCAAACGTCATTCCTGTCTTGATGATAAGTTGAGGGTCGTATAGGCGGAACTTCTCCATGGCCTCGCGATAGCCACGACCGCGCTCCATGGTGTTATACACGTTGTCAGGCCCATAGAGATAAGCTATGCGTTGGCGACCAAGGCGTATCAGGTGTTCCGTCATAAAAAAAGCGTCATTGTTGTCGTCCACCAGCACTTGCGTCATATCTTCCATCCCGTGAGGGATGCGGTCGTAGAAGACAATGGCCATGCCTTCTTTGGCAAGTCGGCGATACGTATCGACATTATGCTTGTAGCTGCAGATGCTCACAATAAGTCCGTCAACCATAAAATCCTCCATCATCTTCAAATGCTCTCCCTCACGCTCGTGGTCCTCGTCCGATTCGGCCATGACCACCTTCTGATTGTTGGAGAAGAGTATGCTCTGTATGCCAGCCACTACCTGCGAGGCGTATGGCGTGTGCATCTCTGGCACGATTACGCCTATTGTGTTGGTGCGTCCTGTCTTGAGGTTCAATGCCACAGGATTGCGACGATAGCCAAGCCGATCTGCCTCGCGCAGCACAGCCTCTCGCGTTTCGCGACGTATGTTTTTGTCGTCGGTAAGCGCCCGTGATACGGTCGAAACCGATATGTGCAGCGATTGTGCGATGTCTTTTATTGTTACATGTTTCATTGCTGGTAGATAACGATGGGTAATACTTGGTGAAAGATCCTAAACTTATCTAAAGTATTAGACGAAAAACATGCGCAATCGTTTAAGGGGAAACATTCGGTGTGGTGGCAGCCCCGATCACGACGGGAGACACGGCCTTTCGGTCGGCCCGCCTGATCATCGCCCAAGCCTTCCTCTGAGTCAGCGCAAGAAGATCAATCGCATCTATATCTGCGTGCCCGTCTTTGCCGTCTCGCTCGCCCTGCTGGTCTGGCAGATCCAAAACCCCGATGGTTTCAATACGATATGGAAATATTTCGGGTGGGCCAATCAGACGCTGGCGGTCTTCACCCTGTGGACCCTCACGGTCTATCTCGCGCAGGAGAAGAAGGCATACGTCCTCACCCTCGTCCCCGCCTTGTTTATGACCGTTGTCTGTGTCTCCTTCCTCATGGTGAGCAATATTGCTTTCGCCTTGGCTCCTGCCGTGGGCTATGCCATTGGCGGAGGCGTGGGACTGGCTACCGCTCTGTGGTTCATGGTGTGGATGAGGAAGATGCGTGCTGGGGCCAGGGAGTGATGCAGCCTATGGTGCATCGCGTAGCCCTTCGTTGCTGATGAAAATAGAGTTTTTCCTCTCTGCTACTTTTGGCCAGTCCCGATTTTTTTGATAACTTTGCCCGTCGAGATGTCCCAACGAAAGATTATCCATATCGACATGGATGCGTTCTTCGCCTCCGTGGAGCAGCACGACGATCCGTCCCTGTGCGGACTGCCGTTGGCTGTGGGGTTTGACGGGCCTCGTGGTGTGGTCTCTACGGCCAGCTATGAGGCGCGGCAGTATGGGGTCCATTCCGCCATGCCTATTGCCACGGCCAAGCGGCGCTGTCCACAACTGCGGATCGTCACGCCCCGTTTCGACCGTTACAAGGAGATCTCGGGGCGGGTGCACAGGATCTTCCTCGACTATCCCGATCTGGTGGAGCCACTATCCATTGATGAGGCTTTTCTCGATGTGACGGAAAACCGCCACGGGGTCGCGCTGGCGACGGATGTGGCGCGCGAGATCAAGCAGCGCATCGTCGAGGAGACGGGGCTGACGGCATCGGCTGGTGTGAGCTACAACAAGTTTCTGGCCAAGGTAGCCTCCGACTATCGCAAGCCCGATGGACTCTTCGTGATCCATCCGGCTAAGGCACAGGGCTTTATCGATAGTCTTCGGATAGAGCAGTTTTGGGGTGTAGGACACAAGACGGCAGTTCGGATGCACCAGATGGGTATCTTCACGGGGGCACAGCTCCGTCGCGTCTCGCGCCAGCACCTCGTCCAGGTGTTTGGCAAGGCGGGCCATATCTACTACGATTTCGCCCGGGGCATCGACCTGCGTCCCGTTGTCACTGACCACGACCGCAAGTCGGTGGGCTGCGAGCAGACCTTCCTGGAGGATCTCCGCCTCTCGTCCGCCATCCTCATCGAGCTCTACCACCTCGTCTTGGAATTGGAACAGCGTGTCGCCAAGAGTGGATTTCTCGGCCATACGCTCACACTCAAGATGAAGTGGGGCGATCTGACACAGGTGACGCGTAGTCTGACGCAGCCGGCTGCCATCCAGACCAAGGACGACATCCTGCCGCTTGCCAAACGCCTACTCCGCCAGACGGAGTATAAGACGCGATCCGTGAGGCTTATGGGAGTGGCGGTCTCCAATCCACAGGGTGGGGAAGGGGAGGAGGTGCGTCCCCAGTGGGTAGAGGGTTTCCTTCCTTTCCAAGAATGGGAGATAGAGGAATATCCCTATGGTAAATAGCGAGACAGAGTAGTTAATGTCAATAAAAATCGAAGCAATGCAATATCAAGTCACGTGCAAGCAATGCCACCAACTCTATGTGGTGGATACCAATCCTGGAACCACGATCCGATCCCGTTGTCCCTATTGTGGAACGGTGGCTACCATCGCCACGCCGATTCTGGGCCAGCAGGACACGAAGTCCTCCGGTTCAGCTTCTCCGCGGCAACCAAAGACGAAGCCTGCGCCCTCGTACAGCCCTTTGTCCAGTTCTTCGCACCCATCGTCGCCCACGCCTTCTTCCACTCACGCTTCTTCGCTCACCCGTCGGGTCGTGGTGCTGTTTTGTGTCGTCGCAATCCTCCTTCTTATCTTGGCCACACTCCTCTATTGTGCCTTCAAGGGAATGAGTGCGTAGCAGCTGCTCTTGTGTACGAGCGTCATTTCAGGCAGTCATCTAATTGCTTTCGATTGCTTTAGCGATTCTTACGCTAACTTCGTATAATAAATATAAAGGTATCGTTACCAATACAAGCGTCATCAAGTCGGGAGGTGTTATAATTGCAGCAACAAGCATAATAACTATTAAAGCATGCTTCCTGTATCTTGTCAAAAGTTCAGAGGAAACGAATCCGAATTTGGCTAAAAAGAAAATGATTACAGGCAATTGAAATACAATTCCCATAATGAATGTCAAAGTAGTAAAAGTCTCAATATACGAGTCCAAAGTAATGGTACTTCGAATATTTTCAGAAACGCTGTATGTACCCAAAAAGCGAAATGAAATTGGGAATAATATATAGTAGCTCATGAGAACTCCTACTATAAACAATAAATAGATTATGGTGGCTACACTTACCGAGTACTTCTTTTCGTTTTCGTAAAGTGCAGGAGACACAAATTTGAATAATTCATAAAGAATATAAGGCGAAGCCCCTAATAAACCCAAATATACAGATGTTGTTATATGAGTCATGAATTGACTGGACAAATCGGTCGCAATCAAATCAATGTGGAATTTCTCAAAATGAAAACTATATCCACAAAACGAGATGGCTTTTTCTATAAGTCTGTATGTTGTAAATTGGTAGTCACTCGGGGCTAATAACATCTTCCAAATGCTCTCCTTACACAGGAAAGCGATAACAGAGAGCGTTCCAGCAACGCCGATAATTCGAAATAACATTCGACGAAGCACTTCCAAATGCCCGCCGAATGTCATTAAGTTAGAATCGTTTTTGTTAGTCATTTTTCAATTCATCTTTTGATGGATCTTCTTCTGACTTTTTCTTTTCGCTTTCTTCAATAGGTGTTCCATCGGTCTCTTTAATGTCATTGACTCCTTTTTTGAATTCCCGAACACCTTGTCCTAAACCTCGCATCATTTCTGGCAGTTTTTTGCCCCCAAACAAGAGTAAGGCAATACCTCCGATAAGTAATAGCTCTGTTGAGCCGATGAATAATAACTGAGGTGTAAATAAAAAATGTGCCATTTGCTATTCTGTTACGAGATATATTTCACACGTTTCAAAGTCAATCTCCCACTTGCCATCGTTGACACTTTCCCAGTTGTACTTTTCACTCATGAGTCTCCACCAGTGTTGAAATTTTGCTCCTGTTTCCCCAAGGTCTTTTACCAGTTTTTCATACAAGGCATCATTGTCAACCGTGAGGATGTGTGTTAATTCGCTAAGTCCATTACGACGTTCAAATAGCGTTTGGATTTCGTTTTTTTCTTCTTCGGTCACTCGGCCTATTATCTTCTTCATAATGTAAATATTTCAGTGTTAATATGTTGGTGCGTTATCCATTCTCTCATTTGGACTACAACGTTTATACACATTTGTTACGCCATTTTGGTAATTCTCTTGAATTCTGACTTGTTCATAATTGTCTGATATAAGAAAATAGCAATATTGAACACCCATGCGGTAAGTATAGATATACCATCCATTACGGTATCCAGACCAATCAAAGAAGGCTGACTTTTGCCACATACCTCCAATTCCCATGTACATATAACCAGCTTGTGACTGTGTAAGTCCTAAAAAATTTGTAGTCACAACTATTGGCTTAATTCGTGGGAAAGCAGTAGCTTTTGTTTTATTACCACTTTTGTCAAGTGAATATACATATTTGTATTCCCCATAATTGCGCATTGGTGCTTGCGCATATGCCATATTTAAAGAGAATAGTAATGATATTATCAATAATATTTGTTTCATAGTTCTATGAGTTTAATTCGTTAAAAGGATCAAGATAATCTATCTTTATTATTTCCTTATCAGGAAGAAATGTTCCATGCTTGCGGATGTTAGCCAATAACTCTCGACTTGCGTTGCGTTCTAGATGAGCAATGACGCATTGTTCATGACTTGGTGTGTTAACTTCACATGTGGTTTCTCTGTTAAGCCAAACGCATCGCTTGCATTGATACGCATCGCAATTACGACAAATTGGAGCATGGTCTAATTTGTACAGTTGCGGGTTTTTGATGTTAAGGCCGTTTTGCAGGGTTCCTGAAGGGAATCCTTTATGGCAACAATCTTCTAAAGTCTTTTCCTTACCATCTGTAACCGGCATATTATAGAATGCAGGACATATATAGAGATTCCCGTCAGGCGCTAGAGTTACATTACTTACACCCGCATTACAATTATTCATTTCACTCAAAAGCATACGGTCAGTCAAGAGATTCAACTGTGGAGATTTCCCCAATACAAACAACTCCTCTATCTGTTTTGACAATGACAATAGCGCCTTTTGATATTTGTCAAAATCATTTTGGCAGAATGTATCTACGTCTGTGAAAACAACGTTTAAACGTCCAGCCTTTTCCAATACGCCTTTAAGGAGTGAGTGCCTTTCAAAAAAATCAGTTTTAGAAGTTCTCAGTATGTAGGATTGATTCACAGAAAAATGAAAACCATCTACTCCTGTCCAATCGCTGAAAACAACTACATCCGCACCTTCTCGTAATGATATGTCTTCAAATGATGAAGGGACTATTTTACAATGATCAATGGTTTCTATTACATCATTGTATTCGTCAGGGAGAGTGTATTCTGGGTACACAAACTGAATGGTTAGGTTTTCCAGCATAGCATACTTTATTCCTTGTCTTAATACATCAATAGGAATGAGGTTGTGCCTAACCTTATCATTTGCGTAGTGACAGTACGATACACTTGTGTCGTCCAATAAAATAACTAAATATTCTACCATGTTCTTAGCAATTTAAGTTTATATGAGTACTTGATGGAAGTTCTTCCTTGCTTTGTCCTTCCAATTCCAACTTTCGGTATAGTTTGTTCCAATAGTAATTGTTTGCTCTAACTCTCGCCTTGTGCATTTTACAAATGGCTGTTGCTCTTTGAAAAAAAGTGTTGGTGTCTGCTGCATCATAATTCTCTCCTTGGCACCATGCACAACCGCCAGCCACTTCACAATTAATACACTCTTCTGTACTTTGAGTACATCTGTCCAATGAAAGGAATGGGCGAAGTTTATTGTAATCAATACCGTGCTCCACATCCCCGATTAGACATTCTCTTTTCTCACGTAGAGAGAATTGTGCAAACCGGGTGCATGGATAAAACTTGCCAGCAGCATCTATTGCCAGCATCTTACCTGCACCACACCAGTTCGCATTGTCAGTGATTCTATTCAAAGGTTTCCCAATGGTTTCGCTAAAGAAAGAGCATACATAGTCTTTATAATATTCATTGTCGATAATTAAGTCTGCTAATTTCAATAATTCTGTTTCGAAAGCTTTGTCATCTCCTTCGTTCCATACGTCCTCATATACACAGTTGATATTTACCTCATGTATGCCTAAAGAATAAAGGTGTATAACGCTTTCTGCAATATATGGAATGTCAGGAGAACTAATTGTTACTTTTGTTGCTGCATTTGGAAATTGTTGTAGCCAAAGTGGAATGTTTTTGGCAACGTCTTGGTATGAACCTTTAGAAGAAATCTTGTATATTCTGTTAAGATCATGCTTTTTTTCTGTTCCGTCAATAGTGATGCCGATACTTAGATGATTGCGGTTTTTTTTGATGAAATCTTGAATTTTCTTCTCATGATAGTTAATTCCATTTGTTGAGAAACTGAAACGGAAAGAATTAAACCAGTGATGATTGAGTCTGAACATTTCGATTTTCAGATAATCACAGATTTTATCTATGAGATCTATTTCCAAAAAAGGCTCACCGCCTATAAAATCGAATACTACAGATTCCTCTGGCATGTCGTTTTCGTGGGCAAGAATGTAGTCAATTGCTTTCTTGGCAATACCGAAAGACATTCGTTCTTTCGAGTTTTTGCCAACTAGATAACAATATTTACATGCCAGTTGGCAATCTTTAGTTACGATGAAAGTAATGGTTTTTGACACACCACTCTTCCAATCTTTTGAACGCTGTTTAATATTTGTCATAATAAACTCCAGTTGTTTTCAATTTGTTGAAGTAATAATTTTTTGCACGTACTTTTGCTTTATGCATTTCACACGCATAAGTGGTTCTGACAAAAACGCTTCCATTTTCAGAAGAGTCATAGTTCTCGGCTGGACACCATTTGCATCCACTTGCGACTTCGCAATTTATACATTTTTGTGGAGACACGGTGTTATTGATAAATGACTCCATGGCACGCAACTTGTTTTTGTCTATGCCATGTGAAAGATCTCCTATTGTTCTTGCTGGTTTAGTTCTTAATGAATAATCAGCATATCTTATGCATGGGAAAAAAATGCCTTCCGAGTCAATTGACAATGTCATTGTACCACAAGGAGACAGTTTGTCTTCTGCAGATATTGGATGACCTATAAAATCGTTGAAAGCTGAAATCTGTAATTGTTTCCACATATTGTTGTTTATGATATAGTTGGCAAAACAAATTAATTGTTCTTGAAACAATTTGTCGTCACCTTTTTCCCAAACGTTTTCTACTACAGGATTGACATCAATTCGTTTTATGCCTAACTTAATTAAGTGTTTAAGACTTTCATAAACATAAGGCACATCATCATGCGATATAGTCATTTTCGTGCCTTCATTTGGAAATTGACTTATCCATAAACGTACGTTTCTGATAATATCTTCGTATGATCCTTTCCCATTGGGGAATATACGGTTCTGGTCATTTTTGGCTTTATTTCCATCTATGGATATGCTGATAGACAAATGGTCTTTATACATTTCTATAAAATTTTGAACTTCAGCTTTGTCATAAAGTAATCCGTTTGTAGTAATTCTTATTTGGTATGTTGAAAGCCATTTATGGTTGTTGCGTGACATATAATCCACAATGTAGTTCATAACATCTGAAATAAGTTTAATTTCAAGCAACGGCTCGCCGCCTATAAAATCAAAGACCGCTTTGTCAACATTTTGTAGAAAAGGCTCTGCAAAAATGTAATCAATGGCTTTTCGAGCTACGCCAAAAGTCATCTTATGTGCATAGTTTTTACCAATTAAATAGCAATACTTGCATCTCAATTGACATGCCTCTGTAACAATAAATGTAAAAGTACGTTCGCTCATGAGTATTTAGGTAGACTGAGGGTGTACCTCTAACACTAGAAGTCTTTGGTACACCCACACATTAGAGTACAACAAACATTTTAACGTCCGTTGCAAGATGCATCACATGTTGATCTACAAGTGTATTGACAGCCATTTTTACAAGTACTATAGCATTGGTTATAGCACGTTGTAGAACAGCCGCCACTGCAAGCACCCTTGCAATCACCTGCACATGTACAATACTCTGATTCCGCTGCGTTCGAAATCATAGGAACATTAGCCATAATAGCTAAACCTAAGATAGGCAAAGCTCCTTTGGCTGCCTTCTTGAAGAACTCTCTTCTAGACTGAAGTCCCTCATTCTTTTCGTTCTTTTTCATAATAAATAAACATTAAATTAATAATAGCCTTGTGGCGTTATTTGAAACTCTCGATAAATATTGTTGGAATATAAGCAGTTGCAACTAAGCATAGACCCGATATTTCCACAACTACACGTTGTTGTCCTGCAATGCGAGCCACTTTTCCAATGACTCCCTCAAATTCTCCGCCTATTACCTTAACTGTATCGCCGCTTTTATAATGGCATTGTTCAGCTGATACAATCCGAACGTGTTCATTGTTAGTGCTTGTCGCTTTTATGAAGTTCGTCATTGCAATAAATGGAATGGTGAGGGGAGGATGTTTCCCGTTTTCTTCTAAAGGCTTAGTTTTGTCAAGATAATATTTCAGTATTGAATATCCATCGCCTTTTTTCTTGATAATCGAATTGGCGACTTCTCTTGTGGCGTATATGAAAATGAGATTGGGAAGAAGAGGCTGTAGTATTCGCTTCTTCTTCCCAATCTCTTTCTTTACGACATAATGCATAGGAGTATATGACTGTACTTCTGCATTTGCTATAATAACACGAGCCTTTTCTGTTCTGTTGTAAGTCACTCTTAAAACAAACCAATGGTGTCCTTCTTTATGTGCATAGTCCGAGGACACCCCTGTTTGTGAGCGTTGTGCTTCGGGGGTAACATTGGGGGTAAGTCCAACGTGAGGAGATCTGCTTCGACCTCGATGGGTATGCGCATTAATCAATGCGTTCATATCGTTTTCTGTGTCTTGCATAAAGCTAGCACTCATAGACACTAAAAAGCGTGGAATCGTCGCGTTGTCCATTCCACACACTGAGGCTCTTGCATTGCCTATCTAAGTCGAACAGACAACGTCAGAGCCCACGCCGATATGAATATCGTCACCACAAAGAGACCTATATAATACAATTGACTGGGTCCGGGTAGGGCGCAATCAATGCTTACAAGGTCTCCGCGGGATTGATATAATCACACCCGGGACATCTACCGTTGACTATATTCGAGACTTAGATACTGAGAGTTGCAAGATTTCAGTGTGTCTCAAACACAGCGTCGAGTAAACGCCTTCAATATGTCTTGGACTAGTTCCCTCCCAAGCCCGCTTTGCATGAGAAAGTCTTAGGCTTCATCACACTTAGCACGGCGTGAGCTACATCATGAATGCGTTCATTTGGACATGTCCTTTAATGGCATTTTTTTAGATGTTGTAGTCCAAATGCAAAGGTATGTCTTTTTTCTAAGATAAAAAAATTTTTTAGTAAAAAAATGTCTTTGTGGCCATATTCCAGTAGTGTTTAATGTTAAAGACGGCAATGTTTTTTATGAAACCGTTCAATAAGGTGCGCTGTCGTTTTTCCAAAACCCCAGTTTGACTCTTTTGATTTAATGGAAATGTGGTTATCGCCTATAGTGGAAGAAAGAGGGGTGATACCCCGTCCTAACTTCCCTAAAAAATGAAGTTAACTTCATCGGGCTACGAAGTTAACTTCATCAGCCTACGAAGTTAAGTTCATTTTTTACCCCACTTTTGACCCTCTCCGAACGGGTTGGTCATGTTGGTTGTGCGGAGTCGGAAAAGCGCTTCTACTCGTGCGCCTTTCCGTCCCGAACCCATCCTGGGACCATCTCGAAGGGTGGATGGTCGTTTTGGGGCCTCTTCTGAGAGGGTAGGCGAGACTTTCGCGCCAGTAGCACCCTCCTTCGGGTCTTCTTGCCCTATATATATAATAAGGAGAAAATATCCGGTCTATTATGGCGGATTCCACCTGCACGGTTCCTGCGCCCCTTTTCTTTGGTTCTGAACCCCAGTTTTTCCTCCTCGTGGTCCCAGTTTCTCCTTCCTTCACTCCCTTTTTCCCCTCTCCTGAACCCTGGTTTTTGCTCTTTGCGCCCCCTTTTTCCCTTCTCAATGGCCCATTTGGCAGGAGAAACGCAGTCTCTTGTCTTTCTCCCCTTTTCCCGCCTTCCCCCTTAAAACACCCCGTTTTGCCCCTTGCTTTGTCAAACATTGCGAAAAACAGCGTGTTTTCGCAAACTTTTCTTTCGAAACATTTGGAGGGTATTAAAAAACGCCGTACCTTTGCACCCGCTTTTCCGAACAAAGCATACGCCGAGAAAGGGAGAGCGATAAAGACAAGCGATCTTTGAAGAGATTTACATAAGACAGAGAGTAGTACAAGAAGCGGATGCTTCCTGATCATTTTTGGTTTGGTCGCATCCGGGTAAAGAAGAAGAGCCGTCCAATTTTTGGAACAGGTGCTTTGAGCCCAATCTTCGGTACATCTGGATGAGCGTCCTTGAGAACAGAGACAAAGTCTTTCCCTTTTCGTAAGGGAAGTCAAACGGATATTTTACAATGGAGAGTTTGATCCTGGCTCAGGATGAACGCTAGCTACAGGCTTAACACATGCAAGTCGAGGGGAAACGATAGGGAAAGCTTGCTTTTCCTAGGCGTCGACCGGCGCACGGGTGAGTAACGCGTATCCAACCTGCCCATGTCTGGGGAATAACCCGTCGAAAGGCGGACTAACTCCCCATGGTCTCCGATGAGGACATCCGAAAACTTGGCGCCGTTGTAACAATGGCACGACCGCGAACGGCAGAACAAGTCAAGAATCTTGCGGAGAATCTCGACCTGTTCGATTTTGCGCCTGACGCGCACACATTGGAGGAGTACGGTAAGTACATGATCCGGCAGTCCGGTCATTTCGATTACGATGAAAATCTGGACGATTTCTACGACTATGAGAAGTATGGCTTTCAGCGCATGAACGAGGAAGACGGGATGTTCACCGACCGAGGCTATATCGCCTACAAGGGCTATCTCAGCTTGAGAGAAATCATGAACGGCGACCAGAGCAGCCACATGGAGATGGGGGATATGACATGATCATTCAGGCAGAACTCAGGCGAAAGCAGTCCGAATATGAAGGCGAAGCTTGCGCCGTGGATAAGGTTATCGAGCTGCCTGCCCAGCGGTTTCAGCAGTTCAGCCGTGTGCTGCTGGCAGACTACGATTTTATAGCAGAAAACAAAAATACTATCCGGCATGATGGTGATGCCAGACACTGCTTACTTATCCTCGATGCGGGCGGAATGGACGGTTTCCTTGTTGACCCACAGGGGTATAACTACGCGCGGTACAGCGCTTTCGTTCCGAATGCCCGCAGTCTGCTGACGCCGGATATGGCAATCGACCGCAGTTACATTTCGCCGTCAGAACCTTGGCGGGACGAGAACCGGGATGAAATGCTCCGCATGACATTGCACATCGATGGG